>Ga0315899_10001483_pt1 | contig 26689 bp, 21 predicted proteins | sample LakEriMetagenome_2_FD_203518 | JGI IMG/M metagenome (GOLD analysis project Ga0315899, IMG submission 203518) | Freshwater fungal communities from buoy surface, Lake Erie, Ohio, United States - Buoy 4 MA112 | ecosystem: Environmental > Aquatic > Freshwater > Lake | place: USA: Lake Erie, Ohio... | reverse complement strand
CAGAAATATTCGAATATTTAGATGGAAAACTATCCAAAGAGGCAGCAATAGATAAGATTAAACAAAATACCCGGAGGTTTGCTAAAAGGCAACTAACCTGGTTCAAAAAATCTGAAGATATAAACTGGTTTGATTCTCTAGAACTTAGTACTATTTTGGATTTTCTTGATGCGACAATCGCTCGCTTGAACGCGGACCAAAAAAATTAAAGAATAGAAACAGAAAAGCGATGGTACTCAATATCTGCATCATCACCATAACCTTTCCCTCTTGATTAATAGGGTAAAAATCTCCATATCCTATCGTAACCCCGGTAACTAAACTAAAATAAAGGGCGTCTACCCAACTTTGAATTGGTTGATTAAAAAAATTGCCAACGGAATAAATCACTCCAAAAGATGCAATAACTTCAGCGAAATTGAATAATAGTAAAATGATTGAACGATTTGCCATCTTGCCGTGATCATGCTCTGGCAAAAATATTTTGTGAAATATATGCAGGAAGGTCTCAACTAGGAGGTAAATATTCAAAAAAAACAAGCCCTGATAACTCCAAAGGCTGAAATAAAGCATAAGGAACGGAACTAATGTTTTAAAAATTACATAAAATTCTCCAGCTATTTTTCTTTTATAAATCGATGAACCATGGGTTAGGTATTCAATATAAACACCGGGAAAGAAGATTTTTGACCAAACAAGAAATAATCTGAATAAACGTTCAATCCCGAAATCAGGATAATGAGTATTATTCCATACACTTCTAATCTTAGAAAACTGATGGGTATGCCTGGGCGGACTACTATTGCCAGAATCCTGATTTCCAAAAACAAGCTTTTTTAGCGGCTTACTCACTTAGGCCTGTGCTGTAGGACCACCAAAGTTCAATGGAAATCCGGTTTGTTCTGTATTTATCTTTATACGACCGTTTTGGGCCTCAAATTTTTCAATATTCTCATCAAGAGCAACCATGAAACGTTTAGCATGTTCTGGTGTTAAAACGATTCTTGATTTAACTCTGGCTTTTGGCACTCCTGGCATTACTCTGATAAAATCGAGGACAAATTCTGAGTTCGAATGGGTTATTACAGCCAGATTGGAGTAAATACCTTCTGCAACTTCCTCAGAAAGTTCAATATTTAACTGATTTTCTATGTTTTGCTCTTCCATATCACAAAGTTATAAATTATACACTCAAATTTTATCAATAAAAAAAGTCCTCTCAGAATGAGAGGACTATTTTTATTGTATCAAGCTTTCGCCTTTCAGCTTTCGCCTTTCAGCTTTTACGCTTCTGCTTCTTCTAATTTCGAAGCCATCAATTTGTCGTATTCTTCCTGAGAACCTACAATAATACGTTCGTATTGACGTAATCCTGTTCCAGAAGGGATCAGGTGTCCTACAATTACGTTTTCTTTCAGACCCAACAGGTTATCACGTTTACCACTGATCGCTGCCTCATTCAATACTTTGGTAGTTTCCTGGAAGGAAGCTGCAGAGATGAATGATTTGGTTCCCAATGAAGCACGGGTAATACCCTGAAGCATTTGACTTGATGTTGCTGCGATTGCATCACGAGTTTCCACAAGTTTCAAATCCTTACGCTTCAATACTGAATTCTCATCCCTTAGCTTACGTACAGAGATAATCTGACCAGGTTTCAAATTTGGTGAATCTCCAGGTTCAGTAACTACTTTCTTATCATAGATTTCATCATTCTCCAGTTGGAAATCCCAACGATCAACAAGTTCTTTTTCAAGGAAACGGGTATCACCAGCATCCTCAATCATCACTTTCTGCATCATCTGGTGAACGATAGTTTCGAAGTGCTTGTCGTTGATTTTCACACCCTGCAAACGGTAAACTTCTTGTATACCATTTACAAGATATTCCTGAACTGCGGCAGGGCCTTTAATTGCAAGAATATCAGCAGGTGAAATAGAACCATCAGATAGCGGCATACCGGCTTTCACAAAGTCATTATCCTGTACAAGGATGTGTTTTGACAATGGAACAAGGTATTTCTTAACTTGTCCGTCTTTTGATTCAATAGACATCTCACGATTACCACGTTTCACACCACCTAAGGTTACCACACCATCAATTTCGGTAACAACCGCAGGGTTTGATGGATTACGAGCCTCAAATAACTCAGTTACCCTTGGTAAACCACCTGTAATATCCCTTGTTTTACCTGTAGAGCGTGGAATCTTTGCAATAATTTGTCCGATTTTAACTTTCTCGTTCTCTTCAACTGCAATGTGCGCTCCTACCGGAATGTTATAGCCTTTCAGACCATTACCTTTTTTATCCGCAACGCGGATAACCGGATTTTTAGTCTTGTCACGGGTATCGATAATAACTTTTTCTCTGTGACCAGTTTGCTCATCCGATTCTTCGCGGAAGGTAACACCTTCGATGATTGCCTCAAATTCTGCCTTACCTTCAAACTCGGAGATAATAACCGCATTATATGGATCCCAGCTACAAATTTTATCGCCTTTAGAAATTTTAGCACCATCCTTCACATACAAAAATGCACCGTAAGGGATGTTGTTTGACATGATCATTTTCTTAGTTCCCGGTTCAACGATACGGAATTCACCAGAACGACCCAGAACAACTTCCAAGGCTCCTTCTGTAGTATCATGACTTACAGTTCTCACATTTTCAAACTCAATAACACCATCAAATTTCGCATTGATCTGAGATTCAGCAGCGATGTTAGATGCTGTACCACCCACGTGGAAAGTACGAAGTGTTAACTGTGTTCCAGGCTCACCAATTGATTGTGCAGCAATTACACCTACAGCCTCACCCATTTGCACGCGTTTACCAGTTGCAAGGTTCCTTCCGTAGCACAATGCACAAACACCACGCTTACTTTCACAAGTCAATACTGAACGGATTTCAATTCCTTCCAGAGGTGAATTTTCAATTTTAACAGCCACATCCTCTTCAATGTCCTCACCGGCAGAAACTAAAAGTTCTCCTGATAATGGATCATAAACATCATGTAAGCTGGTTCTACCTAAGATTCTGTCGTATAATGGTTCAACGATATCCTCATTATCTTTTAGAGCTGTTGTATAAATACCTCTTAAAGTACCGCAATCAGTTTCACCAACAATCATATCCTGAGCCACATCATGCAAACGACGGGTTAAGTAACCCGCATCCGCAGTCTTCAATGCTGTATCGGCCAAACCTTTACGGGCACCGTGGGTAGAAATGAAGTATTCCAATACCGACAATCCTTCTTTAAAGTTGGATAAAATCGGGTTTTCAATGATCTCACCACCTGAACCTGATTTCTGAGGCTTGGCCATCAGTCCGCGCATACCACAAAGCTGACGAATCTGCTCTTTAGAACCACGGGCACCAGAATCAAGCATCATATATACCGAGTTGAAGCCCTGATTATCGCTAGAAAGCTGATTCATCACATTAGCCGTTAAACGGTTGTTAATACGGGTCCAGATATCGATAATCTGATTATAACGTTCGTTATTGGTAATGAATCCCATGTTATAGTTATTCATTACTTCTTCAACCTCTTTGCTTGCCTGCTCAATCAAATGAGCCTTTTCAGCAGGAATATTCAAATCCTGCAGATTGAACGATAATCCTCCTTGGAATGCCATTTGGAAGCCTAATTCTTTGATATCATCAAGGAATTGTGCAGCACGTGCCATACCTGTTACTTTTACTACATCACCAATAATGTCACGAAGTGACTTTTTGGTTAGTAGTTCATTAATATAACCAACTTCAACAGGTACTCTCTGGTTAAATAAAACACGACCTACAGTAGTATCAATCAGTTTATTAACAATAGATCCATCCTTTTCTTTCACATTAGCTTTAACCTTAATGAAAGCATGAAGATCGATTTTACGCTCATTATAAGCTATAATTACTTCCTCAGGTGAGTAGAATATCTGATCTTGTCCTAATACAACACGACCTTCGTCGGTTCTACGGCCTTTAGTAATATAATAAAGACCCAAAACCATATCCTGTGATGGTACAGTGATTGGAGTACCATTTGCAGGGTTCAGAATATTATGTGATGCAAGCATCAGCATTTGGGCTTCCAGAATTGCCGCATTACCCAAAGGTAAATGCACAGCCATCTGGTCACCGTCAAAATCCGCGTTGAATGCAGTACATACTAATGGATGTAATTGTATAGCCTTTCCTTCAACCAATTTTGGCTGGAATGACTGGATACCCAAACGGTGCAATGTAGGAGCACGGTTTAATAATACCGGGTGACCTTTCAATACATTCTCAAGTATATCCCAAACGATAGGATCTTTCTTGTCGACAATTTTCTTTGCAGATTTAACCGTTTTTACCACTCCTCTTTCGATCATCTTGCGAATGATAAATGGTTTGAAGAGCTCAGCAGCCATATCTTTTGGCAAACCGCACTCATGAAGTTTCAGATTTGGTCCGACAACAATTACCGAACGAGCTGAATAATCAACACGCTTACCCAATAAGTTTTGACGGAAACGTCCCTGCTTACCTTTAAGAATATCTGATAAAGATTTTAATGCACGGTTACCTTCAGTTTTTACTGCATTTACTTTACGTGAATTGTCAAATAATGAATCAACAGACTCCTGAAGCATACGCTTCTCATTACGTAGAATAACCTCTGGAGCTTTGATCTCGATCAAACGCTTCAAACGATTATTACGGATAATAACACGACGGTAAAGATCATTTAAGTCTGAAGTTGCGAAACGACCACCCTCGAGTGGAACTAGAGGCCTCAATTCAGGTGGAATAACAGGAACGATCTTAACGATCATCCACTCCGGACTGTTCTCAATACGGGTATTTGCACCACGGAAAGCTTCTACAACCTGCAGGCGTTTCAAGGCCTCAGTTTTACGTTGCTGTGAGGTTTCAGTCGCTGCCTGATGACGAAGATCATAAGACTGCTGATCAAGGTCTAAACGGCCTAAAAGATCCTGCAGAGCCTCAGCACCCATCTTAGCGATGAACTTTTCAGGATCTTTATCATCCAGGTATTGATTTTCTTTTGGAAGTGAATCCAGGATATCCAAGTATTCTTCTTCTGTCAGAAAATCCATTTTCTGAATACCATCTGCTTCCTTTAGTCCGGCCTGTATTACTACATAGCGCTCATAATAAATGATTAGATCAAGCTTTTTGGTTGGCAAACCTAAAAGGTAACCAATTTTGTTTGGCAATGAACGGAAATACCAGATGTGTGCAACAGGAACCACAAGATTAATGTGTCCCATACGCTCACGACGGACTTTCTTTTCAGTTACCTCAACCCCGCAACGATCGCAGACAATACCTTTGTAACGAATACGCTTGTATTTACCACAATGGCATTCATAATCCTTTACAGGACCGAAAATGCGCTCGCAAAATAAGCCATCACGCTCTGGTTTGTAAGTCCGGTAGTTGATAGTTTCCGGTTTTAACACCTCTCCGCTTGAACGCTCCAGAATTGATTCAGGAGAAGCAAGACTAATAGTTATCGAGGTGAAATTACTTTTGATTTTATTATCTTTCTTGTAAGACATAGCTTTTTTTTAGTTGTAAGTCTTAAGTTGTAAGTTGTAAGTAAATCGGTCGAAACTTATTACTTACAACTTATAACTTATAACTTAATCCAATGTGATATCTAAACCTAATCCTCTTAATTCATGAACCAATACATTGAATGATTCAGGAACTGATGGGGTTGGTAGGTTTTCACCTTTAACAATCGCTTCGTAGGTTTTTGCACGTCCTACAACATCATCAGATTTAACTGTAAGTATTTCCTGAAGAATGTTAGCAGCACCGAATGCTTCAAGAGCCCAAACCTCCATCTCACCAAAACGCTGACCTCCGAACTGGGCTTTACCACCCAATGGCTGTTGTGTAATCAATGAATATGGTCCGATTGAACGAGCATGCATCTTATCATCAACCATGTGACCCAGTTTCAGCATATAAATGATACCAACTGTAGTCTGTTGATCAAAGCGATCTCCGGTTAAACCATTATAAAGATAGGTTCTTCCTGATTTAGGAATTCCCGCCTTATCTACCCATTCTTCAACCTCATCATGAGATGCACCGTCGAAGATCGGCGTAGCGAACTTCATTCCAAGTTCCTTACCGGCCCAACCTAATACTGTCTCATAGATCTGTCCGAGGTTCATACGAGATGGTACACCCAATGGATTTAACACGATATCCACAGGAGTTCCGTCTTCCAAGAAAGGCATGTCTTCATCACGAACAATTCTCGCAACGATACCTTTATTTCCGTGACGTCCAGCCATCTTATCACCTACTTTCAGTTTACGTTTCTTAGCAACATAAACTTTAGCCATCTGTACAATTCCTGAAGGAAGCTCATCTCCTACGCTGATAGCAAACTTATCACGCTTATAAGCACCAAGCTCTTCATTAAGCTTAATGTTATAATTATGTAGGGTTTGCTTAATCAGTTCGTTTTTATCCTCATCAGTTGTCCACTTCGTTGGATTCACATTTGCATACTCAAGTTCAGTAAGTATCTTCTGGGTGAATTTCACACCTTTAGCTACCAGCAATTCTTTGTATACATTGAATACACCCTGTGAAGTTTTACCATTCACAATGACGAATAATTTCTCAATCAAGGTATCTTTCAATTCCTTAACTGCTTTATTGTGTTTAGCATCTAATTTCTCAATCAGTGCTTTTTCTTCCTGCTTAGTTGTTTTCTTAGCGCGGGAGAACAATTTAGTATCAATGACAACTCCATGGATTGATGGAGGAGTTTTAAGGGATGCATCTTTCACATCGCCGGCTTTATCACCAAAAATAGCACGCAAAAGCTTTTCTTCCGGTGAAGGATCAGACTCTCCTTTCGGAGTGATCTTGCCAATCAGAATATCACCTTCCTTAATCTCGGCACCTACACGGATAATTCCGTTCTCATCAAGGTCTTTGGTAGCCTCTTCAGATACGTTAGGAATATCTGGAGTTAATTCCTCTTCTCCACGTTTGGTATCACGAACTTCAAGTTCAAATTCTTCGATGTGCAAGGAAGTGAAGATATCCTGAGATACCACACGTTCAGAAATTACAATCGCATCCTCAAAATTGAATCCCTGCCACGGCATGAAAGCCACCTTTAGGTTTCTACCCAACGCTAATTCTCCATCCTGAGTTGCATATCCTTCACAAAGAACCTGTCCTTTTTCAACTTTCTGACCTCTCTTGACAATCGGTTTCAAATTAATACAGGTACTCTGATTCGTTTTCTTGAATTTAATCAGTCGGTATGATTTAACCTCCCCTTCAAATGACACAAGCACATCGTCCTCATTTCTTTCGTAACGAATACGGATCTCATTTGCATCTACATATTCTACAACACCGCTACCTTCTGCATTAATAAGAGTACGTGAATCACGGGCTACTCTACCCTCGAGACCTGTACCCACAATCGGAGATTCAGGACGCAATAGTGGAACTGCCTGACGTTGCATGTTTGATCCCATCAATGCACGGTTGGCATCATCATGTTCAAGGAATGGAATTAATGAAGCTGCAATTGAAGTAATTTGGTTTGGAGCAATATCCATTAAATCAAGCTTCTTAGGCTCAATTACTGGGAAATCACCTTCATAACGTGCTTTTACATGCAGCGTTTCAAAATTACCTTTGTCATTATAAACCGCATTTGCCTGGCCAATAGTTTTACCTTCTTCATCTTCTGCAGAAAGGTAAATAACTGGCTCTTCAACAACAACACGACCATCCAGAACCTTACGGTAAGGAGTTTCAATGAAACCCAGGTTGTTTATCTTTGCATGAACACACAAAGAAGAAATCAAACCGATATTCGGACCTTCAGGAGTTTCAATAGTACATAAACGACCATAGTGCGTGTAGTGAACATCACGAACCTCAAAACCTGCACGCTCACGCGAAAGACCACCTGGGCCTAATGCTGACAGACGTCGCTTGTGAGTAATCTCGGCAAGTGGATTGGTTTGATCCATAAACTGTGATAACTGATTCGTTCCGAAGAAAGAATTAATCACAGAAGACAGTGTTCGGGCATTGATCAGATCTGTAGGAGTAAAAACCTCGTTGTCACGAATGTTCATACGCTCACGGATTGTACGGGCCATACGAGCCAATCCAACACCGAACTGCGCATATAACTGCTCTCCTACTGTACGAACACGACGGTTTGACAAGTGATCAATATCATCCACCTCAGCTTTAGAATTGATCAGTTTGATCAGGTACTTAACGATAGCAATGATATCCTGTTTTGTTAAAACCTTAGTTTCAATAGGAGTTGCTAATTTTAATTTACGGTTAATGCGGTAACGACCCACATCACCCAAATCATATCTTTTATCAGAGAAAAACAAACGGTCGATAATACCGCGGGCTGTTTCTTCATCAGGTGGTTCAGCATTACGAAGCTGACGATAGATATGTTCTACCGCTTCCTTTTCTGAATTAGAAGTATCTTTTTGTAATGTATTGTATATGATTGTATAATCACCGCTGTTTACCGCATCATCTTTGGTTAAAATGATTGTTTTTACTCCAGCATCGATAATCATATCGATATGCTCGTCTTCAAGAACAGTTTCACGTTCCATAATGATCTCATTCCGATCAATAGAAACAACTTCACCGGTATCTTCATCCACAAAATCTTCTACCCACTTCTTAAGAACCCTGGCGGCAAGTTTACGGCCAACAGCTTTCTTTAAACCGGATTTACTCACTTTTACTTCATCAGCGAGTTCAAATAATTCAAGAATGTCCTTATCAGAATCATAACCAATAGCACGCAAAAGCGTAGTTACCGGAAATTTCTTCTTACGATCGATGTACGCGTACATCACATTGTTCACATCAGTAGCAAATTCGATCCATGAACCTTTAAAAGGAATTACACGGGCTGAATATAATTTGGTTCCGTTTGTATGACGGCTTTGGCCGAAGAAAACACCCGGTGAACGGTGCAATTGAGAAACAATTACACGCTCAGCACCATTGATAACAAACGTACCCTTAGGAGTCATATATGGAATAGTTCCCAAATAAACATCCTGTACTATTGTTTCAAAGTCTTCGTGTTCTGCATCATTACAAGACAAGCGAAGCTTAGCCTTTAGTGGAACACTGTAAGTTAAACCACGTTCGATACATTCGTGTATATCATAACGCGGCGGATCAATGAAATAATCAAGAAATTCCAGAACAAATATATTTCTTGAGTCAGAGATCGGAAAGTTCTCAGAGAAAACTTTGAACAAACCTTCCTGATGGCGGTTGTCTGAAGTTGTTTCAAGCTGAAAAAATTCTCTGAAAGATTGCAGCTGAACATCCAGAAAATCAGGATAATCCATCACGTGCTTACTGGTAGCAAAATTTACTCTTTCGTTGTGCTTAATTTTGTTTGCCAAGGGATTGAGAATTTAGTTTAGTAAATAAACTGTGTCCTGTTCATCCGCCCGGGGCGGATATGTAGGTCTAACATTATTGGGTATAATACAAATAGCAATAGACCCCGATGAAAATCGGAGTCTAAGGCTATAGTTTTTATGAGTTAAGATTACTTAATCTCAACAGTAGCTCCAGCTTCTTCTAGTGCTTTTTTCAATGACTCAGCTTCTGCTTTGTCAACACCAGTTTTAACTTCTTTTGGTGCTCCGTCTACTAAATCTTTAGCTTCTTTCAAGCCTAAACCTGTAAGATCTTTTACCAATTTAACAACTGCTAGTTTAGAACCACCAGCTTCTTTCAATATTACATCGAAAGCTGTTTGCTCTGCTGCTGCTGCTGGAGCGTCTCCGCCACCTGAAACTGCTGCTACTGCCACTGCTGCTGCAGCTGGCTCAATACCATACTCATCTTTTAATATTTGAGCTAATTCGTTAACTTCTTTTACTGTTAAGTTTACCAATTGCTCAGCAAACGATTTTAAATCTGCCATTTTATTTTAATTTTAAAATTCTGTACTTGAATAATTTAATCGAACTCTAAGGTGTTCGTTACCCTCTTTCTTGTAATGTTTTAACAATTCCCGCAAGTTTATTACCACCAGACTGTAAGCCGGAAATAACGTTTTTAGCAGGAGATTGAAGCAATGCAATAATGTCTGCCACCAATTCTTCCTTAGATTTAAGGTTAACCAGGGCGTCTAACTGATTGTCGCCAATGAATATTGCTGAATCAATATATGCAGCTTTTAGTACCGGTTTGTCACCTGACTTTCTCAATTGCTTGATCAGCTTTGCCGGAGCATTTGCTGATTTTGAGAATAATATAGATGAAGATCCTTTAAGTACGTCAAACATTTCACTAAAATCACCTGCAGAGGCTTCCATTGCCTTTCTGATAAGTTTATTTTTAGCAACCTGCATTTTGATGTCATGCTCGAAACATTTACGGCGAATATCATTTACTTTTGCTACAGACAGGTTTGCGGTATCAGTAATATAAAAATTACCGTACTCAGCAATCGTCTCTGTTAAAGCAAGAACAACTTCGTGTTTTTCTTCTTTTCTCATGATTAGATTCCTGCTACTGATTTAGTTTCAATTTCTATTCCCGGACTCATTGTCGACGACATGTGAATGCTCTTGAAATAAGTTCCTTTTGCTGCTGATGGTTTTAATTTTGAGATTGTTTGAATTACTTCAAGAGCGTTCTCATAAATTTTATCAGCATCGAAAGATACTTTTCCGATAGAAGCATGAATGATTCCTGTTTTGTCAACTTTGAAATCAATTTTACCACCTTTTACATCAGTCACTGCTTTACCTACATCTGTAGTAACAGTTCCTGACTTTGGATTAGGCATCAGGTTCCTTGGACCTAAAACACGGCCAAGTTTACCCACTTTTGCCATCACACTAGGCATAGTAATAATGATATCAATGTCAGTCCATCCACCTTCTATTTTGGCAATGTATTCATCCAGACCTACGTAATCTGCTCCAGCTGCTAAAGCTTCTGCTTCCTTATCAGGCGTGCAAAGAACTAAAACACGAACAGTTTTACCGGTGCCATGAGGTAGATTTGCAATACCACGTACCATTTGGTTCGCTTTACGAGGATCTACACCTAAGCGTACATCCAAGTCAACCGAAGCATCAAACTTGGTAGTTGTGATATCTTTAACCAAAGCCGAAGCCTGAGTTAATGAGTATGCTTTCCCAACCTCAATTTTGGAATGTGCCAATTTTTGATTTTTTGTTAATCTAGCCACTTCTTAAACTGATTTTGTATAATTAATTATTCCAGGGTGCATCACCGCTAACGGTAATTCCCATACTGCGTGCTGTACCAGCAACCATTTTCATGGCTGACTCGACAGTAAATGCGTTCAAGTCTGTCATTTTATCTTTTGCAATGCTTTCAACCTGATCCCAATTTACACTGGAAACCTTTTTACGGTTAGGCTCTGCAGAACCACTCTTTAAACCTGTTACTTCCAGTAATTGGATTGCTACAGGTGGAGTTTTGATGATAAAATCGAATGACTTGTCGACATAAACAGTGATTACAACCGGTAAAACTTTACCTGGCTTATCTTGGGTACGTGCATTAAACTGCTTGCAAAAATCCATGATATTAACACCTTTTGCTCCCAATGCGGGACCAACCGGTGGAGATGGATTAGCAGCGCCGCCCTTGATCTGTAATTTTATTAAAGCACCGACTTCTTTTGCCATTTTTATTGATTTGTTTTTAACTCAATGTTAGTAGTGGAAGCTATGTAACATTTAAGACCTTCTAAGTTATAGGTAATAAGTTGTAGGTTTTAAGTGTCGTATGCGACTTATAACTTACAACTTATGACTTACTACTCCTTCTCGACTTGCATATAATTTAACTCAAGTGGTGTTCTTCTTCCGAAAATCTTAACCATTACCTTAAGTTTCTTTTTCTCTTCATTTACCTCTTCGATAACACCCGTAAACCCGTTGAACGGTCCGTCCATCACCTTTACATTCTCACCAACATAATAAGGTATGTTCATCGATTCACCTTGTTCAGCCATCTCATCAACCTTACCCAAGATCCGGTTAACTTCAGCGGCTCTCATTGGAACGGCATTACCAGACTTATCTCCAAGGAAACCAATAACGCTATTAATACCTTTAATTACGTGCTCAAGTTCTCCATCAAGTGCAGCTTCTACCAAGACATATCCAGGATAGAAGTTTCTCTCTTTTGCAATTTTCTTACCATCTTTCATCTGATAGTATTTCTCCATCGGAATAAGAACTTGAGGTAAGAGATGGGCAATTCCCAGACGGTTAACTTCCGCTTCGAGATATTGCTTTACTTTTTTCTCTTTGCCGCTGACAGCTCTAACAACATACCATTTTAATTGATCGCTCATATGAAATTATGCCAGAGATTTATAAAACATCTTTAATGCATTACCAGCGGTTTCATCCATTGCTAATATCACAAGGGAAATGATAATGGAAGCAATCAATACCAATACAGCTGAATTTTGTAACTCTACCCATGTTGGCCAGGTTACTTTCTGCGTCATTTCTGTATATGATTCTTTTAAAAACTCTACTACGTTAGCCATCTTTTATTTAGCGTAAGCACGGGAACAAGGATTCGAACCCTGATCAAAGGTTTTGGAGACCTCTATTCTACCATTGAACTATTCCCGTTTATTAAAACTCCGAATACAGCATGAACTGTAAACTAAGCCCGTGTATTATAAGAAAACATAAGTCCGCAATTAAGGGACTTATGTTATCCAATTAACCTTTATTTGAAATTGTTATTTTACAATTTCAGTTACCTGTCCGGCACCTACTGTTCTACCACCCTCACGGATTGCAAAACGAAGTCCTTTTTCCATAGCAATCGCATTGATCAGTTTAACACTGATAGTAACGTTATCACCTGGCATAACCATTTCTACTCCTTCAGCAAGTGTAATCTCACCGGTAACATCTGTTGTACGGAAGTAAAACTGTGGACGATATTTATTGAAGAATGGAGTATGACGTCCACCTTCTGCTTTTGACAATACATAAATCTCAGCTTTGAAGTCAGTATGTGGAGTTACTGAACCTGGCTTACAAATAACCATACCACGACGGATATCAGTTTTTTCAATACCACGTAACAATAAACCTACGTTATCACCAGCTTCACCTCTGTCTAATATCTTACGGAACATCTCAACACCAGTAACAACTGATTTTAAGTTTTCAGCACCCATACCTAAGATATCAACTGCTTCACTTGAGTTGATTACTCCTCTTTCAATACGTCCTGTTGCAACAGTACCACGACCAGTAATCGAGAATACGTCTTCAACCGGCATTAGGAAAGGAAGCTCAGTCAAACGTGGAGGAATTGGAATATAGCTATCTACTGCATCCATTAATTCCATGATCTTACCAACCCATTTCGGATCTCCGTTAAGACCACCTAATGCAGAACCCTGAATTACAGGAATATCATCACCAGGGAATTCATAGAAGCTTAATAGTTCACGGATTTCCATCTCTACTAATTCAAGTAATTCAGGATCGTCAACCATGTCAACTTTATTCATAAATACTACTAGTGAAGGTACACCTACCTGACGTGCAAGAAGGATGTGTTCACGAGTTTGTGGCATCGGACCATCAGTAGCAGCAACTACGATGATTGCACCATCCATTTGAGCAGCACCAGTAACCATGTTCTTCACATAATCCGCGTGACCAGGACAGTCAACGTGAGCATAGTGACGAGAAGCGGTTGAATACTCCACATGGGCAGTATTAATAGTGATACCTCTTTCTTTTTCTTCTGGAGCAGAGTCAATTGAATCAAATGAACGTGCTTCAGAAAAGCCTGCATCAGCCAAAACCTTAGTGATAGCTGCTGTAAGTGTAGTTTTACCGTGGTCAACGTGACCGATAGTACCGATATTTAAATGCGGCTTACTGCGGTCAAATTTTTCTTTTGCCATTTTGTTTTATACTTATTATTAGGTTAATTTTATTGATATTCTTACTTAAATTAATTCTGAGCCAACGATGGGACTTGAACCCATGACCTCTTCCTTACCAAGGAAGTGCTCTACCGCTGAGCTACGTCGGCTTTTAACTTGCTCTAAGGTAATCCCTTCAACCATTCACCTTAGTGAGCCATAGAAGGCAAAAACCTTTGAGCGGAAGACGAGGTTCGAACTCGCGACCTATAGCTTGGAAGGCTATCGCTCTACCAACTGAGCTACTTCCGCATTTTCAATTACAAATTACGAATTACGAATTATCAATTACGAACGCTCGCATTCGAAATTTGTAATTCCCCAATTCGTAATTAGTTATGGTTGTGGGGGGGGAAGGATTCGAACCTTCGAAACCGAAGTAACGGATTTACAGTCCGTCCCATTTGACCGCTCTGGAACCCCCCCAACATTTCTGAGCCTCCTATCGGGATCGAACCAATGACCTACTGATTACAAGTCAGTTGCTCTACCAGCTGAGCTAAGGAGGCGAAATGTATAAACCTTTAAATTACAATACTTTAAAGAACCTTTCCACCCCATACTGGCGCATTACAAAAATACCCCCCTCTGAAATGGACTGCAAATCTACGAAAATTTAAGGTCAGACAAAATTTTTTGCAAAAAAAAATCGGCAGCCTGTTTGACTGCCGAAAAAGACCCTAATAATTAAGGATATCAGAACTAAACAAATTATAAAATATCGTCTGATAAACTAACCTCTTTACGATTACTCAAGTGTGAACGAAGTTTTTCTTTGTGTTTGTCAATTTGCCTTCTTAAGGATTCCATCGCCTTATCCGTTGCCTCTTCAAAACTCTTACATTGCTCTTTTGCAAAAAGATCATTCCCCGGGATTGCCAATTTGATCTCCGCGATCTTGTTTGCCTCATCTTCGGTCTTTTCTAATCTGAGGTAAACATCTCCGCCAATAATCTGGTCATAAAATTGATCCAGCTTGTCCGCTTTTCTCTGTATAAAATCCAGCAATTTAATGTCTGCTGTAAAATGAATCGATTGAACCCTGATTTTCATATTACCTCCTTTTTGTTTACAAAAATTTAACATTATTGTCCCGGCTATACTCGGGTAGCCTATTATTTTCGGCCAAATAAAATCATTAAATAATCATGCTTTAGGATGAGCCTGTTTGTAAATTGATTTTAGCTTTTCAACTGAATTATGGGTATAAACCTGAGTAGCAGCCAAACTGGAATGCCCTAATAATTCCTTTATTGCGTTCAAATCAGCCCCCCGGTTTAATAATGATGTTGCAAAACTATGTCTCAAAATATGCGGACTTCTTTTGTCATGTGTAGAGACTGCAGACAAAACTCTTCTGACCGTACGATACACAAACTTTGAATAGATGTCTCTACCAGTATCTGTAACGATCAAAGCACTCCCTTTGTTGTCAAAATTTTGATTTATTTTCTGAATTTTATATTCTGCAATAAGTTTAGCAAGTGAACTGTGAACCGGAATGATCCGCTGCTTGTTACGTTTACCTAAAACCTTAACTTGCTGACCATAAGAATCCACATCTTCATCTTTTAGTCCTACCAGTTCAGCAAGTCGCATACCGGTACCATAAAGCAACTCAATAATCAATCGATCACGAAGCCCGGGGAAATCTGCACTAAATTCGAATCCTCCATCCAAAAGGGTATCCATTTTCTGCTCTGTAATGACCACAGGAAGACGTTTTGGAACCTTTGGGGATCTCACCTGGGTCATTGGATTGGACTTTATTAGCTCGTTCCTTTGAAGAAATCTATAAAATGTACGGAGACTTGAAATCTTGCGATTAACCGTTTTAGCTTCATTTCCACCATCCATGAGGGTAAGCATCCAATTGCGGACCTGCAGATGTGTCACAGTTAAAAGCTCTGATTCAGGTAGCGCTAAAAAAATAAGGAATTGCTGAAGATCGTTATTATATGCCGTAACGGTTAGCTGGGAGAACCGTTTTTCAAATTGAAGGTATTGAATGAATCGCGCTATAAACATCAAAAACTATTTGCATATCCAACGAATTGAATGTACAAATAGTTTATGAAAATATCAATAAAAGAAAAATTAAACAGTTTCGATGTTCAATCCTTGCTTGTAAATTGCTTTTTTAACCTGAGTACGGCGGGTAATAGATTTCTTTTCGTAGGCCTGACGGCTGCGAAGTTCTCTTAATACACCGGTCTTTTCGAATTTCTTTTTGAAGCGTTTTAACGCTTTATCTAAGGATTCGCCGTCTTTTACATTAATAATGATCATAATATATAGATACCCCCTTTCGGTTTTGGACTGCAAATCTACAAAAAATATTGAAAAATGATATTCTAGAATATTAAAAAAATAAAACAGAACAAATCAGTTCCAAATTTAAATAATTGAGATAGATAGCTGTATCTGAACTTGGTCAGAAATTATTTATAAGAAACAAGACTAATGATATTTGAAGAAACCTTTTGTAACTGCTCCCTGGCATTAAGAAAATCAAGGCTAATGATAAAAGCATAACCGGCCACCTCGCCATCTAACTTTTGAACCAGACGTGTTGCAGCACTAACCGTCCCTCCTGTTGCAAGAAGATCATCATGAATCAGTACCTTTTGGCCAGCAAGAATCGCATCAGTATGCATTTCAAGAATAGCCGATCCATATTCCAACTCACAAGGCTCCTCTACAGTTTTGAAAGGGAGCTTACCTTTCTTTCTGACAGGGACAAAAGGCAGCCCCAATCTATTGGCTAACATCAGTCCGAATAAAAACCCCCTACTCTCAATTCCGGCAATCACATCAATCTGAATACCTTCCAAACGACTTACAAATTCTTCAATTACTTCTGTACAGAGACTGGCATCTTTTAACAGGGGCGTAATGTCCTTAAACAAAATACCGGGTTTAGGGAAATCAGCAATATCTCTGAGAGAATTTTCGAGTTTTGTACTTATCATAGACTTAAATAAAAATATGGTTCAATTTTACGTATAATTTCTTCATTCAGGATAGCAATTTTCCTTAAATCATCAATAGATTTATATGAACCATGTTGTGTTCGGTATTGAATGATAGCATTCATCTGCTTATAATTCAAATAAGGATGATGCCTGATTTCATCAAAAGTAAATGTATTGATGTTTAATTTGGTTATAAGTCCGCTATTCACCTGAATCTGATCCTTGAGCTGATCATACTTCAAAGAATCCATACCATAAATTTCAAGTAACTGTTCTTTACGATAGAAGCCCCCAATACGTTTTCTAAACCTGATTATCCTTGAGGCAAAGGCTGGACCGATACCACGAATACGCTCCAGTTCGAGAGAATCAGCTGCGTTTATTTCGATTATAGGTCTAAGGGTATTTTCAGCAATTCCAGCCGACTTATAATTTGCTTTAACAGTCTTTTTACCAGATAAAACATCTGTATTACCAATCTTTATAAATGGTTCCAGCATGGAATACTGCTTTTCTGAAATGGAGTAAATTTTTTTTAAATCTTCCTTTATGAAAAATTTTCCACCTTTCAACTCATAATTTCGAATTACCTGAATCTGTTTGTGGGATAAGCCCAATTTTAACCAGTTAGATTCACTAAGTCCGTTAGGATCAAAATTAAAATAAACTGGCCTGGCCGAACTTTTGTCAGCCTTTTTATTGATTTTCCCCTGTGGGATTTCAATTTTAGCTGCTGCTGCTCTAAAATCTTCCGCTTCCATCTTAAATCTATCAAAATCAAATTTTTGATCCTTTAAAAACAAAGGATATAGCCTAGGAGATAGTATAACAAGCAGAATTAAGACAAATAGAACAAAAATACCATTCAACTCCTTTCTTGAGAAGCTAAGATATGATCTGAGCAAATTTTTTAAACGATACATGATCCTGATAGAATTAATAAAAGCAATGATGGTTCTGTATTGCTTTAGAATACCGTCTTGGGAATTAACGGAATTGAGGAATCATGTCAGACACAGAATTAATATAAATATAACTCAAAAATTTTAATTAAACAGCGGCGATTAAACATATTTGCTGAAATAACTCAATTTAAAACCGTATTTTATTTAAAATTTAAACTGAATAATACTAAAGGTTCTCAAATGAAAATCATCACTAAAGAAGAATTTTCCAGGGCAACCAAACTCAATAAAGTTTATATGCCCGGATTGGCTTCCATTTTAATGGAAGTAATGAAAATTAACGAGGTAAACAAGGTATTTCAAAAAGCCAAGCATCTCAGTGGAATAAGCTTCATTGATAAAATTCTGCAGGTTATTGGAATTAAGGTAGAATTTGATGAAAAAGAGCTTAAAAATCTCCCGCAAAATGGGGCATTTATTGTAATAGCAAACCATCCATATGGAGGAATTGAAGGACTTATTTTATTGAAAATTTTGTTCATGAAAAGGCCTGATGCCAAGTTAATGGCAAATTTTTTATTGAAAAAAATCCCAAACTTGAGCGAACACTTTATCGCTGTAAACCCATTTGAAACAATAGAACATTCATCCAGTATCAGCGGGATAAAAAAAACCTTGGAAATGCTTCAATCCGGCATTCCAATAGGAATATTTCCAGCTGGTGAGGTTTCAACCTTTAAAGCCAATACCCAGCAAATTACTGACAAGTTATGGCATCCGGTAGTTGGTAAATTAATCGCTAAAGCGAATGTCCCGGTTATTCCGGTATATTTTCATGGCAATAACGGACTATTATTTAACCTGCTTAGTTTTATCCACCCTGCTTTAAGAACTGCAAAACTACCCTCAGAGCTTTTTAATAAACGTGGGCATACCATCAGATTAAGAATCGGAAAAGCAATTCTCCCCAGCGATTTAAAGTATCAGCAAAATCCATCAAAATTACTGGATTACCTGCGGACTAAAACATATGCATTGGGTGCCGGACTAGAAGATCAGCGAAGCCTGTTTAATCCACGTAATATTTTCAAAGTAAAAAAAATACCTCAGACTATTATTCAGGCTATTGAAAATCAAAAAATTGAAAAAGAAGTAGAAGGATTGAAAGAATTCAAAATCTGGACTGAAAAGAATTATGAGGTTTATATCTCACCTTGCTCAGAACTTCCAACTATAATCCAGGAAATTGGGCGACTCAGGGAAATTACATTCAGAGAAGTTGGAGAAGGCACTAATAAATCGACGGATTTAGATGAATATGATGTTTATTACAACCATTTGTTTATTTGGGATAAGGAAAGCAAATTGATTGTAGGTGCCTATCGAATAGGAAAAGGAGATGAAATCTTTTATAGTTATGGCAAAAAAGGCTTTTATGTGAATGAACTTTTCAAGATTAAGGAAAAATTTTACCCGATTTTACGCCAAAGTCTAGAATTGGGCAGGTCCTGGGTACGAAAAGAATATCAACAAAAGCCGCTTCCCTTATTCTTGCTCTGGAAAGGAATTCTTAAATACCTAATTGATAATTCACACTATCGATACCTCATCGGACCAGTAAGTATCAGTAACAACTTTTCCAAACTTTCTAAATCACTCATTGTAGATTTTATAATAAAAAATCACTTTGATCATGAACTGGCAGCATATGTCAGACCCCGGAAAAAATTCAAACTTGATTTTTCAAAAATCGATAAAGATCTTTTACTGGAATCCAATGAAACACTTAAAAATCTGGATAGCCTAATTTCTGAGATTGAAAGCTCAAAAATGAAGGTTCCTGTACTATTAAGGCAATATTTAGGTTTGAACGCTAAGCTTATAAGCTTTAATATTGATCCCAAATTTTCAAACTGCCTGGATGGCTTTATACTGGTGGATTTGAAGAATATCCCAAAAGAAATGTTGGAAAAACTTGGTAAAAATTTCGAAAAAGAAAAATAGTATATTAATTTAACATTATTTCTATGTAAATTTAATGTTAAGTAATTACTAAATGAATTCTTTTGTAGCAAAAATATACTGTACAGTTTCCCTGATTATCCTCGTCGGAGTATCTTCAGCTAAGGCTGTAAAGGATAATTTTAGCTTTGAATTCTATAGTGAGACTTTCAATTTCAAACTGGATCCTAGCTCAAACATTGAGTTTTCAGATCCGCTATCAACACTTGCTATTCAAGATTTTTATGTAAAGTTAGATCAAAGTAAGTACCAAACTATTCTAAACTCATTACTTGCATATAAAGAAAAGCATCATCTAAACGACTGGATTTATTACCAGCTTATCCGTAAAACCGCTCAAGAGATAAGTCCGAAGGCCGTAAATTACCATAGGTACACCTTATATAAATGGTTTCTTATGAGCAAATCAGGCTATGATGCCCGACTGTCTATTGGAAACAACCGTATCATTTTTTTAGTAAGAAACGATGAAAACATTAATGATATTCCCTTCTTTGAGATTGAGGGCAATAAATATATGTGTCTGAATTATCATGACTATGGTAAAATAGATTTCGAAAAAGACAAGGTCTATCCCGTTAAACTAGAGGTTCAAGAAGCTAAAAATGCGTTTTCATACAAGGTAACCCGAATGCCGAACTTCAAGCCAGAATCTTATAATGAAAAGGAAATACAATTCAATTATCGTTCAAAGCCCTATCATTTTCAGGTTAAATTAAATCCTGAGGTCGAAAACATCTTTAAAAACTACCCTGGAGTAGATTTTGAATCCTATTTTAATATTCCCTTAAGTCGTGAAACTTATCATTCATTGATTCCAATATTAAAGAAAAATATTTCTGGCATGAATCAAAAAAATGGGGTTGATTACCTGATGCGATTCACCAGATATGCATTTCTGTATCAGACTGATGAGAATAATTTTGGGAAAGAAAAAAGACTTTCCCCAGAACAGACCTTATTTTCAAAATACAGTGATTGTGATGACCGTGCTGCTCTGTTCTTTTATCTGGTCAAGGAAATATATAACCTTCCGATGATTGCATTGTTATACCCAACGCATATTAGCATGGCAGTACAGTTTGATAAGATGCAAGGCAAATCAATTATCTATAAAGGTCAAAAATATCTTGTTTGCGAACCTACACCTCAGGATAAGGATTTGAGAATCGGCCAAATTTCAACAAACCTGGAAGGTGTGAAATACGAGGTTGTTTATCAGTACGATCCTACGCAAAGAAAAAATTAAGCAGAAAGTCTATAAACAAGAAATACCCGCCTTTGGCGGGTATTTCTTAATAAAATCTATACCAGAATAAAATTAATATCCGTTAGCTCCTTTTGGAAAACTAAAGCTTGTCCATCCTGCCATCCAGTTTGTTGTTCCAAATGCACCACGGTAAGTTGTACTGCTGAAGAACGCATTGGTAAGATCACCAGCAAATGCAGCTCCTGTTAATGCAGGTGAACCTGTAGCAGGAAGCATGTTAGGTGTTGCCAAATTGAATGGATCTGTAAGTTTAGCATCTGCGGCAGCAGTAAGTGTGATAGTTGCATTTGACTCAGATGCTGCTTTAACGGCATCACCAGATGCACCGGCAACGTTTACTGATCCGATTCTGTAGGGTGAGGCATTTGCATGCAGCACATTATTTCTGAATTGAGAAGTTGGGGCTGTACCAACCAGACTGCTATAAGTTGCGTCAGATTCTAAAGATAAACCACCTTTCATCCAGCCAATCAATACTGAATTGTTTAATACAAAATTTGTAGCTCTTCTGAAACGGTTAGCAAAATTATGGTTCTTTGAAGCTGTGTTATCCACATTCGGTCCGACAAACGTGAAGTTTGAAAGTACCGGACGGGTTGCAGGCTTTGCATCAGTACCCGTAGCATCATTATCACACTCAACTCCGTTACCAGCGTCACCAGCATCAATGAAAGAAGGATCTCTCAAAGCAACACCAAACTGAATGCTTCCAGTATAACCAAAGTCAAAGTCAAAATCATCATCAGCAGTTGCATAAGCAACTAAATACTTCATGTTTACTGTACCTCCAAAAACCTCGAAAGCATCATCATTGCCATAGATAATCTGAACATACTCGATTGTAGTTCCAGAACCTACACCACCTAGAGTCAAACCATTGATCTCAGAGTTAGGTTGAGCTGCAATACCTGCGAATTCAATACGCACATATTTCAAGGTACCCGAATTGTCATTATCAACAGTACCACCGAAGTTTTTACCAACACCACCTTCAATAGTCGGTTCAGTTGTACGATTTGTTTTTGCTTTTCCAAGAACAATGATGCCACCCCAATCACCTGGAAGACGTTGACCAACAGCTTTACCAGAAGTGAATACAATTGGTTTTGCTGCAGTACCTATGGCGTTTATTTTTGCGCCTCTCTCAATAATTAATGCTCCTTTATCAGAAACATCACTTTTTATGGTTGCACCAGCGGCAATATTAATTTCACTACCTTCCTCAAAATACACATATCCTTTAAGTACAAAACTTCCTTCAGGCACATTCAAGATAGTATTCTTGTATACACCAGAAATAACTGCTCCATTTTGAAGGGTAAGTGTCTTCTTTGCATTAGGATCAACTACCACTTCCGGTTCTGAACTCTTTTTACATGAAGCAGAGAATATAACTACTGCAAGGATTAAAGCTTTAAATTTGAATGATTTCATATTATGTTTTTTTTAATTTGCTATAAAGTTAGAGCGCGTATGTTAGCTTAATTTTAAGTCAATATTAATTTGTCGAATAAAACTTACTTTTTCTTGTTACCAAGTCCAAGATTATAAGAAAACGACAAGGATACATTTGAACCAAGTCTGTAGGAATTAATCAGTCTGTCAATTCCATCTCCCTCATACGCCATTTTAGTGGCTCCCACATTATTCTGGTAAAACACAGTATTTTGATTTAAAATATCTCCTACGTTAAGTTTAATTTCTGCCTGAGATTTAAGAACCCTTTTACTAATTTGAAAATCAAGTACATCCCTTGCATTTTCGTAGATATCCGGATAACCTTGATATCCTACTAGAAAAATTCTTTGTCCGATACGATTATAAACTGAAGTGAATGTAATTGCTGTTTTGGGTGAGAAATATTGTAAACCAGCATTAATCAAATAAGGTGATTGTCCTTGTAGCGGACGATCGATCCCCTCTCCCAAAACCTTTGAGTCAATATAGGATGCATTAGCAAAAGCAGTTAAGTTATCAAGCCATGCTTTATCACCCAGAAAATCTAATTTTTTACGAAAATCCAACTCAATCCCTAATGATGTAGCCTGATTTGCATTGAGATAATTAATACCACGAACAACCGGGGTGGAATTTGAATTTACCCTTTGTTCAATTGGATCATTGAAGTTTTTATAAAAGGCTGAAACAGTAAAGGTTTCACTGGCAGATGGATATAACTCGTACCTTATATCTCCATTAAAGATTTTGGCACGTTTCAGATAAGGATTTCCTGTTACTGAGGTCTGTGAGATAAAATCATAATAATTAAACAAAGCTAATTCTCTAAACTCAGGTCTTGAAACTGTTTGAGACCCCGACAAACGGATATTTGATTTTGCATTTAAGCTATAAGTCAAATTAGCTGATGGCAGAACATCGAAATTATCCTGCTTGGCTGCAATGGCTTGTCCGGAGAAATCAATTGCATTCAATGTTTGAGCGAATTGCTCAAAACGGGCACCATAAGATACTCTGAATTTTTCTCCAAGCTTATTATCCAACAAAAGAAAACCAGCATTCAGATCTGAATTGGCATCATAACTATCCGTATTATTGGTAAATTCGGTAAGAATAAAGCCATTTTCGTTAATATTTCCTGGTGCAAAAATCTGATCTTTAGGAAGGCCGGTATATGACTTTTCAAAAACAGACGGTCCTACGAAAAGATAATTGAAGATACGGGCATTGAAATCACGCTGTTTGAGTTGTTTCAGTGCACCAATCTTAAAAGTTGATTGTTGAGAGAACATCTTTACAGGAATTGAAACAGCGGCCTGAGCACCATAAGTATCCTCCTCAAGACCTGAGAATAATCTTCTGGTATTTCTGTCAATTATTCTGAATGGCTCCTGTGATCCAAGTGAACGACGGTAATCCATTGAACGCTGATCAGGCTGATCACGCTCAACTCTGGCATAATTCAGGTTCCATGTTAATTTAACCTGCTTCTTACCTAACTGATGATCTCCTTCTAACTGAGAATTGATCAGACTCTTAGTGGTTAAATCTGAATTATTTAACCGCACATCCTGGATGTTATCAGTTGTGAAACCTGTACGATCTGTGTAATTATCCTCAAACGTACGGTTATAAATATTCTTAAAGGCAAGCTTATTTCCACCTTTGATGTAGGCAAAATTGGCCAGTGCACCAAGATTGCTGCTGTATTTTGAAATGTTTTCTGAGTACTCATAAAACGGATCGCCTGAGAATTCATAATCCTTACGTTCAGCAACTGCCATGTTTTGAGCATTTCTGTAAGAGAGTGAAATCACATTTCCAAAGGAAGCGCCACTCTTAAATTCTTTTCTTCTCCCCCAGGTTAACTGATGGTTTTGAGTAGGAAGAGCCATTTGAGTTACTTCCGGATAAGAATTCTTTACCTGAGTAGAAAATTTAGCCTTATCTGCGTTAGACAGTGGATTATACGCTTGAAAAGATCCCGGAAATCCTGCAGGAAGCTTTCGGCTACCATCATCAAAACCAAGAAAATCAAATTTATTTCTAGCATTAGATGTAAAGTCCTGAAAAGTTGCCTGATTATTGTATCCAAAACTAACTGAGGCATTCAGGAAATTCTCTTCCGGCACATCGCGGGTGATTACCTGAATAACCCCTCCAGCAAAATCACCAGGAAGATCTGCGGAAGCTGTTTTATTCACTACGATTCTATCAATCAAATTAGCAGGAATAATGTCGAAGGAAAATGCTTTTCTATCTGGTTCTGATGAAGGTAGAACTGCATTATTCAAAATAGATGAATTATACCTGTCTGCTAGTCCCCTGATAATTACGAATTTATTCTCCTGAATACTTGCACCACTCACACGCTTTAAAACTTCAGAAGTACTACGATCGGGTGTTCTTCTGATCAATTCAGAAGTAATACCACTTGAAATACTAATGCTGTTCTTTTGTTGGGCGTACAATGCACTAATGCTTTCTTGCCTAACCGTTGCAGTAATAACCACTTCTTCAAGTGCAAGAGAATTTGCCTCCTGCATAATCACATCAAGAGTTGTGATTTTACCTGCTGAAACTTCGATTTCAGTAATATTTTTATTTTGATATCCTATATAAGAGAAGCTTAAACTGTATTTACCAGGATTTAGATTGTTCAAGGTATACCTTCCTTCAATATCTGTAGATGCTCCTAAGGTTGCGCCGGTTAATTTAACGGTTAATCCGATTAAAGTTTCACCGGTTTTTGAATCAGTGACTTTACCTGAAATTTTTCCTGTCTGCTGACTAAAACCTGCTGCGGCACTTATAATTAATAATAAACCGATGCTTAAGAATCTAAAGATAATGTTGTGTTTCACTTTGTTAAGTTTTAATTTCTACAAAAATATTACCTCAGTGTTAACTCATGATTGCATTAATATTAAGTGTGGTTTACTAATAAATCAATTCTATGTTAAGAAAGTTAAATCAATGTTAACTCCGATAAATAGTTAACAGACATTTGTATGCCTAAAGAATTGGTTCTAATAAGTTTTAAAATATAAAATGGCACTAAGGGTGAAAATTGGGTGCTGTTGTCAAAGCAAACGAATTGCCTTCCTCAATATCAATGTGACGGACCTGCGGAAAAGTTGAAAGAAAATACAAAGCCAGCACGAAGTACACCAGGTGGTGGTTGCGGCAGATTTATTAAGAAAAATATCCTATGTTTTCTTCAGGATTATCAATAGGGAATGCCAGCTTTCTTAAAAACAAAGTGAAGCAGCCAAATTGGTCCGATAAGCAGAAATTTTAAATCATCCAGGAATGAGGGTTTTTTACCCTCAATCTTATGCCCGATGAATTGTCCGATCCAGGCAAGCACAAATATCACCAGACAAACCTGCCACATGTCAGGCCAGTCTGAACTTTTTTGAAGCTTCTCAAGGCTTACAATACCTGCAGAAAAGATCATAATAACGAGTAACATCGCATAAGAAAGTACTGGAGATAGCTTATAATAAAAATAGACGGAGAAGGCGATTAAAAAAGAAGCAAAGTTCACATAGCCATTGTACCTGCCCAGAAATTCGAGATGAGGAAATGGGATAGCCCAAATTAAGCCAAATAGACTAAATACAATAAGTGGCACGCAAATCCAATGAATAATTTCATTGGTATGATTCTGATGGCTCTCAGAATACTTGTCAAAGTAGACATCTACCTTACGGGGCTGAGTTTGCTTTTGCATATCTGGAAGGAGTTGTAAGTTATAAGTTGTAAGTTAAAATATCGTTTATGATCTAAATTTAATTATTTATGGATTAAAGTTTCAGTTAAAACCTAACTTATAACTTACAACTTACAACCTACAACTTAAAACCTATAACTTAAAACTACTTAGCGTAAGAAACCGACCGTGTTTCACGAATTACAGTTACCTTAATCTGACCAGGATAAGTCATCTCTGTCTGGATTCTGTTTGAGATATCAGCGGCTAAAATCTCTGCGGCCGCATCACTAATTCGTTCACTTTCTACCACGACCCGAA
>Ga0315899_10001482_pt1 | contig 26697 bp, 18 predicted proteins | sample LakEriMetagenome_2_FD_203518 | JGI IMG/M metagenome (GOLD analysis project Ga0315899, IMG submission 203518) | Freshwater fungal communities from buoy surface, Lake Erie, Ohio, United States - Buoy 4 MA112 | ecosystem: Environmental > Aquatic > Freshwater > Lake | place: USA: Lake Erie, Ohio... | reverse complement strand
CTCTTTGGGGTTGTGGGCGGAATGCTGGTGGCATCAGGCATCTTTTTCAAGATAATGCACTGGCCAGGCGCAAGTATTCTGCTCGTTCTTGGCATGTTTCTGATCACCTTCATTTTTCTGCCCATCTTTTTCTGGCAGCTCTATCGCAGCGAGATGAAGTAATATCCGATTGTAATTGAATTGAAAGGGTGGCCTTGTATGGGCTGCCCTTTTTGTTGAACTCCTGATTATTGGCTCCCCCCCCCACCATCGCGCAGGTTTAGCGAAGCGTAACCCGTGGGTAAACTGTCAGTGTTTTTTTTTTACCATTCTAAGAGGAATCACTCTTTGGCAGATGCCAACATGCGTTTCGACGGTGGTTGCGCTTCGCTAAACCGGGGCCATTGGGAAGTGCTGGAAGTGGATATCGATCGCAAGAGAATGAGTCTTTCTATTAAAGGTATGGAATAATTGCCTATCGGATTTTTGGAGCCGGTTAATGCTCATGGGTTATTTCGATTGAGAATACTAATGATCAATTGTTTCATGGTTTCCATTTCGTCGCTTTTGCTGGAGGCGACCAACAGGGTTAGTGAAGCCAGTGCTTCATTGCTGAGGATGGCGTTGCCGTGCGTATCGAAAAGGAGTTTGTTTCTTTCCAGAAACAGCAAGAAACACGCGGCAGCGATGCGCTTGTTGCCATCTACAAACGCGTGGTTTTTTACGATGAGGTACAGCAACATGGCTGCTTTTTCCTCGATACTCGGGTAGATATCTTTTTTGCCAAAGGCCTGCTCAATCTGACCTAGGGCGCTATCGAACCCTTTGTCTTTGAGTTTGCCGAAAACAGCCGTGTTAAACTCTGTACGCATACTCTCGACGATGGCCATATACTCCACTTTGGCCGGATAGGTAATTTTCTTGGTATGCTTACCCGCTTTATCGAGTTGCTCGTGGTCATAATCATCGAGCAGTTTGAGGCCTTCGCTAAACTGCAGGAGCCAAGCGTTGTCTTCCAGGCTGGCCTTGGCTTCAATGGCGCGGCTTAAGATGCGAATACCATCGTGCAAAATTTTGATTTCCTGATTTTTCTGCGCCAGCCGTTTCTCGTTGATGGCAACACCCTCTACTAAATACTCTTTCAAGCGCTGCGTAGCCCACTGGCGAAATTGAGTGCCTTGCTTCGATTTTACGCGATAACCAACTGAGATGATCACATCGAGATTATAAAATTTCGTGCTTGATTCCTGTGTTTTCCCTTTAATGGCGCCATGTTGAGTGGTATGTGCAAAATTTGCACACACCTCCTTTTCATTCAGCTCCTTCTCCTTGAACACACTGTTGATATGCCTAGAAACTACTGTTCGGTCACGCTGAAAAAGTTCGGCGATTTGCGCCTGGCTCAGCCATACACTTTCATTTTCAAAGCGCACCTCTACCTGAGTTTGTTTGTCACGGCTTTTATAGATTTCTATCGTATTCATATAAAAATGGATAAATGAATGTTTCGGTTGCCATTCAGGCTTGATTCGTTGGGTTGTCACTTAAGACGGTCAGACCGTCTCAGGATTCAACGCCATTGCGGCAAGTGTAGAAGTGCGTATTGTAACCTATTTACAAACACCACTGAAAAATTCAATGAAACACAATTCACACAGACAACTTCATTGCACACCCGGAAAATAGATTTCTCTCTAAATGTTGGCTTTTGGTGGGCTTAACACAAACAAAAAATCCGCAACCCCTTTAAGACAAAGTGTTTGCGGATTCATTTCGTGGAGATAATCGGATTCGAACCGATGACCTCTTGCATGCCATGCAAGCGCTCTAGCCAGCTGAGCTATACCCCCATAATGCGGGCGCAAATATAGGGGAGTTATTTGGCGGAGCAAAAATGAAAAAAGAGAAAAGGAGAATGGAGAATGGAGAATGAGGGCCTCCTTGTGCCGCTCACGCAATCAGAACCTATAATGCACACCCCATTCTCCATTCGCCAGTCCCCAGTCCCCAGTCCCCAGTACCCCGTACCCATCATGCAACCTCCCCTCCCCCACCCGCGTCTACCCATCAAGGAATAATTGGTAAATATTAAATGGTTGTTTTGGTTAACTGAAAAGTTCCAGCTTTTCAAAAACGTTTTAAGGCATAAAAAAAAGCCCTCCCGCAATCGGGAGGGCTTTTTTATGCTTGCTGTTTTCGCTTATTTCTGAACGATTACAGTAATGTTAGATACTCCGTTGCTGCCAACTACCTGCACATGGTATGTACCTGCCGCAAGGCTAGTCAAGTTGAACTGCTCAGAAGAACCGGCAGTCATCAAGCGCTGCTCAGCCAACTGGAGTTTACCGGTTTGATCGAACACACGGATCTGCTTGTTACCACCTTCGCCACGGTTCACCAAAGTGAGCATGCCTGAAGTTGGGTTCGGATACGCTTCAATGTTCATAGAAGTAATCTCTTCAACTGCAATGATTCCACAACCGTTGCTTGGAGGCAAATTGCCATCGCAAACACCGTATGGATCCTCAGAAGGAGCACCTGCTATATCACCACAGTCATAACCCCATGTAGCACAGTTGAAGTTTACCGGAACACCACCCCAAGTGTATGCACCGTCATCGGCAAACGTGTCGCCGATCCAGCTCAATACACCAATGGTATGTTGGTTTTGATCACAGTCGCAAATGATTGCATCTTGTGAACAGTCACCCACTGTGAAGTCAAATACATCACTCACAGTGCCATCAGCCAACACGTAGTAAGCTGAGAACGCTGAGTTAGCTGGGAAACCTGTCAATGGGAACACGCTGCCGCTCACGTTATCCGGAGCTACAACATCGAATGGGAATTCTGTACCATCGAGATTCACCACAATAGAAGCTACTGTGCAACCACCCTCCAATGTGAAGGTGAAGTCAACACCCGGATTCAACACGCCGGCGTCGTCTTGCTGACATGGCGTTTGCGCCGCAGTAAGAATCAGGTTAGAGCAATTATTGTACGTGCAAGAACCATCGTCGATAGTAGCAGCAGGGTTGTAGTTATTCGCTGTAGGATCTGTGCAACCGAATACATCGTATGTACAAGAACCATCATCTACAGTAGCATCGGCATTGTAGTTATTCGCCAATGGATCCGTGCAACCGAATACATCATAGGTACAAGAACCATCGTTCACCGTTGCATTAGCATTGTAGTTGTTTGCAGTCGCATCCGTGCAACCGAATACATCATAGGTGCAAGATCCATCATCGACAGTTGCTGTAGAATTGTAATTGCTTGCATTCGCATCGGTACAACCGTACACCTCATAGATGCAAGATCCATCATCGACAGTTGCTGTGGAATTGTAATTGCTTGCATTCGCATCGGTGCAACCGTATACTTCATAGATACAAGAACCATCATCGACTGTTGCTGCAGAATTGTAATTGCTTGCATTAGCATCGGTGCAACCGTACACTTCATAGATGCAAGATCCATCATTCACCGTTGCATTAGGATTGTAGTTGTTTGCGTTCACATCGGTGCAACCAAATACATCATAGGTGCAAGAACCGTCATTCACCGTTGCATTAGCATTGTAGTTGTTTGCGTTCACATCGGTGCAACCAAATACATCATAGGTGCAAGAACCGTCATTCACCGTTGCATCAGCATTGTAGTTGTTTGCAGTCGCATCGGTGCAACCTAATACATCATAGGTGCAAGAACCGTCATTCACCGTTGCATCAGCATTGTAGTTGTTTGCAGTCGCATCGGTGCAACCTAATACATCATAGGTGCAGGAACCATCATTCACCGTTGCATTAGCATTGTAGTTGTTTGCCGTTATATCAGTACAACCCAAAACCACATCGGAAGTGCAACCATTGTTGGGTGGGATGTTACCGGTACAAACACCGTATGGATCCTCCGTCGGAGCTCCTACAACGTCGCCGCAGTCATAACCCCAAGTAGCGCAGTTGAAATCAACCGGCTGTCCACCCCATGTATATGCTCCATTATCGGCAAACGTGTCACCAATCCATGAGAGAACACCAATGGTGTGAACTGTTCCGGCACAGTCGCAAATTGAAGCATCCAGAGTACAATCGCCCATGAAGAAGTTATAGGTAGGACTAACTGTTCCGTCATTCAAAACATAATATGCTGAATAAGGTGTGTTGGAAGGGAAGCCTACCAAACTAAATACGCTGCCTGATACATTATCAGGAGCATTTGGAACGAACGGATACTCCGTTCCACCCAGCACTACGACAACCGATGCTACGTTGCAATCACCATTATACGTGAATACGAAGTCAACTGAGGGGTTCAATACATCGTTCGCATCGGGAGTACAAGGCATTTGCGCAGCACTCAGCATCAAGCCGGAGCAAGAGCTGTAAGAGCAAGAGCCATCATCGATAGTTGCGTCTATGTTGAAATTATCAGCAGATGGATCGGTGCAGCCTAACACATCATACGTGCAAGAACCATCGTTTATAGTTGCATCAACGTTATAGTTATTGGCCAACGGATCCGTGCAACCAAGCACATCGTAGGTGCAAGAACCATCGTTAACAGTAGCATCAGCGTTATAGTTGTTTGCCAATGGGTCGGTGCAACCGAGCACATCTGCAATGCAACCATTGTTGGGAGGGATGTTGCCGGAGCAAACACCGTATGTATCTTCTGTCGGAGCTCCAACAACGTCGCCACAGTCATAACCCCAAGTAGCACAGTTGAAATTAACCGGAACACCACCCCATGTGTATGTGCCGTCATCAGCGAACGTGTCGCCAATCCATGACAATACGCCAATCGTGTGCTGATTACCGTCGCAGTCACAAATAATTGGATCCTGTGAGCAGTCTCCTACCGTGAAGACAAACACGTCACTCTGAGTACCATCATCCAACACATAGTAAGCTGTGAAGGTTGAGTTTACGGGGAAACCTGTTACGGGGAACATGCTACCGCTTACGTTGGCGGGTGCAACTACATCAAACGGGTAGTCTGTTCCATTCAAATTAACTACGATAGAAGTAATTGTGCATCCACCATTCAAAGCGAAAGTGAAGTCAACACCGGGGTTCAATACTCCATTTGCATCTTGTGTGCAAGGTGTCTGTTCAGCAGTCAGAACGAGATTAGAACAAGCGCCGTATAGGCAAGAACCATCATTGATTGTAGCGTTCGGGTTGTAGTTGTTAGCTGTTGGATCTGTGCAGCCCAGCACATCCAATGTGCAACCATTGTTTGGAGGTAAGTTGCCGATACAAACACCGTTTGGATCTTCAGCAGGAGCACCCACAACGTCACCGCAATCATAACCCCAGGTAGCACAGTTGAAGTCAACCGGCTGTCCATCCCACGTGTAAGCGCCATCATCCGCGAAAGTGTCGCCGATCCATGACAATACACCAATGGTGTGAGCAGTACCCGCGCAATCGCAAATCACAGGATCTTGAGAGCAGGGGGCAGTTGTGAATTCGTAGACAAGACTTGAAGAACCATCGGACAGCGTATAGTAAACCGCGTACGTCTGATTTTCTCCAAACGTATACGTAAGCTCAGTGCCGGAAACGTTATTTGGGGCAGTCAACGCAAAAGGATATTCTACTCCACCTGCTATAAAAACTATTTCCTGAACAGTGCACGTTCCTTCGTACTGAACAGTAAAATCCAATGCAGGAGCAAGTACATCGTTAGCATCGATTTGGCAATAACCTTGAACGATATCCAATGTCAGGTTCTGGCACAAGTTATAGATACAACTTCCATCGTCGATGTTCGCATTCATGTTGTAGTTACTCGCTGCTGGATCCATACAACCGAAAACGTCGTAGGTGCATGAACCATCATTGATGGTTGCGTTGAAGTTGTAATTATTGGCTTGTGGATCGGTGCAACCGAAAACGTCGTAGGTGCATGAGCCATCATTGATGGTTGCGTTAAAATTGTAATTATTGGCTTGTGGATCGGTGCAACCAAAAACATCATAGGTGCACGAACCATCATTTACTGTAGCAGTCACATCGTAGTTGTTCGCCGTAGGATCGGTGCAGCCGAAAACATCACTGGCACCGCAACCGTTGTTTGGAGGTAATTGCCCCAGACAAACTCCGTATGGATCTTCAGCGGGTGCGCCAACTATGTCACCACAGTCATAAGACCATGTAGCGCAGTTGAAATCTACCGGTTGACCTTCCCAGGTATAGGCACCATCATCGGCGAAAGCATCGCCAATCCAGGTGAGAACACCAATCGTGTGCGCTATGCCGGCACAGTCACAAATGAGTGCATCCTGTCCACAGTTTCCTACAGCGAAATCAAACACGTCACTCGCCGTGCCATCGCTCAATACGTAGTAGGCACTGAAAGCGATATTTTCAGGAAAGCCCGTCAGAGAAAATTGACTGCCGCTGATGTTAGAAGGAGCATCTACCACAAACGGAAATTCTGTTCCATTGATAATTACGTTTAGATTGGCAACTGTGCAGCCACCGTCGAACGCGAATACAAAATCAACACCCGGAAGTAAGTCGCCATTTGCATCCGGTACACAAACTGCCTGTGAGGCATCCAGCAACAAGTTGCTGCAAGAACCATAGGTGCAAGAACCGTTATCCACGTTCGCAAATGGATCAAAATTGTTGGCCGCTGGGTCTGTACAACCTAGGATATCATAAGTGCAAGATCCATCATCAATAGTAGCGTTAGGATTGAAGTTATTTGCAGAGAAATCGGTGCAGCCGAATACATCATTGGCGCCACATCCGTTGTTTGGAGGTAACTGACCCTGACATACAGCGTTTGGGTCATTCGCAGGAGCGCCCACGATATCACCGCAATCATAGCCCCAAGTAGCACAGTTAAAATCTACCGGTTGTCCTTCCCAGCTATAGGCACCGTCATCGGCAAAGCCGTCACCTAACCAAGTAAGAACCCCTGCTGTGTGGGATGTTCCTGAGCAGTCACAAATCAAATCGAATGTGCATGAGCCATCATCAACGACCGCTGCCGGGTTATAGTTGTTCGCGAGCTGGTTTGTACAGCCTTCCAAAAAGACACATGAACCGTCATCGACCGTTGCGGATGCATTATAGTTGACTGCAGCCGGATCGGTACAACCCGGGAGAAAGACACCGTCCACCCAAGTAACGGCAAGGTCACCGCAGATGGTGTTCGACGTACAATCGAACTCATTAATCTGAACACTTACCTGTCCTGTGTAAGTCGCTGTCCAGGTTAGTTCAGCCGCTCCACCACCGCAAGGTGCAGAATCATCATCATATGCAATGAAATTCCCCTGTTCATCGCGCAAGGTCAATTGCGAATCCCAAGGAGTTCCGCAGGAAGAGATGTAGTAGGTTGCGCCTGCCTCTACATTGAAAAGATAGAACTCGCCGCCATAGACACAACCGAAAGAGGAGGTTTGTCCGGGACCGGCAGGAGTCAAATCAAAATCATAGAACACACCATCATCAGGGCATTGGGCCGATGCAGTACTCGTCGCCACCGCAATTAGCAGCAACATCCACAATTTCTTCAAATTAGTCAATGTTTGTTTCATGGTTAAAAATTAGTGACGGCTAAAATAGAAACCCCTGCAGGTAATTGTGTCTATCAACCCATACAAATTCTCATTTGTTTCAATCGCAGCTCCATTCTTCAGTCGAAGTCATGCGCTGACAAGGGGGAAGTGCAACATATCAATGCAAACAATTCTTTGAATAGCCTATTAACTCGGAGCTTTTGGTTAACCGGAAAGTTGCGTCCTTTCGAAAACGTTTTAAAAAAAAAGCCCTCCCGCAAATCGGGAGGGCTTTTTTATGCTTGCTGTTTTCGTTTATTTCTGAACGATTACAGTAATGTTAGATACAGCGTTGTTACCAACTACCTGCACATGATATGTACCTGCCGCAAGGGTAGTCAAGTTGAACTGCTCAGAAGAACCGGCAGTCATCAAGCGCTGCTCAGCCAACTGAAGTTTACCTGTTTGATCGAACACACGGATCTGCTTGTTACCACCTTCGCCACGGTTCACCAATGTGATCATGCCTGAAGTTGGGTTCGGATACGCTTCAATGTTAATAGAAGTAATCTCTTCAACTGCAATGATTCCACAACCGTTGTCAGGAGGCAAGTTACCACCACAAACATCGTATGGATCTTCAGCAGGAGCGCCTGCGATATCACCGCAGTCATAACCCCATGTAGCACAGTTGAAGTCTACAGAATCACCTGGAGCCCAAGTGTATGTACCATCATCAGCGTACGTGTCACCCAACCAAGTCAAAACACCAATGGTGTGAACAGTGCCGTTACAGTCGCAAATAGTAGGATCCTGTGAGCAGTCACCTATTGAGAAATCAAACACTTCACTCTGAGTTCCATCAGACAATACATAGAATGCTGTGAATGATGAATTCGCTGGGAAACCTGATAATGAGAACACGCTTCCGCTTACATTATCAGGAGCAGCCACGTCGAACGGATACTCAGCACCATCGAGTGTTATTGTGATAGAAGCTACTGTGCAACCACCTTCCAATGTGAACGTGAAGTCAACACCTGGAGCTAATTCGCCATTTGCATCTTGCAAACATGGTGTCTGCTCAGCAGTAAGAACCAAGTTTGTACAAGAACCATACGTGCAAGAACCATCGTCGATAGTTGCAGCAGGGTTGTAGTTATTCGCTGTAGGATCAGTGCAACCGAATACATCGTAAGTGCAAGAACCATCATCAACAGTAGCATCGGCATTGTAGTTATTCGCCAATGGATCCGTGCAACCGAATACATCATTCGCATCACAACCGTTGTTCGGAGGCAAGTTACCGCCACAAACATCGTGTGGATCTTCAGCAGGAGCACCTGCGATATCACCACAATCGTAACCCCATGTAGCACAGTTGAAATCTACAAGCTGACCAGCCCATGCATAAGCGCCGTCGTCAGCGTAGGTGTCGCCCAACCATGTCAATACACCGATTGTATGTGCATTACCTGCGCAGTCACAAATCAAGGCATCCTGTGAGCAGTCACCAGTAGCAAAATCGAATACAGGGCTCACAGTTCCGTCAGAAAGAACGAAGTATGCACTATAAGAAGTGTTAGCAGGGAATCCAGTCAAACCGAATACGCTTCCGCTCACGTTATCAGGAGCAACTACTTCAAATGGGATGTTGGTACCATCAAGAACTACTACCACGCTATCTACAGTGCAACCACCATCGAGAGTGAAAGTAAAGTCAACTGAAGGAGTCAATACATCGTCAGCATCCGGAGTACATGGCATTTGCATTGCATCGAGCACCAGGTTTGAACAAGCACCGAATGTGCAAGAACCATCATCGATGGTAGCATCCATATTGTAGTTGTTCGCAGTTGGATCAGTACAACCCAAAACATCGTAGGTGCAAGAACCATCGTTGATAGTAGCATCTGCGTTGTAATTATTAGCTGTAGGATCAGTGCAACCGAATACATCGTTCGCATCACAACCATTGTTCGGGGGCAAGTTACCTAAGCATACACCGTTTGGATCCTCAGCAGGAGCACCTACTACGTCACCACAGTCATAACCCCACGTAGCGCAGTTGAAGTCAACCGGCTGACCTACCCAGTTATATGCGCCATCATCGGCGTATGTATCGCCAATCCAAGACAATACACCAATCGTGTGAGCAGTACCTGCACAGTCGCAGATCAAAGGATCTTGTGAGCATGGAGCAGTAGTAAACTCATACTCCAAGCTTGGAGTACCGTCAGTCAAAGTGAAGTAAACAGAGAATGTTTGGTTCTCCTCAAAGATGAATGAAAGCTCAGTACCTGAAACGTTGTCCGGAGCAGTTAATGCTACAGGGAACTCAGTACCATCAATCACAAAAACAATTTGATCTGCAGTGCAACCACCATCGAAAGAAAGTGTGAAGTCAACCACCGGAGTGAGAACGTCGTTCTGATCAGGCTGGCAATATCCTTGCGCGATGTTCAAAGCGAGGTTTTCACAAAGACCGTATGAACAGCTTCCATCATCGATGGTAGCATCCATGTTGTAGTTATTCGCAGTTGCATCAGTACAACCGAAAACATCGTAGGTGCAAGAACCATCGTTGATAGTAGCATCAGCGTTGTAGTTATTAGCCGTTGGATCGGTGCAACCGAATACATCATTCGCGCCGCAGCCATTGTTTGGAGGCAAGTTACCAAGACAAACACCGTTTGGATCTTCAGCAGGAGCTCCTACTATGTCGCCGCAGTCATAACCCCAAGTAGCGCAGTTGAAGTCAACCGGCTGACCAGCCCAGGTAAACCCGCCGTCATCGGCAGCGCCATCACCAATCCACGAAAGAACACCAATAGTGTGAGCAAGTCCTGCACAGTCACAAATGAGTGGGTCTTGCGAGCAATCGCCAATAGTGTAATCAAAAACATCACTGGCCGTGCCATCAGTCAGCACATAATAAACGCTGAATGAAGAATTAGCAGGGAACCCAGCTAAATTAAATGTGCTTCCGCTTACATTGAAAGGAGCCGCCACGTCAAATGGGTATTCAGTTCCATCGAGGTTAACAACGAGGCTTGCAACCGTGCAACCACCGTCGAAAACGAACATAAATTCCGCACCTGGATTACTATTGTCATCGCAAAGAGTTTGCGTGAATTCAAGCATGAAGTTAGCGCATGTACCAAAGGTGCAAGAGCCGTCTTCGATGTTGGCCATTGGGTCATAATTGTTGGCTGAAGGATCCGTGCAACCCGCAATGTCGTACATGCAAGAACCATCATCTATAGTAGCGTCCATATTGTAGTTGTTCGCCAAAGGATCCGTGCAACCGAACACATCATTAGAGCTACAACCGTTGTTTGGAGGCAAGTTACCCAAGCAAACACTATTCGGATCATCGGTAGGAGCGCCATCGATATCACCGCAGTCATAGCCCCAAGTAGCACAGTTAAAGTCTACCGGTTGTCCCTCCCAGTTATAGGCACCATCATCAGCGAATGTATCGCCAATCCAAGAAAGAACACCAGCCGTATGCGCTGTTCCTGCGCAGTCACAAATCAAATCGAATGTGCAAGAGCCATCATCAACGACCGCATCCGGGTTGAAGTTATTTGCAAATTCATTGGTACAACCTTCCAAAAAGACACATGAACCATCTTCGACTGTAGCGTCGATGTTATAGTTAAGTGCAGTTGGATCTGTGCAACCAAGGATGACATCACCGGTAACCCAAGTTACCGTCAAATCACCGCAAAGGGTGTTTGCTATGCAATCAAACTCATTAATTTGAATCTTTACCTGACCTGTATAAGTAGCAGTCCAAGTAATTTCAGATGCTCCTCCACCGCAAGGTGCAGAATCATCATCAAATGCAATGAAATTGCCTAGGTCATCACGCAGAGTAAGCTGCGAATCCCACGGTGTTCCGCAAGAATTAATGTAGTAGGTTTCACCCGCAACTACATCGAAAAGATAGAACTCACCGCCATAGACACAACCGAACGTGGCAGACTGTCCGGGCCCGGCTGGCGTTAAATCAAAATCATAAAAGACTCCATCATCGGGGCATTGCGCCGATGCTGAATAAGTCGCAACTGTCATCAACAACAGTAACAACAATTTGTTGAAATAGGTAAATGTTTGTTTCATGGTGAAAAATTAATGGGCGCTAAAATAAAAAGCCGAACCGCTTCATTGTATACCACCTGCCACAAATTCCCATTTGCATTCGCGGGAGTTCATCGCTTCATTTTCAGCACTATGCAAGAAGTTGTTTATAAGTTGGCTTTCACACTGCGCATCAATTTAACACTTTCGCAGTCCAAAAACTCCCTCCATGGAATCTGAAAAAGAGACTTTAACACTGACGCGCACGATACACTATGTCAAAGAATTTCATGAAGCATTCAGAATTCCGGTTCGTCATGCGCCAACAGGACTGCTGAGTGAGCAAGAGCTTACTTTGCGCTATAACCTGATGAAAGAAGAAAACGAAGAGTACCTCGAGGCTGCGAAAAATGGCGACATCGTGGAAATTGCTGACGCACTGGGTGACATGCTCTACATTCTATGCGGTACCATCAACGCACATGGGCTGCAAGACAAGATAGCTGCCGTTTTCGAAGAAATACAGCGATCGAATATGTCGAAACTCGATGACAACGGCGAGCCTATTTACCGGGAAGATGGTAAGGTTTTGAAGAGTAGTAATTACTTCAAGCCGGATATTCGTTCCATACTCGACAAGTAATTATAATTGATACCTCACCTGAATTATAGAACTCAGCCAATAGTACCAATTCTCGCTCATTGAGGTCTGTGTAATTTCTCCCACACCATCATCCATTAAGTCTGTTTGCATGCTGCGAGCGGTATCCATCTCATGGACGTAGTTAATCTCAAGTACGCAATCATACTCTGAACATATATTTGCAGACCGTGAAGCCCAATTTAATGCTATCTTTCAAGAACTACGCGCGTCAACTATTCATATCGTTGAACTGGCCCATCACGCGTAACTTGAAATATGACATTCTGACAAAAAAAATCCTACAGCGCGAATTATCCCCTAGCTCGAACTGCATTGATATTGGTGCTCACAAAGGTGAAATTCTGGATTTATTCATAGGCTTAGCACCGCAAGGGTATCATGTGGCTTTCGAACCAATTCCCGACTTATACCAATCGCTCCAATCCAACTACAACACAAAAGCCCAAGTGTATCCATACGCGCTTAGCAACCGAACAGGAAATATGCTGTTCAATGTTGTAACGGACGCACCGGCTTACAGCGGCTTGCAACAAAGGAAGTACAAGGTTAGCGCACCCAAAATTGAATCGATTGAAGTTGAAGTTCGTCAACTCGATGACGTGATGAAGGATCGCAATTTCCCTATCAACCTCATGAAGATAGATGTGGAGGGTGGAGAATTGGATGTTCTGAGAGGATCTTCGGAGATTCTAAAGACAGACAAACCACTATTGATATTCGAGTTTGGAAAAGGGGCATCTGAGTATTACGGAACGATGCCTCATCATATGAAAGAATTCTTAGATGAACATCACTACTCCATCTGGACATTGGAAGACTTCTGGTCGAGTAAATCACCACTCGATACATCGAAACTTCAGCTGGCCTATGAGAGCGGAAGCGACTACTACTTTGTAGCTCGATACTCTGTCAATAAGCGTTAATCCGCACGAAAAGTATAGGCTCGTTTCGCTTCCGATTGAAAAATGTAGATGCCCGAAGGGAGAAAACCCCTGGTCATTTCATTGCCCCATTCATAGTGGTTGTGCACGATTTGCCCCATCACATTGAACAACACTCCTGCCTCACCCAACGAAGGGGTTTCAGACTCTTCGATTCCAACGGAAAAACAGGGCACGGGATCCGGTTCAATCCATATCTCTGTCATATTTGGCGAGGTATATCTCAAAAGGACGGCCTGCCAATTTTCAGAGGGTGTGGGTTGAAATGAGCCGCACATGACCAATTCGTTGTCGGGCCACAAAACACTATTGAATTTTGCCTTGTGTTGACCTGTGAATTCAAAGACTCCGGTGAAATAAAGATCAGTATGTTTCCGCACGACGCGCCCCACTTCAATTGCATTGTCAATCTTGGAACCAACAAAAACAATTCTGTCATTAACACTAACACAATCGTTATAGATAAACTCAAATTGTTGAACTTCGACAACATCGAAAACAGAGGAGTTATCCAGGGGTAATCTTGTTTCAAAAGACTTAATGCCCTCATCGGAATATACCTGCCCTGTGCAGAAAATTAGATCATTAGCCGTGGAGAGTGCGGATAAACTGCGATCAAACCCATTGGGGTCATCCAGTGTTCTTACCCATTCGATACTACCAAGCAAATTGAATTTCCAGATAGTGGCAATCATGGTATCGCTGATAGTCTGATAGCCCCCGGCCAACCAACCATCTTCCAACAACATAATGTCTGCACAAGCATCCTTACCGGAACCTCCGATGAACCATTGGTTCAACAACACGCCTTGTCCATCAATATGTAAGACCACTCCATCCTGATCACCATTTCCATCACTATATGTGCTCCCGCAAATCAGATAGCCACCTAACGGATGTGGAATTATTTTTCGGGCAAAATCCCAGTCATCACCGCCAAACGTTTGCTGCCACATCAAATCGCCCTGAGCATTAATCTTCATGGCTAACATGTCATAGCTTCCCATTCCTGCTCTGAGCGTGTAACCGCAAACTAAAAAGTTACCGGACAAATCTTCTACGATACCCAACCCCCAGTCGGCATCAGAATTTCCGTAATTCCGATTCCAGAGACAATTAAGGTCTTCATCAAAGGAAGCTACAAATACATCGGTGCTGCCTGTTTCATTACTACCGGTTGTACCGAGCACCGTATATCCTCCGCCAGAGCGTTGAATGACTTCACTGGCTTCTTCAAAAAAAGCACCGCCGAATGACTTCAGAAAAACTGTATCAGATTGGCCAATTGCACTATGATTGATCAAAATGAGTATGCCCAGAAAGAAAGTAATCTTACTTGTCATGATAGCCATTAATTTATTTCATTGATAACCGCCCTTAACTTCACCAAGCGCTCCATCATTCCACCCAACAAGTCAAGCTTGAGCATATTGGCACCATCACTTTTAGCGACTGCCGGATTAGGGTGCGTTTCGATAAACAAACCGTCGGCGCCAACCGCAATTGCCGCCCGGGCCATTGTTTCAATTAACTCAGGGCGGCCACCTGTTACACCACTCGACTGATTGGGTTGCTGCAGGCTGTGAGTGCAGTCCATTATAACCGGGGCAAACTCACGCATCGTTGGTACACCTCTAAAATCGACAACTAAATCTTGATAGCCGAATGTGGTTCCACGCTCCGTTAGCCAGATACTCTCATTGCCTGTTTCCTTCACCTTGTTGACAGCGTGAGCCATGCTTTCGGGTGAAAGAAATTGACCCTTTTTAATATTGACTGTTTTACCGGTGCGACCTGCAGCATGCAACAAGTCGGTTTGTCTGCACAAAAAGGCCGGTATCTGAAGGACGTCCACATATTGCGCTGCCAACGCCGCTTCCTCCGCAGTGTGAATATCCGTCACAACTGGTATATTGAATCGATCGCCTATCATGCGCAATAACTCGAGCGCCTTCTCATCGCCAATGCCGCTGAAACTATCGCTTCGAGAGCGATTGGCTTTACGATAGGAGGATTTGAAAACATACGGAATCTTCAAACGATCGCTTATTGCGCAAACTTTTTCAGCGACTTCCAGCAGCAGCTCTTCACTTTCCACCACACAAGGCCCCGCCAGTAATATGAAGTTTCCGCTCTCCGTATATCGTAAGTTATTTAGCCCCATTGCTTTCATCGCCCATTAAAAATTTTTACCCAGATTAAAATAAACGCTTCGGCCTCCGGTGCCGGGAAGGATCCATCCCTCCAATTGTGTTGCACCCGCCCTCAAAAACCAAGAGTTAGTGCTGAGCCATTGCACATCTGCACCTATAGCAAATCCGCCATAACCGCCATAACTGACACGCTCACTCAACCACAATCCCTTTCCTATAGCGTGCGATAAACCGGCATAAACGAGCGGCACTGCGGCAGCGTTCGGGTTGAATGAAACGCCGGTCTCCCAGTAACGGTTCCCTTTCCATTTGTGCAGATAACGCAACTGTATGGTAGCAGGAAGAGCCTTCACCATCGTTTTCTGTGCTCGATCTGTATTGAGTGAGTCATTCCAATCAGGCAAGGAAAGTGAGTCCAGCTCACTACCCAGCCAATCGGTTGCATCAACGCCTTCCCAATTCAAGCTTGAGTTCAGTCGATACTGTTCGCTGAGGTCATTCCATGCAACAAACCCCAAATTCCGGACACTAAGGCCAACAAAACCGTCACCATTGTCGAGAAGAATATTGTAATCAAAATCCAGACATGCGCCTATACCGCTTCCATTGGCCCATCCATTGCGCGTAGTGTCCGAACGATAGTAATCACCCGAAACTTGCAGATTCAAACTGTCGCCAATACCCGAGGTATACAAGCTTAGTTGGTCTGCTTGCAAGGATCGATAAGACTGACCTTCTACCAGTGAAAAGGTTACACCGCTCAATGTTTTCTTGTTGAAGAGCCCAAAGCCAAATTTTTGCCACGCCTGACTTTGCATGGCAATTGGCCCTAGCTCCTTTGCCAACGCATCATCATTGGCATTTCCACGATAAACCATTTCGAAAGCGTTGGGTTGAAATGCAACATAACCATGATAATGAGTGCTTAATGCAGCCCGCAAACCAAGATTGGGTTTTCCAAAAAGCGTATCGCGAAAATTGAGTAATTCGAGTTGTGCATTTACGGCATAACCTACGCGTGATTTTTCAGGCATATTCTTCCATAAATTATCTATGTGATCTCGCTGGATATGCCCGCCCAACAATGATTTCTGCATGAAACGCACATCGACGGAATTGGAGGCAATACCACCTTCTCCACTTATAAAAGCCATCATGCTTTTACTTTTCCAGGCGGTATCGTTCGTCATTAAAAGCAAGGAGGGCAACTGAGCCATGGCACAAGCGCTCACGAATAAAAAAGATACATGTACAAGGTGCTTTAGCATACTCATTCTCCGTATTGAATTGTGTACGTACCATCCAGAATCAGCTTGAAATCAATGAACTGATTGACATATATACCCACCGGTGAAGGAGCACCCGGTGTTTGAAGTACTACATCAATGAGTAAAGGATTTGCTTCGTGAATCTTAGACAATATGTCTTGGCTTGTCGCTATGGTTATCCATGATTCGGAAGGCGTCGGCGAAGAGGATGTCGTCGTTGGAACAGCCGATTCTATATCAAGATTTTCAGCAACTGTCACACGAGCACCATTCTCAAGAATGTAAAGACTGGCTCTAGCCCCCAATGGAAAACCATTCTTTATCCAAAGCATAAGCTCACCGTCAAAAGGAATGTCCTCTTCATCATTCGTTAGAAACAACGTATCGGTTAAATGCAGGTTCTGCGTGCCAAATCGCAAAGGAACATCCATGATTAAATTGGCTTCAAGCGCATCATTGGTATAGATGAAGTCGTTTCCATCCGATACATTTCCCAGTGGATTCACAACCACATCTCCCTTCAAATTGAATTGCGTAGGCAGATTCTCAAGAAACACATCCAAATTACTGTTAGAACCATCCACATCAAAACCGTATTCATAAGCGTCAACCAATCCACCGGCATCGTGCGCTCGGGTGATATTAATAGCATCATACAATGTAGGGTGCTCAAGTACAACCGTTGTTAGGTTACTCTGATTGTAGTTACTGATCTCATCAAAATCAATTTGCGCATCAACACCTACAGCATTGCGGACATTAAACTGCATGGAGGCCCCATCCAGATTGAGCGTTCCTTCGGGCATAGCTGCAAAAGCTGAAAAATCGACTTGCTCATCCAAGGCGTAGTAATGAGTTCCGAAGTAACCTCGTGCGTAGGCAATCTTGGGTTCGACAAAAGAGAGCTCTAATGCAATCTCATCGCCAAACGAAACCTGAGCCGACTGTGTAGAGTTTGGATCAACCACAATGTTGAATGAAACGAAAATTCGATTGAAGGAACTACCCGACTCGCCCGTCATATCCAATTCATAGCCGGCAAGATCAATGGCACCTTCCGTGATAAAATCCTGACCTGAAACCGGAGGCGATGTATTTATCACAATGCTTTGGGGTTCTCCATTCATTTTCAATCCTGGGATGTCGAGTTCACACTTCAAATAGCCATCTACGGGTGAAATCAAACGATACTTTAATTGTCCACTTTTGATGTGTACCTCCTTTAATTGGGCAGAAGGATTTTGAATGGTAATCTGTTGAGTCGGCTGGATAGGCAATGTAAAACCCGGTTGGAATTCTCCCGTCAGAAACAAGGGATATTCCTTTACTATGGTTGTATCCGGAATTTTGATGAGGGAGTCCAATTCAAAATCGGTCAATGTTTCCTCGAACAAAAGGTGCCACAAACCCGACTCATCAGCATAGAGCAAGGAATCTGCAACGATGTTATCGATGGAGAGTTTTCCGTAAGCCAATGGTCCGCGAATATCACTGTCCCATGATGTTGGCTCTCGGCGTTTGCAAGCAGACAATCCAAGAATCAAGAATAGCAGCAAAAACCACCTGTTATTATAGACTTTCATTCTTTATCCTTTGTACTCTTTTGATGCTCAATATTACGAGCATTTTGATAGAGCCTGAAATACGTAATTATCAACATCAGTGCGATTGGAATTGAAGCCACATGCAATGACTGAGGCAACCATGCAAATGATACCAGCATGGCTATCGTAGCCAGCAATTGTATGAAAGCCGCCAACCGCACGAAGTTTGGTTTCCGATTCAAGAACAACAACAGCAAGTTGATCGGACTAGCCCACAACACATTCCAGTTGTATTGGGTTGTGGTATGATCGGTCAGGAACCAGAGAAAAAGTACCAGCAAAGAGATCAAGCCCGTAACACCGAGCAGGATTGCTTCGTGCAGCATGAGGTTCTTCTTGACGTTTCGGCGGCGGTAAGAAAGAGCGGCGTGCACAATCAACCAAACACAAAAAACGGTCAGAGGCGCGAACAAATAGTCTATTTCAAATTGCGTTCTATTCGGCAGAATTTCAATCGGACTGCCACACATCAGCTGTCCGCTGAGCTCTGCCATTTCGAATTCTCGCATCAGTGAATCAGGCAGGAACATGAAACCGTAGTCACCGATAACTCTGTCGCATGGCTGTCCGAGTGCGATATCGATTCCGAAATCGCTCCAGGGTTGAAAGTCCAAATACTTCTGAATGGCCACCCGATAAGTTGTGCCACGCTTACAAGGATGTTTGAACGACACCTCGTTTACAGACAAAAGTGTATCAAGCGATACATACCGAAAACCCATTGCATCGGTTGGCTCAACAGCAGCGGCACGAATGATCATGTCGCGAATGCGCGAAGAGCAATTATCGTAGAAAAAATCATAACGATAAACACAATTACCCTCTTGCACGTTCGCTTGAAGCAACTCGAATAAACGTTGTTTCTGAAGCGGTGAAAAATTCAGCTCCTGCTCCCATACTCCTCTGCCTTCTTGGGCATAACTCTCGAGGAAGTAATCGAAATATTCGGCTTGCAGACGATAATCAAGCTTTCCTCTCGCAAACTTCATATAGAAGCCATCATCAAACGCATCGAAGACGCCATAATTAAAGACGATATCAACCGGTTTGCCTCCAAGCGTATCCTGCAATCGAAAGGCAGAATGACCAAAAAGAGAGTACAAATCAGGTCCCGGCGAACAGGTAATCACCGAAAATTTTGCACTTGGCGTTAATCGTGTGAGGCCTCGAACTTGAAGGGCTCCAAACGCCAGGATTAAAACAACAAGAAAATGCTTCCGTGATAAAAAATTCTTCATAGTTCAATGGTCCCTTGAAAAACCGACTGTGCAGGTCCACACAGCCAAACATCATGAAATCCACCTTCTGGAGTGCGTTCCAGCTTCACCTTTAGATCGCCGCCTCGGGTGTGAACAATCACCTCGTGAACACCCGGCTGCATGGCGGCCAGGCTCAGCGCAGCTGCCGTAACACCTGTTCCGCAACTTAGCGTCTCGGCCTCTACACCTCGCTCGTAGGTGCGCATCCAAAGTTCACCTTCACCCATGCGCACAAAGTTTACGTTGATGCCTTCCTTGGCAAATCGTTCACTGTATCGAATGGCAGCTCCTTCTCTACTTACATCGATTTTTTCCGGATCCTCAGCAATTTGAATCAAATGCGGTGAACCCGTGTGAATAATGCACCGGTCATTCGCCCAATCTACGCTATTCACATCCTTCATCTGAACGGATATCTCTCCATCATTCACGATGAAAGCATGAGCTTTATCGATGGCGCCAAACACACCGTGATTGCCGACCATTCCCATATGGCGAGCAAAGGCAACTGCACAACGGCTGCCATTTCCGCAAAAACTTTGAGAGCCGTCAGGATTATAAAAGTTCATGTAAAAATCGTCCGTTGAGTGCGACTCAATCAAGACAATTCCGTCAGCGCCTATTCCAAATTTTCGATCGCATGCATGAATTATCTGCTCGCCGGATAGTCGCAATGCGCCATCACGATTATCAATCATGATAAAATCGTTTCCGGTTCCCTGGTATTTGAAAAAGGAGATCTGCACAGGCGCAAATTAATACCCCAAAAAGAATCGAGGCGATTAAAAAATAAAGTTCCCACCTTTCACGTGTAAATTGCGCTCCAATCAACCCGAAAGGCAGTATGTCGTCGACCGTAGAAAAGAAAGAGACCAAAAAAGAACAACTCCTGAGCAGCGATATTTTATTGCGTGCATTCGAATTGATGGCCACAGCAAAAAGCATGGCCGACATCTACGAAGAGAACGCTAAGGTGACATCCAAATATGTGCATGCCACATCACGCGGACACGAAGCCTGTCAGCTCGCGCTGGGTCTTCAACTGAAGCCACAGGATTTTTTGAGTGCCTACTATCGCGACGACAGCATCATGCTCGGCATCGGCATGAAGCCCTATGAATTGATGCTTCAACTGATGGCCAAGCGGGATGACCCATTTTCCGGGGGCCGCACCTATTACTGCCACCCATCGTTGCGCAGAGAAGGAATGCCAAAAATTCCGCATCAAAGTTCTGCCACAGGCATGCAGGCCATACCCACAACGGGTGTTGCTATGGGTATTCAATACAAGGAGCAACAAGAGCTCACTTCAGAGAAAGATAAACACGCAGTTGTAGTTTGTTCCATTGGCGATGCCGCCATGACAGAAGGGGAAGTGAGTGAAGCGTTTCACATGGCTTCACTCAAACAATTGCCCATTTTGTATTTCGTTCAAGATAACGAGTGGGACATCAGTGCGCACTCATCCGAAATCCGCTTTGGCGACGCTTCCGTATTTGCTAAGGCATTTCCGGGCATACGCGTGAAGCAAGTCGATGGCACCGACTTCATGGAAAGTTACACTGCGTTGCATGAAATTCTCGCCGATATTCGGAAGAATCGCCGTCCATGGCTCATTCACTGTAAGGTTCCATTGCTGGGCCACCACACGAGCGGTGTCCGCAAGGAATGGTACCGCGATGATTTGGAAAGCGCTCAAAAACGTGATCCGTTTCCAAAATTCATCAAGCAACTGAAGTCCTTAGGTTTCGATGAGCAACAACTGCTTCGGTTGGCCGACGATTCACGAGCCGCAGTTGAAAGCCAATATCAGCAAGCATTACAAGCCGAAGATCCACGCCCGGAAGACCTCTTCCTGCACGACTTCGCACCGACACCTATCACTCAAGAGCAAGGAGAACGCGAACCGGCCGGGAAAGAAGCAACTGTAATGGTTGATTGTGCATTGTTCGCGATGCAAGAGATCCTAGCCAAACACCCCGAAGCTCTGTTGTATGGGCAGGATGTGGGCAGAAGACTTGGAGGTGTATTCCGTGAAGCAGCCACACTGGCCGAGAAGTTTGGTGACAACCGAGTATTCAACACGCCTATTCAAGAAGCATTTATCATTGGAAGCACGGTGGGTATGAGCGCCGCCGGATTAAAACCAATTGTAGAAGTTCAATTCGCCGACTATATATGGCCCGGATTGAATCAGCTCTTTACGGAAGTCAGCAGAAGTTATTATTTGAGCAACGGCAAATGGCCCGTGAGCGCTGTAATCCGCGTTCCTATTGGCGCTTATGGCAGCGGTGGTCCCTATCATAGCAGCAGCGTAGAAAGCGTGCTGGCCAATATCAGAGGAATTAAAATTGTGTACCCATCGACAGGCGCCGATTTGAAAGGCTTGTTGAAAGCCGCCTTCTACGATCCGAATCCTGTTGTAGTGCTTGAGCACAAAGGTCTATACTGGAGCAAGGTGAAAGGAACGGAAGACGCGCGCACTATCGAGCCTTCAGAAGACTATGTGATACCGCTTGGAAAAGCCCGTATTGCGCTGGAAGCTACCAACGAAAAAAGCGTAGCAGTAATTACTTATGGTATGGGCGTTTACTGGGCGAAAGCCGCAGCGAAAGAGCTCCCCGGACAAGTCGAAATCATTGATCTCCGTACGATTCATCCGCTGGATGAGGAAGCGGTTTTCAAGGCGGTGCGCAAATGCAATCGCTGCTTGGTATTGACGGAAGAACCTGCGCAAAACAGCTTTGCTCGTTCGCTCAGTGGCTTGATCAGTGAAAAGTGTTTCACTTCGCTCGATGCCCCAGTTATGACGTTGGGCTCTGAGTGCCTACCCGCCATACCGTTGAACAGCACATTAGAGCAAACCATGCTTCCCAATGCAGAGAAGGTGTCGGCTGCCATACAAAGCTTGTTGCGTTTTTAGGATGAAGAGAAGCGCATGAAAAAAAACTACACCCTACTCGTTGTGCTTGCCGCTGTCGCTATTTTCTACTTTTGGAGATACCGAACAGCACCTTCCATAGACTCTTCGACGGTGATTGTAACTGATACCTCCGGAAATTCAACCACACTACAATCGCTTCTAAGCGACAGCAGCATCGTTATTTGCTACGCGTCCTGGTGTGGACCATGCTTGAAAGAAATCCGTTCGTTAAAAACACACTTCGAATCGTATCATGAAACCGGAATTCGCTTTTATTGCATAACAGATGATGCTCCCGATAAGATTGAGGTCATGCGCGCAAACATGCCTTCCGACATTACCTTTTTGCATACATCCTCATTAAAAGAAATGGGAATCTATACAATACCGGCATCCTTCTTTTATTTGAACAACCAACTCATAGAAAAACGTCTAGAGGCCATTGACTGGCAAGACAAAACATCCATTCTTGAATCATATAATAACAACTAACATGGCAAAGATCACAACCGTTATAGACGAAACGTCGACTTCGTTCGAACTTGACACGCAAGGAAAAAGCATTCTGGACGCTGCAATAGACGCGGGTGTTGATGCACCCTACAGCTGCAAAGGCGGAGTATGCACATCATGCATGGCCAAATTGGTAGAAGGAACTGTCAGAATGGACGCTAATTACGCGCTGACCGACAAAGAAATTGCAGCCGGATTCGTTTTATGCTGTCAAGCCCACCCTACCTCTGACAGCGTGAAAATCACCTGGGATATTTAATTGTTTAGTTTACTGAAAGCGAAACCGTAGGGAAATTATCCCTTTGCCGGTATCATCGTGAGAGGCTTTAGTCAGTGCTCAAGAGTGTTGCTTACTTTTGCGCCGCCACTGCACTATTTTTTAATCACAACCCAAGATTTCTTTTTTCGCGGCTGTATGATTAATCAGATTCGAGCTGTTTGCTTCTGAATTTGGTTTTTTACATATGGTCATGATGGAAGGAATCCAGTGTCTACCCGCATTGGAAAACCGCATCGATTACCGGCTTATTGAACGTTGTCTGAAAGAAGACCAACGAGCACAGAGCGAGCTCTACAAGCTCCTCTACAAGCAGTTAATCGGTACCTGTTGGCGATATGCTACCGACAAAGAGCAAGCAATCGAGTACATGAACCTTGGTTTTGTGCGGATACTGCTCAACCTCAAGCAATACAAGCCGGAAGTTCCTTTCGAGCTTTGGGCGAGGCGAGTCACCATCAACACCATCATCAACGAGTTCAAAAAAAACAAGGTTTGGAAAGACCGCAACCGTGTGGGACTTCCGGATTTCTTGATGCAATCAACCGAAGAGGGTGATTTGTCGGGTGCACAGCAGGAAATGCTTGAGGCCATTCGCTCGAAAGCATTGGAATTGCCACCCATGACATTGAAGGTGTTCAACCTATTCGCTATCGACGGTTATTCGCACAGTGAAATTTCGGAAATGCTCGGTATCAGTGAAGGCACTAGTGCATGGCACTTCTCTGATGGCAAGCGGCGCATCCGCGAAGGACTTGGAATTTCCAAACCCAAAAAAAATGAGTGAGCGTAAATCACATATCGACGACCATTTCATTCCGGAAGGACTAGAATTCCGGGAAGAATACATGCATACCGCATTGGGCAATTACCGCAGAAAAAAGCGTGCAATCCTATGGGGGAAAATTGGCATTGTTGCTGTGATTCTAATGGCATGTTCGGCCGTTTCCATTGTGCTATGGAACAAACCGGCAAACAACTCACAAGCTGATAATAAAACATCGAGCTCGATTATCGAGCAACAGAAAATACCAACCGATTCTTCGTCGACTCTTAATTTGGATAATGACGAAGGAACCTTTAACAGGAATAGACAAAGTCCCGCTGTTGAATCTCTAGAGGCAACGCAGGACCTGTCTACCAAGGCAGTTGACAAGGGTGATCCGATGAGTAGTGGCGTCGGGTTGCCCGGTCAGCTGTCGACTTCAAAGAAAAATCTACAGACGAAAGCAACAACATTCAAACAGCATAGTAAAGGTTCAAAGGTTGAATCATTAGAAGCAACCGAAGCACCTTCTTACACGGCAGTTGGCCAGGGTGATTCGATGAGTAGTGGCTTCGGATTGCCCGGTCGGCTGTCTACTTTCGAGAGCAATCTACATGATAACATGAGTGAGCCGGCTCAATCAGCAACTCCTTCCATGGAAGTAACAGCGAATCAAGAGTCTGCACCCGCAAATCATAACAATCATCAAAATAGCGCATCTGAAGCACAGGGAAATCAAGGATTAGCGAGGCCAACACTCCCTTCCGACATGCCGTATTTGCCGTTTCAGCCATGGATTATCGAAAGCCAATTACAACCCCAACGGCCACTTCCGCAACTTCCAATCAACCGCTGGAGTGTATTTGCTTCCCTCGGAACCAAGCTATGGGCGGATTACGGTTTTGGTTCAGGACCGGCTCAATTAGATCCCATTATTGGTCTCGGCATTGACTATAAATGGCGCAAGAAAATGAGTTACTACCTGGCGGGACAATTCTTCACCGTATCCGGAGTCGCGGCACCCTATGTTTCAACCCAACGCCAATACGGCGAAGGATTCAGCGAAACGACCTACAGCTACCACACAGATCGTTTCTACCATGCAGGACTTTCGCTTGGAGCTTCCTATCGAGTCTCCACCAAACACAGTATCAGTATTTTCACAGAAGGCACGGTGTTGCTGACAGCCGATAACCGGATAGAAACAGGCACTTCCTCCAGTTACGAATCAAGAGTAGCCAACGAGGTGAAAGCCCGCGGATACGTCCAAGGCTTTCGCAGCTTGCAGCAAAGCGTAGGTCTTGGTTACGAATATGCACTGGGCAGGAATAAATCGGTGGGCGCCTCCTATCGTCACGGCCTTACCGATATCACGGTTAATTCGTTTTTCGGAAATGCCGTAAACCGCAACTCTATGCTATCGTTCTACTTTAAATTGAAATTGACCCGATGAAGCATTCTATCCTACTCATGATTGGCATAGCCATCTTGGCTTCGTCATGCGAGCACAACGACTACGTTACCCCTGATGTTGAAACACCTGTTTTTACGATCAGCGGATACCGCAACGGTGAGTCTTTTACACTCTCAGCAGGAGAAAACGGGCTTGTTCAAACGGGTACTATCGAACGCAATAAATTTGGGGTAATGGAATGGACAAGTTCATTCACCAGTGCTGCATGCCCCACTTGTGAACCCGAATTTTCACTTAAGATTAACGACCGTGCAGGAATGGATATCAACGACTGTATGGATCTTGAAATCTTTTCAAACAATCAATTACTCTTTGCCGAAGAGGCTAGTGCGTCAGAATACGAGGAATGTTCGCTGAGTATAGCAGGCATTGATGAAATAGACGACATCAACTTTATAGTTCCCGGTTCAAGCTCGATCAGTTCAAATAGTTTTTCGTTTGACACAGAGAGTACCTATCAAGTGACAGCCGATTTCGAGCTAGAGCTTGATGGCTCGACAGAGGAGAATGAAATTCAAATCCAGCAAACAATCTATGCAGGCGCCCATCAGCAGGTTTCAGCCCCATTTCTATATGAATTATTGGAGATGGAGGATGATGAACAAGAGGTGCGTATATCCTTTCCTGAAATACCCGGGCTACGCGCTACACATTGGGAAATAAACGGCATATTAGACGAGCAAGAGTCGTTAATCTATGAATTCGAGACTGGCACCGAATACCAAATCGAGATATTCTACATCAACGATGCAACCGCAATCGAAGGCAGCTATTCACTTCGTTTTAACCAAGGGTTTCCATTTAATGAAGCATGCGATGAAGACCACCACATCATACCTGCCCTGTCCATTAATATCGATTGGACTGCTGGAGAGCCCAACTATGAGCGAGCATTCATCACGTATCGCTGGCAAGGAAAAACATTCGTTTCAACAACACCTTTGAATAACAGCAATGCGTTCAGTCTGCTGAGCTATCAAAATTATGCGGCAGGCCTTCAAGGCAACAACGCATTAGAATTGAACGCTGCATTCTCGGTCAAGTTGGTAGAACTGGGCAACGAATCGAACGTCTTGGAATTAACGGGATGCAAGGCGACATTTGGTTTTGTAACCCCTAACTAATTCATTTCTCTTCGTCAACAACCCATGCTATCGATAGAAATCCTTAAATAGTGAATCCGTTGGGGCAACTGTCTCAGATGTGATTTGGCGCCCCACGATACCAATTCTTTGCATGAATTCAACTCACAGCGGCATATCCTTGTT
>Ga0315899_10001479_pt1 | contig 26713 bp, 27 predicted proteins | sample LakEriMetagenome_2_FD_203518 | JGI IMG/M metagenome (GOLD analysis project Ga0315899, IMG submission 203518) | Freshwater fungal communities from buoy surface, Lake Erie, Ohio, United States - Buoy 4 MA112 | ecosystem: Environmental > Aquatic > Freshwater > Lake | place: USA: Lake Erie, Ohio... | reverse complement strand
CTCTTCCAAGAGGCGTTGGTGCAACGGAATGGTGGTCTTCATGCCCTCAATCACAAACTCGCCAAGCGCACGGCGCAAGCGCATCAGGCAGCCTTCACGTGTCTGGCCATAAACAATCAGCTTTGCGATCATGCTGTCATAATAAGGCGGGACTTTATAGCCATGATACAGGCCGCTATCGACGCGCACATACAGGCCGCCGGGCGGGTGATACCAGGTAACGGTTCCAGGCGAGGGCATGAACGTGCGCGGGTCTTCAGCGTTGATCCGGCATTCCACCGCATGGCCGGTGAATGTCACGTCTTCTTGCTTAAACGAAAGCGGTTTGCCCTCGGCGACGCGAATTTGTTCGCGTACAAGGTCAATGCCAGTAATCATTTCGGTTACAGGATGTTCGACCTGCAATCGCGTGTTCATTTCGATGAAATAGAAATCACCATCTTCCCAGAGGAACTCGATAGTGCCAGCGCCGCGATAGCCCATGTCGGCCATTGCCTTGGCGCAAATATTCCCCATGCGGTCGCGCTCGGCAGTTGCAAGTACAGGTGACGGTGCTTCTTCGAGGACCTTTTGGTGCCGCCGCTGCAGCGAGCAATCACGCTCACCCAAATGCACCGCATTGCCGTTGCCATCGCCGAAAATCTGGAATTCAATATGGCGCGGGTTGCCGAGATATTTTTCGAGATAAACGGTCGCATCACCGAATGCCGCTTTCGCTTCGGACCCGGCTTGCTGCATTTGGGTCTCAAGCTCTTCTTCGCTGTTCACGACCTTCATACCACGGCCGCCGCCGCCTGATGCCGCCTTTATGATGACAGGATAGCCGATGTCGCGTGCGATCGCCTTGGCCTCATCCACATCCTCAATCGCGCCGTCGGAGCCGGGCACAAGCGGAAGACCCAATGCGCCTGCCGAACGCTTGGCTTCGACCTTGTCTCCCATGGTCCGGATATGCTCGGGCTTCGGGCCAATCCATGTGATGTCATGGCTTTCAACGATTTCGGCAAACTGGGCATTTTCCGACAAGAAACCATAGCCGGGGTGAATGGCGTCGGCATGGCTGATTTCGGCCGCGGAAATAATCGCTGGAATATTTAGGTAGCTGTCAGTCGCCGATGGCGGCCCGATGCAAATTGCTTCATCGGCAAGCCGCACATGCATGGCGTCTGCATCGGCCGTTGAATGGACGGCAACCGTCTTGATCCCCATTTCATGCGCAGCGCGGTGAATGCGCAGCGCGATCTCGCCGCGGTTGGCGATAAGGATTTTCTCAATGGCCATTTTTACGCAATCGCCAACAATGGCTGGTCGAATTCGACTGGCTGGCCGCTTTCGACATAAATTTCGGTGATGGTGCCTGAACTGGCGGCAACAATCGGGTTCATAACCTTCATCGCTTCGATAATCAGGACAGTGTCGCCAGCTTTCACTTGCTGACCAATGCTCACAAAAGGTGCCGCTTCGGGGTCAGGCGTGAGATATACTGTGCCGACCATCGGTGACTTCATGGCATTGGCAGAGATAGCAGGGGCGCTTGGTGCAGCAACCGCCGCAGCCGGTATCGCGGCTGGTGCTGCAACAGGCGCAGCCGCCAAAGGTGCCGCAACCGCAGTCATCGTGCGCGACACGCGAATTTTGCGTTCGCCGTCGGCAACCTCAATTTCGCTGAGACCAGTGTCGTTCAGCATCGTGGCCAATTCGCGGACAAGGTCCGTGTCGACTTGCATGCTGCCAGTAGTTCCTGTCTTCGCCGCCATGTAGTACTCCTTGGGACGCTAAAATTATAATGAAGCGCCTAATGTCAAAGTTGTAACGCTACGTCCAGCGCCAGTTCGTACGACTTTGCGCCATGTCCCGCAAAGACCGCCTTAGCGGCCATGCCAACATAGCTCAAATGCCGGAAAGATTCCCTTTTGTGGGGATCGGATAAGTGCACTTCGAATACCGGCACGGTGATCGCCTTGATCGCGTCCAAGATTGCGACTGACGTGTGGGTAAAGCCGGCAGCGTTCAATAACACGGCCTTCGCGCCAACGGCTTGCGCCTCATGCAGCCAGTCAATCAAATGCCCTTCATGGTTGGACTGCCGAAAATCGATACAGGCACCCGCGGCGCGCGCATGGTCATCCAATCGGCCCGCGATATCATCAAGAGTGTCGGTGCCGTAAATTTCAGGTTCGCGTGTACCAAGCAAATTGAGATTTGGTCCATTCAGAACAAAGATTGTTGGCTGGTCAGCCAAAATACGTCCCCCAATATTATCAAAGCAGCGGTTGCACACCGCGTCTGGGAAGCACTATATGCCCCTCGACAAAAATAGCGAGATGAAATGACCTCTTCCCTATCAACCGATTCTATCTCCCTGACGCTGAATGGTGATCTGCGCCGCTTTCGTAAGTCTGCCACTGTTGCCGATCTTGTCCGCGACATTGGTCTGGATCCGAGCAAAGTGGCGGTGGAGCGCAACCTTGAAATTGTCTCGCGTTCGACACTGGAAGACGTTGTCTTGGCGGATGGCGACAGGTTAGAGATCGTCCATTTTGTTGGTGGCGGGCAAGACAGCGCCCCGAACGATAGCTGGACCGTGGCGGGACGCACATTTCATTCGCGGCTGATCGTGGGGACGGGCAAATATAAGGATTTTGAACAAAACGCCGCTGCGCTTGTGGCATCGGGTGCAGAGATAATCACGGTTGCCGTCCGGCGCGTCAATGTGTCTGACCCCAAGGCGCCGATGCTGACGGATTTTATCGACCCGAAGAAATATACCTATTTGCCCAATACCGCTGGTTGCTTCACCGCGGACGACGCTATCCGCACCTTGCGTTTGGCGCGCGAAGCTGGCGGCTGGGATCTTGTAAAGCTTGAGGTATTGGGCGAGGCCAAGACGCTATACCCCGATATGCGCGAAACATTAAAGGCGACTGAGGTCCTAGCTAAGGAAGGCTTCTTGCCTATGGTCTATTGCGTCGATGATCCGATAGCGGCCAAACAATTGGAGGACGCAGGTGCAGTCGCAGTGATGCCATTGGGCGCGCCGATTGGTTCGGGGCTTGGCATTCAAAACCGCGTTACCATCCGCTTGATTGTCGAAGGCGCTAAGGTTCCCGTTTTGGTGGATGCAGGCGTTGGGACTGCATCTGATGCCGCAGTGGCGATGGAGTTGGGCTGCGATGGTGTGCTCATGAACACCGCGATTGCCGAGGCCAAGAACCCCATTGCCATGGCAACCGCGATGAAGCTTGCGGTCCAGTCCGGCCGCATGGCTTATCTGTCGGGCAGAATGGGTCGGCGCATGTATGCTGATCCCTCCAGCCCGCTTGCTGGCTTAATCTAAACTTTCTCAATAGATTGAGGAAATGGCCTTAGCTTTTGCCGTAGCCTCTTATTTACCGGCAAGGCGTTTGACGTCAGCCAGATATTTGCGCCCGATGCGCATCGCATGGTCTTCACCCAATATCGCGTGCCAGACGCCGCCACCTTCATGCCGTAGCCCGATAATCAGGTCCCGGCGCACAATATGGCTGCGGTGGATGCGCTGAAATTGTTCCGGGTCCAAGCGCTGCTCAAGCGTTGAAATGGTCTGGTGCAGCAGATAGCTGCGTCCTGCCGTATGCAGGCGCATATAGTCCCGCTCTGCTTCAATCCGTTCAATGTCCATCGCGGCAATGCGGATAAGTTCAGCGCGATGCGATACCCAGAATTCATGCGCATATCTGCCGTCGGTTTTTGAAGACGGAACGGCTGACTGCGCCTCGGCGTCATGGGTGCCGCACGCGCGGGCTATAGCGCGGCCAAGCCGTTCGCTCGACACGGGCTTTAACACATAATCTACAACGTCCAAGTCGAAGGCTTCGACCGCAAAATTGTCGTACGCCGTGATCAGAATGATCGCTGGCTTTTTGTGCATTAATCCCAAGGCGCGCGCAGCGTTGATGCCGTCCATTTTCGGCATGCCTATATCCAGAAAGATGAGGTCGGGCATCAATTGCTCTGCGATCTGGAGCGCTTCGATGCCGTCACCTGCGGCGCCGACAATGTCGATAACGGGATGGTCGGCGCTTAAGGTCACAAGGCGCTCGACGGCAAGTGGCTCGTCATCAACGATTAACGTCCGCAAGCGTTTCATGCCGTTATCCGATGGCTTAGGGGCAATGTAAGCATCGCCACAAATCCGCCACCATCGGCCAGTTTTGTATCGAGGCGCGCGGCTGATCGATAGCGGGCCTCCAATCTGTCACGCACATTGGCAAGGCCAATGCCGCTACCGCCGACATGATCGGCATCCATTACCTCGCCATCGTCAACGACACACAGCACAAGGACATCACCTTCGCTTTTGGCGTTGATGATGATTTCAACCGGACGTGTGGTGCGCGATACCCCATATTTGATGGCATTTTCGACAAGGGGCTGCAGGATTAAGGCAGGCACATGTTGGCCCATTAACGCATCAGGGATATTGATTTTGACGCGCAGCCGTTTGGGATAACGCACGCTTTCGATTTCCAGATACAGCCTTTGAAGTTCAACCTCTTCGGCAAGTGTGACATCCTCAAGCGGATCAGATGACAGGCTTGTCCGATAGAAATTGGACAGATTCTGGATCATCGCCTCGGCCTCTTTGGGTTTTCCGGTAAGGACAAGGCTTGAGAGCGAATTCAGTGTGTTGAACAGAAAGTGAGGATTGACCTGATAACGTAGTGAACGCAGTTCGGCATCTTGCGCAGCTTGCGCAAATCGAGAGGTTTTGCGCTCGGCCTCCTGAACTTCGCGCGCATAGCCAATGGCGACGTACAGTGAGCTCCACGCGATCAGGAAGAAATAATGCGTGACCGAAATGTCGGCAATTTCTTGCCAGAAGGACAGCCCCAGCTGCACCTTCAAATCCTCAACCGACCGCCCGAGGCTTGGGTCTTTGAAAAGGCTAATGGGGTCGTACAGATTGAAAATATAAAAATTGGCGGAGGCCAAGACTATGGCACACGGGATTGCACCGATAAATGCCACGCTCACGCGAGAACTGAGTGACCGGCGGTCCGCAACCCGTAGACCGAAATACAATATCCACGTCACGAGCACGCCCACTAACCCCACCATTAAGCGGCGTTCGAACAGAACGGCCTGCGCCGGAAAATCGAGCAGGGCCGCGCGCAATGACAATATCAGCGCGTAAAACGCCCAGAAGCCAATGATGGTCAGCAGCGCCATCTGATGGCCGATAAGTGCATTGCGGGGCGTGGATTTATCCATGTCTTGCTATAGCCGATTTTACGCCAGTTGCACCACGTGCTGCGTCTCTCGTCGAATGCCGCGTTAATTTGGTCGAATGTTTATCCACTGCATCGGTTGTTAATCCTTCGCTAAACATGTTGGAACGATTATGTTGTTCTTGGGAATGAGAGGGATATCGGCATGACGAAAGCAACGCATGAAGGTCCGGGCAGCTTAACATTGGGCGAAATGAAAGAATTTGCTGGTTTTAGCGCCGCGACACAGCGGTATATCCGGCGGTCACTGGATGTTGCGTTTGATCGCAAGGATGCCATTGCCCTGTGGTCACGCGACGCGGTCGAGGTTACGTCGATTGATGCCCAATACTTATTTTACGCACGTTTGCCGGATATCAAAGCGTTGGTTCCGGATTCGGCTGTGCTGCAAGATGCCGAGCCCTTTCTGGCGCAACTGGTAACGCTGTCGGCATTTGATTTGGGGCAGGGACCGATTGCATGCTTTGCGGCATATCGGTTTTTGTACGAGCGGTTGCTTGGCGCTGATGCGCGGCCGTGGTTGCCCGCAGCATTCTGCGCGGCAGCAGCAATGCCCCATGTGCCGCCGGGCAAGCGCAAGATATTGCTGCAATCGATCAGTGAGGCCGCGGTGACCGCAACAGGTTGGTCAAAGCGCCCGCCAAGCTTTTTTCCTGAATGGGTGGACAAGGTTGAGGCTGGCAGTAGCCGTGCTTTTTAAGCAATCGGTCTAAGCTGGCTTTCGTTGATAGCGGAAATACCAGACCTCGTGTCCCTGACGGCGCGCCTTGGCCTCATAACGGGTTTCGGGCCAGCCGCCGGGACGGTTCTGAAAATCCGGCGCGCTTTGGCATAGCCAGTCGAATTGCTGACGATGCCGCTGCATCACCATCAACGCATGGCGGACATATACGGGGTGGTCCGTGCCGAACCGGAATTCGCCGCCGGGCTTTAACTTTGCTGCGATCAAATCCAATGGCCCATCATTCATCATCCGGCGTTTTACGTGCCGTGCCTTTGGCCAAGGGTCCGGATGCAACAGATAGACAAAAGATAATGACTTATCGGGAACGCGGCGCAGCATCTCCAAGGCATCGCCCATATGCAGACGCACATTGTGCAGTCCGCCCTCGCGGATATGGGATAAAGCTTGGGCAACGCCGTTGAGAAACGGCTCGCATCCGATAAAGCCATGATCGGGCAGCATGTCGGCGCGGTAGGCCATATGCTCCCCGCCACCAAAGCCGATTTCAAAGTGCATTACGCGGTCGTCGCCGAACAGATCCATGCTGCCAAGCGGGCCTTCGTCTGGAACCGCGATTTGCGGCAACAGATTCTCAACCAACTCATTGTGCTCGGAACGCAGCTTTTTACCCTTTGAACGGCCATATAGGCGGTTCAGCGTCGTTGGATCCCCAGTCTTGTTCGCAGTCATAGGCGTGGCGGCTAAACTTTCAGCCGCCACGCTGCAAGTGTAATCAAGTGGTCCTTACCCTAAAGCTGCCTTCAAATCTTCGACGAGATCGGTGCGCTCCCACGGGAAGAAATCACCTTCCGGCTTACGACCAAAATGGCCATATGCTGCGGTCCGGCGGTAAATGGGCTTGTTCAGGCCAAGATGGGTGCGGATACCGCGCGGGGTAAGGCCACCCAGTTTTTCGATACCCATGATTGCCGTTTCAATTTGGTCATCGCCGACAATGCCGGTGCGATGCGTGTCGACATAGAGCGACAATGGCTTGGACACGCCGATGGCATAAGCAAGCTGAATGGTGCAGCGCGTGGCGAGGCCAGCTGCGACGATATTCTTGGCAAGGTAGCGCGTGATATACGCGGCGGAACGGTCGACCTTTGTCGGGTCCTTGCCCGAAAACGCGCCGCCGCCATGCGGAGCTGCGCCGCCATAAGTATCAACGATGATCTTGCGTCCGGTCAGGCCAGCATCGCCATCCGGTCCGCCAATTTCAAAGCTGCCGGTCGGGTTGATGTGATAGTGGGTTTCGGTCAGCAGGCTTGCTGGAAGCAGGTCGGCAATGACGCCCTTCACATAATTGTGCAGTTGCGCCTCTTTTTCGCCTTGGTCATATCCCGGTGCATGCTGGGTGGAGACGACAATCGCGGTTGCAGCTTCAGGCTTGCCTTCGCTGTTGTAACGCAAAGTGACCTGGCTTTTGGCGTCCGGCTCCAGAAACGGTGCTGCGCCCGAATGACGGTCAGCGGCCATGCGCTCGAGGATCTTGTGGCTGTAATCCAGCGTGGCGGGCATCAGGTCAGGCGTCTCTGTCGATGCATAGCCAAACATGATGCCTTGGTCGCCAGCGCCTTCATCCTTGTTGCCACTGGCGTCTACGCCTTGGGCAATATGTGCCGACTGGCCGTGCAGGTTATTTTCAAAACGCAAGGTTTCCCAGTGGAAGCCCTTTTGCGCATAGCCGATTTCCTTGACGGTGCGGCGGACAGTGGCTTCGATTTCTTCTTTGGCGCCTTCGGCCCATGCGCCATTTTCATAAACGCCTTTGCAGCGAATCTCGCCAGCGAGGACAACCAGCTGCGTCGTAGTCAGTGTTTCGCACGCGATGCGCGCTTCGGGGTCTTTTGACAAAAACAGGTCGACGATAGCATCCGAAATTTGGTCCGCAACCTTGTCCGGATGTCCTTCGGACACGGATTCGGAGGTGAAAAGGTAGTTTGATCGCATGGTTTTTCCAGTCTATTGGCTGTATCTGCGTATAAAGAATTCTTTATATCGTTTTACGCTCTTAGCCTTTACCGCGACGGCGGGCAAGCGGTAACAACGCCAAGAGAACCAACATCCCGGCTAGAGCAAGCGGAATGATATTGCCAAATTGCGCGAACAATGTCGGCGCTTTTGCCCGCGGCAATCGTGCGTCGATGCGACCATCAATACCCAAAGGCAGGCTTTTCACGATCAGGCCATCTGCGTCGATGATTGCGCTGATCCCCGTTGGCGTGGCCCGCACGACGGGCAAGCCTTCCTCCATCGCGCGCAGCCGTGTTTGCGCCAAATGCTGCGGCGGACCGATATCTCCGAACCAAGCGTCATTGGATGGGTTGAAGATGAAGTCCGGCCGGTTCTTGCGATCGACGACCTCACCGGAGAACACCATTTCATAACAGATTTGCATGCCGATTTTGACGGGCTTCTCATTGACGGACACGGTCATCGTCTGTGGACCCGGGCCGGGCCAGAAATCCAGACTACCCGGCACCAGCCGCGCTAGGCCCAGCCGTTGCAGCAACCAAGGCATCGGCAGATATTCCCCATAAGGGACAAGATGCGCTTTGTCATAATGACCAAGCAACTGGCCATAAGCATCCATGGCCGACACACTATTGCGCGCGGCAACGAGCTGCCCCTTTTCAATTACCAGGCGGTTGGCGCCTGTTACCAGCACATCATTATCACCCATCAGCGTCGTCAGCCGCGCTCGGCTGCCGGCCGCGCTGTCGCCAGGCTGACCTTGATAATAACGATAGGGATAGCCTTCCTCCAGATAGTCCGGAATGGCGGCCTCAGGCCACAGGATCAAGCGCGGGCCTTGGTCGGGCAAGGGGCGGCTGTTCATCGCCAGCTTGGCAAAGTTCACTGCGTCATAGCCCAAAGCATATTTGTCAGATTGCGAGATATTGGGCTGCACCACCGTGACCGTGACGGCTTGCGGATGTGCCGCCGCGCTGCGGTCATCTCCGCCCCAAAGCGAAAAGCGGCCGATGACCGCGGTCGTGACCAGTATGCAGAGCAGAACGCCACCAATGGTATAGCTTGCCCACCGGCCTTTGGTGCGCTCGCCGGATACGGCTTGTGTCCGCAGCGCCGCAAATTGGTAGACACCACCTACAGTCAAAATGACGATAGCTGACAGGCCGTAAGTACCAATCACGCTGGCTGTCTGCGCCACATATGGCATCGAAACCGTAATGACGCTGAGCGGGTTCCAGACATAGCCTGTGAAAACCCAACTGCGCAGCCATTCGGTGATAATCCACAATCCGGCGAAGGCGAATATGAGGGGAAGGAAATTCCTCCCCGGTTCGGGGAGGGGGACCGCCGAAGGTGGTGGAGGTGGCGTGAAGTCGGACGCAGCGTCTGCCGCAGCCCCCCCTCCGTCACGCGCTGCGCGCGCACCACCTCCCCACAAGCGGGGAGGATTTGAAAGTAGCCAAGCCCCACACGTCGCCAAAGCGGGGTAGACCGCAAGATACAGCGCCAGCCCCAACACTGCGATATAGCCAAGCCAAATTGGCATTGCCGCCTGAAAGGTGAAGGCTACGGCAATCCATTGATTACCAAAGGCGAAATGCCCAACGCCAAACAACCACCCTAGCATGAAGGCGCGCTTTGCATTTTGCGCTTTCGTAACAAGGTGGATGAGCAAGGCAAAACACACCAGCGTGAGCGGCCAAAGCCCCCATGGCGCAAAGCCATAAGCGGACAATGCGCCAGCGCCCAATGCGGCCCAGCGCGGGAATTTTTGAAGCAAGTCCGAGATCTTCTGCACCGCCCGCCTTTGCCTGTGCAATGTGACAAATGCAATCAGTCACATAGTGTCGCAGCTTGCGGTTCAGCCACAGCCTGCTAATTTGGGAAAATGATATTTCTTGCAATGGCGCTTGCCGCAACGCCCCCTTCCGCCCTGACCGCGGCGCAACAAAGCGACCTTGCATGTGTTGCGGCGTTGGCCACCTTGGCGGAAAAACAACGGATTGGCTCTGCCCCATCCGATGCGCCGGACGTTCGCCAATCGGGTAAAATATGGGCTGGCATAGTGGGCAGTCGGATTACGGCGCAAAGCGGGCAACCGCGTGAGTTGGTCGCGGTGGCAATGGGCGAGGCGGCCGCAGCTGAATTCCAACGGCCAAGCGACCTCGCCCGGATCAACTTATGCGCCTTGCAAATGTCCGCAGAACTTGCTGCTACTGACACTATCGACAAACCCTTACCCAAGCCGGTGAAATCAAAATGAGCCTTCGTCCATTCCATTTGGCCTTTCCCGTCCATAATCTCTCCGAAGCCCGTCATTTTTATGGCGAGGTCATGGGCTGTGCCGAAGGCCGGTCATCCGACCAATGGATTGATTTCGACTTTTTTGGCCACCAGATTGTGGCGCATCTTGATGCTGGCGCGCGCAGCGTTGCCACGCACAACCCCGTCGATGGCCATGATGTACCCGTACCCCATTTTGGTGTCGTCCTGACAATGGCGCAATGGCAGGCCCTGGCAGAGCGCGTTCAGGCGGCGGGCATCCAATTCGGCATTGCACCGCATGTCCGGTTCAAAGGCCAAGTGGGCGAGCAAGCAACGATGTTCTTCTATGACCCAAGCGGCAATGCGTTGGAGTTTAAGGCCTTTGCTGACGACGCGCTTTTGTTCGCGCGCTAACGTGGACTAACGCGGAATGCTGGAGGCCTGAGAACAGCCGTCACTTTTTTCAGCGCCGCCGCCTGCAAGCATCGTAAAGGCGATAAATCCGCCGACCACAATGAGAAGAAACGCAGCCGTCACCCATGCCAGATATTTGTCAATGAACGCTTTAATCGGCCGTCCGAATTTCCAGAACAGGAAACCAACCAGCATGAATTGAAACGCCCGGCTGAGGACGCTTGCCCAGATGAACGTAAACAGGTCCATCTTGATAAACCCGGCCGTCAGCGTGATGAGCTTGAACGGAATTGGCGTCGCGCCCTTTATCAGGATTATCTCGGCACCAAATTCCCTTAAGTAACAGGCGGCAGCCGGAAAACTGTCCCACAGGCCAAGCGCCTTTAACAACGCAATGCCAATGGTCTCATAGGCGAAATAGCCGATGGCATAGCCAAACAGGCCACCCATCACCGAGGCCAATGTGCATACTACCCCGAACCGCAACGCTTTGTCCGGGCGCGCCAGGCACATCAGGCCAAGCAGGGGGTGCGGGGGAATGGGAAAGAAGGAACTTTCGACGAAGGAAAAAAGGAATAGCCAGCGCTCGGCATGGGCATGCCCTGCCTTTTCCATCATCCAATCATATAATTTCTTCAACATCGCATCCGGCGATAAGACGCGTGGACCAGCTTGTCCAAGCTTTTAACCCGCGCGCGGATCTTGTTGAGATAGGGCTTGCGGGCTTTGGTTTGAGTCATGGCCGGGCACGAACACAAAATACCCCAAAATGATCAGCGATAAAATGATTAGGATCTTCAACAGGTCGCGTAAATCTTGCCCACGCAGCCGTTTTTTGGAGTTATTGCGCGGATGCAGTGGTTTTCCAGCAATGTCGAGAATGATGGCCATCGGGTACTCCTTGACCAGAAAAACCCAATGCCTCGGCTTATGTTCCGTGCGGGGCATCACCAAGGCTTGCATTTTGCCGCGCTTATGCACAGCGAGGGTCCATGGACTTTCAAAATTTCGACATCGATCATTTCCTGCGTGTGCATTGGCAAAAAAAGCCGCTGCTGATCCGTAACCCTTGGTCCCATTGGCAAAACCCGCTTGAGCCTGACGAGCTGGCTGGATTGGCGTGTGCGGAAGAGGTGGAATCGCGCCTGATTTGTCAGCCAGCTGGCGGATGGGAAATGGAGCAGGGGCCACAGGGCGAAGAGCGCTTGGCCGAACTTGGCGAAAGCCATTGGACTTTGCTGGTGCAAGCGGTTGACCAACATGTGCCCGCCGTCGCTGACCTCATCGCGCCGTTCCGTTTCATCCCCAATTGGCGCATTGACGATGTGATGGTGAGCCTCGCCGCTGACCAAGGCGGGGTGGGGCCGCATTTCGACCAATATGATGTTTTCCTGATCCAAGGGCTTGGCCGTCGGCGCTGGCAAATCGGGCCTTTATGTGATGGCGATACGCCATTGTTGCCGCATGAAGATTTGAAACTCCTCGCGGAATTTACGGCGACCGACGAATGGGTGCTGGAACCCGGTGATATCCTGTATGTCCCGCCGGGATTTGCGCATAATGGCGTTGCCGTCGGTTCGGATTGCATGACTTACTCGGTCGGTTTCCGCGCGCCATCGCGCAGCGACCTATTGGGGCATTTTGTCGATGACATTCTCGACGGCATTCCGGACGATGAATTATACCGCGACCCGGATTTGGCACGCCAAGCCAACCCCGGTGAAATTTTACCCGACGCGCTTGTGCGGTTGCAGCAGATGATGCTGGAATCGCTGTCGGACCCCGCCAGCTTTGCCCGCTGGTTCGGAACCTTCAACAGCACGCCCAAATATGCCGATATGGACTGGCAACCAGAAACACCGGTTGAACCAGAAGATGTTCGCGCAAGCATAAACGACGCGGTGCCGTTGTTGCGCAATCCGGCGAGCCGGATGATTTTTATCGCCAATGGGGATGACGCGTTGATGCTGTTTGCCGATGGCATATGCTTTGACTGTGTGGGCGAGACGGCAGCTGTGGCAAAAATTCTCTGCGCGCAAGACAGCGTCATTCTCGACGCGGCGCTTGCGTCCGCACCGGCCGTCGTCGATCTCCTGACGCAGCTGTGCAACATGGGCTGCATTGCATTCGAAAGCGAGGAATGATCTGCGCACGCGGTTAAGCATCTGCACGAAGAAAGCGCGTTATGCGACGGAGGCGGAGGCAGTTGCGGCGATTGCAGCGGCGACCATCACGTTGCGCCATTATGCGTGCGACCGATGCGGCCAGTTTCATTTGACGAGCCGGACCAAAGGCAAGCGCATCGCGCGGCCGGTGACTATTTAGCCTTCGACCTCGCGCCAAGTGCCCAGCGCAAGACCATTAAGCGTCCATTCGCCAATCGCGCGGCGGACGAGGCGCAATGTCGGATGCCCGACCGCAGCGGTCATGCGCCGCACCTGCCGGTTGCGTCCTTCGCGGATGGTCAGTTCGATCCAGCTATCGGGGATGGATTGCCGCACACGGATCGGCGGGTCGCGCGGCCAGAGCATCGGATCGGCAACCCGCTCGGCCTCGCACGGCAGGGTCAAGCCGTCCTTCAACGAAACCCCGCGCCGCAACCGCACCAGCGCATCGTCGGCCACATCGCCCTCGACCTGAACCAGATAGCTTTTGGCCATTTTGTACTTCGGGTCTGAAATCCGCGCCTGCAACCGGCCATCGTCGGTCAGCAGCATCAGCCCCTCACTGTCCATATCCAACCGTCCGGCGGGGTAGACACCCGGGACGTCGACAAATTGCGACAGCGTCGGGCGCGGCGACCCTTCGGTCCCCTTGTCGGTGAATTGCGGCAAGACGCCATAAGGTTTGTTGAACAGGATGATGCGGGACATGATTGCGCCTTAGCCAAAGCGGGCGCGCGGCGATATCATCTTGTGCCAACTCATTTTGTCTGTGGGAACTTCGCGTATAAGAAGACCGTTGATAGGGTGTAGGAGATTGCAACATGACTGACCTTAAAGCCCTATCTGCCACAGCCGAGGATTGTAACCCTCTGGTTTTGCGTAGCCTGCAAAAGGCGGTAGGATAATGGCCGGCGGCTGGACGCGTGACGGCGCGGTGCAGGACCAGATCGACGATAGCGTTAAGGACGCAGTGTCCGGCGCACGTGCGCGCCTGCCCGCTGGACCAAGCGCTGAATATTGCGACGACTGCGGTGAGCCTATTCCCGAACGTCGCCAAGCCGCCTTACCCGGCGTGCGCACCTGCATAGCATGCCAATCCGCGCGGGATGCGTCGGTGCAACATTCCACAATCAACCGGCGCGGCAGTAAGGACAGTCAGTTGCGGTAGTTGACGGTTGAAAGCGCCCAATCGGTGCCGCCGGCGGTGACCGATGCTGACATAGGAAGGTGTTGGTTAGTTGGTGCGGTGCCCTCCGACTTGTGGGCAGATAAGTCCGGACATATTGCGATCTGGACGGGGGGCAGTTGGAGATTTTCAGTTCCCCAAAATGGCATGCGATTGTGGGACACGTCTATGGGTCGCCAACGCCATTACAATGCGGGCCAATGGACTACTGCCCCCCTCATATCTTCGCCGGCCGGCGCCGCCGTCATTGACGTTGAAGCGCGCGATGCGCTTGCTGCAATTCTGCAATTTATGAAATCGATTGGAATGTGCGCAACCTAAATTTGCAAGCTCGCGGAAGTAAGCCAAAATATCAAATATCGACAATAATGGCGACATTTTAGCAACAGTCTAGAAGCATAGCAACTTGCATCGATGGAACAGAAACGGTAGGCCGTAGTTCTTGAATTTACGTTCCTAAGATAGAAAAGGGGAAAGTTAATGCGTAAGTTAGCCATAAGTTTGGCGCTCGCTTCTACAGCTCTGGCATCACCGGCTTTGGCCCGCGACGACCAGTGGTATGTTGGAGTTGATGGCGGTGCCATGATTGTAGAAGACCCTAGCCTAGAAATTAGCACGCTTCAGGATGCGGCGTCGATTGACACGAATAAGGGTTTTGATGTTGGCGGCGTTGTTGGTTATGATTTTGGCGGTTTTCGTCTGGAATCAGAAGTCTCATACCGTCAAGCCGATACAAAAGGTTTCACCAGCCAGACAGCACAGATCACGAGTGGCGGAAGCACAGCGCTTCAGCCCGCCGGTTTCTACAGCGTGACTGGTAACGCAAGCGCATTGAGCTTCATGGTCAATGGAGTGTTGGATTTCGGTGAGGATGACGGCATTCAGGGCTTTGTTGGCGGCGGCGCCGGTGTTGCACGCGTTGACGTGCAAACTGTATTGGCAGCTCCAGCATTTCTTGACGATTCCGACACTGGTTTCGCATGGCAGGCACTTGCTGGTGTTCGCACGCCATTGAGCAAAAACTGGGATGCCGGCTTGAAGTATCGTTTCTTCAACGCGAGCAACGTTAACCTGGTTGATCGTCTTGGTCGCGCGTCTAATACACGCTTCCGTTCGCACAGCATAATGGCCAGCGTGATGTATAACTTCGGTGGTGCACCTGCGCCAGTCGAAGTGGCAGCGCCGCCGCCACCACCCGTTTATGTAGCCCCACCCGCGCCACCGCCACCACCGCCACCTGCGCCGGTTTGCAACTCTGGCCCATATATCGTATTTTTCGATTGGGATAAATCGAACTTGCGTCCAGATGCGGCTTCGGTTTTGGATAATGCTGTTGCGCAATATGCGAACTGCGGCATGGCAAAGGTTATGCTTGCTGGTCACGCCGATAAGTCGGGCACCGCAAAGTACAACGTCGGCCTATCGCAGCGTCGTAACGATACCGTTCGTGGCTACCTTGCCTCGAAGGGCGTTACAGACGGCGCAATCAGCGCTGAAGCATTCGGCGAAACTGCACCTCTGGTACAGACCGCTGATGGTGAGCGTGAACCGCAAAACCGCCGCGTTGAAGTTACCTATGGTCCAGGTTCGGGAATGTAATTTCCAAACTGCCGTAATGTTAGAAGAAAGGCCGGTCGAAAGACTGGCCTTTTTTTGTGCGACGTGGGCGTTACGCCAGATAAGCAGGCTGGTTTTTACGCTGCGGCCTTTGCTTTGGGTCCGGCGTTCACAGTCGCAGCTTCCAAAAGGCGCGCCTCAAGAGCTTTTAGCTTATTCTTGTTTTCGATTTTCCCGCCAAACAAATCGGTAACATAAAATGTGTCGACCGCTCGTTCGCCATAGGTCGCAATATGGGCGCTGTGCAAAGTGACCTTGGATTCAAAAAGCGCTAGCGCTAGATTATTCAACAATGCAGGGCGATCGAGTGCGTTTACTTCAATCACGGTAAACCGGTTTGAGGCCTGATTGTCGATCAACACCGATGGTGCAATTTTAAAAGCGTCCGCCCGGCGCAACGCCTTTGGCTTAGCGTCGAGCTGAACCATCAATTTGGCGCGATTTGTCAAAGCTTCCTCAATGCTCCGCTTCAGCCTGTTTAGCTGCCCTTGCTCTTGAAAGGGACGCCCCAGCGGGTCTTGAATGAGGAAGTTATCGACCGCCATCCCATCGCTACTGGTATGAATACGGGCATCGATGATGTTGCCACCAGCCAAATGTATGGCGCCGGCAATCCGGTAGAAAAGGCCCGGATGGTCGGCGGCAAAAACAGTGACCAGCGTTGCCCCCCTATCGGGGTAAAAACACGCATCAATCGCAAGCTCTGTCCTGGCGTTCTTCAGTATATGCCCGGCGTTACGCGCGATAATGTCATCGGGCTCCGCTATCCAATAGGCGTCGGGCAGGTTTTTCGCGAACGCCGCAAATTTCTCCGAAGGCAATTTTAATGTGGATTCCAGCTGCGCCTTTTTCGATGCGATCCGCTCGCTACGGCCCCTTTGCTTGTGACCCAAACGAAGCACTTCTTCGGTGGCCTCATACAAGTCCGACAACAATTGCCGTTTCCAACTATTCCAGACACCTGGCCCTACCGCGCGGATGTCGACAACCGTGAGTACCAGCAGAAGTTTTAGGCGTTCTGGGGATTGAACCGCTTGGGCAAAGTCCAAAATTGTCTTAAAGTCAGCCAAGTCACGTTTAAACGCAGTGGCAGACATCAATAGATGGAAACGAACCAACCAAGCCACGGTTTCGGTTTCGGCTGGCGAGAGCCCCAGACGCGGGCATAAGGTGTCGGCCACTTCAGCCCCTAGCACGCTATGGTCGCCGCCGCGTCCCTTGGCGATGTCGTGCAGCAAAGTTGCGATAAACAATACCCGCTTACTAACGATTTGCTGAACGATGGCTGTCGATAATGGATGGTCCTGCTTCAACTTTCCGCGGTTGATATCGGCCAGCAAGCCAATGGCGCGGATAGAATGTTCGTCGACTGTATAATGGTGGTACATGTCGAACTGCATCTGCGCGACGACCCTGCGAAATTCCGGGATAAATCTTCCAAAGATAGTGGATTCATTCATCCAACGCAGAACTGTTTCCGGGTCGCGCGGCGATGTTAGGACATCTAGGAATAGGGCATTGGCTCTGGGATCACGGCGAACCACCTTGTCTACCAGCCGAGCATCCCTTTGCGCCGCACGCATCGCTAAGGGGTGAATTTCCAATTCATGCAAGTCGGCTAAATGGAAGATTTCGAGTAAGCGCACAGGGTCGCGCGCGAAAAATCCGTCATCGGGCAAGGCGAGCCGACCCCTGTCCAGTTGAAAGCCATTGAGCTTGCGTGGTTTGCGGACGAAACTTGGAATGAAACGGCGGCCTTTTTGCGCCATGGCCTCGTCCAAATGTGCAAGAAACAGCCCCGTGACGTCGCCGACCGTTTTTGCGTTCAGGAAATAATAATGCATGAACCGTTCTACCGCTGAACGGCCGGGGCGATCGGCAAACTGCATTATTTCAGCCACATCGCGCTGCAAATCAAATGTCAGGCGTTCTTCTGCGCGGCCTGTTATATTGTGCATATGGCATCTTACTGACCACAGGAAATTTTCGGCTTTTCTAAAGCGGTTATATTCGTCGGCAGTCAGCAGGCCGACGTGCACAAGTTCAGACGCAGCAGGCACTTTGTGGACGTATTTTCCGATCCAATACAGCGTATGCAGATCGCGAAGCCCGCCTTTGCCATCTTTGACATTTGGTTCCACCACATATCGGCTGTCACCCATGCGCTTGTGCCGGTCATCGCGCTCTGCCATTTTCAAACGGACAAAATCTGGTGCCGTATTGCCCACCACTTCTTTCCAGAAGCGCAGCGATGCTTCTTCATACACCCCGCGGTCGCCCCACACGAACCTGCTTTCCAGCAAGGCTGTGCGAATGGTCAAATCCTCCTGCGCCATTTTCACGGTTTCATCTAAGGATCTGCTAGACTGGCCAACTTTCAGGCCGAGATCCCACAATAAATAGAGGATCGCCTCCACTACTTGCTCTGTCCACGAGCTGCGCTTGTAGGGGGTAACAAAGGCGATATCGACGTCGCTGTGCGGCGCCATTTCGCCGCGACCGTACCCGCCGACCGCAAGTACCGCTATCCGTTCTGATGCAGTGCGGTTCGCGGAGGGGTATGCGTGCACGGTCACATAATCATAAATCAGCCGGACAATCTGATCTATCAAGAATGCCTGTTCAGCCGAAGCGTGATAGCCCTGCGACGGGTGTTCGCCCAAGCGTCGCTTAATTTCGGCGCGACCTTCGGCAAGCGCGGATTGCAGAATTTCGAGGACGTGCGGACGCCGCGCTTGCGCGCCAGTTTCCCGCACCACGCCCTCAATTTTTTCCGCAAGCGCGCTTCGATCGATAATATCGCGCTGTTTGCTAATGCGTTCCGCTGTTGATGCCATCAGGCGACCTTAGTCGCCAAGTGGCACCATGTCAGCATCAAGCAGAGATCTTGGCATTATATTCCCGCCGCAGCGTTACCCGGTCAATCTTCTGCGTGCCCAATCGTGGCAATGGTTCATCTACTTGCCAGAAATGCGCAGGCATTTTAAACGGCGCAAGGCGCGGTGCCAAAAAGGCCTTCAGCTCTTCTTCCGTCAGCGTCACGCCGTCCTTTGTCTGGTAGACAATACCCGGAACCTCGCCATATTTTTCATCAGCGATGCCGAACACGGATAGCTCGACGATGGAATCATGTTCATAAGCCGCAGCTTCAACTTCGGGGCAGCTAATATTTTCGCCGCCACGGATGATGATGTCTTTCTTGCGATCCACGATGAACAGATAGCCGTCCTCGTCCAGATACCCGATGTCGCCCGTCCGGAAAAATCCATCGGCGGTAAAGGCATCACGCGTCGCTGCTTCATTGTTCCAATAGCCGTTGAAGTTGGCAATCGTGCGAATAGCGACTTCACCGCGCTCACCCTGTGGCAAAATGTTGCCATCATCATCAAGCATTTGGACTTCGACGATTGGTTTTGTCGCTGGACCGGTGCTGGCAGGCTTTTCAAGATAATTGTCCGTAAAGTTACCGCAGCCAACGCCATTGGTTTCGGTGAGGCCATAACCCAATAACGGATAGCCCCAGCTCATTTCCTTGCGAATTTTTTTGACATGCTCGACAGGGCGAGGTGCGCCGCCCGCTGCAAATGCGGTGCAGCTTGTTAGGTCATATTTATGCCGTGCCGGATGCGTTGCAAGCTCAATGCTCATCAATGGAACACCAACGAAATAGCTGATCCGTTCCTTTTCAATGATGCGCATTGCCTCTTCGGCGTCCCATTTGGGCATCAACACAAGCTTGCGGCCAATGGCGAAGCTTTGCAGCACCAAAGGTATCGATGCGGTGACGTGGAACAAGGGCACGTTTACGAGAGCTGAAGGTTGCGCGGGCATTGCCTGGCCAGTCGAAGACAAAAGATCGAAAAACACAAGCGTTTGCCCGACATAGCTCATTGCGCCTTGGACGACGGCCCGGTGGTCCGACACGGCCCCCTTGGACTGTCCTGTAGAACCGGACGTATACAAAATTGTGGCATTATCCAGCGGGTCGATTGCGGGCAGTGGGGTATCCGCGCCACCGCCCTTTGCAGTCAAAACGGATAAGCCATCCAAAGGAAGTGAATCATGGTTTATGATGAGCAATTCACATCCGCCAAGATCCTGTTCCGCCATTCGCGCGGCGCGTTGAGTATCGGCAAGGACAAAGCGGCAGCCGACCATACGAATGCCTTCGGCAAGTTCGCCGCCTTGCCACCAGCCATTGAGCAAAGTGGCAACACCACCTGCCATAACAATAGCCATATAAGCGACAATCCAGTTGGCCGAATTGCGCGCGGCGATCCCAACGCGGTCCCCTTTTTGGAGCCCGTAACCATCGACCAATCCACCCGCCAATGCGCGTGCCGCACCATAAGTTTCTGCGAAACTTAACCGGATATCTCCATCGACCAGAAATTCTTTGTCCGCATGGGTGGCACAGAAAAATGTCAGATAGTCCGACATATTTCCGGGCGCTTTGGCGAAAACCGGCATTTGCACCCCATATTTCTCAGCATAGGTGATCGATAATGGGCCATCATTATCCATCAGACGCGCGATGGTGGCGTTGATTGCAAGGTCCAATTGGGTCGGCATATGATTCTCTCCTAAACGCTTTGTGCACCTTCTATTTGGCTCTATAGGAATGTCAAAAGATCCTAAGGAAATATTGTGTCATTCGAGATTATTTCAACTGCCGCTGGCTTTATTCAGTTTACCGACCTTGGCGTAGGTCCTGTTGCGCTTGATTTGGGCTTCTTCCAAATCCGTTGGTACTCGCTTGGGTATCTGGTTGGCATCTTGCTTGGTTATTGGATGTTGCTGAAATTGCTCGCACGTCCCGGCGCGCCCATGTCACGTGAGCAAGCCGATGATATAATCCTGTACGCCACCTTGGGCATCATTTTGGGCGGTCGGATTGGCTATATTTTATTCTACCAACCATCTATTTTGCAGAACCCTATGGATGTCTTCAAATTGTGGGAAGGCGGGATGTCGTTTCATGGCGGCGCAATTGGCATCATATTTTCGATCTGGCTTTTGGCGCGCAAGCATAAGCTCTCTTTCTTACGGGTCTGCGATTATGTCGCCTGCGTCGTACCTTTTGGGATATTCCTCGTGCGCCTTGCGAACTTTGTGAATGATGAGCTTTGGGGCCGCGTCACCGACGTACCATGGGCCGTCGTCTTTCCCAATGGCGGTGATTTGCCGCGCCACCCAAGCCAGCTTTATGAAGCTTTGCTTGAAGGGCTTTTGATGGCGGCGATATTGTGGCCATTATTTTGGAAAACCAAGGCGCGGTATAGGCCCGGGTTCCTGACGGGTATGGCCGCAATAATTTATGGCACAGCCCGGTTTTCCATCGAGTTTTTCAGGGAGCCCGACCAGCAGCTTCAGTGGCTGGTGGAAGCAAGCGGCCTGAGTATGGGACAGTGGTTGACCATTCCGATGATATTGGTGGGCCTGTTCCTGTTGTTGACCGCAGGTGCCCGCAAGCAGCGCGCCGAAGGCATGGCCGGCAGTAACAGTGCCGCCTGACACAGATCAGACAGCACTTCGCCTTGCGCAGCAGATAGAGGCGTCCGGCCCCATCAGCATTGCCGAATATATGCGCGTAGCCAATACCGCTTATTATGGCGGCGCTGATCCGCTTGGCGCGGCTGGCGATTTCATCACTGCCCCCGAAATTTCCCAGATGTTCGGCGAAATGGTAGGCATATGGCTGAGTGACATCTGGCTGCGCCACGGGAGCCCATCTGGCTGCTATTATGTCGAGCTTGGTCCGGGTCGGGGGACGCTGGCGGCGGATGCGCTTCGGACCATGAAGCGTTTTGGATGGGAGCCTTCGGCCCACTTTTTGGAAAACAGCCCGACGTTGCGCGCCAAGCAATCCCAAGCCGTGCCGCATGCAAACTTCCACGACAATCTGGATAGCTTGCCGTCCGATGCGCCTATGTTCATTGTGGCAAACGAGTTTTTTGACGCACTGCCTGTTCGGCAGATGATATTATCGCATGCCGGTTGGCAGGAGCGCGTGGTCGTGCGTGATCGTGGGTCACGCTTTGCCGCAATGCCGGGCGCGCCTATTGCCTATACTGCAATTCCTGAGCATTTTCGCGTTGCTGCCGTTGGCAGTATTTACGAAACCTGCCCTGATGCTGCTGCTATCATGCAGACGCTATCGCACCGGTTGGCGCAACGGGGTGGGGCAATGTTGACGATTGATTATGGCTATACCCAGCCAGGCCTTGGCAGCACGTTACAGGCGGTTCGAAACCACCAATATGCCGACCCATTTGCCGACCCCGGCAATTGCGATCTGACGGCCCATGTTAACTTTCTTGATCTCGCACGACGTGCCGAAAACAGCGGCTTGGCAGTCGCGGGACCAACGGGTCAAGGGGCCTGGCTTTCCGGTCTTGGTATTGACCAGCGCGCCCAAAGCTTAATGGGGGCGCACCCCGACCGGGCCGCTGATATCAATGCCGCACGCAAACGGCTGGTGCATCGGGAATCTATGGGCGCCTTGTTCAAGGTCATGGCAACATACGCAAAAGATTGGCCAAAACCTGAGGGCTTCGGTCCCTAAAAGTTTAGTTTACCCAATCGGCGATTTGGACGGCAACATCGTTGGCGGCGGAATTTAGCGCAGCGCCCGCTGGCGCAGCTTCGATTGCGGCTATGCGTTTGCGGGCTTCAAATCTGCGCTTTTCTGTTACGCTGCCACGCATGATTTTTACCGCATCATAAACCACAACCGCCTCGTTGGAAGAGGCGTCAATGCCAAACTCAATTAAACTACCCGACAAGGACCGCGGCGCTTTGCCGCCTGCATCGATTTCATTGAGCACGAGGTTGCCGCTCTTTGCAGACACGGTTTCCACCAACAGGGATTGCATCAATCGGGCTGGCTTATCCGCCCAAAATGCATCCTTTAGATAGGCGATGCTGCTGGCATTAATCTGGACAGGTATCCGGTTGGTATCCAATTTGCGCGGTACATCTGGCGTCTGAATGACCAAGGCTTCTGTTGCCAGGGCTGTGCGCGCAACGCCTGCGGTCACAACATTGTCAGCGGTCAGTACAAGCATGGACGCAGGCGCCTTTCCGCCGAAGCTTACGCACCCGCCAAGTGCAAGGATGAGGGGTAGCGCAACGATGCGTGGGCCGAATTTTATGCTGAACATCATTTCTGGTTCCTGCTGCCGGGTTTATAATCTGGTAAGGCGGGGCTGCCAACGACGCTGCCAAGGCCGCCTTGATCCACTTTCTCAGTCACGGATTTTAATGATCCAGTTAGCTCTCTTAGATCACGTGCCAGTTTTGTGACTTCGGGCAAAGTCTGCGTATTAAGTGTTTCGATCGCCGGATTGGCATTGTTCAACGTTGTTTCCAATGCGGCTAAGCTGCCATTTGCGGACCGAAGTGTCCTGCGCAATTCGTCCAACATCGGGCGGCCATCGCTATCGAGCAGCCTGTTTGTGGTACCCGCCATTTTGGTAATTTCGTCTGCGGCAAGACCCGCCTTTTGCAGGGCAATGCGAGATTCTTGAATTGCTGCGCGCAAGTCAGGGCCTTGTGTCGCCAATGTGCCCGACAGGCTTTCAACATTATCGAGAATTTGTTCGATGGACTGTTGGTTTTTATCGGACAGAATATTGGTCAGCCGTTCAGTGAGTGTTGAGAGCCGCTCCAAAAGCAACGGCGCATTGTTCAACAGTTCGCCCAACGCGCCAGGCGTTGTGGGGATTACTGGAACGCCGGTGGGGCAGGCAGCCTTCGGATTGGCATCAGGGCAGATCAGGGCAGGCGCCCCCTTTACCGCACCATCAAGCTGTATTTCAGACACGCCAGTAAAGCCAACGCCGTTAATCGTCGCTGTTGTTCCCTGCAGCACAGGAACTGTCTGCTTGATGCTGATGCGCACACGCACAAAATTGGGATCAGGCTCCCATAATTCTATGCTTTCAATTTGGCCCACAGGGACACCAGAGAATGTGACGCTAGAACCTTTGGCAAGGCCATTGACCGATTGCTGAAAGAATATGTCATATTCTTTCTTGTCGCTATCGCCCAGGCGCGAAAGCCACACCGTGAATGCCGCAAGCAACACCAGAAGTAGAAGGGTGACAGCACCCACCATCACATAGTTGGATTTGGTTTCCATCGTACTGCCTTATGACCTTCCTCGTTGCTGCATTTCCGCACGTACTTTGTCATTTTGGTCGCTATGGCCGCGGCGTGCCGCGCGTCCGCGTGGGCCGCTGAAATATGCGTTGATCCAAGGATGATCGATAGCCAGCAATTCTTCAATGGCGCCAATAGCAATAACTTTTTGGTCTGCCAAAACGGCCACACGGTCACATATCGCATATAACGTATCAAGATCATGCGTTATCAGAAAAACTGTTAGGCCCAATGTTTCCTTTAAATCGCGCGTTAAATTATCGAAATTGGCAGCGCCAATTGGGTCAAGGCCAGAAGTTGGTTCATCCAGAAACAACAATTCAGGATCCATCGCCAAGGCACGGGCTAGACCTGCACGCTTGCGCATACCACCCGATAGCTCTGACGGATATTTATGCGCTGCTTCTGGAGGAAGGCCGCTCAAAAAGATTTTGTACCGGGCGATCTCGTCGAGCAGGTCTTTGCTGAACTCTGGATAGAATTCGCGCAACGGCACCTGAATATTTTCCGCAACGGTTAAAGTCGAAAACAATGCGCCGCCTTGAAACAACACGCCCCAGCGCCGTCTGACGTCGGTTGCCTCGTCTTCCTCTTTGCCGACCATGCCCTGATCAAAGACACGGATTTGTCCGGCGACAGGTTCTTGCAGGCCGATTATCGATCGCATGAGCACAGACTTGCCTGTGCCTGACCCGCCAACTACGCCTAGTATCTCGCCGCGGCGGACTTCGATGTTGAGGTCCTGGTGAATGACTTGATCGCCAAAGCTGTTGCATAGGCCAGTCACAGAAATGATGTTTGGCTGGTCCATAGCCTAACCCCAGCCAATTTCGCTGAAAAATACGGCGAAAAATGCGTCGAGTACAATCACAAGGAAAATAGCTTGAACGACCGCTGCAGTGGTTTTTAGCCCAACGTCCTCGGCATTGCCTTTGACCTGCATGCCTTGAAAACAACCGGCCATTGCGATGATCGCGCCAAATATGGGCGCCTTGATCATTCCAACCCAGAAGTCGGTTAGGGGCGTCACTTCACGCAACCGCTGAACAAAAGTGGCGGGCGGTATATCCAAGACGATCCAGCACAATATGCCGCCGCCAATAATCGACATCAAGGATGCGTAAATACCAAGCAAGGGCATCATAATCACGGAGGCTATCACGCGGGGCACAACCAGTGCCTCGGCTGGAACAACGCCAATTGTGCGCATGGCGTCGATCTCTTCGGTGATTTTCATCGTACCGATTTGGGCGGCAAAGGCAGAGCCCGAGCGCCCAGCGACCATGATTGCTGTCATCAGAATGCCCAATTCTCGCAGTGTCAGTCGGCCGATGAGGTTGATGGTAAATATCTCGGCACCAAATTGCCGCAGTTGGACTGCACCCTGCTGTGCGATAACGATTCCGATAAGGAAACTCATCAGGCCAACAATGCCAAGCGCGCGCACGCCCACCATGTCGAAATGCTGCACGACGGCATGCCAGCGAAAGCGGCCTGGATTCATCATCAAGATGAAGAATGCCTTCACCACTTGTCCGACAAAACCAAGGAATTGTAAAAGCGTGGTAATACCGACCACCACGCCGCCGCCAACTTCAGCCAAAAAGTGATTGAGTGATGACACATGCGGTCTTGGAACTGCGTCCGCCGCATCAACGCCGCTCACGGCATTAATCAAGCGACCTGCATCTTTGGCACATCCGGTGATGTCAGCGGCATAAAATTTGGCCGTCCGATGTACCAGCCATGCACCCACGGTATCCATCTGGTCGACGGCTGAAAGGTCGATTTGAGACACCGGGCCCGTTACATCGCGCAATTGGCCATCTACGTCACCGATTGAAGCGATGACAAAACTACCCGACAAGCGGACAATGCGTCCGCCTCCGGGGCTGTCTTCTACAACAAAATTTGCAGGGTTAGCCATGACCATATAACTGGCGTATAATAAGAACTATCACAAGCCTGTAGACGTTTTGCTTAAGAAAATGCCTGTAACTATATGATGACTGATTCCAAAGTAACCTTGCTCGCCATATATGATATGGACAAAACCGTCACGCGGCGCGCGACCTATAATGGGTTCCTTTTGCATATGGCGTTTAACAAGTCACCGTGGAGATTGTTCCTCTCACCGCTCTTGCCGCTTGGCTTGGCGCTCTATGCGTTGAGAGTCTGGGACCGCGCGCGGCTTAAACAATTTGCGCAAATACTGTTGATTGGTCGCCGCGTGCCCAAGGCCCGATTTGCCAAATATCTTGAAAGCCACGCTGATCTGGTGGTTGGCAAAAACGTGTACCCACAGCTTTTGGCGCGCGTGGCCGAGGAAAAGGCAGCTGGCTATCGTCATGTGATGGCGACAGCCTCTTATCGTTTATATGTCGAGGCGATTGCCAAGCGGCTTGGCTTTGACGATGTTATCGCCACCGACCTGTCAACCGATAGCAGCGGGCATGTGCTGGCGCGCATCGATGGGCATAACTGCTATGATGCGGCAAAACTTGCGCGCGTCAAAGACTGGATGGAGAGCCACGGTCTCGACCGTGCAACGTGCCATATTCGTGCCTATTCAGACCATGTTTCCGACGCGCCTCTGCTCAGTTTTGCCGACGAACCCTTTGCCACCAACCCCCATGGTCCGCTGGCGCGGCTGGCGGAAACCCGGGGCTGGCCAATCCTCGATTGGCGCGTTGCTAAAAGCTAAACCAGCGCCGCGTAGACTGAACCAAATTACAGCATCCGTAACTGACCGACGAACCAGACGACGCCAACAATCAATGGTATTCCTGCTACATCCAGCAAAAACCCTGCCTTCACCATTTTGGGCAAAGCAATATGTCCGCTGGCCCACGCAATCGCGTTGGGTCCCGTACCTGATGGCATCATAAAGCCCCAGCTTGCGGCCATGGATGCGGCCATCGCCATCAACCAT
>Ga0315899_10001475_pt1 | contig 26747 bp, 23 predicted proteins | sample LakEriMetagenome_2_FD_203518 | JGI IMG/M metagenome (GOLD analysis project Ga0315899, IMG submission 203518) | Freshwater fungal communities from buoy surface, Lake Erie, Ohio, United States - Buoy 4 MA112 | ecosystem: Environmental > Aquatic > Freshwater > Lake | place: USA: Lake Erie, Ohio... | reverse complement strand
CTGTCTCAGGTTCAAGCAGCGTTCCTGTCTTCTTCCATAGCTTTACATCCACCCCAGCCACACTGGCTGTTGCCTGCTTCGGTGTCGGCTGAGGGTTGGCCTGCACCCAGGTGCCAGCTACAGCACCTGCGTCATCGCTGTCGTACCAGACGTACAGCTCACCGCTAACGCTGTCGTACCAGAGGTCGCCATCCTTGGGGTTAGCGGGTGCGGTGTCGCTGGTGACGGTCTTCGTTGCCTTCTTATCCAGCTCAACCTTCAGCCCTGCAGGATGCACCGCCCTGGTGGCATCAGTGCCGGTGGTGGTCTCTGCTGCAGTGGCAAGTTCGACGATACCTTTAACACCCTCAGTGGCATCTGGTTGAGTGGAAGACATAAGCTGCCACTTAGCGCCATCAAAGATAATTTGAGCACCAACAGCTACCGTAGAAGGAAGGCCAACAAAACCTGCATTAGGTGTACCACCAGTAGATACAGTGAATACACTACCAGTTGTAGCACCCGTAGGAGGTGCTGTAGTAACATCAATTTGACCCTTATAAACCATGCCAGCAACAGGTGCTCCCTGTGCTGTCCAGCTATTAGTAGCTGTCTCATAGACCCAGGTATGACCATTAGGGTCTACATAGGACTGAGCATTGGTTGGGGTATTAGGAAAATTAAGTGCCATAGTTAGTTAAGAGCGAGATTGTTGTCCTACCCAAACAGTACCGTTATAGGTATATAATACACCGTTGTTAGTATTAAGCCACAACCTACCTGTGGGTTTCAAGGTAGGAGGTGCTGCACCAATAGCAGCTTTAGTTTCATTCAATCTAACAACTTGATCTGTGCTATCCAATGTATAGACAGCAGGATCATCAGTGTGGTAGTTAATACCAATCTCGCCATAGGTGAGATCAGCGACAAGGGGAACCTTATCTTTAACAGCCGACCTCTTATGTTGAACTTTGAGTGTCATAGCTATACAGCAATAAAGGAAAAAAGGGAGGCTATGCAGCCCCCCAAAGTGAATCAGAACGTACCGAGATCAATCACGTTGGCAAGCTTGTAGGCACCAGCGGCACCATCAGCAGCTACGCCACCATCACGAATCAGCACACCTTTCTGGTTACCAACCGTTGCAATGCTCGTATCAGCCACGTCACCAAGACCAGTCAAGATAGGAGCAATACCACTACCAAGGCTGACAACGTGCCACACCGAACCATCATAGGCAAGGTGATCACCAGCACCAACAGCAACGTTCAAAGAAGCTTGGGTTTCACCAGCAATGGTGCCAGCAGTAGTGACAAGGAAGAAGTCACCAGCAAGAGGCGTCTTAGCAGCAGCAGAGACTTTATTACCAGCAGCATAACCACGAGCAGTACCCGAAGTATTAACCGTAGCTACACCAGTAGTGGCGTTATAGGTACCAAGGTTAGCCGTACCAGTTGTAAGAGCACCAACCCGATCAGCCAGCGACTTAAGTTGAGCAGCGGTAGCAACAGCTGACGGATCAGGTGCTGTTTGGCCTGCAGAAGCCGTCTCAGCAACGTCAGAGTTGTTTGCCAGGTAAACACCACCAAGGGTGCCTCCAGTGTTGCCTGCAGCCCGTACAGTGGCCGCAGCGACACCACTAGAGAGTTGAACAGCCTTCGTACCGTCAGACACATAGGCACCTTGATTGGCACCATCAGTGACGATGATTTGGTCTCCAGACTTCAACGTGTTAATAGGGTTAGTCTTCTTCTGAGCAGCAAGGTAGATCTGTTGCAGAGCCGTACCAGTCTCAGCAGCTACATCAGTGTTAGAAACAGAGACAACAGCAGTGGTAGCGTTGTTATCCAGTTGAACAATGTTATAGCCTTTACCAGCACCAGCAGCAGGAACGGTTACACCAGCAACACCAAGTACGGTTTTGTTACCAGCAGTGATGGCAACACCATTAGCAGTGATACCATTTGAACCGTTACCAACACACATCCAACGGTTAGGGATGTTAAAAGCAATTTGTCCAGGCTCAAGACCAGTAGGCAGGTTAGCACTATTAGTAGTGCGAAGTTGTTGAATAGTAAGTGCCATTTTAATAAGTTAGAAAGTACCGTCGTCAATAACAATGATTTGTTTAGCGGCGTTAATACCAACGCCATTACCAGGAGCAATAGGACCTGGCGGACCCTCAGGACCCTGGGGACCTACAGGACCCGGAGGACCTGCCTTGGCTGTACTCACCCACTGCTTAGAGTCCCCATCGTCATAGTTAATGAAGAGCGTTGCAGTCGTTGTATTAAACCAAGCATCACCATTCTGGATAGGTGAGCCATCGTTCCTAGTTAATGGTTGAGTAGCACTCACCATTGTTTGGAAGGGGAGACCCTGAGGACCCGTATTAGCAAGGGTCACCCAAGCCTTAGCTTGAGCATCCCAAAAGCGTTGGACAAGATCTTGTGTATCAAACCAAGTCTTACCCTCCTGCTCAGCACCGGGTAGCGGTACTACAGCAGGGATAGTATCTTGAACATACGGATCTAACCTAGCCCCAATAGCATCAGTTGTTGCTATATGCTTATCGTTAAGGCCCCGAGTCCACCTACCTTCTTTTTGATCTTGTTCAAAGATCGTATCACCGTGCCTCAGGTTATTGATAATGCTAAACTTATTCCAAGCTACATCAGAGACAAGGTGTATAATCTCGCCATACAGCTGACACCTATTCTCTTGGATAGCTAGTCGTAATTGATCAAAGTTATCATTCAGGTCCTCTGCACGGATAGCTGAGCCTGGGTAGAAGTTAGCAACCATATCCCTTACATCAGTAGACCTACCGATCTTGATGTTAAAGACTTCTACAGCAGGTGGTGTTACAGGATCCGGCTTAGGAGGTGCATCAATAAATTCAATTGTAGTAGCATTCGCTAAAGACCACTTGTCCCTAGGATACTCAACGTATTCTTTTGTAGTACCATTCCACATATACACATCAATGTCTTGTTCAGCGATGTATGTAAATGGGAAGGTGAATAATTTAGTTGTACCGTCACCTTTATAAAGGATCTGTACGTTACTGCAAGGGTTAATTGCCATTTATTTGTTCTGTAGTTGTAACACATCACCATAATTACTGGTGCGTTGTGCTTGACGGGTACGCTTAGCCCTCAATTCAGACTCTCTAATATCAGGCATCTCTTCTGCCAGCTGACGCTTAGCAAGGTTCAATGAAGCAGTCAGTAGAGCCTTAATACGGATGTGGGTGTATGAGTTAGTAAGGTCTGCCATCTCTTGTGTGACGCCACTCTCCCTACCCTTTCTAATGTTGATTAGATCGTCCTTTACACGTTTATCTTTCATCAACAACTCAAGACCTGTACGGAAGTGACCAGATTCACCCATAATTTGAGCAAGACGTGATCGTTGTTCAGCGTTGTACTTCACCCCATTTAGTGATGTCTTCAAAGCAGGTTGAACATCAAACTCAGTATCAATGAGGAACTGCTTAACAGGAGATGGATCAGAGTTCGTCTTAAACGGTAGTGTGTTATTCAGGAAGTTAGTAATTGGGTCATTATCTCCAACCACAGAACCATCAATGAAATCATACGCTTTAGGCAAAGCATTACCAATACCAGCAGCATCCAAGATGTTCCACTTATTGCGGAGCATTGATTGGAGGTCAGTATCAACTTCACGAAGTCCAGGCATCATGATCCTAGACATCTGATTGAAGAGACCAACACTAGCAGTGTTAGATGCCCACCGACTAAGTGCAGCAGGTTGACCACTAAGAAGATCAGAGATAGGCTGTAGACCTTGCAGGAAGGACTTGTTCGTCATGTTCATAGAGACTGCATAGCCAAGCTTCTGCAGCATCTGTTCACTAGCTGTAGAACCAAGAGTGTTAAAGTTCTCCAGAATGTCCGCTGTAAGCGCCAGGAAGGTGGCTATAGGTTCAATGCCGTCATAACTACGCCACTTACCATCAATGCCCCTCCAAGACCTTAGAGGCTTCTCTCCTGCGTTCTGTTGGAATCGGTTGACTTGTTTATCGTAATTACCATTACCAGTTAGGTTACCTGAGGCAAACGCCCAACCACCCATAGTAACGATCATGGTGCCCATTGCTACACGACCTTCAGTCTCTGAACGGAAAGTCTTCCATGCCTGCTCAATACCGTCCTCACTAGGGTTAATACCTTTAGTAGCTAGGAACCTAGCAGCTTCATCAAACTGACCTGAGTTCTTAATGAGATTATCAATCTCCTTCACTTTCTGAGCTTCACCAATGAAGACAGAAAGAGGCGAGTGTTTATGAACGAAGTCAAGAACGTTAACTGAAGTCCTAGGGAACAAGACTACAGTCTTAAGGATAGGAGCCTTCTTCAGTAGGTCATCAAGACCTGAAGCAAACTCATTATCCAAGTTCATTGATATCTCACGGGAAGCATAAGTAACAGCTTCATCAGTGATCAGACCATTGCCATCAAACATCTTCTTATAGATGTCGTTAGCTACTTCCTGAAGTGCATCAGCTGTAATCTTACGTCCATCACGAAGTAGGATGTCATAGGCTTGACCACGAGCTTCAGCCATACCAATAGCTGACTTAACGAAGGCATCACCAGCTTCCATGAAGTTCATTGAGTAACGAACCCACGGATGGTTGTTGATCTTCTCCATGGTGTCAATCCACTGAACCTTAAAGGAAGCACCGTAGTTACCCTTAGCAGCTTCAGCAGCTGCAAACTCCCTAGCCAGTGTAATCATCTCATTGTTAACTGTCTTGAAGTCAGCTCGTTGAGTGATAGTAGGATCAGCAGCAATACGCTTAAACGTCTGTGACATATAGTCACCAGATGCCCTCATAGTCGTATCCATATGAGTAGCATACTGAGCCCATGCCCTATGGATCGTATGCCAATCACCACGCAGTCCTGCACCTAAAGCCACGTTCATAGGCTTCATCAGTAGCAGAGCGAAGTTGTTAGCGATTGCCTTAACAGGAGTGAGCAGTGAGGAGAGCTTAGCGTTGTAGAAGGTAGCCCACATACCCTGAACAACTTGACTAGGAATCTCAGGTTGACCATCAAGGAAACCCTTGTTGATCACTCCTAAGACATTCTTCATGTAGTTGTTGAGTTTGTAGATGTCATTGACATTACCATCAGTCAACTCATAAGCACGAATCAAAGGTTCGATGTACTTAGGGTTTTCACTGTTCATTTGCTTCAGGGAAGACCAGAAGGTTCTGTTCTGCTGAGCTTTTGTTTTGTTGTTAAGACGGAATTTACCCAGTGCTTCACTAGCAAATGACTTCAACTCGCTAGGGTTAGAGTTTCGTGCCTTGATAGCCTCTTGCCATATCTTCTCATTATTGAGCTTCCAACCAGCAATAGAACTGGACATATCAGTCTCATACCAGAGCAGCTCCATCTTATCCAGGATACGCTCATACATGTAGGTGGTATCAACTGCTTCACCCATTACCCTTGCTGCAGTTGAAGCATCAGCTACTTCACCAGCAAGACTCGTCTGCAGGTAAGCAGAAGCCCTAGCAGTATCACCACTGAGGATTTCACGATACAGGCTCTGTAGCTCAGTTAGAGCTGACTTAGCAGCAGCTGATGCCTCAGAGTTCAGTGTTTGCAGTGACGGAGTATTAAGTGCAATCTTAGTAGAGTCCCGATAACCATCAAAGACCTTCTTCAGTGCTTCCTTATCAAGACGAGGATCAAGGATCTTCAAAGCTAGTTCATCACCAGACTTGAGTAGTTCCTTACTATTCATCATCCTACCGTTAGGAAGTTTAGCCTCAAAGTTACCAAGTTCAAAGGTACGCTTATCCAGATCCTTCACCAATCGACGACCAACAATGTCATCTAGGTCCATAGACCGAAGAGCTGCATCAGTATGGAACTTTGACATACGACCATAGTAGGTGCCAATGTCGTCTTGAATACGAGCTGCATCTACCATCATCTGTGGGACAGCATCAGGTCTCACAGCATAGGGCAGGATCTCATAATCATCAGAGACTTTACTGTGCAGGCTTGGCATGTAGCGATCAACGTAGTCAATCCCACCAGCTTGGTTAAGATCAACTAACGCCATCTCATCCACATGCTGTGCCCTATAGTTTTCATCCTTTAGGATGCGGTCAATAAGAGGATGAGTAGAACGAGTCATAGGTGACTTGTTTGTGATCTTATTGAATGCCGCCTTAGCAGCATCATCCTTAGGCTTGAAGGTGACTCCAGGAGGTAAACCCTTAAGACTCCTTGCAAAGGCAATACCACCCTCCAGAGCAGACGCTAGAAGACCTAACCCTGCTCCTTCCATGATGTTCTTATTACGCTTGACATCTGGGCTATCCGTATCCAGAGTAGCCCAGTCATCAGGCAGCCAACCAACAGCAGAAGGAACATTATCCTTAAGGAACCTCATCAGGTTATCACCTGTAGAGTGACTGTTGATTGCATCTACAGCAGTACCAGCTGCCATATCAACACCCATAGTGCCAAGCATACTGACAGCTTTGGATGCGGTACCAAGCTTAGCAAGTTTTGTAATTTGCAGAATACCTGCTTTAGTAAGACTACCTACACCAATCGTAGGTCCAACAAAAGAGACAACAGCACGAAGGCCTTTACCCCATTGTGTTTTATTCTGAGGACCCCAATCTTCAGGGATAGCTTCCCAACTATTGCCAGTGATGGTACCAGCCAGTTCACCTACATCATCAGCAAAGTCTATAAGGCCACCAACAACGGCAGCCCCTACTTCACCTACAGGGTTAGCAGACTTAGCTTCCTGTTCTTGTTTAGCTTGAGCTTCAGCTTGTGCTTGTTGCTCTTGCATTTGTTGCTGCTGCCGCTTACGCTCCTCTTCCTCAGCCACCATTAGCTTATTAGACTCGTAAGCCTCTTGCTGTAATACGGGGTCTAGGGAAGCTTGAGTTGTACCAGCGGCCATGTTGCCGATTGGATCGTAACCCATTACGCTTTTCTACCGTGTAAGAATGTATACTTCTGCCCGTTAGGCAGTTGAATCGTGACTAAATCACCGTTGCCATCACCAGAGTCGTGAGCAGCTATCACTTTGGCACCGCCTTTAAGGTAGACCCTAGAACCACTAGCTGTTGGGTAATCAATACCGTGTGAATTTCTAGCTACGTGCCCATCAAAGTCGTCACCACGACCAGGAAGCTTCCTCCTTAGATCACCAGGAGAGATACGACCAAACTGAGGGTCATCAATTTCTACATACCTGTCAAGAGCATTCTCAGAGAAACGACCACGGTCGGTGCGTTTGACATCAAGGTGCGGCCCAGTTGATCCAGGACCAATGTTTCCTGTGATGTAAGCAACCCTAGGATTCAATAGAGCAGGGTTCCTCCAAGGACTAGTATTACTACCACCACTACCACTAAGGAACAGTTGTTTTGCACGTTGCAGTTGTTGTGCTGCACTGTTGCGTGAGATCGAAGCAGCGTTACCACCGATACCAGCATAGGCTGTACCTCCTCTGGCTGTGTGAACTGATGCCCACTCCAACGCTAGATCATCCAACGCTGCACCGATGTCGTCGTTCTGACCTCTCAGGTATGCTGCAAGGCGTGGTCGCTTACTTCCGATCATCAACTGCACTGCAAGGCGATCCTGCACTGCAGGTGTCATCACCGTGCTGTCATTGATACCAGCTTCACCAGCTGCCAGCCTCAATGTTTCTGGAATAAACTGATAAGCACCCAAGGCAAAGTAACCTTGTGCTTGTAGTTGTTTCCATTGACCCAACGTCTTACGGCTCAGACCAGCAACCCCACCAGGCGTATCCCCAGCCCTACCACGATTGGCTGAATCCCAACCACCTTCACCACTCCGTAACAGTGAAAGTACTCCACTGAAAGGAACTGCCGCTGTGTCTAAGCTACCAGCACTTTCATATGCACGAGTAACCCGATTATAGGAAGGTCTGTAGTGTAGCAGCCTCATCATCTCAGGTCGAATACCTTGAGTTGAGGGTTGGAGGTTTGGATTTGTAGGTAGTTCACCAAGACCACGAGCTTTGAGCTGACGGTTGATAACTTCCCAGGGACTGATTTTACCACCAAAGCGATCAGAGATGTAAGTAGCAATAGCTGGGTATTGATAGTTAGGACTGTTGATACCTTTCAGCGCTTCTTTGAGGGTTGCCTCAGGGATGAGAGCATGTGTATCTATGGTTGTAGAACCAGCACTGAGGATGTTATCAATGTTAGCTTTGTGCCGTTGCCAGTTACCTTGGAACGCTTTAGGGATTACACCAGTAAACCCATCAGTATCATCAAAGGCATACACACCAGTGCCTGCGATCTTATTGATTGGATCACCAACACCTCGTTGGATCTCGGCATTAACAAGAGCAAAGGCATTAGCAGCAGCTTGTGATGCCGAAGCACCACCCTGCAAGGCAGCAGTGAAGTGACGTTGGAAGTCACCTTGGGCACGAGCAATAGCAAGTTCCAAACCAGCAACACTAGGCTGTAATCCCTCCTGCTTTGCATTTCGCTTCAGGGTCTCTTCTAGTTCTTTAGTATACTGCTTAAACTCAGGTGTATCTCTACGAGCCTTATCTTGTGCTTGTGCTTGCGCTAAGAAGCTACGACGTACATCAGACGGTACCGCTGGATCATTGAGCATTGCTTCAGTAAGCTGCCCTGCTCTCTCCAGTGCATCAAATTGATCACGATAGTATTCCTTAGATTCAGCATCAGTTGTCCTACTCTTCCAACGCTCTCCAAGTCTGGAGTCAACATAGTCAAAGTTATCAGACATGTAGCGTTCAGCAGCTGCAAGTTCTTCATCAGTAGGAGGTTCTTGCTCCCACATCTCTTGCAGTTGATCAAACCACTGCTTACCTTCTAGGGCTGACTGAGCCTTGTCTAGGTTGTAGTTATCGATCTCTTGTTGGTTAGCCTTACGACGAGCGTTTCTAAACTCAATAGGATACTTCTCTTCCCAAGTCAGCTTACCATCCCAAGACACAGAGCTACCAACAGCGTTAATGTCTTCAGTGCTCTCCAACATACCAAGTATCTCAGCACGAGCCTTACCCCTAGGGATACCACCTCGTACCATCATGTCGATAGCTTTAGAGAAGTTACCTACAGGATCAGCACCAAGAACTGTTTGAGCTTCATCGATATATTGAGCTTTGATTGTATCCTCTTCCTGCTTCCTCCACTTGTTCATAATAACAGAGTCTGCTTCCCTCATACCTGGGAAGGCATACTTGTTAAGGAGAGCAGGGTTCATACCAAGTAGACCAGACTGACGCATGAACTGAGCACGAGCATTAGAAAGGTAGACAGCTTTCTCTGCAGCACTGATATCTTCAGGGACATCAGCTAATGCCTGCTCCATAGCAGCACCATAACCATGACCAGCATTCTGAGCCATACCCATGGCATAGCCATAAGCTTTCCATCCACTCAGTTCACGGATCTTCTGGACACCCATAAATGGAGCACCAGTAGCTTGAGCCGCGTCACCAATACCTTGGATCTGATCATCGTTATCCTTGAGGTAGCCTTCGGCAATCTCAAAAGCTAGATTCTCTTCAGTGCTAATGCCATCCATATAGGCCTGCATTACACCTTCTTCCATATCAGCTTCGTTCTTCTTTTTAGCTTCTGCCATGAGAGTGTCAGACAGAGTAGAAGAAAACTTAGCTAGCTGGTCAAGGTTATTGTTATCAACAAACTGCCTAGTCCTAGCGTAAGTCTGGCTTAGTTCAAAGTTAGTTTGTTCTGCTTCAAGTAAACGCTCTTGGTTCTCCTGAAGCCTAGGAATATAGGTAGTCTGCTGTATGGGAGCAAAGCCCTTAGACTCGGCAGACCCTTGAAATTGTACTTGGTTTGCCATTAGGTTTGGTAGTTAAAGGAGTTAGCCCAGCTTGCTCCACTCGGCATTGCGAAGGACGGAACACCACCGTAGTTAATGCCAGGAATGTTTGTATTAGGTCGGAAGTTAGATGCACCAGAGCCTCCCCAGTTATTGGTACCAAAGTTACCAGCACTTGGAGCCTTCAATGAGTTGAATGCACCAATACCACCAGCTGCTGCACCAAGTAGACCACCAACAAGACCCATGGTTGGATCACTAAGTTGTGGCTTCTGAGGAGCAATACCTGCAATAGGTCTGAGAGCAACCTGACTGTATGCCTTCTGGTTACCGCTTTGCAGCTGACGACGAATGTCCTCCTGACGTTCTGTCATAGCGTTGCGAGCAGAACTTAGGTTGGCAGCAATCGTTGCATTATTACGACCATACTGAGATAGCATTGATTGGTTGATCTTAGCAGCAGAGTTACCAACTCGTTCACCGTTCAACCCTTGCTGTTGAAGTAGACCAACAAGCATGTCTTGTTTTTGGAAGGCAGCTTGCATGAACTGCTCATTCAACCGTGTCTGCTCAGCAGCATATCCACGGTTAGCAGCTTCTTCATTAGAGCGTACTTCATTCTTATACTCTAATCGACGATGTGCCCAGGTACTGAGCTGCATACGCCAATCATGTTCACGCATCTGAATTTGATGCTTGTAGCTGGCAATAGCGTTAGCGTTGGCTGCTTGACCCTGTTGGTAACTTCCAACAGCACCCATTGCACTAGACGCTACTCCTGCTATTGCTCCAATTGCTGGAAGGCACACGGCAAAATTCGATAAAGGTTAGATTATTTGGACCGTGATTTATTTCACGGAGAAACTTGAAGCCAAGGAATTGAAGTAGTTTCAGGTGGACGGTATTCCGTTTGTCCACAATGTTCCATAACAGAGGTTCTGTTCTAGCGTTAATGAACCTCTTCGCTTCTCTTGCAAAGGTGTGGGGGAAGTCTTCCACGGCTGGAGTACATAGCATCCATATGGAGTTACCATCTGCTACACCAGCCAGTCCAGCAATCCTGCCGTCTGGCACCGTGAATGACACCGTAGAGGACCAGGAAGCGGTCTGTGGTAGTACTGCCATAGGATCTACCCCGTGACCCTCTACAAGCTCCCTGTAGTCGTCTGTACGAAGGTTAGAGGCCACCTCTATGGCAGCCTCCAACGTGATCGGGTGAATGTACTTAGACACGTTTGTAGTACATGTTTGTATAGTTCCCTTCCCAGTCAAGTGAGAACAGTGTTGCTGGTGTAGGGTGTTTGCTGGTTAGTTCAACCGTGACGTTTGTATTCCTTTCATAGACAGGAACAGTCAAGGCACGTTCAGCAGCAACAGAATGAGTATCAGCATCATAGGAATCACTAGGTCGTGTCTCCCACAGCTCAGTGTAATCCTCTCTGCCTTTACGTTTGACAGTGGTTACGAATGTACCAGACTCGCCAAATCTGAACTTCATCCTATTGATCATCAATGAGCTGCGGGTATCAGCCACAACTCGATTAGATGTAGAGTCATCTTTACTTAAGTAGATGTTGGGAACCACAACCTTCATCTCATAGTCATAGCCAACTACAAGGGTTGTATCAGTCCATACACCATCCATGTGACAGTAATGCTTACCGTTCTCAAGTTTGATCTTAGGGTAGCTTAGCCAGCCCTGCTTCGCACCACTACCAATAGCAAAAGCTACAACGGTGCGGCTCGGATCATAAGGCCAAGGAAGTTCAAACTTAGAGTCACCTGTAGTCCTGTCATAACTGATACCAATAGGGCTAACCATTGTGTAGTTATCTAGAGACACAGGATACTCAATACCAGAACCATCAGAGATGTAGGTTGACTCTACTTTAGGGTTCAGATCATATTGATAAAGAAATAGCTTAGGGCCATCAGTAGTATTATGCTGAGTAACCGTGTAGTAGCTATCACCAAGGATTGCATGATGCTCCAGCTCTCCACTTAGATCCCACTTGAACCAAGCGGATTGAATACGCTTCTCTCCATCATTGAAGTAGCGATAACCATAGACCCTGTTAGATGAAACAGAACCATCCACTGAAGAGGTGCCAAGCATCAGAATATCTGACTCTCGACTATCTGCTAGACAGTTGATTGTACCTGGGATCATCTCTGAGATAATCTTTGACTGCTCAATCAGTTCAGGAGGTGACTGACGATTGATGTTACTCATCTCCATGAATCTGGAGTATTTACCAGTCTTGTTGATGAATCCAACAGTCGTACCAAGATTGAATGCAGGAAGATCGATGCTATAGCGGAATGTAGATGTGAGGATTAGCTTTGCAGTCTCAGGTCCAAACACATCCTGATCAGTTGTCAGTAGGAATTGTTGTGTAGGAGAGAACAAGATAACGCCCTGCATAAACGGCACAGCGTCATACAGGATAGCTGGATAAGTACTGCTAGAGCTAATATCAACTGGATCGGATGCTTGTACAGCAAGTGCTGTCTTACTCCAGAAGTTGAAGTAATCACCAGCTCGACTCAGGATGACGTTCTCATCGCTGATCAGTCCTAACCTGTTCCTAAAGAAGAACATCTTATTGATTGACTTACCAACAAAGCTAGGCTTAGGGTTGGTTGTGTTATCACCAACAAGACGCATCTCCCAATCAACAGGACCAAACTCAAAGGTTCCATCAGTAAGTCGCCTCAGTTGGTGAGGCATCGAAGAGTAAGAGAAGCTGGTCTCAATGCCAGGTCTGATCGTCTCTTCCCATACACCGACACCATCGTTACCTTGACGACCTTTGAATTGAACCCAGTAGTCGTCTTCCTTCTCACCACTGTTGTTGATCTTGACAATGTACCCGTTCTTACATTCGATGGGTAGCTTGGCAATGTTAGCAACTTCATTGGTGAAAGCAGTCATGTAGCTAGCTGCCCTTGTCTTAATGGTAAAGGCTTTAGCACTGGTGATGTAGAGACCACTGCCAATGATGGTTGCTTGGATACCAAAGGACTGAGCTTCAATACCAGACTTCAGGTTATTCAGAAGGGTTGAGATACTGATAACACCTGTATTCGGTGTGATCGCTTCAACAGGGGTGCCACCAGTAGCTGACGAATAAGTGACTTCACTAGAGGTAGCTGCAACAGTTACCACGTAGCTTTTACCACTCATGCTGACAGTAAAGGTATCACCAACATTCCAACCAAGACCACCATGCAGCAAGGTAATCGTTGTCGTGTACTCAGATTTGTAGCCCTTGCTTGGGTTCTTGTTACTCTTTGGTACGGACTGTCCTCTAGTCTCTAGCGTGAACCGTAGATCCTTACCAGCACCGTGTGATTCAGTGAACTCCTGTGTATCTGTGTACTTAGGATTACCATCACGATCTTCCCAGCTAGACGGACTGACGTTTAACTTGGTAGCTCTAGTGACTGTGCTAGTTGTTGGGTTATCTGTCCAAGACAAGTCAATGGAGTAGTTGGAGTTAGCAGCCAGGGTATTGATACTGACGAATGCTTCGTAGGGTCTGAGCTGTGATTTGTCAGCACCCATCGCTACCTTACGGTTCCTGTTAGAGATGAAGGTATAGTCGTTGATCGTCAAGACTTCAATGTCCTTTGGATCAGTGTCAGCAAGATAGTCAGGAACAACTGGAACGTTGTTAGTACTGCGAGCCACTGGATAGGAGGTAATACCACAGGGTAGTGCCTTCAGCTCATAGGCCTCTCTGGCAGCGACAAGGTTAGCCTCAAGCCCAGCAAGCTGTCCCTTCAAGCTAGCAATTTGATTCCGAAGAGGATCTCTAGGGTCAGAGGCTGGAGCAACCAACTCAACGATGTACTCATAGATATCACCCCTAACAAGGTTTAGGGTACCATGAGGCCACACACCAGGAGGTAGTTTAATGAGTACATTTCTGTGACGTCTGTTGCCTACTCTGATCTTCTTATTGACTGGCAGCGGCCACGGTTTGTTGACATCAAGCTTTTCCTTAGGGTATTGCATCACTACATGACCAAGAGTAAGCTCATAGTAGTCCTTACCTTTCTTCTTATCTTGGTAGTACACCTCAGTACCAGTGACTGAGTAGTAGTCCCTAGTTATTTCGTTAATCTGATGTTCAAGTGACCATATCTGATTCCAGATATTATCAACATGCCACTTGGCTACACGGTAAGCTTGAGTAGCTTGTTCAAGTGCTACGTTGTCACACTTAGCAAGACCAGCATTAGGATCACCATCATCTACTTTGATGTGATCAGAGTTAGGTTTATCGGTATAGTTAACAGCCCTAGGCAGTCCATCAAGCAACGACCATACCCTAAACAACCCATCTTTGTATTGAACAATGTACTGCTCCTCTTCATCCCTGTAGATGGTAAACCACTTACCACCACTGGTTGTATCTAGTGTACCAATACGACGACCACCAGGACGCTTCAGTAGGCCTTGTGTAACATCAGGCAGACCATTCACTAGATCACGAACTTGTCCAGGTCTCTTCAGATAGTCAGGTTGTTGAGAGATCCCGTGAGAAAAGTTAGGGATGCTTTGTGTAATAGCTGTCATCGTGCAAGAGCCTTAAATGGTTGATACGCAGAATAGCCACCCTCAAATCCAAAGTAGCTGTAGTCACCCTGATTACATTCATACTCAACACAGGCAGCACGAGCCATGCCTTCAGCATCAGAGGCATACTTATAGGCTTCTTGGTTACCCACCATCTGTGCAGCGGCTACACGGGATGCCCTGAGAGTGATGTAACGCTTGAAGCATTGGGGAAGGTCATAGTAATCAAACTTCCAGAGGATGTCACACTCCAGCTTACCAGTGAATTTGTAGGTATGGTTCTTTTTGTCGTAGAGCTTCTGTCCTCTACGGATTACATCTTGGTTGCGGTAAACAGGGTCAGCTGAGAAGTCCATCTGTAGGACATTTGCAGGGAGCAGTATCTCACCGTCACTGTTAGGGATCAGCGGGTATGCGTCCTCTCGATTGAATACCCATCCTTCATTTTGAACATCCTCAGAAGCTGCCCCTAGAAGGTTATAGGCGAAGCTAACTTCAGGGTTATGGAAGTCAAGAGTGGTGATAGGTGCCTGGCCGATAGTCCCCAGGATCGTGTTAACAGCGGACAGTTCGGTGTCGGTATCGTAGGTCGTTGGGAACATGGTATAACAATAGCGTTATATGTATGGATAAAAAAAAGGGAGACCAGTTAAGGCCTCCCCGATAGTTCCTACTTAGATAGTAGGCAGGTTACACTCAACACCACCCGCATAGTTGCGGATGCCTTGAGAGACAGACACTACCGTAGAGGCAGCGACAGCCGTACCACCAAAGGCACGACGGGTACGAGCAACAGAGGCTCGGGTTGCGGTAGCACACACACCGCTCTGAGCGGCAGTGGTACCTTTCTCAGTAGAGAGATTAGCAGCCATAATTATTCTCAGTATTTAGAGGAACGAGGATCGTAAGTCTCACTCTTAATGGAGTAGGGAGCCCTCCCTGCATCGCTATTACGACGAGGGAAGGTTACCTCCACAACAGTGTGACCAGTTACAGTAGGGAGCGTAGTAGTGCTAACACCACCACCTCCACCGCCACCAGAAGCCATGATTAGTTACCTCAGGCAGCCTGCAGCTCAATAGCAGCAGCAGGGTTCAGGGTGCCAACACCCATAGCAAGACGACCCACGATGATGTCGCCCTGATACAGGACCGACACATCACCAGAGGTGGTTTGCACTTGAGGACCAATAGCCTCGACCACACCAGCAGCATCCTTCTGGTAGATCAGACCACAGTGAGCAGAGAAGTCACCGCTGTAATCGTTGTTCTCACCGGACACCTTAGCAATGGTGCCAGCCTTGAACGGCAGGTTGTTAGAACGACGGATCGAGATACCAGCGATCTCATAGAGACCTTCACCACTGTTCAGGTTGCCCTGTGAGGCACCGAAGTCACGGTTGAGGATGTTGGTGTCCACCTGCGACACAAGTGCGTAGTACTGACGCGGGGTCAGGATAGCAGTACGACCTTGCTTAGGCAGGTTCTTCTCATCGAGAATAGCAGCAGCTTCAAAGAAAGCATCGACGAGGTGTTGAGCACTCAGCTCATTACCAGCACCCAGCTTGATGATAGAACCACCAGGCTCAGGACCAGGAGCAGCAGTGATGGGGTGAGCTTCACGGGCAGCCTTAGCGATGGTGCGGAAGATCTTCTTATCGTATGCCTCAGCAAGGGCATAGCCGATCTTCTTAGCGATCTCGCCACGCAGGCTGTAGTGGGCAAGGGTCTCATCCAGGTCATAGACGAAAGCACTGGAAACCAGCAGGTCGTCACAGACGATGGTCTTCTCAGCCACAGGCGGATCACCACTACCAAGGATAGGGGTACCAACGGTGTGGTAGTCAGCCGTCATACGGCCAGTGAAGATGAACTGGAGGCTCTTTCCATTCTTGAGGGTACGGTTCTGAACGGTACCTTTTGCGATACAAGCAGCTTCATAAGCCTTGAACAGCTCACCGCTGAACAGCTTCAGGTACGTTGCGTACTTAGTATCATATACACGAGACTTGTCGGTGTCAGCGACAGCCTTATTAATTACACCAAAAGGCGATTGGGTTGCGTTAGGAGCAGCCATTGTAGTTAAAAGAGAGAAAGTGTGTTTGACTTGCTCTCAAGATCTTGAGAAATTTTTGTAGCAGTTTTTTTGTTCGTCTCTCCGAACTGTCAATGGCAAAGGGTATCGACCGTAGTCGGCCTAAGCCAATAGGAGCAAGGTCCGACACTGAGGTGCCTTACTCCATTGCATTTAGGTTGCCACCTTCTCTACACCCTTAGGGCTCAGTGCCTTACAGCTGGCAAGATCACCAGCCTTAACATGAGGATCAGGGTATGCAGGAATGAAGAAGCGATCACCAGTAGTCTTGACAACATACGTGGGGATAGCTGTAGAAGTCTTAGGATCGTAAGCCATAGTGTTAACCAATAGTAGGGGCAGTGAGTGCTACAGGAGTTGCCTCAGCAGTAGCAAGGTCAAGCGGAAAGTTGTGAGCGTTGCGCTCGTGCATCACTTCAAAGCCCAGACCAGCACGATTGAGAATGTCAGCCCAAGTATTAACGACATTGCCTTTGTTATCAATGAGTGATTGGTTAAAGTTAAACCCATTCAGGTTAAACGCCATGGTGCTAACACCTAGAGCAGCGAACCAGATACCGACAACAGGCCAAGCAGCAAGGAAGAAGTGAAGGCTACGAGAGTTATTGAAGCTGGCGTATTGAAAGATAAGCCGACCAAAATAACCGTGAGCAGCAACAATGTTATAGGTCTCTTCCTCTTGGCCAAACTTGTAACCGTAGTTCTGAGACACCTCTTCAGTCGTTTCACGAACAAGCGAGGACGTAACAAGCGAACCGTGCATCGCACTAAATAGCGACCCACCAAATACCCCAGCGACACCGAGCATGTGGAACGGGTGCATGAGGATGTTATGTTCGGCTTGGAAAACGAGCATATAGTTGAAGGTACCCGATATACCGAGAGGCATAGCATCGGAGAAACTACCCTGACCAAACGGGTAGACAAGGAATACCGCTGTAGCTGCGGCAACAGGTGCGGAGTATGCGACAAAGATCCAGGGCCTCATCCCTAGTCGATAGCTAAGTTCCCACTCCCGTCCCATGTAAGCATAGATGCCAATGAGGAAGTGGAAGACCGTAAGTTGGAACGGACCCCCGTTGTAGAGCCATTCATCAAGTGAATGAGCTTCCCAAATTGGGTAGAGGTGTAGTCCGATGGCATTGCTGCTCGGAACGACGGCTCCCGATATGATGTTGTTTCCATACATTAAACTCCCAGCTACGGGTTCACGGATACCATCGATGTCAACAGGTGGTGCAGCGATGAAAGCAAGAATGAAGCAAGTGGTTGCGGCCAACAAACAAGGGATCATTAGAACCCCGAAGTGACCTACATAAAGACGATTGTTTGTACTGGTTACCCAGCTTAAATAAGAGTCCCAAGGATTGACTCGGGACTTAGGTGCTGCGAGAGTTGCAACCATTAGTTTGTAGTTAGTTGAGTCGTGTTACTTTGACTCGTCCAACACCAGAGGCAGTGAGACCGATAGCATCAGCCGCACCTTTACTGAGATCGAGTGTCCTACCATGAATGTAAGGTCCTCGGTCGTTGACCACCACTACGGCACACCGTTGGAAACAAACACGAAGTCTGGTACCAAAGGGGAGTGTCTTGTGAGCTGCAGTAAGGCCGTTTTGATTGTATCGTGATCCGCTAGCGGTAAGGTTCCCATGGAAACCAGGACCATACCAAGAGGAGATCACCGACAGAGTTGTTAGAAGAGGTAGCATAATAAGATAGCAAGGAACTTTCTTATTTCCGTCTACTCAAAAGGCTCAACACCGCTCGCAGGAGGCTGAGCCTATGAAGCGTTTAGGAGGTGCTAATCGCTTCAATAAACTCCGAAGAACAACTTACCTGTCACGAGGTAAGAGACAACAGCAGCCACGAAACCAAGCATAGCAAGGCGACCATTGAGGAGTTCAGCACGTTCGTTATGGGGCACAGTGTAATTCTCGTCTGTATACATGGGAGGTTCTTTAGCGAAGATGTTCTGGTGGTTACGTTCGTTGGTGGTTACGGTCATTAGTATTGAATGTTGGAACGTTCAAGTTTGTCGAAGACATCCTGTCGATAGGCAGGGTCAGCTTCGTAGCGAGGATCATTCATGGCACGGACTACTTCAGCTTGAGAGCGGAACGTATCCACGCTGTTAGCTGCTGCCTTTCCACTAAGAACCCGTCCTTCATAGCCAACAGCATTCTCGTATTCACGCTGCAGACCTGCGACAGCAAGCTGGATAGCTTGAACCTGACCAGACTCCACCACGCTATCGAAGGCTTGGACATAATCGGCAGGGAGGTTTTCTCCTGCCCACTGAACGAGATTTGAGTAGGCTTGTTCACCACCAACACTGTTCTGAATGAAGTTCACCTCACGCTCACTGAGGTCAGCAACCTGTGCTGTTTCTTGTTGAGGTTGATTAGCTTGCAGTGCCATGTAGGACTCTACAAGATCACGGCTGGACATCTCAGAGAAACGATTAAGTGTCTCCTCACTGAGTTGACCACCGTTCTCGTAGTATTCAGCTGATGCTTGTTGGATTAGCTCAGCACCAGCAGGCAGCTCATACTCTTCATCGACTTGCTCGGTGTCTTGCTCCGGTTCTTCATCAACTTGCTCGGTGTCTTGGCTTCCGAGTTTCTTCTGGAGTTCCATGTAGGCCCTCTCCAGTTCTTCTGCATCACGGTACTTGCCAGCAAGAAGACGCTCTTGTTCCTGTGCAAGTTCTTCTCCAACTGCTAGAGACTCTAGCTCTTCAGCACTGAACTCTTCATCAGTAGCTTCAGTTGGATCATACGTCAGTTGATTTGCCATAGGTGGTTTCGACATTAAGGTTTCCAAGTCCAACAGTATTCACGACATCCTTACACTTAGCAGGACCGATCAACGTTTTCCTTGCGTATTTGTTCTCAGCTCCAGAGGTGTCAGGCTTACTGACTGGGGGGAGCTTGCTCTTGGGCGGCCTGATCGGCTTGTGGGTTTCCATTGAGGTTAGGGTTCTTAGAGGGATCCATCATCGGAGCACCAGCCAGCTGACCTGCCTGATCAACAAGCGATTGCTGTGCGGAACGCTGCATCTGTTGTTGCTGATCCTCTTGCATCTGCTCAGCAGACTTAACAAGGTTCAGGACATCAATACCCTGTGCAGCAGCAAGGCGTTTGATAGCTTCGGTGGGATCAATATATTTCATCAGCGACTCAGGTCCCAGGGTTTGAGCAATGAGAGTGATGAACTGTGTCAGCGATTCTCTGTCCTGACCACGACCAAGTGCGTTAACACCAGCAACGATCTGTGGACGTACAAGATCTTTAGGAATCTTGGGCAGCTCATTGTCACGCTGAAGGACAAGGAGTGTGCGGTTGAGATACGGAACAAGGAACTCAACAGTCAACAGGGAGAATAGTCCACCGAGTTGTTGTTCAAGTTCCATTTGAGTGAGGCGTACCTCTTCAGCTGTAGTGCGTTCAGACTGCCGTACATTCAACACAAGGAATGCTTCAGCAAGACGCCGCTCAATGGTGCTTGCCATCTCAGCAGCAGTACGGAAGTCAGCAGTCTTACCAACTTGGATAACACCGATGTCTTCAGGCCTGCCCTGAACGATTGCACCGTTGCCTGCTTGAGCCAGGGTTTGGGGTTTGGTAGTGCTTGAGGGTGATACCACGAAGACAACCTTAGCGGCTGCTGCAGAGCCTTCTACGAGGGCCTGAGAGAGCCCTTCAAGAGACCGTAAGTCTCCAAGGAATTCCTCCACTCGACCACGACCATAGTCTTCTCCATCAACTGTGTTGAAACGGAGGACGAGCCACGGACTAGCATTCTTAGGAGCAGTGGATCGGCTGTTAGGAATGATCTTATCGAGCACTTCCTGATGCCAGACCCAGCGACCGTTATCTAGTCGGACGTAGGTGTATACCTCAACGTCGTCATCATCTGCACCTGTCTTGTAGCCATCATCCCCAGGTGCGTTGGGGTTTGGTTCGGGCAGTACATCACCAAGTATCTTCCGTGAGATCAGTTCCTTTGTGACAATCTCTAAGACGTTGCCATTACCATCCCGATTAACCACATAGCGGTTAAGGGGGAAGTTCTTCAGGCCATCTTTACCCATGTAGATGAGGGCATTGCCACTAACAATCAAATGTTTGACTGCTTGGTGGACAACGACTCGATCACTAGATCCATTGATGTAATCCATCACCATCCTCTCCATCTTGGAGAAGGATAGGTCTAGTTCACTCCTGACTTGAGCTGGGATCTCTTGTCCTAGCTTGTCATCACGGATCTGAAACTTAAAGAAGGTGGTTTGAGGGGGTAGCAACGCAAGCATCAACTTAGATGCGAGTGTGACTACCGACTTTGCACCAACACTCTGCCAAGGAGTTGGGAGTTTCTTCCAGTTCTGGGTATTCGTATCATCTTGTACGAGATACGGCAGCGTCAGCTTTGAGCATTCAACTGCCGTGTCTAGGAACTCATTACGGTTACTGGTGAGCTGCGTGTAGCGATCACGAGCTTTCATTAGCCTTGATTAAGACCTCCACGGCTACCCGTCAACGGGATTCGCAGTGAAGATGTACCTTTAGACATCATGCCTGCCTCTTCCCGACGACTCTCCTTAGTCTTCAGGATTGGCTCTGCATCAGCTGGTTGTACAGGAGCTGGAGCAGGCGGTGGAGGAGCAGGCGGCGGGGGTGGTTTAGGAGCAGGCATCAACGGCGGTGGTTTCGGTGGCGAAGGAGCAGATCCAAAGCACATTAGATTTCATCCAGTTTTTGTTTGAGGAAAGCGACCACACTGGCTTGACCAGCACGGTACATGATGTTCTCGATATTATCTTTGGGTGTGACAGGCTGCCAGTCAAAGTAGTCTTCAACTTCTTTGATGAGCTGGTCTAGCCTGTCGTTGTGGAGCCTAAGCGTATTGAGGGAGATTTGGGTTGGCATGTTCAAAGAAGGCAGGCATTCGGGCTCGCTTGGTGTCAGAAAGTTCAGGGGCCTTGCCCTCATACATCAAACGATCGCTAGCATCCAGCCAAAATTTTTTGTCCAGATATTTGTTAGTGGACGATTTCAAAGGTGTCATAACCCAATTGATCGTCGCCTTCCTGAGCTTGTCGAGACTTGGAGATGGGGTGAGTCCAAGTTCCCTGCAGACAAGAGAGTTTGCAGCCACATGGACTTGTTCATCTCGACTGATGTCAGCGGAGACGGTGCGGAGACCAGCGTCACCATTAAATCGAAAGAACGGGAGTAGAACGAAGAACAACGCACGCTCGGCAACAAGTGCTTTGAGGACCGTGTGATCAGGATGCGCTTCCCACGCAGCTCGGATTCGCTTGGCTTCTTCCTCAGCTTTAGGATCAGTGCCGATAGCATTGGCGATGTAACCGAGAGCCAAGTCGTGGTTCTCTTCGTCTTTGATGTTAGATCGGAGCAGGTCTTGCGATAGTACTGGAATCTCAGAAAGCGATGCTTCAATAAATTCACCTACAGGTAGTTCCATATGACGCATAGCAAGAGCACGGAAGATAGCTTCCTCCGCACCCTCATTCAGCTTGCCAGCTGTGGTCTGAACAGGAGACCACTTCCTCTTTCTTTGTTGTAGTTTTTCGTAGGGGTTCATTCGCCGCAATTACACTGGGGAGCAGGGTCGTTAAGGATAGACTCCAAGTAATCGTCAACCTCAGCTTCATCTAGTGCAGCATAAGCACTGGATTTATCCTGAACGTCTCCCATCACCTGAAGTGAGTAGTAAAGAGATGTTTGGGGGCTATCCAGCCACTCCTCAATGAACTCCTCGTCATACGTGATCACATCAGACCACGAGTTATACGAATAGCCGTGAAGAAGTCCCGTCTTATCAAGCAGAGATACAATGCCATCTGCCACTGCGTTATAGTCCTTCCAGCCAACCTCTGACGCGATCTCAACAGGACCGTAGTCATAGCTCTGGACACCAAATGTACCGCTGTCACGGTCCACCTGACGGGCAATAGGAGGTGCAATCTCAGGGCAGGTGGTATAGCCATTGAGATCGGTGTATCGGTAGCTGCAGCTTGCTGTAGGAGCAATAGCAAACGCCCGATCCATGTTGTTTTCTCGTGCTACATGAGCAGCAGCCATGATGCCAGCGTTGATCTCAGCAGCAAGGATATGGGCAGGAGTCTGAGCCATCCGATTATTGCGAATGTCATTCAGTGCCTCACCAAACTGCTTATAGGTCACTCCATGGTTGGCAAGACAATTTGCGAGACCCAGAAGTCCGAGACCGACTTGGCGATCTGTCTCCGAAGGGAGGTACTCTCCGCTATCTCCAACATTTGTTTTTCCGTGTAGGGCGCACAGCTGGGACATTCCTGTGACAAACGCACGCTGAATGTCATGGAGTTCACATCCCCCGAGGTTAACATGTTGAAGTAGACAGGTTCCCCGTGAGGGCAGATAGACTTCCAAGCATACGTTTCCTCGGATACGATTTCCATTACGATCTACCTTTGTTTTGTTGAGCCAGATGTCTCCTTTACGGATTCCCTGGAGGAGTGCTTCCCTGACTTCAGGAGTGGTAGCTTCCCACCACGGACGGTTAATGTTGACGCAACGCTTGACCCAAGGTAGATCAGCACGGTCAGCAGTAATAAACTCAAGCACATCAGGATGATTAAGATCCAGATGTAGGACCACAGCCCCATTCTTGTAGACCCCTCCTCGCCTCAGGATTTCGTTGAGTGTGGAGTAGATCTTTCCAAAGGATACTGGGCCGCTAGCCACAAGTCCCTTGCCATTTTCAGCTCCTTTGGGTCGGAGCTTGGATAGATGGACAGCCACGCCAGCTCCGTAGCGGAGAGCGTGGGAAACAAAACGCCAGGATGCTTCGATTCCATTAGGTCCCTCCATTTCATCTTCTACGACAAATACTGTGCAGGACACAGGCAGTCGTGAGGTTGGATCATCGATCCAGCTTTGTACTCGACCAGTGCGGGCAATAAGTTCAACAGACATATCAGACAAGATCACTAAGGTTTGGTGGTTGATAGTTAGGTCCCTTTAGAACCTTCCCGTCTTCTCGGTAGATGGGATTACCGTTAGCATCAAGCTTGGATAGGTTCGACTCATGTACTCTGTCCAGAGCCACATCAAGGTCCCATCCAAGGTTCTCTGCATACTGGTAGCAGACATACACAAGGTCAGCTAACTCTTTCAAGCAATCAGTAGCGTTGATTGTGAGACCCATGATCAGCTGGTTCTCAGCATCAAGGAACTCTTTGAATTCTTCAACGATCAAAGTCCGCTGCATAGTCCGTGAAGCTGGACTCGTACTGTTCCTGACCTGGAAACTTGTCCTGAATTCCTTTGCTTGTTGTTGCTTCGAGTTCATTAGTGAGATAGTGGATTGCTTTGGCTAAATCAGTAATCTTGCTGTCTTTGTATCCAGCACGGCAGATATATTTGATGGCATTGCCAAGGTGGAAGTTTAGGTCTTGGTCTCGAATGAAATCCCAGACTTGTATGGATCCTCGTCGGTAGTAGGCTGGACCTGTGGAACTGGAGTGGGCCATTTCTTTACTAGGTTGGACATTGAGTTGCCAAGCACGAAGCATTGGCGTTGTAAGGCAAGGAAGATCGTGATGATGTCTTCCTTCTTAGACTCTGGGTGACGGAGAGCATCTTCAATCTGTTTCAGTTTGAATTGTTGCTCCATCGTCATTTCGACTATCGGAGCTGGGAGTCCAAAGTCTTGGTTCTTGATTGGTGAAATCATAGTCAGTGCATTGAAGAATCTTGGCAAGACGGGCATTCATCAGGGCAACATCTTCATTGAGATCCTTTTCAGCAAACGCTGAAACAACTGTTTTCCATGAATACCCTTCCTTATCAAACAGGGCTACTGCTCGTTTGATGCCAATACCAGGCACACCACCGTAACCATCAGTTTGATCACCAGCTAGTGTTTGGATGAGGTGCCACCGTCTACCCTCTTCTGGGGTGATAGTACTCACATCTTGAGTAAGGTCATACAGCTGACCCGGTATTTGACGAAGGTCTTTATCTGGGCTACAGAGAATGTGACCTTCTTCCTTGGTGGCGTAGATACCTAGGGCATCATCAGCTTCCAAAGTTGGCATGGTTACCACTTGGTACTCTTCCTTGAGCTTGTTGATTACCCGTCGATACCCGCATGGTTTTTTCCTATTACGGTGCCCTTTGTAATCAGGGTCGATAGTCTTGCGGAAATTAGTAGAATCGCTGAAAAACAAAATGCTATCATCGAAGCATCCGAGATCCCTGGCAATGTTGTGCAACTCTCGCTGTACCATGTCATAGGCTTCGGTGAAGCGACTGGTAACCGTAATGACATCAGATCCCCAGTCAATTTCAGTCTCATTTGCTGCACACGACTTGTATACCACGAAGTCGCAATCGATTAAAAGACTCACCCTTGACCTCGCTTTTGTTTACGACCGTGACTAGGCAGGGATCGCTTACCGTTGCCTTGTTTGGTGTGCTTGAACTTTGCTTTGGATTGGAACTCCACTCGTCCGAGTGCAGTCTTTGATTTAACAGCCATTAGTCAGTGGTGGTTTCGGTGGGAGTACTGTAGATGTAGATTTTCATTTTACTGCCACCAATAGTGATAGTCGCGGCAGTCTTGGTATATTTTTGTCTTTTTTTAATGTTCTTTTCAGTCATGGGTGGTGATGAGTGTGGATTTAATCAGAGTATGTACTTCTCTGAAGGCATTGATCATACCTCTGTCGTAGTAAACCTCAGGCGGTTTGGTGCCTCTGCTGGCATCAACTTTGTCAATGCGATCAACGATCCAGGTGTTGAGATCGTTAAGAAAGAACGTCAAAGAGACGGTGGAAAAGGTGTCTTTCATTCGGTAGTGGATAGGTTGTATAGGTAGATATGTTTACCTGGGGTGTTGATGTATTGAGCCTCTCCACTCTCTAATCGAGATTTGAGGCGTTGAGCAAATGGTTTGAGATTTTTTTCACCCTTAGCATTCACATAAGTAGTGCGGATTGCTTTGTCGTGAAAGGTTCTACCGTCACTGTCAAGTATGACTTTACCGGGGCTAGTCATCCCAACATGCTTGAAGTTTGATGCCTTGTAAATTGTACCTGCATGACCATGGAAGGTATCAGCATACGATACAACAACTTTGATTGGTGTGTTTTTCTTAAGCCACCGCAAGGTTTTACCTATAAAGTACGACTCTGTATTTTTAGGCGTGTCGTCAATACACGCAAGCCTACGAAGCTCAATTACATCTTCTTTTTGCTTAGCATATTTCTTCCAGACATTAGCCATACCAAGATGACCATAAATCATAGAGCCGATTAAGTGCTCTTGAAAGAATAGCCCAAAGCAATACGAAACAAGCAGTCCATTAGTTGAGTGTGAATAGTGCCATTCTTTGATAATAGTGGTGGCTTCTTGAATAGTGATCAGCCGTACATCAAAGCTGCGTACTTTTTCAAGTAGCAAATTTGAATCCCTTAGTGGATAGGTAACGTCGGTCAAATTCCTCCATCAATTTAGCGTGAAATACTTTGTGAAACTCATCTGTCAAACGGTTCCATTCATCTGCAGCCTCTTGGTTAACCAGCCTAAGAATCAACTCATTAATAGTTAGCCACCCCTTTGCAACCTTGTTCTTAAAAGAAACCTTCCAACTGGGAAGATCTTGGTTTAAGTCAGCAATACCATCCTCGTATTTATGTCCACCATAACTTTTGCTCAGCTTACTTTGAGTCAAGAACAGGTGACATAAATTTGGGATTGTTGCATCAATACCTACACCATTACTATACAACAAGATCTCAACATTATAGGCATCTAAAAAGTACCTAAAAAGTAGCGGCAGGTAATCACCTTTAAGCTGAGGCAAGAACTTTCCAACAAAGTACCCTTTGTTCATTTCTTTGGAGGACAGAGGCTCCAATTCAATGTCAGATCCCTGTACTCTTTGTCTCAATTTAGAATCATATAGCTCCTTGATAAAGGGGATTTCCAGCAATACCATGCTCATGGTAATCGTAAGTGGAATTAGTGAACATCTGCCCAAGTGGATCCGATCTTCCCTTCGGCAGCGATAGGGATTCGGAGGTTGTAGTATTCACCAGCAGCTTTAGCAGATTCCTCTAAGTGAAGCTTGAGTATCTCAGCAGCGTCTGGTGTTGTTTCCCACTGCAACTCGTCGTGAATGAACGCAAGTTGAT
>Ga0315899_10001473_pt1 | contig 26760 bp, 23 predicted proteins | sample LakEriMetagenome_2_FD_203518 | JGI IMG/M metagenome (GOLD analysis project Ga0315899, IMG submission 203518) | Freshwater fungal communities from buoy surface, Lake Erie, Ohio, United States - Buoy 4 MA112 | ecosystem: Environmental > Aquatic > Freshwater > Lake | place: USA: Lake Erie, Ohio... | reverse complement strand
ATCAGAAAAGCAGGAAATAATCTATGTCATAAGTTAGGTTTAGCGATAAATACTCAGCATATGTGTTGATAAACACTTAACTTTTGACACCGATTTTTGCTACATTCAGTATTGACATAAGTGTAGTGTTGTCATGTTGTGAGGAAAGGTAATTTATCTATATGTCTAAATTTTCTAAGAAAAATTATAGCTTAGTAGTTTCAGCTGCTGTTGCTGCATCAACTCTTATTGCTGGTGCTGCCAATGCTCAAGCGTCTAAAGACTCTGAAGTTGTTCGCTCCGTAGGTGCTGACACCCTTGTCGAACAAGTTCAGTTGCGTCCTAGTGCTGTTGCTCAAAATGTAACTTCAGTATCTCAACTCAGCGATGTTCGCCCTACTGACTGGGCTTTCACCGCATTGCAATCCTTGGTAGAGCGCTACGGTTGTATCGCTGGCTTTCCTGACCGCACTTTCCGTGGCAAACAAGCAACCAGCCGCTACGAGTTTGCTGCTGGCTTGAATGCTTGCTTGGACAAGATCAACGAAATCATCTCCGCTGGTTTGGCTGATAAGGTCAGCAAACAAGACCTCGCTACTTTGCAAAAGCTTCAAGAAGAGTTTGCTGCTGAACTAGCAACCCTCCGTGGTCGTGTCGATGCTCTTGATGCTAAAGTAGCTAAGCTCGAAGCTCAGCAATTCTCCACCACCACCAAGCTACGTGGCGAAGCAATCTTCGGTCTTGCTACTGCGTCTGATGGTTTTAATGAACCCCTTACCGGTAATAGCGACTTTACAGACAGAACCAACACCATTTTTAGCTACCGTGTTCGTCTCAATTTAGATACTAGCTTTACTGGTAAGGACTTACTAAGAACCCGCTTGCAAGCAAGCAACACTCCTAATCTAAATACTGATGGTGTAACTCCGATTGCATCTGGACTGGGCAGTGGCAATGGTACTAGATTGTCTTTTGAAAGTGGCACACCAAATAACTCTTTTGAAATTAATCGCTTGTACTATCGTTTCCCAGTTGGGGATAACATCACTGCTTATGTTGCACCAATCGGCGCTCCAGAAGATGTCATCAGTCCTCTGAACCCTCTCGAAAGCGACTCTCAAGGTACAATCTCTCGCTTCGGTCGTTTCAACCCTTTGATCCGCATTGCATCTAGTGGTCGTAGTGGTTTAGCAGTTTTTGGCTTAAACTTTAAGTTTAACAATCAAGCTAACCTTGAACTAATGTATAGTGCCGCTAATGCTGCAACTCCTACTGGTCAAGGTGGTTTAACTGGTAACGATACCAAGCTTGCTGCTCAGTTGGTTTATAAACCATCTGATGCCTTTACTCTAGGTGTTGGCTATGCTCGTGCCTATACAGTTGGTAACAGTCTTGGATCTGGCTTAAATGTTGACACTTTGGGCGGTGTTACCGCTCCTGGCGTTAGTGGTATCAACAGTGACACAGTTGTTGGTAGCTTGATTTGGGACATTACCAAGAAGTTTACCTTCAATACATGGGGTTCCTACACTTTTGCTAACTCTACTGGTGTAACGACTGCTGGTACAACATTCACTAGCTGGTTAGCAGCACTTTCTGCTAAGGATTTGTTCACTGAAGGCGATCTTGCTGCGGTTTCCTTCGGTCAGCCTCTACTTAGAACCAGCGTAACTGGATCTGCACAAGGTAGTGCTGATACTCCTTATCACTTGGAAGCTCTATATCGCTTCCGTGTTTCTAAGAATATTAGCATCACTCCTGGTGTTTACTTTGTATTCAACCCAGGCAGCGCCAGTGCTAACGGCACTGCGACTGTGGGTGTGATTCGTACCACATTCTCATTCTAGAATTTGGTTAATTAAAACCTAAAAAAAGCGAGGTGTAAAACACCTCGCTTTTTTGTTAATCGAAATATAAATTCTGAATCACGGATTAAACGGATTATTTGATTTCACGGATTTTAATTTGGCCGAACAGTTACAAAATTGATACTTACAGCGCTTTGCGCTATAAGTATCGAAAAATCCGCGTCATCCCTAAATCCTTCTAATCCGTGATTCAGACCTCTTCGCTAGATGCAAGAAACGATCGCGTTGCTTCAGCCACTTGGGGTATTGGATCATTAGAAAGCTTTTCTAAGGCAGATTTGGCTTCAGAGCCACCAAGCTGCACTAGTGACTGGGCAACTCGATGTCGGATTTGCCAATCGGGATCTTCGATGAGCGGTAACAAGAGTGACACTGATGCGGGATTGCCAAGATCTCCAAGAGATCCGATCGCAGCAATTTTAACGAGTTCATTAGGGCTTTGTAATGCCTCGGTAAGTAACTCAAAAGCTTGAGGATCGCCTAGCTCACCGATCGCTGCTATGATGCTAAATTGAAACATCCAGTCGTTGGTAGACTCGTAGGCGGTTTTCAGTAGATCAAAGGCTTGGGTAAGCTGTAGAGAACCAAGTGACGCTGCTGCCGCCGCACGGACATCAATTTCAGGATCGATTGATAGGCGATCGCTTAAAATTTCTAAGGATTTTTCTAAATTAACTGTACCGACTGTGCCAAGTTGGCTAACTGCATCATAGCGGATGCGAGCATAGGGGTCGATCGCCGCGATTGTAAGTAAATCAAATCTTTCAGATACGGGAAGAGAGCGACTAGCATGGAGGGCTTTCATCCGAATACCCATATCATCTGTAGCTAGTTGCTCTCTTAAGGATTCAAACTGAGTTTCTAATGTTTCGCTCACAAGAAAATCTCGCAATTAATACGCTAACGTTTCTAGTGTCTCACGTAAGTAGCTACGTACGAGATCATCAAGAACGCTTTCTTGTACTGCGACAACATCTTTGGGATCGCCTTTGGGGTCACCGTTTCGAGAACGCTGCCATTTGTCAAATCCTGAACTGGTTGCGATCGCTTGTTTGAGGTGACTCCAGACTTTAGGATCTTTAGCAGCTTCATGCAAAGGGAGATCCAATTCATTCGCTGTTGAGGATAAGTTCATAGACATTTCCTAAGCTTATTTATAGAGATTACAGGGGAAAGATAATGTAGCGATTAGTGAAGAGCGAACTAAACTAAAGCACACAATTAGCTTACTAATATTCATCCTATCATTCCAATAAGTTAGCCATAGATTTAAAATTAAATGTATATCTATAGATAGAAACCAATAATTTAAATCATTATGACTACTTCAAACCCTTTTGTTGACCCAAATATTGCATCACAGGCTACAGAATTAACTCCAAGCTATGCAATATCCGTTGTAATTGTGTTGGCAGGATTGCCACTTATATTGGTTCAACCGATTGCTGCGGGGATAGTTTCTATTTTTGGGTTATTTTTAGTTTATCAAACATCTACGATTCGATTAGTATTTACCGCAACAGATTTAGATGTTTATCGATCGCAAGAAAAATTCCGTACTTTCCCTTATCAAGAGTGGCAAGACTGGAAAGTATTTTGGTTTGGGTTTCCGATTTTGTTTTATTTTAAAGAAGTAAAAAGTATTCATTTTTTGCCAATTTTATTCAATCCACAAATGCTAAAAACTTGTTTGGAAAAACATATTCCTTTGAAAAAATCTTAATAAACCCCAGCAAATAGTAAGGTGGGCAATGCCCACCTTACTAAATATTGACAATAAGCATGAATTACTTTGTGGGTATTGACTTTGGGACTTCGGGAGTAAGGGCGATCGCAATTAATCTAAATGGCGAAATCTTGGCGACTTCTCGTACTGAATATGACATTCGTGATTACAAAACATGGCAATCAGCACTTTATGAAGTAATTGCTAGTTTGCCTAAAAAAATTAGACAAGCCACGAACAAAATAGTTATTGATGGCACTTCGGCAACGGTTTTAACTTGCGATCGCGATGGGAAAGCGATCGGGGCTTCAATGATCTATAGCGATGCTTGCAGTCAAGAAGTTTTAGAACATGCGAAAAAAATTGCACCGCCGCAACATTCAGTCTGTAGCGCGACTTCGAGTTTTGCCAAATTAGTTTTATTTCTTGAGAATGAAGGGCTGCGCCCTTCATTCTCAAGTTTGTATTTTTTACATCAAGCTGATTGGTTAGGTTATTTACTGCATGGCAAGTTAGGCGTAAGTGATTACCACAATGCTCTGAAATTAGGTTACGATCCTCTGCTCTTAGGCTATCCTGACTGGCTAAAAAATTGGGCGTTACAACATCCTGAAGTAATTTTGCCTGAAGTATTTGCACCTAGTAAAACTATAGGAATAATTCAGGAGGAGATCGCCGCCAAATTAAATTTGCCATTCGATTGTGAGATCGGCGCGGGAACGACCGATAGTAATGCGGCTTTTTTAGCTTGTGTTGGGACGAAGAACCCAGCGATCGGGACAGCGGTTACTTCGCTTGGCTCGACGATGGTGCTGAAAGTCTTGAGCGATCGCCCGATCAATGATTCGCGTTATGGGATCTATAGCCATCGATTTGAGCATTCAGATTTTGGATGTTTATGGTTAGTAGGTGGGGCTTCAAATGTTGGCGGTGCGGTATTGCCACAATTTTTTACAGATCAGCAGTTACAAGAGTTGAGCGATCGCATTGATCCGAATATTTCTAGCTCGCTAGACTATTACCCCCTGCCCAAAAAAGGCGATCGCTTTCCGATTAATGATCCCAATCTCTTACCAAGATTAAAACCTCGTCCTGACGATCCCGTGGAGTTTTTGCATGGACTGTTAGAAAGTATGGCAAGAATTGAGGCAGAGGGTTATAAACTTTTGCAAGTCTTAGGAGCTTCGCCAATTCAGCAAATTTATACCGCAGGCGGTGGAGCAAAAAATCAGGCGTGGACAAAAATACGCGATCGCTATTTACAGATCCCAATGCAACAAGCTATTCAAACGGAAGCGGCTTTTGGTGCTGCATTATTAGCAAAATCAATTTAGGGGTTTTTAGCACCGCAGGTGCTGAAAACCCCTAAATTGGTTTCATAATAAGTAACTATGCATAATTAATTTAAAACCCCAAAAACTGTACTGCCCGCTGCGCGGGCGGTACAGTTTTTGGTTCTAGTTTTTTAATTGTGCCAAGGTATTTAGATTAGGCGTAGCCGTAACCCACAAAAATAGAGCTTATGATTACTCCACTCAAGCGCAAAAATTTTGATGAGCTTATTCCTGCCGTACCCACCTCAGAGCAGTATCAATACTATTGGGGCAATGGACAGAGTGTATTTCGTCGTATAGCTATTTCGATCGCTTGTGTGATTGTGTTCACAATTCTCTATAACCGTGTCCACGAAAATAATCCCAGCAGTTTTGCCGCCTTAATCATGTTTGTCTGTGCAGCATTGGGCGGACTGTATTGGATGTTAGAGCCAATTGCCCTAGCAAGCTTTCGGAATGCCAAGTTGCGTCGTTTTGCCTACTGTGGATTTTGGCAGGCAGAAGTATTAGATGTGTATGTTTCTCAAGAAGTGCTGGCTCGTGCTGAGAAAGTAGACTCGCGAGGGCTCATGGATGTTAGTTATGACGCGGAAAGTTTTTTAAATATTGAGCTTGGTGATGAGACAGAGTTTGTAACAACTTTGCGATTACCGATGAAGCGAGAACTGAAGCGGATTCGACCTGAGCAAACAGTATTTATGTTGCTATTTTCTAATGATCGCCGTTTTGGACGAGTTAGTCGGATCACCTCCGATGCTTATATTCCTCAATACAATCTGTGGGTTGGAGATTATCCTTATTTACGTCGGGATACTTTCGTGGATCTGACTAAGTTCATGGTCAAGCGATCGCAAAAAATAGCTAAGTGAATAGCGATCCCAAAGCTTAAGAAACTTGGAATATGTGCGCTAGGTCACTGCTAGTCATGGGACTATCACTTAATCTGGGATCATTAACTAGCTAAGCTAGCAGCTACTAACAAGTTTTAAAAAATATGTTTAATATTCAATCACGTAAAATCAACTCGAATCACCTAGAAAATCAGCTTAATCAACTAACTTGTATTTATCGCAACGAAAGCGAAATAATGCAAATTATTCGTATAGATCAAGCTAAATCAGCTTTTTTTGAGAAAGTCGTCTTACCAAATCAATGTATTCAATTCTCTACTTCTGCTGATGCTTTGTTAGAAGTGTGTGAAGGCGTAATGTCAGGTTCAATTCAGAGTGATACGATTCCTTGCTATCAATTAGCGATCGCTACAGATCTGGATATGAAACAAAATATTACAGTTAATAAAGAATCACATAGAAATTCTCAAGATGCATTTGCCGTAGCTGCTTAATCTTAATCATATAAAACCCAGAAAGTAGAAGGGGGCGCTTTGCGCCCCCTTCTACTTTCTGGGTTTTAAAATTCATCGCGTCCCAAAAAAACTACAATAAAAGCTAATAGAAATCGACAAAAATCAAAACAAATTAAGACTGTGACATATAAAGTTGGACTTCTCGGATTAGGAACAGTTGGCACAGGTGTTGCCAAAATTCTCCAAGACCCTGCGGGTCGCCATCCCCTGCTACCTAATATCGAAATTTCTCGCGTAGGTGTGCGATCGCTAGCCAAGCAGCGTGATGTGGAGATCGATCCCAATATTGTCACAGATGATTTGGAATCTATCGTTAATGATCCTGAGATAGATATTGTGGTTGAAGTTATTGGAGGAATCGAGCCAGCTAAGAGTTTGATCTTAAAGGCGATCGACCATGGCAAGCACATTGTTACCGCAAACAAAGCTGTAATCGCTAGACATGGCAACGAAATTTTTTCCGCAGCCAAACAAAAAGGCGTATATGTAATGCTGGAAGCGGCTGCTTGTGGCGGTATTCCTGTAATCCAAGCGCTTAAACAAAGTCTTGGCGGCAATCGCATTAGCGAACTAACAGGAATCGTTAATGGCACAACCAATTACATTTTGAGTCGGATGTATTTTGAGGGTGCTGATTTTGATAAAACCCTCGCTGAAGCACAACAGTTAGGTTATGCCGAAGCCGATCCTACGGCGGATGTCGATGGCTATGATGCGGCGGACAAGATGGCAATTTTAGCGAGTCTTGCCTTTGGCGATCGCATCAAGCTTGAAGATATTTATCGTGAAGGTATCCGCTCTATTACTAGTGCTGATATTGGCTATGCCAAAGAGTTAGGTTTTACAATTAAACTCTTAGGCATTGCACGACGTACTGATAGCAATACTGGCGGCAAAGATGACAGCAATCTGGAAATTCGGGTACATCCGACACTAATTCCAATCCAACATCCGCTTGCAAATATTCATGGCGTAACCAACGCGGTGCGTATTGAGGGAGATCCCATCGGTGAAGTTGTATTCTCTGGTCCCGGTGCAGGTGCAGGCGCAACTGCTAGCGCCGTAGTCGCAGATATTATTAATGTTGTCGCAGCACTAAAATCTATGCCCAATCACGTCAATCAATTGATGGGCTGTTCCCATGAGCATTACGCTAAAATTGCCCCCATTGAAAATACTGTAACTCAGTTTTATGCGCGGTTGCTAACCCATGATAAGCCAGGGGTAATTGGCGATCTTGGCACTGCTTTTGGTAAGCACTGCGTCAGCTTGAATGCGATTTTGCAAAAAAATACGATCCATGATGGACTTGCTGAAATCGTGGTAGTAACCCAAAGAGTGAGTGAGAATAACTTCCAGCAAGCGATCGCGTCAATTCGTGATTTACCAACTTTACACAGTATTCCTACCGTGCTCCGAGTTTTGTAAGTAATTGTACTTATTAAATACAAACTGAGCAAAATGGGAAGAATCGCTTTGCGATTCTTCCCATTTTGCTCAGTTTCATGCCAAAACTTTGCCTATGATCGATCGCCCCATATAGTTGCTATTTCTCGATTGAGATGAGATCGCACTATCTTTTGCTAGCCATTCTAAGCATGGCTCAAAAAGAGTCGATAGTTTTGGTGGAGCGAGTCCCAAGATTTTAGCTGGGTTAACACTAAGGGCTTGCCAAAGCTCAGTAGCGGTTAATAATCCTGAAATCACTAAGTTTTGCCAGAGAACGGGAAGGGCAAACTCTAAGCCGATCGCACCTACGGGCGCAACTTCAAAAGGCACAACTTTTTCTTCATAAGCGCAGGGAGTATGGTCGATCGCAATACTATCAATTACTCCTGATTTAATACCTGCAATCAACGCTAGGCGATCGCCTTCGCTGCCGAGAGGAGGGCTCAAGCGAAGGTTGGGATCATAGGTAGCTAAATCGCGATCGCAGTGACAAAGGTGTAACCAAGTTGCACTTGCAGTTACAGGCAATCCATCATTTTTGGCTTGATAAATCAGTTCTACACTCTGCGCTGTGGAGAGACGCATGAAATGAGCGGGAGCTTTGGTGAGGCGGACTAACTCAATTAAAGCGGCAAGGGCTGTAGTTTCAGCTGCGGCGGGATAGCCAGTCATGCCATATTGTAGCGACCATTTGCCTTCCCGAATTACGCCAGTACCTGTGAGGTCAGGGTTTTGAGGAAATAGGGCAATATGTTTCCCAAGTGGTTTGATATATTCCATAGCGCGACGAACCAGCAGTAAATTGGAGATCGGTTTGCTATCGGTAAAACCAATTACGGATTCGGCTAGCTCGGCAATATCAGTTAGTTGCTTCCCTTCCAACCCCTTAGTAATTGCTCCCCAAGGTTGCAGAATGTTTCCATGTTTCTGCTGTACATTGCGCCAAAACTCTAGAGCGGCAATATCATCGATCGCAGGTTGGGTATTGGGCAAAATGCCAATCGTGGCAAATCCGCCATTTTTAGCTGCTTGTACTAACTCAGATATCGTTTCTTTTGATTCATGCCCTGGCTCGCTACTTGTGCTGTAGAGATCAATCAGCCCAGTTCCTAAAACAACACCTGAACGCTGATCAATATTTGTTTCCTGAGGAATTTGGGATTGATCAAAGTTAAGGTGGATTTGGTGATCGCTATCAACAAAAACATCGGCAAAGGGTTCCGCTATGTTTGACGATGAATCCGCACTAAGAATGCGTACTTGTTTAAATAAGACTGGATAGATAATGGAATTTTCTAAAGACATGTTTGACAAGGAAAAAGAAAAAAGGAAAAAGAAAAAAAAGAAATAATTGCTTTTTTCCTTTTTCCTTTTTCCTTTTTACTTTACAACGGTTTTACTGAACAATATTTAGCGATCGCTGATTTTGATAATAGCTGCGCCATTGCCATTTGCCTTGTGGATCTACAGTAGGCGTAAACACACGCACATCAAGCGAATTTAAGCCAATTTCTTTGACAATAATTTCGGGGTAGCGATCGCCATTGATTTCTTGAATACCGTATAGAGCATAACTGCTCACACTATCGTTGATGTAGGAAAGTGCTCTAGTGTGGTTCAAAATTGGCTCTGATGTCCAATCACCGTTTGGCGATTTCCTTAACATTACTAACATGCTGTACTCTTGACGCTCAAGAGCGGATCGAGATAGAAAATCTTTCCACACTTGGGGATCAAATCCCGCTGGACGAATTGGATTGTCGAGACGTAAACCTGCAATGATTTCAGGCTGATTATCGCTGTCGATATCCACACATATTAACGATGCGATCGCGACTTGCGTGATTGCGGATTGAGTTGCACCGAGTTTTAAAAATAAGTTACGTGATTTATCTAAAACAAGGGGTTGAATTTTGTTGGGGCAGTTAAAAAAGTAGGTGCGATCGCTTGCCGTATTAATGCGATCACTTGCCACAATTGTTAAATTGGGCTGACGCAAAATTGTAGGATCGAGGCTTTTTGTTGGTTGATTTTTATCACTTTCGGTTGGTGCTTGTACTTTAAAGCTAGCGATCGCCCCAAAAGCGTCTGAGCCACGCACTGCGCTCACTTGGAACATACCAAGAGGTTTGCCAAACTGTACTAATGAAAAATTGCTACCTATAGGGATCGATTGTATTACCCGATCTAAACTGCCAAACTGTTCCACTAAATCCGAAGGGACAATGCCTTCGATTGTTTTGCCATCTGGAGAAGATTGGATAAACAAGAAAATAGGGACAGGCAGTTTATCAACTTCAGATTTTTGGTCATTATTGGGACTAACACAAGCATTTACGCCAATAACAATTCCTAAGATTACGACTGATGTAAATATAGAGCAGTGAATTTTGTTTCTGTATTGTCTAAATGACATGATATGCAAGCAGTCTAGATGTGTCTGTCTTAAAAATACAAGTGTGTGTAAAGCATACACTTATATATTTTATGAGGAATTATTTGATTTGCAACAGCGCAAGATCCTTAACACCCGCTGCCTGTATTGCTGGATTTAGAATTACGGGGTGAATGATGTCCTCAATCAAGGAAGTGACAATTTTGCCAAAAGCTCCCCAATGACGACGGCAACTGCTAAATCGATCACATTACCTTTCATGATAAATTCTTGGAAGTCTTTCATAAAACCTCCATTTTAATTATCAGGCTTTTGATCGCGTTTTACCGATCTCGATTCGTTACGTTCAGCCAAAATCTTTAATGACGGTAATGAGATCGCTTGATGACGATATAAGCGATACATCAAATACATACAGAGCGCAAAATAGCCAGAACTAATGGTTGCCTTCATTAGTTCGGCGGTAACTTGTAAAGCTTCACCCTCCGTTGGTACGCCACCCATTGCCCCATAGGCGATCGCCCAAGTCAGCATCAAAGTGATCGCTACTTGGCTAACATCGCGGACTTTATAGCTGCTTCTTTGACGCACCAAGGCTAGCGCCGATGGGATCAGTCCAAATACTGGCATTAAACAAAAAAACATTTCAATTCGTTCTTTGGTCGAATCGCGAGATATTTGTTCTGGTTTCTCAATTAGGCGATCGCGCTTAGAATAACGGCTCATAACTTTACCTTTGCTTCTATGACGATGTTAGCTTTCATACATCGCTTTGAGTTCCAACCCAAACAAATAAATTTATTGGGTTCTGCTAATCGTAAAGCAAAGAACCCCAAGAAATTTTTTAAAAAATTTCTTGGTTCGGGTTTGAACGTAAAGCGATGTAAAAGCAGGGCAGATAATTCTATAAAAATTAATAAACTAAAAAACTCTATGAGATTTACACCACCATAAGTCAAAATCTATAACAGTCAGTCAGATATGGCGGTTTTCATTGTGCCTACGGCACAATGAAAACTCAAAAACCTTACTGGGATTAATTTTTTGTTTTCAAATGAGTTCATACTCATTTGAAAACAAAAAATTAATCAAAATTGGCGTATAATTTCAGCTTCGTTAATTTCAAAGGGAGAAAGTCTTTATTTCTATGGATGCTGCAACTATTCAAACTTTTATTGCAACTAACTTAAATCTGCTTGCTGGAGCCGCATTTAAAGTTGTTGCCGCGATCATCCTTTGGTTTATTGGGCGCAAACTGATCGATTTTTCGATCTCCATTACCTCCAGTACGCTAAAAAAACAACGTATTGATGCAACACTGATCAGCTATCTAACTTCTAGCCTTTCGGTGTTATTAAACATCATTCTAGTTGTCGCTATTCTTGGATACTTTGGTGTTGAAACAACCTCTTTTGCTGCTCTTTTAGCAGCGGCTGGTATCGCGATTGGGGCGGCATGGAGCGGCTTATTAGCTAACTTCGCCGCTGGGGTATTCCTGATCGTCTTGCGTCCATTTCAAGTTGGTGATTTTATATCTGCTGGTGGTATCACAGGCACAGTTGTAGAGATCGGATTGTTTGTAACTACTATCGATACACCTGATAACGTTCGTACATTTGTCGGTAATAACAAACTTTTCTCTGACAATATCCAAAACTTTTCCACTAATCCTTGCCGTCGCGTTGACCTTCAAGCACAGCTAGATCATTCTGTTAACTCCAATGAAGCGGTGCGAGTTCTCCAAGAAAGGATTCGTAATGTTCCCAATGTCGTTAGCAATCCTGCACCTGTAATTGAAATTATCGACTTCACTCCCATGGGACCAGTGCTTGCAGTACGTCCTTTCTGCAACAATGCTCACTATTGGCAGGTCTACTTTGACACCAATAGAGTTATTCGCGAAAGCTTTAGTGAATCAGGATTCCCTGTTCCTCAACAACACTTCCAAATCCGTCAGTCTTAAATTCCAAAAACCTCGCTTAGCGAGGTTTTTGGGTAATCATTATATTTCTGAATTATGCAGCCAACTAAATTCCCATCGATTATTACGCCTTCTCAAAAAGTCCGTGTCATTGCTCCTAGTGGTGCATTACGTGAAAGGGAACGCTTTGAGCAAGGACTAAAAATCTGGTGCGATCGCGGTTATGAATTAACCATACCTGAAGATCTTAGTCAGCCTTGGGGCTATTTAGCTGGAACTGACGAGCAGCGCTGTCAGCAATTTGTTGAGGCTTGGAATGATCCTGATTGTGTAGCGATCGCCTGTGCTCGGGGAGGCTACGGCTCAATGCGTCTCCTCGAAAAACTTGATTGGCAAGAACTTAGAGATCGCCCCAAATGGTTAATTGGCTTTTCTGATATTACGGTTCTACTCTGGGGATTGGCAAAACATAAGGGGATTGGCGGCTTACATGCACCAGTGATCACAACATTAGGCAATGAACCAGAGCGATCGCAACAGCAATTATTTGATTGGGTGGAAGGAAAAGTTGATGCGATCGCATTATCAGGGGAAGGATGGGGCAATGGTCAAGCTACAGGTGTTCTCTTACCTGCAAACTTAACTCTCGCGACGCATATTATCGGTACGGGTATTTGTCCTGATCTAGAGAATGTAATTTTAGCGATCGAGGATGTATCCGAAGCTCCTTACCGAGTCGATCGCATGTTAACCCATTGGCGTTGGTCGGGACATTTGCAAAAATTAAAAGGGATTGCGATCGGTCGTTTTAGTCAATCGGAAGTTTCTACTCCTAGTTTTACAATGGAAGAAGTATGGCGCGATCGGCTAACTGATTTAGGAATTCCGATTGTGATGCATTTGCCCTTTGGGCATGATGGCGAAAATGCGCCCTTACCCGTTGGTTGTATCGCTAAAATTGATGCCGATCATGGAGCTTTATCTTTCACGCGATCAGTCAAAAGGTGAGTGTTGGCGCTTCGCGCCAACATTCACCTTTTTTAGGAAGATGACAGAGCAGTTAATTTTTCTGTCCATGTTTGCAAAAATGGCATCGCTGAAGAGAAGGTCAAATCATATTTAAGCGGTGTAATTGTCACGTAATTATCTCTAATCGCTTGAATATCTGTATCTGCTTCCGCTTCTTCTTCAACTACTACGCCAGATAGCCAGTAATATGTTTTACCGCGTGGATCGATGCGCTTCTCAAATAGATCCTTATAACGACGAATCCCTAAACGAGTTACTACAGCTCCGCAAATATCTGCTTCAGGAATTGCGGGGATATTTACATTCAGTAGAATTGCTTCTTCGAGAGGATAATCGGCGATCATCTTGACTAATTTTTTAGCAAAATTGGCAGCAGCACTAAAGTCTAGATGTGTGAAACTAGCCAAACTAAAGGCAATACTTGGCACACCTTCTAACACTCCTTCCATCGCTGCTGATACCGTACCAGAGTACAAGACATCGGTTCCCAAATTTGCGCCACGGTTGATTCCTGACAATACTAGATCGGGGCGATCGCTTAATAATGCATCAAGTGCTAATTTCACAGTATCCGAAGGTGTACCCGAACATGCCCAAGCCTCAATTCCCGCAGGATAAACTCCAGAAATTTGATCAACTCGCAAAGGCTCTTGCAAAGTTAGGGCATGTCCTGTTGCTGATCGCTCACGATCTGGACAGACAACTGTAATCCGATGCTCAGTGTCACTAAGTGCCTCGGCTAGCGCTCTTACCCCCGCTGCATAAATGCCATCGTCATTACTAATAAGAATGTTCATATTTGAATTTACATAATGTCTGAAATAAAACCAGAAAATAAAGGGGGGGGTGCTTTGCCCCCCCCTTTATTTTCTTTGCGCTCTTTTAGTCGAGGGTGATTACCCACGAACCAAAATATTGAGGTACGGGGATGTCAGCTCGCATGACCCTGCCGTCAAACTGATAGAAACCGCTATAGTCGGGGTTTCTGACGTTGGATAGCACGGCTCGAATTGCTGTTTTGGAAGGAATTGCCTCTTTAGGGATGATCGTAATGCGGCGAGTTTCTTTATCCCAAGTCGCTGATTCAATCTCCAAGTCTCTGCCCCCACGGCATTGATCGGTTACGCGCAGTTTCATGTCTGATGTATCAAAGCTGCCATTAAAATGATCTGGGTAGGTGATGATCACTTCGGAAACTTTGAATTTCTGTGGCTTTACTTCTAAATAATAACGATCGCTACGACCACTGCTGCCATTATCAAGACAATAGTCAAGTGCACTATCTTTGATTCCGCCAAACAGTATAAATCCTGAATTGGATTGGGCGCGAACTACAGATGGCGAAACCACAGCACAAGCTACAGCTAGACAGGAAACAATACCCAGTTTTTTGATCATTTGGATCTTCATAAATCTCACAAGACATTACTATTATGCTACGCACTGATCATTCTGACGAAATTTGATAGCAAATGTATCCCGTCATTGGATGATTTTTCGGGATGAAATTGTACTGCCATCACATTATCTTTGGCGATCGCTACTGTAACTGTTTGGCTGCCATGGGTTGTCGTCGCGGCAGTCACGGAGCTATCAATGGGTGAGGTGTAATAGGAATGCACAAAATACATCCAAGGACTAGTGCCTAAGTCTTGCCAAAGTGGACAATCGGTTTGCCTTAGTTCTAGCTGGTTCCAGCCCATATGCGGGATTGTCAAATTAGGCTCATGACTAAATCGCTTGACTTGACCTTTGATGATTCCTAAGCCTGCTTCTTGCCCCTCTTCGCTGCTTTCAAATAGGATTTGCATCCCTAAGCAAATTCCTAAAAATGGCTTGCCCGATGCGATTGCGTCATGTATTGGCTGTTCTAGCTTGTTTGCCCGCAATTTTTGCATCGCAGGATCAAATGACCCTACACCTGGTAAAACAATAGCATCGGCATCGGCCAACTCTTGCGGATTATTGGTGACAATTGGGTTTGCGCCTGCCATTTCTAGACCTTTGCAGGCTGAGTGTAGGTTGCCCATGTCGTAGTCGATCACTGCCACAACTGGCATGATGTTACTCCTGTTTAATAGTCTTGCTATAGGGAACTTTAAACCCCTTTATCCTTTCTAAAGCGATTATAATGGCTGAAGTCCTGAAAAATACATCATGAGGTTTAGGATGGCTGACAGGCGAATTGTTAATCATGTTTTATTAGTGCTAAGTATTGGCGCGATCGCACCTTTAGCGATCGCTAAGCAGGCTGCTGCCGAGGAGAAAGTCAGCATCCCCCAAGCACCAGTCGAGCCAAGTCTTTGGTGGAAAACTCAGCGATTACAGCAAGGTTGGGTGGAAAACATTGAGATCGATGCAGAATCAAGACAAGCGATCATCACGATTAATACAACTAGATGGACTGCTTCTGATTATTTGCAGCGTTTTAGTTTTCTATTTAAGCTAGGTACTGAAGCTCAAAAGCAAAACTTTAATGTGCTGTTACATAATCGTCGAGCTCAGAAGATTGCTGAGTACAGCACCATTGAGGAGCGTTGGCGCATTGATCCTAAATCTTTAGGCGCTGAGCCTTTTCGAGTAAATTCTCCAGAAATTTTTCAGCAACAGTTTTAATACAAATAGGACTTACGTAAAAGGACGAAATGTAGGGGCAATTCATGAATTGCCCCTATGGTAAAGTATGGGTTTTAAGACTTTTTTGCGTAAGACCTAACAAATATAGAAAATCACAACAATTTTCTATATTTACTTGTGCAAAATAAATTACAAAGCCCTTAAAGTTTTGCCCTGCTGGGCGCAACTTTAAGGGCTTTGGGTATGGTTATTTACAGCGCAAAGCACTGTAACTTGCAAAACTCAAGTGTGGGCTAAAAATTCAAACCCGTCTCAACGGGTTGCTTAGCGGTATTCTATAGTCAACTTTAGTGGACTTGAGCTTTTAGCCCGCACATTAGTACAGGGCTATTCGAGAGTAGGGATACTTGAAAATCTTTGGGGAGAGAGTAAGGGAATAATATCGTCAGGCTGACCTTTGACATAGGCGGCAAACCTTCTAGATAATGCTGGTACATAGACAGTTGGGCTGGTAAATCCTGAGAATAGATGTAGGTTTTCATATTCCTTTAATGAACCAATTAGGGGCAAATTGTCACTACTAAAAGCGACTAGACAGTTTCGCCATTTTCCGTTTAACGCACCAATCTTGGGCAAGATTTTACTCACCTGTTCTCGAATAGCTGCTTCGCTTTGAATGCGATCAATCGCAGCATACGGATCAGTCAAAACACGGCTGAGTTGACCAAATCTGATACGGCGATCGCAAAATTGAATTGCTCCTGCATCCACTGAAGGGGGCAACAATTCATGCCCTGCGATATCCCAAATTGAGTCTTGGTCAATATTTGTTGTTGCTCCTTCTAACTGATAGCGCTTAGTATCCGCAGGCATCACCATCGATCGCAATTCTAGATCAACGGGTTCTGTATCGATAGCTTCGGCATGGGTGTAATAGATTCTAGATCGAATGCCTGAGGCTTTAAGTAGAGAGCGAGACATCGCTCCTGCACAAACAACAACTTGATTACTCCGAAACTCTCCCTGCTCTGTCAGTACCCCAACTAAGCGATCACCTTCGATTAATAATCTATCAACTTTTGTATAGATGATTTCACCACCTAACTTTTGGAATGCTTGGCTATGGGCAGATACAAAACTATCGAGATTGATATGTCCGTGAGGAAATAACAGAGCACCGCCGATGCCTTTAGGGTTTAACTGAGGTTCGCGATCGCAAGCCTCTTGAGCGTTGAGCAAAGTCGGAGCGATCCAGCAACTGACATATTGCGAGAGAATCTCTTGTGGATCTGCGTCTGGTTCTATCGTCAATAGTAAATCAATCTCGCGAAACTCAGTATCTATTCCCAACTCATTAGATAGTTCTCTTTGTCGAGCGATTCCCTCATAACAAAGTTGCTGAGTGACTGAAGTTGAGCCAGCCCAGTATGAGATGCCACCATAGCCAAGACTGCTGCCTCCTTGAAGTTGTTGATGTTGCTCGATAAGTAATACCGAAAAGCCTGCTTTTTGCAGCTCATAGCTCAAAGATATACCTGTGATGCCGCCACCAACTACAATCCAATCATACATGGGTTTCTATCTCTTGAAGGTCTATATCTTCTAATATAGTCTCTCCAACACCTTGGTGTTGGGTTTTCACCCATTTTAAACGCTTTGGCAGAATGCACATTCTCAGCGTAACGCTGGCAATTACAGGAATCCAATGCAGCATATAAATCATGCCAGTAGTTGTTTGCCAGATCGCCGATCGCCATGACATTTGATAGGATCGTCTCATTCCGAAAGCCATAGTTACCGCACTTAGGGCAAGAGAGAAGCCTGCGATCGCAGGGAGCATCGGGTTATGTCTCAATACTAAGGCTGCGATCGTGTCGGGAATAAAGGCAACTGTCAACAAATATTGATTGATATAAAACAGGGAAGCATCAAAGGTTTTGAGAAATCCCATCCGCCCACTTAGGAGTAGATTCCAATAGTCAAGATAGCGCTGAAAACCGCCCTCAGCCCAGCGATTGCGCTGATGCCATAACTGTTTTGCCGTAACTACACCTTCTTCCTGTACCGCAGGGAAATTTAGACAGGCAATATCCCATTGACATAAATGCAGGCGAATTGTGAGATCGAGATCATCAGTAATAGTTTGTTCGTTCCAGCCACCACAATCTTTAAGAGCTGCAAGACGTACAAATTGACCATTGCCGCGCAATTCTCCCACGCCCCCAACCCTTATCCGTAAATCCTGCAAACACCAATCAAGAGCCATCTCCGCAGACTGTCCTGATGTCCACCAGTTCTCTGAAGCATTGGCGATCGCCTTGCGTAACTGTACAGCGCCAATTTTGGGTTGTTGGAATACTGGTACTAGCGATCGCAACACGTCGGCGGGTACTTGAGCATCGGCATCAAATACGCCAATAATATCGCCCTTTGTTAAGGCTAAAACTTGATTTAATGCTCCAGATTTACCCCCTTGAGCCTCATCACCGCGCCTGAGAGTCTTTAATTGAGGATATTTTTGTTTTAGCAATGTCAATACTTCAGACGTGCGATCGCTGCTATTGTCATCAACGATCCAGACCTCGAAGAGATCGCTTGGGTAGTCGATTTGACAAAGATTTTTAACTAAATTACCAATTACAGCTTCCTCATTTTTTGCCGATGCTAACAATGAGAAAAATGGTAAATCTTGTGAAGATGTTTGCTCCGCATCTATTTCCTCGCCATTTTTGAAATTAGATTCTGGCGTGATTGGAGGTAATGGCGGCGCAAATATTAACCGCAAAGCCTGAATACTAAATAACCCTAACAGCACCCATCGACTCCAAGGGGCAAAGTGTAACCCAATCGTCAATCCATAGACAATTGCCATCACAATGATCGTTTTGAGTCTGCGGCGATCGCCCTCGGTCTGAAGGCTGCTACGAAAGTCCGTCTCGTGCATTTGGGGTTTAAATATATTGCGAAATGTTTAGCTTGAATATATTCAGGATACAGCTTTTGATCGTTGGTTTTTAGCAATTCTCAGAACCAAAAAATAGAGTCTTAATCAAGATCCAACAATATTTTTTGTAGCTAAAGCTACTTTATATCAGCAGAAATCCAAGGCAGACAATCATTTGTAGTAAGAGCTAGTATGGTAAAAGTCAATTCAAACCTAAAACTAATAATTTAATGTTCGGCTTTCTAAAACGCAAATTTCGCAAAAAAATCGCACGTATTGAAATCACAGGAGCGATCGGGTCAGGAACAAGAACTCGCGTACTTGAAGCCCTTGAGTTTGTGGAAGAACAAAAATTTCCCGCCCTATTACTTCGCATCGATAGTCCTGGGGGAACCGTTGGCGATTCACAAGAAATCTACGCCGCCCTCAAGCGCATACGTGAAAAAGTAAAAGTCGTCGCTAGTTTTGGCAATATTTCCGCCAGTGGTGGCGTATATATAGGCGTTGGAGCAGACTACATCATCTCCAATGCTGGCACAATTACAGGCAGCATCGGCGTAATTTTGCGCGGTAATAATATCGAAAAGTTACTTGACAAAATTGGAGTTTCTTTTAAGGTCGTCAAATCTGGTACTTACAAAGATATTCTCTCCTTTGATCGAGAAATTACTCCCGAAGAAAGAGTGATTCTGCAATCATTAATCGACAGCAGCTACAACCAATTTGTCGAAACCGTTGCCGAAGGTCGCAAACTTAGCCCCGCCGCAGTGCGATCGTTTGCCGATGGTCGAGTGTTTACAGGTGAACAAGCAGTTGAACTTGGTTTAGTCGATCGCATTGGCACTGAAGAAGATGCAAGGTGCTACGCTGCCGAACTGGTGGGTCTTGACCCAAAAAACACTAAAGTCTTCACGATTAAGCCTCCCAAATCCTTTGCTAGCAAATTCTTGCCAGGAGGATCGGAGAATGCGATCGCGCGTCTACAATTTGAAGCAGAAACCAGTGGAATGCCGCTTTGGATTTGGCAATAGCCAATAAATTGGTGGTGCGCCGCAAGCCGCGCACCACCAATTTATTGGCTTTAAGAATACCTATTCATTTAGTGAAGAGAGAAGAGGTATCTAAGTTCCATAGACCTATTTGCATAGCTAAATAATGGCAAGTGCTACAATTGAACGCAGCTAATCACAAAGTCTCTATACCAAAACTTAGACTAAGTAGAGTATGTATGAAATCATTCCAGATCATAATCAATACCATCATCTCATTCAATTGGATGAACCACAGAACTAGTCATTGATGCAATTCGTCAAGTTTATGAAAAAGTGCTTTGTGGTAAAATCCCTTAGCACAGCTTAGTATCTACATATGGCTAATGAATTTAATCTTGGCGGACAGAGAGCTTACTATCATGACGAAGGAGATGATAGTGGCTACTTTCATACCTATGATGCTTTGCGGTTAGAACGAGGCGATCAGCCCCGTAAAGTACATATTTTTCTGCCTCGCTCCTATGGCGATCATAATCGCTACCCTGTAGTTTATATGAATGATGGTAATACTACTTTCTGGGCTGGCGGATTGAGTCCTTACTCATGGGAAGTACCAATTGTCATCAGAAATTTATACCAACAACAAGAAATACAGCCTGTAATCATTGTGGCTGTTCATCCTCTTAATCGTTCTTACGAATATCTTCATGTTGAAGAGTTCACAAATCCTTTCAAAAAGGAAGGTGGTGGGCTGCCAGAATATTCTAATTATATGGCGCGTTTGAAATCTTTTATCGACACTAATTACAAGACCATAAGCGATCGCAAGTCTACTACTATTCTTGGTTCATCTCATGGTGGCTTAGCAGCTTTCTATACAGGATGTTTAAATTGCCACCTTTTTGGCAATATTGCCGCTCTCTCTCCATCATTTTGGGCTGGTGGGGTTTTTAACTTGCCTAGTTCTCCTTTAATGCAAACTGTGGGTAAATATCTTCATCAAGACAACCACTTGCGTCCTAATTTGTGGATTGACTGGGGATGCAAACGGTCAGAGGGTTTCCACAATTTTGTGATTGAGCAACAGGCTGCTAGATGGGGACGTAGAATGTCTGAGCTTTTAGAGAGACAATATGGCTATGAACTTGGGAAGGATCTGTTTAAATATGAGGATAAGAAGGGCGGTCATGATGAGAGAGCATGGTCTTATCGTTTGGGATTAGTACTCAAGCAATTTTATAAAACCATGTAGAGAATTTCTGTGAAATGCTATAAATACTGATGACTGATGTTATGTGGATGGAATCATCATCTCTAATCCCTTAGGCTATCGTATATACGGTAGGTGCGGGTTTAGTTGATAATTCTGTGCTGAAGCAAGAGCTATATGCAAAACCCGCACCTACTTTAGAAACTTCCATGTAACGTCAGTGATAAGACTTGAATGTTGAGATTAAAATGAGTGATAGTTCAGTAGAAGTGACCCAAGACAACAATAAATGGCAATTCTGGATCGATCGCGGGGGCACATTTACTGATATTGTCGCGCAGAGACCTGATGGTGCGATTGTATTGCATAAACTGCTTTCTGAAAATCCCGATCGCTATGTTGATGCGCCGATTCAAGGGATTCGCGATATTCTTGGGCTTACGCAGTCTGAGCCGATCCCCGTAGCTGAAATTGCGGCAATCAAGATGGGAACAACTGTGGCGACAAATGCACTGTTAGAACGAAAAGGCGATCGCACAGTTTTATTGATTACTAAAGGATTTCGTGATGCTTTGAGGATTGGTTATCAGAACCGTCCGAATATTTTTGCAAGGCATATTGCTTTACCTGAGATGCTTTATGAGCAAGTGATTGAGGTTGAGGAACGTTATAGTGCTCATGGTGAAGTTCTCTTTGCGTTAGATGAAGAATTAGCTTTAAGAGAATTACAAAAAATCTATAATTTGGGTATTAGAGCTTGTGCGATCGCATTAATGCATAGTTATCGCTATCCCGCTCATGAGAATCGCTTGGCTGAGTTAGCAAAACAAGTTGGTTTTACGCAAGTTTCCGTATCTCACGAAATTAGTTCCTTAATTAAATTTATAAGTCGAGCTGATACGACCATAGTCGATGCATATCTATCACCAATTCTCAGACGCTATGTTGATCGAGTTAGTGCTGAGCTTGGTAATCTCGAGCAACTCGATATGAATGCAACCAAACTAATGTTTATGCAGTCCAACGGTGGACTAATTGAAGCAAAATCTTTTCAGGGTAAAAACAGTATTCTTTCTGGACCTGCAGGTGGCATTGTTGGGGCAGTGCAAACTAGCTTAAAAGCAGGTTTCGATAAAATAATTAGTTTTGATATGGGTGGAACTTCTACAGATGTCGCCCATTATGCTGGGAGTTATGAGCGATCACTATCTACAGAAGTTGCTGGGGTGAGACTTAGCACGCCAATGATGGCAATTCATACTGTAGCGGCAGGTGGTGGCTCGTTATTATTTTTTGATGGCGCAAGATATCGTGTTGGTCCCGAATCAGCAGGAGCTTTTCCTGGACCTGCTTGTTATCGCAATGGCGGTGCGTTGGCGGTGACTGATTGTAATGTGATGTTAGGGAAGTTGCAGCCCGATTTCTTCCCGAAAGTATTTGGGAAGAATGGAGATTTGCCTCTAGAGCGCGACATAGTAATTCAAAAGTTTACAGAGTTAGCGGAATCGATTGGTCAAGCCACAGGTCAACAAGTTTTACCCGAAGTTGTCGCTCAAGGTTTCTTAGAGATTGCTGTCGAAAAAATGGCTATGGCGATCAAAAAAATATCAGTGCAACGTGGTTATGATGTGACCGAATATGTGTTGTGCTGCTTTGGTGGTGCGGGTGGACAACATGCCTGTGCGATCGCAGATGTCTTGGGAATGACGCAAGTTTTTATTCATCCTTATGCGGGAGTATTATCAGCATACGGAATTGGTTTGGCAGATGTTCGCACTATTCGCGATCGCTCGGTTGAGTCAGAGCTTAGTTTGGATTTGCTTGCAGAATTAGAAATGATTGCTCTAAAGCTAAGCGAGGATGCGAAAAATGAGATTTTACATGGTGCTAGTGATGAGGATTTGCAAATCGAGACAGCTTTACGTTTGCGCTACGCAGGTACTGATTCGTCACTAACTATTGCGATCGCAGATCCTTTGAGTTTCTATTCTCAAGAAATCCTAGACTTTTTGCAAACTAGTTTTGCTGCTTTACATAAAGAGCGTTATGGATTTGTGTTTTCAGATAAAGCGTTGATCGTTGAGGCGATTGCAGTAGAGATGATTATGAAAATGCCGAAGGCGTTTAAGGAAAAAGGAAAAAGGAAAAAGGAAAAAGTTTGGGAGGCTGTTGCGATCGCCTCTGCGCGGATGTATACGGGCAGGCAGTGGCTGGAAACGCCTATATATAGACGGGAGGATTTGCAGGTGGGCGATCGCATTGTTGGGGCGGCGTTGATTATTGATGCGACGGGGACTAATGCGATCGAGCCAAATTGGGAGGCGGAATTGACGGATGATGATTGTTTGATATTAAGGCGATCTCCAGATAGATCCCCCCCAGCCCCCCTTGTAAAGGGGGGAGAAGAAGAAATGCAAGTCCCCCTTTATAAGGGGGATTTAGGGGGATCTCTATCTAGCGCAGAAGATAGATACCCCCCAGCCCCCCTTGTAAAGGGGGGAGAAGAAGAAATGCAAGTCCCCCTTTATAAGGGGGATTTAGGGGGATCTCTTCCTGATCCGATTAAGCTGGAGATTTTTAATAATCTCTTCCAATCGATCGCAGAACAGATGGGATTTACGCTGCAAAATACTAGCGCTAGCGTTAATATTCGCGAGCGATTGGATTTTTCTTGCGCGATTTTTGATCGCGAGGGTGAGCTAATTGCTAATGCCCCGCATATTCCTGTGCATCTTGGCTCGATGGGTGAGAGTGTCAAGGCATTGATACTTGATCGCGGCGATCGTATATTTCTCGGTGATGTCTTTGCTACTAATAATCCTTATAATGGCGGGACACATTTGCCTGACATTACGGTAATTACACCAGTTTTTATTGATTCTAGCGAAACTCCTACTTTCTATGTCGCGTCACGGGGACATCATGCAGATATTGGGGGGATTACTCCTGGTTCGATGCCTTCAAATAGTACCAGTATTGAAGAGGAAGGAATCTTATTTGATAATTTTCAGCTTGTGGAAAGTGGACACTTTTGTGAAGTTGAAACTCTGGCTCTACTGACTTCTAGCCAATATCCTGCCCGTAATTCTGCTCAAAATATTGCTGACTTGCAAGCCCAAATTGCAGCAAATGCTTGTGGCGCAAACGAACTTCAGCGAATGGTTGCCCATTATGGTGTCGCAACTGCTCAATCCTACATGGGGCATGTGCGGAACAATGCCGAACTTGCCATTCGTAAAGCGATCGCAAGTTTAGGAAAGCAAAAAGGAAAAGGGAAAAAGAAAAAATATGAACAGAAGTTCGTTTATCCTATTGATAATGGGAGCCAGATTGTGGTGTCGGTTAGTTTGAATACTGAGGATAGAACCGCAAAGATTGACTTTACGGGGACTTCGGCGCAACTTCTGAATAATTTCAATGCACCGCTTGCTGTTTGTAAGGCAGTTGTATTATATGTTTTTCGGACTCTTGTTGATGATGATATTCCGCTTAATGCTGGTTGCCTTGTCCCTCTGGAAATAATTGTGCCTGAAGGTTCGATGCTCAATCCTATTTATCCTGCGGCTGTGGTGGCGGGAAATGTCGAAACTTCGCAGGCGATCGCAAATGCCCTTTATGGAGCGCTTGGTGTGATGGCTGCTTCGCAAGGCACGATGAACAACTTTACTTTTGGTAGCGATCGCTATCAGTACTATGAAACGATTTGTGGTGGATCTGGTGCGGGAATTGATTTTGATGGAACTGATGCGATCCAAACTCATATGACTAATTCGCGATTGACCGATCCCGAAATTCTGGAATGGCGATTTCCTGTTTTGCTAGAAGAATTCGCAATCAGAGCGCATAGTGGTGGCAAGGGAAAATATAAAGGAGGTAATGGAGTAACTCGTCGAATAAAGTTTCTCGAACCAATGACAGCAGCAATTTTGTCTAGTAGTCGAGTTATTCCTCCTTTTGGCTTAAATGGTGGTGAATCAGCCGTAACTGGACGTAATTATGTGATTAGGAATGATGGAGGAATTACCGATTTGCCAAGTACTGCTACAGTGCAAATGGGAGCAGGTGATACCTTTGTGATTGAAACCCCTGGTGGTGGTGGCTTTGGATAAAGTCTAATCGTTCTACAGCAATAAGCGCTGTAGAAATACTAATAATTTTTTGGTAGTTAGCATTTAGTAATTTTCGACTGAACATATAATTAAGGCGATCTCTGAATTTTCACTTGGAGCGCTCACCTATGCAAGCCAACCCCGTCCAATGTTTGCGCCTAGACCTAGAAATTTCAGTTCCCTATAGTGTCGTCCTTGATGGACTAGATGCTTGGTTTGAGTGGGGATTAATTTCTGAGGTCGATTTTAAATGGCGCAACGGTAGAAGTTCGGCAAATCGTCTGACGATTGTGGCATTTCAAAATGATCAGATTCTTCAAGGTCTGGACTTATTGCTAGAGCTTGGCTTAATTACTCAAAAGTCAGTAAAACTGATTGCTGAAACTCGGTTTGTTTGTGAAATCAAAACAAAGGTCGCTGAGCCAATGATTTCCAGATTGACCTCTAATAATTTTGAAGATTCTGAAACAACTTTGCAACCTGCGAATATTTCTGGTTCCAGATTACCGCGATCGCGTGTTGTTGAAATACCCGCAAAAGCCAAAGCCCCACAAGAGCCGAGCAAAGTCGCGCAAACAGTGCGATCGCTACTTGCAGAATTCAGCACCATGTGGTTGCTATTTTTAGGCGTGTTTCTGGTCGTGGTTTCATCAGGATTATTAGCCGCTAGTCAATGGGATAACTTTTCGCCACAAATCCAATATTTATTGCTGCTTGCCTATACCCTTGGCTTTTTTGGCGTGGGCTTCTGGACAAGCAAAAACGAGCGGCTGCGGATGACGACTCGTGCTTTGCAATTAGTGACATTGTTGCTAGTGCCAGCTAATTTCTGGGCAATGGATGGCTTAGGCTTGCTGAAAAATCCTGCGGGAATTGGGCTTAGCGCGATCGCAGGTTGTATACTTTCTGCGATCGCTGTTTTTCTATTAGAAACATCTTTTGTCTTTCGAGAGACCCAGATTCTTTCTGAAGATTTGTCAACTAATAAACCGCGAAAACGTACAAAAAGGCAACTTAGCCAAATCTCAATTTTGGCAATTTTATTTCTGGGTTGGCTACATCTAGGCTGGTTCTTATCACCATACTATCCATTAATCGCCGTCTATCTGGGCATCATTGCCATTGCCACCTCCACCTTTCTCAATCGCCGCCAAAGTTTAAATACTGCCGATAGTTCAACATTTCCACTGGCGCTGATTACGGGAGCTTACAGTACCGTATTACTAATTAGTCGGGCGCTTTTATTTGGGAATGTTTCTGTTTTTAAATTAGGGTTAGCTTTTGGAGTTTGCGGATGGGTTTTAGTCCAAATTACTAACAAAGCCGAAAAGTTGCGATCGCCTTCTGAAGCATCAAGTTTAACTACAACAAATCCATCAGCGATTAAATTTCAGTCTAATCTCGGTCAAATCCTCCTCGGCTTAGGTTGGCTGGTATCGGTTTTGGACAAATACCCTTGGCAGACTTTTACGATTAGTTTATTGATTGCATGGATGCTGTGCGATCGCTTAGTTAAATGCGAAGAATCAAGTGATTTAACTTACTTATTCTTTTGGGGTTTACAAATTCTCTGGTTAGGTCAAAGGCTCATTCCTGACGATTGGAAAGGAAATTTTACTCAGCAATTATTAACTTGGTTTCAGACTCAATCCGAAATTAATTTGTTTGGGATTTTATTATTTCCCTATTTAATTATTACTTTAGTGATTGCCGCAATTTATCGCGATCGCCAAAAATATCATTTAGCAAGTACGGGTGAATTACTTGCTTTAGGATTTGGGGTTTTTCTTACTATTATTAGTGTTGGCTATCCATCCACCATATTCGTGAATTTATCACTCTCGGCGGTGACACTATTCAT
>Ga0315899_10001471_pt1 | contig 26781 bp, 23 predicted proteins | sample LakEriMetagenome_2_FD_203518 | JGI IMG/M metagenome (GOLD analysis project Ga0315899, IMG submission 203518) | Freshwater fungal communities from buoy surface, Lake Erie, Ohio, United States - Buoy 4 MA112 | ecosystem: Environmental > Aquatic > Freshwater > Lake | place: USA: Lake Erie, Ohio... | reverse complement strand
GAGATTCTGCAAACTTTAATATGAAAAATAAAGCCGCGTTAACGAATTAAGTTCAACTCTTAAGTTTCCTGATGGTCACATACTCAATCATCTTATTATAGCTGCATCTTTCGTCTGTAAGGGGAGCCATAATGGACAAGCCATCAGCAATGATGGCTTTTTCTTTTATTATCAATGAGTTAGGGGAGTTGCATCTTTTTATTTTTCCACCACCATTTTCTCAGAGTTGATGCAACTGAATTATGTAAATTCAATCTCACGATTTAATTATTATTAAACTTTATTCGAATAATAATGTCTATAAAACCCCTTTAACATCATTAATAATAAAGAACATGCGATTTCTTGTTAATCTTTTATCGATTTCTATTCTTTTATTTTCATGTAAAAAAGATGAATTGCCTGCAAGTCCGAAAGTTATACCATATGCAGAGGGGTTGACTACCAACTACATTACAGTAAACAATGTTACAAGAAAATATTTGGTATACAGGCCAACAGGAATGACAACCGTGAATGCGGTTGTGACAGTTCTTCACGGCGGGGGTGGAAATGGTACAGGGGTTTCCGAGCTTGGGACACATCCACTGTCTGTTTTTAGAACCATTGCTGATACCGCTAAATTCTTGGTTGTATATCCAGAGGGTTCGCTTGATACTCAAGGAAATCCAGGTTGGAACGATTGCAGAAGTGATGATGTTTCAGGCAGTCAGGGGGATGATATCACTTTTTTGAAACAATTGAATGCTAAACTGATGTCTGAATTGAATATCAACTCACCAAAAATGTATTTGACGGGAACAAGTAATGGAGCGTTAATGACTTATTCTTATGCATTTCAATATCCCGAAACAATTAAAGCTATAGCAGTTTCAAGCGGCAATTTACCTATGTTTCCTGAAAGTGGAGCTTGCACAAATGGTTCAACGCTTCCATTACCAATTTTGTTAACACACGGAACAAGCGACCCTGCAATGCCAGCAAATGGAGGATGTGTTGCTAATATAGGCGGTGCATGTAATCGTGGAAAAGTGATTTCACAAACAGAAACTATAAATTACTGGCTTCAAAGAAATGGACTACAAAATGTTACGCCTACAATATCGACCTTTAATGTAAATACATCGGACGCAGGAGATGTAGAAAAAAGAGTTTATATTGGAGTAAACCCATTAGTATATTTCGTATTAAACAATGCAGGACATTCTGTTCCAAGTAAAACAGTGTACAGTAATTCCTCTCCTGCAAGCGGCGTTCAAAATCGAGATATAGAATATGCAGAAGAAGTTTGGAATTTTTTTAAAGGTCTTCAATAAAAAGCAAGATTCAGTCTTTCTTGATGAGGTAAATCATGTTTAATTCTTGTCTAAAATTCAATGGAATAAAATCAGAAAACTAATTTAATCTCTTATGCGACATATTTTTATATTAATAGCTATTACTTTTTTAATAAGTTCTTGCAAAAAAGACAACAACCCCACAACCTATGCAGACAAGCCAAGTGAGCAAAAAACGATAAACCTGACTGTTGACGGAAATGCAAGAAGTTTTATAGTTTATCTTCCAACAGGTTACAATAATGCAGGTGAAATGCCTTTGATATTTGCCATTCACGGAGGAAGTGGAACACCAGAAGGAATGATAAACATTGCTAATTTCAAAACTATTGCCGACAGAGATAAAGTTGTTTTGGTGTATCCAGCAGGAATTCAAAATAATTGGAACGATGGAAGACCAACAACACCAAATCAATTAGGAATTAACGATGTTAGTTTTTTCAACCAAATGTGTGATTATATGATTGCCAATAATTCGGTTGACGGCAATAAAATTTATGCAACAGGAATTTCTAACGGTGGTTTTATGTCTTCACGTTTGGGCTGTGAATTAAGTAATCGATTTGCAGCTATTGCAGTGGATGCAGCAACCATTGAAGCAACGACCATTGCGCCTAATTGCAACCCTGGCCGACCAGTCCCAGCTATATATATTCACGGAACAACAGATCCCTTAGTTCCTTTTACTGGAGGACAAATGACCGCAGGAGGTACAGCGGGCGGAACGGTCTTGTCTCATTTTCAAGCAATAGATAAATGGGTAACCATTAATGGTTGCAATTCTACACCAACAATTACGGATTTACCAGACATTGCAAATGACGGAACAACAATAAAACAAAGAGTTTATTCAGGCGGAACAAATGGAAGTGAAGTAGTAAGTTATGTAGTTTTAAATGGCGGGCATACTTGGCCACAAGGTTATCAGTATTTGAATGAAGCTATTATTGGAAAGACAAGCCAAGATATGAATGCCTGTGAAGTCATTTGGGCTTTCTTTAAAAGATTTAGCAGATAATATTTCTTATTAAATTCTTGCTTCAAGAGTTTAATAATTCAGTATTCCGAAAGGTATGTTCCCAATCAATTTATTGAAGCTGCAACTTTCATCATTAAGGGGAGCCATACTGGACAAGCCATCAGAAATGATGGCTTTTTCTTTGTCTATCAGTGAGTTAAGGTAGTTTTATCTTTTTTATTAAATTTATGAAAAAGATATTGCTATGCCTTTTGTATCAGTAACTCGACTACGTGTAAAATCTCTATTTTTTCTAATTTCCTTTATGAGAGCAAATGAAGCTTCAGTTAAAGAAATAAAAGTATCAAAAGGGCTTCTGAAAGGCAAAGAACTGATTGACAAGAAATTAACTTTTTGGACAGTTACTATTTGGGAGAATGAGGAATCTATGAAGAAATTTAGAGGTTCTATTGCGCATAGAAATGCTATGCAGCAACTTCCTATATGGTGTAATGAGGCATCTTACCATCATTGGATTCAAGAAGACGATGAATTACCATCTTGGGATACGATATCTAAAAAATTGTTTTCAGAAGGAAGGTTGAGTAAGGTAAGAAATCCCTCGAAAGCTCAAATCGAAAATCACTTTCCGCCCATTAAATGGGCAAAAACTGAAAGAAGATTAAAGTAATAAATCAGTTATTTTTCAATAAGTTATCCCTTTAATTTCCTGATAGTAACATACTCAATCATCGCATTATAGCTGCATCTTTCGTCTGTAAGGGGAGCCATAATGGACAAGCCATCAGAAATGGTCGCTTTTTCTTTGTCTATCAGTCAGTTAGGCTAGTTGCATCTTTCCATTTTTCAAAATTGATTTTTCATAAAAGATGCAACTAAGTATCTTCTTTTTCATCTTCCCATCGGACTACTTGTAAAATGACAGGAGCTTTTCCAAAGTATTGTCTGTAGATTTATAGAAACAATTGTAATATGAAAAACGGATTTGTGCTTGATATTATAAATGAAAATACGGAAGAGATATCTGTTTCATTATTCACTAACAAAGAAATTCCATCCGGAGTTTCAATCATGTACAAAAATTCAAATTACGATTATAAATCCTTGTTTTTAATGTCAATTAACGAAGGTTTTATGGGTGCCGGAATATCAACTGACGATGAGCGGATATGTCATGTTACTATTTATAAAAACAGCAACCCAACTAGCTATAAATTTTATAAAATACTTGATAACAAAGAAATCATTATTGATGGGACAACTAATTATATAACCCTTGTAATTCCACCTTCATCTAAAACATTAATACAATTGATTCCTGCCTTTAAATAGATAAAGAAATAATAAAGGGGCTTCTGCAGATGAAATAATTAAAAATCGAATTTTATTCCTTACTCTCGATATACAATAGTTCTTAAAATAATTAATCAATCATAAATAAAACAATAAGTAAAAAAACATGCATTGATACGTAGTTGATAAAAGCTGCATCTTTCATCATTAAAGGGAGATCAACAGGGATGAGCGTTTCAATTATATTGGCTACAGCTTTTACAAAAATACGTAAGCATAGTTACACCCTCTCATTTTCTATATTTTATAAAAAACATTCGAATTTCATCATAATTTCCTTAACATAGAATAAGGCATTATTTTAAGTAGAAATCCTATCATGCGCCAACGCTTTGTGATGTAAACAACTTTTTTCTTTCTTTTGATGGCAGTAAAAATTTGCTGTGCAGCTTTTTCAACAGGTGCCACCCAAAACATTCCTTCTCCCTTTGCCATATCGGTGTCTACATAACCTGGTCGCACATCTGTTACATTAATTTTCGCACCAGATTTATCTGCGTTTAATCTTAATCCTTCGAGATAGTTAATTTGAAAAGCTTTGGTTGCATTATAAGAGGGGGCTTCTCCATTTCCCATCAGGCCTGCAATGGAGCTGATATTTACTAAATGTCCATTTCCTTGTTTCTTAAAGTATCTCATAGCCCAATCCGCTACACAAGTAAAGCCTTGGATATTCGTCTTGATTACACTATTCTCAATATCAAAGGTTAAGTTTTTATTTTCTTCGCCAATACCTGCAGAAATAATCAATAAATCCAAGCCACCCATCTGACTAAACAATTCATTACATATTGGTTCTATAGTTGATAAATCCTGAACATCCATTTTCTTAAAGATTACCCTACTCAAATCTTGTGCTTGTATGGATTGAAATAAATCCTGACGTCTGCCAGTTACACCTACCAAATAACCCTCTCGTAAAAGTAACTCAGCCATTGATTTTCCAATACCGCTAGTCGCACCAATAACTATTGCTTTTTTCATTTATATAAAAGTAGATAAACAATATATCAAAACCAAACTCCTGCAAATTTGAAACAATATTCAATTCTTTAACTTCCAGATAGTCACACATTCAATCATCGAATTATAGTGGCAACTTTCGTCTGTAAGGGAGCGGATATAAAAGTAAAAGGGTTATACTTGTATGCTATAACCCTATTGTAATAAAATGCTACATATGAAAATAGTAAAAAGTATATTTTTAAGTCTATTGCCGGCTTTTGGCGGAGTATTGATGGTATTGGGCGAATTGGATGACTCACCAGGTCTTGGTGGTATTGGTCTTATTCTTATTGGCCTATCCATTTACATGAACACGAGATTTATAAAACAGTAATTTTAAATTAAAAGCTGTTTCAATGGTGTGTATAAAATCTTAAGATACCTTCCTATTGCACTTACAGTACTTGAGAATTTTTGGTTGCTGATTGAGTTGAATAGTTGAGGAACTCAGATTCATTTACAGGGTTGTTGAAGATGAGATTCAGATTGCAGCATGTCGATTTCATGATAAATGAAAAGTAGATTAGCTGCAATGTTCCTCAATATGGAGATCCTGCCGTCTTCTATACATGGCTTTTTAATTTTGACAACGATACAGTTAATTCGCGCCGCCTCAATCTATGAAAGCTGAAATATACACATTGTCCAACAGGTCTGCCAGTGCATGGTCTTTCTCTGTGATTACATTACCTGCATCATGGGTTGTAAGCATTACGAATACCCGATTGTAACAATTGCTCCATTCGGGATGATGATTCAATGCTGATATCAAAGGAGCTGCTTTTTGCATGAATAACATCGCAGTATCGAAATCTTTGAATTCATAAGTTTTGCTCATGCTGTTATTTTTTATGATCCAGTCTTTCATTTCTCTTCATTTTTTTATTAATGATAATACCAAAAAAATAATTGCCTTATTTCATATTTACAATTTCTCTTCCATTGGTTGATGCACAATCACAATTTCCTAATTTACAAATCTAACATTCAAATAACAGTCGCAACTTTTTAATTTAAATTGATCAACTGGGTATTATCTATCGGTTTCTTCGATTTATCGTTAGTGGTTTTTGAAATCAGGTAACATACAAATACAATTTTGCAATGCAATTGTATCTGATATTGTAAATAATATGATGTACAACAAAATGACAAAGACATTTTATTACTTACATTCTGGATCTTTTTTAAGACATCATCTACAAGTGAATTTTATTAATGCATCTCATTCATGTAGTTTTCTATCTTTACATGCTTATTCATCACCTTGAGAAATAAAATCAATTATATAGGCCAACTGAAAATCAGCGCTTTCATATTTTTATTATGGATTGTAAATGTCAATCAATCCAATGCTCAATTTGCAGATCTGGGGAGTTGGAATATCATGAATGTAAAATACAACCACGATCAAAAATGGAGTCTTTTTGCAGAGGCGCAGCTGAGGTCGCTGAAATTCTACGACGATTTTCATTATTACGAATACAAAGGCGGCCTGCAGTATGCTTTGAATCAAAACACAAGGCTGACTTTGGGCGCCGGCAGTTATCAGACATACCGAGAGGGCGGAGATTTTGTTTTACCGAAAAACAATGATGAATTCCGGATATGGCCTCAGGTAACCCTGCTGCAATCCAGCGGTTTGCTCAAGATTGAACAGCGGTATCGCGCCGAGCTCAGATTTACAAGCAATGGATTTAGAAACAGGTTCAGATACAGACTAGGCCTTTCCTATCCTATGGGTAAAAGCAAAAACAACACCCGACCATTTCACTGGATTGCCAACAATGAAATATTTTTTACCGACAACGAACCCTATTTTGAACGCAACCGTTTTTTTTGTGGGTTCAATTACAGTATCGCTTCCAACACCATATTACAATTCGGCTATTTGCACCAGTTCGACTATAAGATCAATGATGAGACAGGAAGAGATTTTTTGGTCTTAGGCATGTATTATGAAATATTTCAAAAAAAGAACGAAGCTTTAAGAGTCGAGCCTGAGTCAAAAAACAGCAATTGATTATTTAAGCAATTAACTTTCGGACACCTTGGCATAGGGCAGCCGCGAAAGTTTTTGCGTGAGGTGATAGCTGTCAAGGCCACTGCATGTTACAGTTTCGGCAAGCTCTAGGTCTATGAATCCATCGGGCTGAATCCATATTTCGGGCACCACTACTTTTATGATTTTTCCAATAATCAAAAAGGTGCCGTTGAGTTCAATGTTGGTTTTGCTTTCAAGCTCACAGGCGAATTTTATTTTCGATTCCATTACAAATGGTGCCGATATGTCATTGTCATATTCAGGCGTAAGACCAACCGATTTGAATTCGCTTACTCCCGGAGGATACTTCGCGCTGCACTGATGCGCCTTTTCATAAAATGATGGAAGCACGTGGTTGATTGTATATTGTTTGGTATGAAGAATATTTCCCAGTGTATTTTGTTCTTCTTTGTTGGGCCTGATGATGATGCCACAAAGTGCGGGATTTGCGCCCAAGTGAAAAAGACTGCTGAATGTGGCAAGATTCTCATTGCCCTCTTTACTTTTGGTGCCAATCAATACGAGGCTTTTAAATCCTCCAAGCGAGTTGATGAAATGGCTTCTGTATCTTGTCTCAAGCAGACTGATGTCTTGTTGGTTGAATGTCATGTTGTTTTCTTCTGGTGTGCGTATTTAAAATTCTTTTATTTTCTTCTTTTACAAGAGTATCATTTCGGTGTCCCCATATTTTATTTCGCGCTTCTTTGCTTGAAAGCTGTACGTCCACTATAGGTGAGGGATAATCGCTTCCGATAATGACACCATAAAGCTCCTGTTCCATCCTACTCATCAGGTCTGGTCGGTGTATATGATTCGCAGGAACTTGATGAAGTTCCGGCACCCATTTTTTGATGAACACCCCCTGTGGATCATGCTCCTGGCTTTGTTTGATGGGATTATAAATTCGAATCGTGTTGATACCGGTGGTTCCTGCTTGCATTTGAATTTGTGGATAATGAATGCCAGGCTCGTAATCTAAAAACAAATGAGCAAGGTGATAGGCCGCATCTCTCCAGTCTTGGTACAAGTGATGGCAAAAAAAGCTTACAAGCATGGCCCTCATTCTGAAGTTGATCCAGCCTGTTGCTTTCAGACATCTCATGCAGGCATCTATTAAAGGAAAGCCGGTCGCGCCATTTTTCCACGCGTTAATGTAAATTTCATTCCTGGGGTGTTGCAGTTTCTCATATCCGGCATTGATGCATTGTGACTCGTAAGAACATTCTATTTCAAACTTTTGAATGAAATGACAATGCCATTTCAGTCTTGTGAGGAATTGTCGGAAGGAGAAAGGGTTGCTGGATGTTTTGGCACCATGAGAAACAAATTGGTAGGCTTGTCGTACAGAAGTATTGCCCCAGCTCAAATAGGGTGAAAGTCTGCTGCAGCTGGTTCTACTTTCGAGCGGCTTGCTGATGTGTCTGCTGTAATGAAAGCCTCTCTCTGAGACGAAAGAATTCAAATATCTGAATGCATAATCTTCGCCAGCGGGCTGAAATAAATTTGAGTAGCACTGCAGCATTAACAACCACTCCTTTGAAAGCGCAAACGGGTGTGAAAAAGAAATTGATGTTGCAGCCGAGTAGCTATTATTGATGATTGGCGCATGCATAGAAACAAACCATGCTTTATCCCATCCGGATCTGTCTTTGATGCCTCTGATAATTCCATCTCTTTGAAACTGCCGCCACTGTATGTTATTTGTTTTGCAGTATCGTGCCACATGTTTGTCGCGATTGTACGAGAATTGAACTCCGCTTTCCTGATAGCTGAAAATATTGAGAACTTCAAAACGCTCTCTGATGAAATTTAGTGCGGTTATTACATCGGTGTGAAAAATACAGACTTCTTTATTGTAGTCATTTAATTTTTTATTCAGCTCCCTGATGGAATGGTACTGAAATTGCAAGTGCCTGAGGCTTGTGTCTGCATAAGCCATCATATCAGGTTCAAAGAAAAAAACAATGAGATAGGGAATGCCTGCCGATTCGGCATTATGGAGCGCCATATGATCTTGAGATCGAATGTCGCGTTTGATCCATACCAGATTGATTTTCTTTTTTTCAGACATGTAGTTGTATGAATTTCGGCTCGTATACAAAAGTTGTTTTTATTTTATAATCCTTTATTGATTGTTCAATATTAGCCGGTGATTTGTTGATGAATGTCAACAATAAATGCTATTCGTCATTTTATTAACCCTAATTACAGCAGTCATTTGGTGTTCATTCAATATATAGAAGCTACTGGAGCTGCTTAGCTGTAAAAAATCGGAACCGATACCTCTTGAAAACATTGATTTCAATATGGTTCGGAAGCAACATCTAAAATATTATTATCCGGCTAGATGAGATTAGGCGCGTATAGATTTTATTATCATTAACTGTTGCCCAGTCCAATATTTTTGAATTAAAAAATGAGTATCTTTCACAAGAAGGGTTTGTTGATGACCCGAGCTCATTTCAATTTCGATCAATCAATTTATTTCAGCACATGAAAAACGTATTCAAAATCGTCGTGTTCATCATGATGGTATTTTTTACAAAGCAAGAGGCGAATGCACAAAATGCAAAAGTTTGGGTAAAGATTTCAGATCCGAATGATGTTCCCTACTTTAATACAGATGGATCATTGCAATCCAACAACGTGGTTTTTAATCAACAAATTCAGCTTCTTGGTATTTATGACTCTCGTCTAGCCTTACCCGCTTCGAAAAAAACGGAATTGCAAAAAGTGTATCAACTTACATGTCAGTGTTCCATAACCGAACTCGAAACTTCGCTAAACAATAATGTTGCTGCTGTGTCGGGAGTATACAAAGCGCCGGTGTATGATACACTTCATACGCCCAACGATTATCAGCTAGTGCAAGGCATCAACAATTATGCACTTAATCTCATCAATGCACAACAGGCATGGGATATCACCAAGGGAGACAGCAATGTGATTTTGGCGATCAGCGATCAGGATTACAGCGCTAATCATTCCGAGCTTGTGGGAAAGTATGTGCATCTCTATCAAGGTGGCGCCACACCTACACATGGCAACGCGGTATCGATACTTGCTGCGGGAAGCACCAATAACAATAATGGTCTCAGTTCTATTGGGTACAATTGCAGACTAGGTTTATATGGCATGAATTACAACGAAATGCTTGTTGCAGCATACGCAGGCGCTCGTGTCATCAATATGAGTTGGACTTCCGGCTGTTTTTATAATCCATACGAACAATTATGTGTAAACGAAGCATATGAGGCGGGAGCTTTTCTTATTGTTGCTGCAGGAAATGGTATGATTTGTGGCGGACCCTCAGGTTATTTATATCCCGCTTCTTATGATCATGTTTTTTCTGTGACCAGTGTTGGTCAGAATGACAATCACATGCAATTTCCCAATGATACCATAAATACACATCAGCACAATGATAAAGTTGATCTCAGTGCTCCGGGCTATGGTGTCGCTGTAAATCCTTTTGAGGGATGGTTTATCAACAGCTCAGGCACAAGTTACGCTGCTCCGATTGTTACTGGAACAGTAGGGCTCATGCTCAGCGTCAATCCTTGTTTAAGCAGAAAAGACATCGATACTATCCTTCGACTTTCAGCAGCCAATATCGACAGCGTCAATCCTTTATTTATCGGTAAGCTTGGTGCTGGTCGTCTTGATGCTTATGCAGCAGTTCAGATGTCTCAGGTCTGGGCTACACAACCAATGTCGGTGCTCCTCCAGCCGGTCAACGCATTTGCTCCTCCCGGTGGCACTGTTCAATATATGGTGTCTTCTACCAGTTCGTTACCGTTATATCAATGGCAGCGTGACTCAAGTGGTATCTTTGTTAATCTCATTAATAATGCCACATACAGTGGCGTCAAGACCAACACCTTGACAGTTTCTAATGCCGGGTTACTGCTTAATAACACTAACTATCGTTGTGTGATGACCTCCGGATACTGTCAGGTTACCAGCAATGCAGCAAGCCTACAGATTAACTCTAATGTAGTACTTCCTGATGCTGCAGGGCCTATAAATCTTCCGGCTGTGATTTGTTTCTCGGATACGATCATTCTCAGTGTCGATTCGGTAAATAATGCTACCGGCTACAACTGGGTGGTCAATGGAAACAGTACAATTGTATCGGGACAAAATACTACATCTGTGACAGTGTTTGTTGTTGATACTGCATTTTCGGTTACGGTAACACCAACCAATAGTTATGGTTCAGGCGTGTCAACAACCATACCCGTGAGTACAGGACCTTTTGCTACGGGTAGTTTTGCGGGAGGAGCTTCTGTTTGTGCAGGAGATTCGGCAATACTGACATTAAATCTTACAGGCAACAGTCCTTGGACAGGTTTGATCAACGGATCTATTCCTTTTTCGTCTGCAACAAGTCCTGTACAGATCACCGTTAGTCCAAATAGCACAACAGATTACATACTTACATCACTTTCTGCAGGAAGTTGCCCTGCATTTCCTGATTATTTCTCCACCATGGCAACCGTTGTTGTGTTGCCCCAAGTTTTAGACACTTCACATGTTGTCGTTTGTTCGAATCAGCTGCCTTACCAATGGCATGGCTTATCGCTCAACAGTTCAGGATTTTACAACGACACAGTTGTGGTTGCCGGCGGATGTGATACAGTATCTATTTTGCATCTTACGGTCATAGGGGGCAATGTCCCCAATGCCCCTTCCGCCCTCACACAAGCGCTTGTGAGTAACCAATGTCATCAAAGAGTATATAGATATATAGCAGCAATTACGCCCAATGCTCTGGGTTATCAGTGGAACATACCCACTAGTTGTGGAGGCGTCGGACCGGTGACGGTTGATTCCGGAGATATCAATAGTTCGAGAATCATCAAACTCAAATATTACAGCAACCAGGCAGCATGGGCGACTGATAGTATTAAGGTAGCTGCATATAACAGTTGTGGAACTGGTCCTTATAAAGCAGCGAAGCTGATCAATGCTACACTGAATGTTCCGTCAACGCCGGCTTCAATTACAGTAGCGCCGCTTGTAACCAATGTTTGCGGCCAAAGAAAATACCGATACACTGCTCCTGATCTGCCATTGGGTAACAATACGACAACACCAGCTACAGGTTATATTTGGAGTTTTACATCTCCTATGCCATTGCAGGCACAATTGGATTCAGGTACGCTCAACTCCAAAATCATTGTCGTTCGATATTTATCAAACATGGCTGCAGCACCAGGCGACAGCATTCGATTGGTCTATACTTCTGCTTGTGGCAACTCTTTGCAAAGAAAGCTCAAGATCAATATTGCCGCACTTAATGCACCACCAGCACCGTCATCAATTTCCATTACACCTTTGGTGACTAATGTTTGCGGCCAAAGAAAGTACCGTTTGATTATGCCTGCAGCTTCTTCACCATCAATCAACACAGCATCAGCTAACGGATATGAGTGGGTAATCACAGGAAATGCGGCTCAAAATATGCTTATTGACTCCGGGTCTCTGGCTTCAAGAATTGTAGTTATCATTTATACATCAAATATGGCCACATCGGTAGGAGACAGCATCAAAGGAAGGTACACCAGTGATTGCGGGCCCGGCACGTTCAGGGCTTTGAAATTCAGCGCACCCAATTTGAATCCTCCTTCAGCTCCTGCTTACATTCAGATTACGGCCGTAGCGCCTTCAGTCTGCGGATCGAGAATCTACAGATATACAGCACCACCACTTACAACCGGCACATCAACCATTGCTCCGGCTAACGGATATGTATGGTCACTCACAGGAATTCTTGGCGCGAACGCTTCTATAGACTCGGGTAGCCTTAACAGTCAGGTTATTCGAATAAAATATTTCAGCAATGCTGCAGCGCTAACCGGTGACAGCATCAGACTTAGGTACAATTCAGCATGCGGACTTGGGACTATACGTGCAAACAAACTCACGAATACCGTCCTTTACGGATGTCCACCATTGACAGCCAAAGCCAATTTGATGATCGCCGAAACAAAGATATTTCCAAATCCGTTTTCGGGAAGTATACAGGTGATTGTCGGAGAAGAATTTCAACATGATATCATTGCAACAATAACAGATCAGGCTGGCAGAAGACTGGAACGTCAAGACCTTCGAAGGCCTTCCAAGTTCGAAATGGGAAAATATTTATTACCAGGAATTTACTGGCTGATTATAGAAAATAAGAAAAACAAAAAAGTTTTTAAAATTGTAAAAGGAGGATAGTGTCTCCTAAAGTACTCAAGAAAGCTGAAACACATGACTAACAATTCATTATCGGGATTCAGAAGAGCCAAGGCTTACCGTGAGTTCAAAATATCCTTTGAACGACACGTGAAGGATATTTTATTTATCATTCTCGGTATTTTCGCTGCAGCATTCGGCCTAAAAGGATTTCTGCTGACCAATGATTTTATAGACGGAGGAGCTACAGGCATTTCTCTGCTGCTTTCTTCCATAACACAAGTCCCTTTGTACTTACTTATTTTACTTGTCAACATACCTTTTGTATTGCTTGCTTATCTGTTGATGGGTAAGAATTTTGCTATCAAAACCACATTGTCCATCACGGGCCTTTCTTTGGTATTGGCCACTGTAAGTTTTCCGGTGGTTACAAACGACAATCTTCTTGTTGCAGTCTTTGGTGGCTTTTTTCTCGGAGCAGGTATTGGTTTTGCCATGAGAGGAAGTTCTGTGATTGATGGAACAGAGGTGCTTGCTATTTTTCTCAGCAGAAGGCTCAACACCACCATAGGCGATATTATCATTGTCATCAACGTCATCATCTTTTCGGCAGCCGCTTATTTTCTAGGTATAGAGAATGCACTTTATTCTATGATCACCTATTTGGCAGCATCAAGAACGCTGGATTTTGTTGTGGAGGGGATCGATGAGTATATCGGGGTGACAATTATTTCCTCACATAGCGAGGAAATCCGGCAAATGATCATTCAAAAGCTTGGTAGAGGCGTGACCATATACAGCGGAAAGGGCGGGTACGGGAAAAAAGGAGAAACTCGCGACGCTGAAATTCTGTATACGGTCATCACACGATTTGAAATCAATAAACTGTACACTGAAATAGAAAAAATCGAGCCGGCTGCATTCATTGTGATGAACAGCATCAAGGACATCCGTGGCGGTCTTGTGAAAAGAAGGGCATTCAAACATTGAATTTACATTATTTTGCAACGCTCATTTTCATTCGAGAAATTCTGTTTTTAAAACCCCGGTCATTTAAAACAAAAATGATGATAATAAAAAATAAATTGGAACTATTGTGGTTACAGCTACTCCTTTCATTGGTGCTCTTTTCCTGCGTAAAGCCGGCAACTCAAAATAATGTAGAATCGGGAACAAGCAACCTGTCGGATACTACAATACGTAACGTATCATATGGCAGCAACACGAGACAGGTGTATGATATTTATTTGCCTTCTCGAAGAGACAGCAACACTCCAGTGGTTTTGCTCATTCATGGTGGGGCGTGGAAAGCCGGACAAAAAGAAGACATGAACAACTACGTAAATCTCATCAGATCCAAATGGAATAACGTAGCTGTAGTGAATATGAATTACAGACTTGCGAGCAACATCAATAATATACATCACAATGAAATCATGGCAGATATACAAGCCGCTACGAATCATGTGATACAAAATAAAAACAGCTATCAAATCTCATCAAGATTTGGTGTGGCAGGAGCGAGCGCAGGCGGACAACTAGGTATGATTTATGCTTACAAGTACAATCCTGCTATCAAGTGTGTTGGAAATATTTTTGGGCCGAGTATCATCAACGACTGGTCGTGGTATAATAGTACCAATCCATGGCTGGGCGGATATACCGGCGATATACTCACCGAATATGTGGGTCAAACCTGGGATACCACAGCCTATAAAGCAGTTAGTCCTTATTCGAATATTACGGCCACATCAACACCAACAATTATTTTCCATGGCAATCTCGACCCTATTGTGCCTGTCTATCAGAGCCAGTGGATGCATAACAAACTGAATACAATAGGTGTACCCAACCAGTATCATGAGTATGTTGCATTTCATGGTTTTGATGACACCCAAAACAATGATGTTGTAATCAAATTGGTGGATTTTTTCAAAACACATATCAATAGGTGACCTCCGAAGCAAATACAGGTTCAATGATATCCACATAGATATTGAATAGTGACGATAATTTTTGGTTGAAGAGATCGGATCGGTGATGCTGCTTGACTAAACCTATTTTCTGTCATTTCTTGAAACGACAATCGCTTTGTAATTTTGATGATGAAAAAAAATTCATTGCTCTCGAATAAAATTCATGCCGGAGTTTTATTTGTACTATTCAATATAGTATTTCATCAATGCTTTTCACAAACTTTGCCCTCCATACAACTTGATCGTCCCGATCAGACAGAGTGTCCTTATATTACTCCTAAAAATTACATACAGGTAGAAAGCGGACTTACCATAGAGAATGACATCGGATCAAGACAAACCATCAGTCATCCCACATCACTTTGGAAATACGGCATCAATGACAAGTTTGAATTGCGGTTGATTACTGAATGGGTCACGCAAAAAATCGACGGCAACAATACAATTGGATTGCAACCTATAACGATTGGATTCAAGACAACACTTTTTGAACAACAAGGAATTTTGCCCAAGACTTCCTTTATTGGACATGTGACCAGTTCGCGTCTGGGGTCGGCAATTTATCATACTCCCTACATTGCCCCTTCTTTTCGATTTACCATGCAGCATTTGATCAGCGATAAGTTTTCGATTTCTTACAACCTGGGTGCTGAATGGGACGGACGAAATACAAACGCTACTTACATCTATACTTTTACCGGAGGATTAGGTCTGACAGAAAAACTGGGATTCTATGCAGAGCTGTATGGCTTCTTGCCTGAAAAACAAATTCCTGACCATCGGTTTGACGGAGGCTTTACTTATTTACTTCATCAGGATATGATGATAGACCTTTCTGCAGGCGCAAGATTTTTCCAGGATATCCAAACCCATTATGTTTCCTTTGGTTTTTCTTTTCGATTCAATACACGAAGGCGCTGACCAACAGGTGTCTTGAAACATACGCCGCGTAGTACTAGACACAAACAACAAATGAGCATAAAATATTTTTGAAAAACATTACTACAGGAATAAAAAACGAGCGTCTTTTACGAATACCCGGAAACAAGGCCTTGTATTTCCCCTAGTGCTGCTTTGTTTTCGTTGGCATATAAATGGCGGCACCATCTTTCATGAATCAAATCAACGAGGCATCAGAAGCGGATATTAAATATCGCGCTTCGTTTTAAACGCCTCAATACACTTTGAATTTTCATTACAACTTTATCCAAACGCCTTTTTTATTTTTAATTAAATATAATCCTTTGTCTCTGCTGTATCCATTAATTTCATCGTATTCACAAGGCAACACTTCCACGCCTTCTTCATTTACCACTCCCGACTTCCCCTTGTTTATCACTTTGATCATGCCATTCCAAATCCAATCATGATCGATAAAGTCGTATAAGTTGTTGTTGACGGATTCATTTTTTTTGTTGATGAAAAAATATTTGTTTCCCTTTTTCACACCGGCAATATTTTTATAAAAATTTCGCACATCATCGTATTCAAAAGGTATCACAACATGATTTAATGAATCGAGAAATCCCCATTTCTTATTTAATGAGGCTGCAATCAACCCGTTGTTAAATTTTTCTGCAAGAGCCTCATAAATTGCGGGGATGATTATACGTCCGGTTGAATCAATGATTCCATAATGTTTTTTTGTTTGTACTTTAATTTTACCATGATACATCCAACCATGTTGGTCGTATTGTGGCTGAATGATTACTTTAAGATCTTTGTCCATCATGCCCCATTTCCCATTTTTTAGAAACCAGTATTGTCCTTTGCAGGTTACAAAATCCAAGCCCTCAAATTCGCAGGGCAGTATTACTTTAAAATCCTTGTCCATCAGCCCATACCGATCATTCAGTTTTATGGTGTACAATTCGATACCACCCTTGAAGCCAACGATCTCATCATAAATAAGCGGCACCTTCACTTTTCCATTTTTATCTATGATTCCATACCGATTATTGATGGAGGCTTTATAATAGCTTTTATCCCATCGATATTCGGAGGTGTTGGATTCCATGCCTATGATATGATTGTATATGATCGGACATACCAGTCGACCGTCATCATCAATGATACCTTTTAATTGATCACGGGCTACTATTCTCCTTCCAGTTATATACTGATTCATACCGCCACCTTCTTTTATTTCCCAATTTGCATATCTTTCAATGCAGCCTGTTGTAGGGTTGCCATTCATATCCAGACAAAAAGTGTTCTCTGATTTTCGCACGATAGTTTTTCCCTGATAAAATTCAATAGCATCATCGTAAACGAATGGAATCACGACTTCTCCTTTGTGGTTGAGAAAGCCCCATTGATTGTTGTTGCAAACGCGGATGAGGCCTTCACGATTGGCATACCATATAAAATCATAGTTCGCCGGTATCACCACCTCGAATCTTCTGTTGATGAAGCCATACTTGCCATTTTTTCGAACCATGATCAGATTGGGCCTGTCTGTAGTTTCTGCTTCGTCAAGTCTTTGATCATCTATCCAATCATAATCTTCCAGTACGCTCACTTTTTTTATTCTGCTTTTATATACTTTTTTCACTTTTCCATGATCAGTAAATAAAACAGAACCATCTTGTTTGACAGATGCGAACTCATATTGCAATGGAACGATGATTTCGCTCTCGCGGTTAATGATACCCACAAGTCTGTCTTTTTTCACCAGATAATCTGTTCCTACAAGTTCGATGTACTCGTAGATGATGGGAAAAACAATATTACCGGCAGGGTCGAGGAGACCTAGGTGCTTGCCGTCGAGACGATTGATGGAATTGTGAGCGTCAGGATTCACGTGATTAATTAAATAGTATCCATTTTTCAAATGAGTACATACACGCAAATTGCCCATATAGGGATATCGATTACCACGGTGAAAAAACGCATCTGCTTTGATATCATTTGCAGACACAGCATTTTTTCCTTTGACGAGAATGCTATTCCAATAACTAAGAGACAAATCTGAATTAAAAACTTGCGTGATGACTTTTTCACGATTTCGGATGAGAATGACGTTTCTTTCCGGAAGTGGAATCAGCGAGCTCCATTCCAGTGCTCTGGGTCTGAAACTTTCATGCCAGTCCACATCCCTTTGCCAGGCAGATTCACGATCGATTTCAATGATCGATCTGCCATCAGATAATGAATAGACAATAGTGTCTGGGATTTTGATGCTATTGGGAGATTCTTCTTGACACCAACAGACATGACTTAAGAAAAACAGCACAATGAAAATGACCGACTTTGAATAATCTCGGAGGGGAAGTTTTTTTATCAATAACATGAAAACAAAAATATGAAATTGACACAAAAACAAACCCATCCTGACATTGACATGTATTATTCGTGACAAAAAGTGTGAGCATCAAATCATTGCTTCAGTTATTGTATTAAAATGATCGTATAAACATCGTCAATATCATTTTCGCTACATTTGATGATGCTTCAATTAGACTTCACCATATTTCCGGTATTGCACACCGATAGATTGATATTGAAAGAAATTACGGACAAAGACGCAACAGAATTGTTCAACATGCGCAGCAATCCCGAAATCATGAAATATGTAGACCGGCCTGCACCGAATTCAATAAACGACATACTGGAGTTGATTGAAAGGATGCGGGTAATGAAAACAAAGGGGGAAGGGATTTCGTGGGGCATCTTCAAAAAAGATAATCCTGATTTGAAAATTGGGAATATCGGGTTGTTTAGAATCATTGCCGAGCATTACCGTGCCGAGATCGGTTACATGCTCGCGATAGAAGAGCAGCAAAGAGGAATCATGTATGAAGCCATGCAGGCGGTGCTCCAATACGGCTTCGATGTGATGAATTTACACAGTATGGAAGCCAACATCAATCCGGAGAACATCGGGTCTCAAAAGCTCCTGGAGAAGGCCGGCTTTGTGAGAGAGGCCTATTTCAGAGAGAATTATTACTTCAATGGCAGGTTTATTGATTCTGCGATTTATTCATTGTTGAAAAAGGACAGAAGAGAGCATTAATTCAAGATACATTGCTTTAATTAGAGGTTCCCATCACTACATTTTCTTTGGGGATTTTCATCAATTATTGCTGGGATAATTTTTATTTGATGACAGGAGCCTAATTTTATAAAAAACTGTAAAACAATGACTTGTCATTAATTTTCACAGGGTCTTTTACGGACACCCTGCAAAAAATGATTATTATGTTTGCATATTGCCTTCATCAGTTCCCTTTTGCAAATAAACTTCAATATGTGAAGACCAACAGACTTGTTCTAAAGAGCGCTGAAATTAACCTATAGAAAAAATCGTAAATTATTTGAAAAATAATTTTATACTTAGCGTACAGATTTCAAAGGTGACGATGCCCATTAAAAAACGGTATATCCATATTTTAATAAGTTCATGCTGCGACAATTTACTTCCAATGTATCCGCCAAAAAAACTACCGATTGACAGCATTATGCCTATCTCCCAATGAATCAGTTGTTGCAAATAAAAAACACAGATTGAAACAAGACTAACGATTAGCAGTAAAAAGTTCTTAATAGGATTAGCTTTACTTACATCCAACCCACAGCCAAGAATCAATTCAAAAAGCATCAAAACTGCTGAATCCAACACAATCAAACCGGCCCATACCCCAATGAGAAAAAAAATCACATGATTTTTCGTGGTAACTTTTTTATTGATCACACTTCTGCCTTTCAATAAGGACCTTGAATTGGTTGTAATCAGAATAAAAGAAAAAATCATAGCAATAAAAACAAGGAATTGTGCATACTCGGCATCAAAATATTTTACAAGAACACTTCCCGTCAAAGTCCCCAAAAACACAGGTATGGAAATCAATACTGTTTTAGACCAAACAATATCCCCGGACTTGTGAAAATTAAAAACCGAAATAGAGGAGCCAACTAAAATCGGCAATCTGTTTGTGGCATTGGCAACTGATGGCGGAACGCCTAAAAATATCATGGCTGGCAATGTTATTGCCGATCCGCTGCTGGCAAGGGTATTCATAAAACCACTCAAGAGTCCGCAAAAAAGAAGCAGTAGGATGTCCATGTAGTGCATGATAATTGAATATGGTGACTAGTCGCCTCTAATTCAGTAGAACGAATGCTATTTGTTCATTAAGACAGACCAATATGTTTTAGTTGATTTGACTTTATTGACAGCCGTTCTAAAAAACGATTGGATGCATTATTTCAACAAAGTGGCAATGATTCGTAAAGGTGCTCCGCTTCCATTTCCAATTTTCATGGGTAATGCAACTATATAAAAATTATCGGCTGGCAACTTATCAAGATTGGCCACATTCTCAAATCCGGCTTTGTTCGCTCCCATTAATATCTGATGTGTTTTAAAATCTTTCGATTGTCCATAATCTATGCTTGGCGTATCTAAACCAAGCGCTTTGATGACTCTATCATTAACAAGAAAAGTTGTGGCCTCAGGTGATATTCCCGGGAAGTGCAATTCAGGTATTGCCTCATTACCGTGTTTATCAGTACCAAAATATTTTTTTCTGTCAGGATAGTAAGCACCATAACCCGTTCGGAACAATACAATAGTATGCTTCTTGATCATGCCATGAGCTTTTTCCCAGCTCTTTATGTCCTCCACCGAAATCAGATAATCTCTGTTTTGTAGTGCCTTTGCTGAAACATCTATCAATACAGCATTTCCTGTAAGATTAGACAGCGATATTTGATCAACAGTTAGACGATTGTCGGCAAAATGTATAGGGGCATCGAGATGCGTACCCCCATGTTCAGGCGTACAGATGGAATATGATGAATAATAAAATCCAAGAGGCGTAATCCCTGCTGCATCGGTGGAATGGTTAAATCCTTTTTGATTATTGGGCCAATACAATGTGCTTGAGTCAAAAGCGTAAGTGAGATCAATCCATTCCGGTTGATGATGAATAAAGGAAACCTTGTGTTGAACACAAGAAGAGAAGATGATTACAGCAAGTACGAATACACTTTTTATAAAGATCCTGTTCATGTTGATTGTGTTTTATTGAAAACAGTATGAATAATGTAAAATAAATAATGAATCAGAAGGTAGCTTGTTTAATTGAAAGCGGATGATTGTGAATGCCGGTAAAGAATACAATCATCACACAGTCCTTATTGCTTTTGTTGGTACCATTGTGCCATGTGCCGGTAACTTCAGCATATGCGGCGCCTGCCTTCATCAAAAATGGAGGCTGCCCCTTGCGCTCAACACTCAACTCGCCCTGAATAAGATAACCAAACAATGGATAGTCGTGCTTGTGCCAGTCTGTAGATGCACCTGCGGGTATGGTCACCTTTACAACGGTAGTTTCGGGAGCATCTCCATTAGGATATACAAGTTTTTGCCCAGCATAGCTGGTATCAGTCTTTAATAAAGTTTCAGATACTATTTTATTTTTCTGTTGACATCTGGCCGACATGCAGATGATTGACAATGCCATTGTGGCAAATATTTTATGCATAGAAAATTTGTAAAAAAATAGATACAATACCCTTGGAGCTGCAAAGTTAATTTAAAATAATAATTGACGAGAGGTGCTATAATAGTTGGGAATCCCTCATCAAAACAATCTCTTGATATTCCTCTCCGCCTTTTTCCAGTAAGCAAAAAATGAAGGGTGATATCCGGCTACATCAGGCACTATCCAGTCCCGCGGCTCTTCTTTACCGTTATACCCTATATTGAGCGGATGCTCTTTGTAATAATAGTAATGAGCTGGATATTGTTTTGTCAACTCATCAAACGATCCGGTGAAAATTTGCATGTCCGGAATATTGATGCACAGATTCAATAAGAAATCAATGCACTTTGCACTTACTGGATATTGTTTGAATATTTCAGGATCCAACAATAATACTCGATTGCCGATTTCATCTCGATGCCACAGCGGATCCATGTTGTAATAATTGTAAACGAATGCAGGTGCATTTTCATTCCACCGACGGATATCGGTTTCAGGTAACACTGTGTTCAATTGTAGTTCAATGGTTTCGGCAAGTTCAATGGGAATCGGATCACTTGCGAGTGCTTCATAAGATTTGTCGAGGAATGTTTCTTTTTGTGTGATGCCGGAGTATTTGTTGATGTTGTCCTGATTGGCATAATATTTTTTGCTGCTGTTGGCACCGCACACCCATTGCCAGCTGCAGGCATTACTCGCCCAGTCTCCATCCAGCAAGTGATAATACATCCACCGTGCGGGCTGCAACCAGTGCGCCCTTCCAAGATTGCAGGTGAGAAAAGCCGTGTACATCCTGCAATGATTGTGCATGTATCCGGTTTCGTATAACTCATGGATAGCATCGTCGATGGCTTCAATACCGGTAGACGCATTTACAATCGACTCCGGAATTTCATGATGGGCCACCGGGGATTGTTCGTATTTGATAGATTGATTGAGGTTTCTCACTTGAGCTAAACGTTGAAAATAATCACGCCAGCAAAGTTCTTTTACAAAAGATTCGATCTGATATAATTTGAATCCTCTTGTAATCATTTTATCCAGCACCATTCTTGTACTGATGACGCCACGGGATATATAAGGAGAAAGATAAGTAATGGCGCCATGAAGATGATTACGTGTAATTCCATATGTCACCGGATCTACATCGTCAATTGATGTTAATATTTGTTCATACTCAGTATGAAAAATCCGTTTCAATGTCTTTTGCTGATTTTGTTCAAAGATATTGTCCGCTGTCTGCTGCATTTGAAACGACTGATGAGCGCGTTCCTTTTTTGAAGATGCTTCTGGCTTACGCCACTATTGACTCTTTCCCGCCACAACAGGAAACTGCTTTTCTTGAGGTTTTGCCTCATCAGCCTAATCACCGCTGATTCGCTCACGCCAAACTGTATAGCGATAGCTTCAAAGGGCGTTCGGTCTTCCCAGGCCATTTCAATAATGCGATCAAGGTCTTCTGGCTTCATGATAGTTGGTTGCGAATAAAACAACCAGGAAGTACAAATGTTTGATTATTTGTCTTTATTGGATATTATCGTCATTGAATTTCTATTTCCTCTGCATTTATCGCTGCAATATTTTACATCGTCCCATACTTTCTCCCATTTCTTTCGCCAAGAGAAGGGCCGCCGACAGGTTATGCAAATTTTGGAAGGAAGATTTGCTTTCTTTATTGCTTTCATCAAATTCGTATGAGTTTTTTTTCACGCAAATGATCCAATGTCAAAGCCTGGCCTTCGTTCATATTTTGGTATTCAGTCACGTCGCAGAGAAATGCTTTATGGTCGCCAGCATCCATATAAGTCAACACTTTCATTTTCATCAGCGCAAGTGCATTTTTCAATACAGGATAATCATTCCACATCACAATCTCTTTTCTTTTTTCCAGCCTTTGTATTTTGGGAACTGTTTTGCCGGATTGTTTTCCTAATAGATTGACGAGAAGGGCCTGATGATCCGCAAGCAACTGTAATACAAACTCGCCGCTTTTTTCCACATTCTCCAAAGTTTGTGTGCCATGATAGATGCCACAGATAAAGCGCTTGGGCTGCATGCTGATCGCTGTTACATAGGTAATGATATGCATGTTTTGATTCGTATCCGTTTTACTGCTGATGCTATAAACAGGAAGGTTGACACGATTCCATGGTTTTTTTCTTGTCATAAAGAATCCAAATATTTTTCTGCGATCAAAAGATGCGTATTTCTTTTTTCTTCATTCATTTTGTCAAATGTTTTGACGAGCATTCCAAGTCGCGGATTGGTTGTAAAAAAATCTCTGTGTACATGCATGAATCGCCAGAAGAGTCCATCCCATATTTGCTGCCATGCTCCCTTTTCATAATCACTCATTTTCATCAAGTAGTTGCTGCCACTGATGTAGGGCTTGGACGTCATCAGGCCTCCATCAGCGAATTGTGTCATTCCGTATATATTAGGCACCATTACCCAATCATACGCATCAATAAATAATTCCATAAACCATCGATACACCTCATCAGGATCAAACTCACAGAGCAACATGAAGTTGCCGAGCACCATGAGTCTTTCGATATGATGACAGTAACCTGTTTGCAACACTTTTTTGATGGTGATGTCTATTGGTACGATACCAGTAGTACCATCATAGAATGAGGCAGGTATTTTTCTTTTGAAATTCCAGTAATTGGTGGTGCGTTGCCGACTACCTGCAGTTTCATAAACCATTCTAATGAATTCGCGCCATCCGATGATTTGTCTGATGAATCCTTCTGTAGAATTCAAAGGGATATTGTTTTGTGAAGCGAATGCAAGGGTTTCACTAACTATTTCTTCAGGTGTAATCAACCCGATGTTGATCATAGGAGAGAGTACCGAATGATGCAACACAAATTCTTTGGCTACAATCGCATCTTCATATTTCCCAAAATCTTTGAAACGATATTTTAAAAATTCATGCAGCCAATCTTTGGTGCTGTTGAAATCAACAGTAAAAAAATACGGGCCTTTTGTACTGCCCGGATTTTTGGGAAAGTGTTTGTCAACATAAGAACAAGCCTCATCTATGAATGAATTGGTTTCGGTAAGATTGATTGCGGGAGACTGTTGATTTTTAGGATATCGTTCTCTGTTGTCAGCATCAAAACTCCATTGTCCGCCAGCCGGCTTTTTGTTTTCATCGAGCAACAACTGGCGTTGTTTGCGCTGAAAAATGTAGAAATCCGTCTGAAAATATTTTTTTTTATCGGCGAGATATTTTCTCCCTTCGTTTTCTGTATTTAAAAATCCCGGAGAAGGATGTATGATCAATTTGATACCAAAAGTTATACAGGCTGTTTGAATCTTTTTCATCAGCCAGCAATCAGCAACTTCAGCTATGTGGATAGTTTCAATTTTTTTACCCCGCAAAGAAGCAATTAGTTTACCAACATCAGCACGTTCATCAATGCTCTCGATATATATTACATCAACGTTTTTATGCTTAAGCCATGCAGCGTAAAATTGCATAGATGCGCGGTGAAGGATAAGCTTGTGTTTGTGAAAAGAAATTTGTTGAAAAAAGAGCTGCTCTTCAACCAGTGTAACACTGTTGCAATGTTTCAATGCAGGATGATGCTGAAACAACTGATGAGGAAAAATCAGGGCGATATTTGCCATGATTTAAAAACAAACAAAAACTGCCAATGTTCGGGTGTGACTTAAAAATACTAACTGAAACAAGCTAATCCAAGATCATAGCGATGTCGATTTTAACTTAAAAGCACAAACATCAATTATCGACTGAATCTGCTTTGAAAAAGTAAATTTTATTACAAAATAAGCTGGTATTTCAAGACATGAGATAGCTATAGCGTTAGAATATACTTCTATAAGGCTTTTTCTTGAATGAAAAGGCTTTCCTTTCTACGATAAAACCCAAAAGCGATGAGCATGAAAATTAATGCTGATATGCATTCAAATGCTTCAGTTGAAGTGCTGTAATAGCTATCGTCTTTGACGAGAGTGATATTCATCTCAGGATGCGCATTTTTGATTTCTGAAAGTCTTTCATAGATTTCATGTGATTGAGCCAGCTTTCTTTCTGCATAATTTTTAAACACAATATCAAAGCAAGTTTGATGTTGCCCACGTCTAATGACTTCAAAAGATCTGACGATGGAGTTTCTGGCAGAATCTTTAAGCAACAAGTCTATTTCCATAAAAATCAGGCTGTCCATTTTTCTTGAGCTGATGTTGTCTGCGTGCGTTGAAATCAAGGAAATGGTATTGGGTTCATCGGGCTTACCTTTAGGCAAAGACTCAAAGGTGGATCTGAAGGCAATCCAGTTGATGAGAAAGAAAATGCCAATAATGATGGGCGGCACAGGAAGTTTGATCCGATTGACTAATTTTTTGAAGAAAGGGGAAAACATAACAAGCAGCGGAAGTAAGATGCCGAAACCAATACAAAACAGCCTGAAAAGAAAATTAATTTCAAGCAGCCTTTTCCAGCCGGTTCTTTTAATGTGAAACTCATCTCCGGCATTGAATATTCCGAGATTATGAAGATTGAATTCTCCCTGTATGTTTTCTTTTCTGATGGATTCGGGTGTTGTAAATTTTAGAAAATGCTGACCCCAACTCAGCTCTTCGCCAGCGCCTAAGAACATCAGCAACGCGAGTAGTAATAAAAAAATGCTTTTTGTAAATAAAAAAGCACGAAAAAAGAAAACAGCAGCAAGCAAGAAGAAACAGACAGTGAACAATTCAAAAAGACTATTCTCCATGCCGAGCATGGTCACCGTTTGCTCGCTGCACCATAAATAAATGCTGTAGCTGCAGATGATTGTGCCAATGATCAGGAGAATTTGTGAAAGAGAATCGTTGAAGATTTTTTTGATTACGGAAAGCATTGACCTAGAAATTTAATCTGAATATTACAGTTGCGAAAATATCTTATACAATCGACAAAATGAATTGATTGCGGCTTTTTTTAAAACCAATATGTTTTATTTTTTACAACGACTATCGGCAGGGGGGCTAATTTATTCATTCCACATGGGGTGTCGTATCATTTCCGGCAATGTTGAATATTGATCAGCATTCCATCCCATCCATTGTGCAAAATCTCGGAGGATGTTCCTGGGAGATTCATGCATTAAAGTGGAATGAGCTTGTATGCCGGCAGATTTTGACAACTTTTCACCCGTTTGATGGTGTAGCAGTTGATGATGCCAAAAGTAAACTTGATAAAATGAAGGATTTGGCAACTGACTGTCGATAAAGAGTTGTCTTGCCGTAGATTCAAGCAGGTCCTCGCCACGGACAATATGTGTAATGCTAAATTGAAGATCATCGGCGAGCGAACAAATTGTATATGCGGGTCGTCCATCTTTTTTTCTCACCACAAAATCATTGACCTCAATTAGCTTTGGTTCTTTCTCATTGATGATAA
>Ga0315899_10001470_pt1 | contig 26784 bp, 20 predicted proteins | sample LakEriMetagenome_2_FD_203518 | JGI IMG/M metagenome (GOLD analysis project Ga0315899, IMG submission 203518) | Freshwater fungal communities from buoy surface, Lake Erie, Ohio, United States - Buoy 4 MA112 | ecosystem: Environmental > Aquatic > Freshwater > Lake | place: USA: Lake Erie, Ohio... | reverse complement strand
GGAGTCCATCTCGTAGAGCGACTCCTCGACCGGGTCTGGCAGCACCATCTTCTTCTCGATGCCGTCGAGGCCCGCGGCGATCATCACCGCAAAGGCGAGGTACGGGTTCGCCGATGGGTCTGGGCAGCGCAGCTCCATGCGCGTTGCCTCAACCGAGCGGCCCGCCGAAATCATCGGCACACGAATCAGTGCAGAACGATTGCGTCGACCCCACACCAAGTAGGTTGGCGCCTCGTATCCGGGAACAAGTCGCTTGTACGAGTTCACCGTTGGGGCCAGAACTGCGATCATTGATCGCGCGTGCTTCAGAATGCCGGCCATATACGACTTCGCAATTGGCGAGAGACCGTACTTATCCTTCGCGTCATAGAAGACATTCTTCCCCGTCTTCAAGCTCGCCAGGCTGATGTGCGTATGCATGCCTGAGCCATTGATGCCATAGATCGGCTTCGGCATGAAGCTCGCATACAAGCCGTGCTGTTTGGCAATCTCCTTCAGCGCGTACTTGAAGGTGGTCGCGTTGTCGGCGGTAGATAGTGAATCAGAATACTCAAAGTCAATCTCGTGCTGGCCTGGTGCCACCTCATGGTGCGCCGTCTCAATTTTGATGCCGAGCGCCTCAAGCGCGTCGACCATGTCTTGGCGAACCTCGATACCCTGATCGCCGGTGAAATCGAAGTAGCCTGCCTTGTCGTGCGGCTTGGTGACGGGGTGCCCGTCGGCACCGTATTCAAAGAGGAAGAACTCCAACTCTGGCCCCATGTTCACCTTGTAGCCAAGTTTTGCAGCGCGTTCGACCTGGCGGCGCAGCGCACCACGTGGGTCACCCGCAAATGGAGAGCCGTCGGGAAGGAGCACATCGCAGATCACGCGCGCTGTGCCAGCGCCGCTCTCAGCAGGCGCCCACGGCAAGATGCGCCAGGTCGACATATCAGGTCGGAGCATCTGGTCGCTCTCGGCGATGCGCGTGAAGCCCTCAACCGACGAGCCGTCGAACCAGGTGCCGTGCTTAATCGCGTTCGGCATCATGTGAATTGGGATCTGCACGCTCTTCGTAATGCCGTGCAGGTCAACGAACTGCAGCTGCACGGTGCGAATGCCGGCCTTCTCGGCCTTGGCGACCGTGGCGAGCGCCGCCTTGGTTTCGGCCTCGGTGCGTGCTCCATACCCCTTCGACATGATCCCCCTCCACCGGGCAGTGCCCGAATCTTGTGCGTACGGCACAGATTTCACCCCTGAAATCCAGGGGAGTAGCCGTCGAGGGGGAGAGTACGGGGTTTTGGGACTGCCGTGGAGCGGTTTATCGGCGGGGTAGGTTGTGATCTTGCACAAATAGTGCGACGTTTCCGCCTACTGGAGAGTCCAGCCCTTCCCTACGGAGCTTCGAACGATCTTCTCCTTCAACACCAGGCGGCCGCCTGTATAGCCGAGGCGCTGCAGGGTCACGCTCCCCGTCGAGGAGACGCTGGTAAAGAAGAGGTCAAGGATCCCGTCGCCAGTCCAGTCGCGAGCCATCAGCTTCGGCACGCTCCCTGATGCGGTGGCCGTCCATACTTCGCTCGGGGCACCCCACGCGTAGACGCGTGTGCCGACCGTAAAGGTGGCGACAGGGGAGTTACTGCGAACGACGGCGGCCCACGGCGCGCGGATGCGGACCTCGGTGCCAGCGGTCGCAGTGGTGAGATCTATCGTTGGATTGAGTGCGGCAAGTCCGGCAGCATCAACCGTCACCCCGATTGCAGCGGCGCGCGTCGCAACTGTCTCCCAAGTGTCGCCCGCGCGGAGCCACTCCACCTCGCCGGCGAGGATTCGCACCGGCGAGTTGCGGTAGAGCACGCTCTTCGTTGTGTAGACGCAGGTTGTGTCAACGGGCACCCTCACGGTCTGACCTTTAATCAGCACCTTGGCCGGATACGCAATGGTGGAGCTCTTCGGGTTCATTGAGCGAAGACAGCCCTCGGTACGACCCACGCGCGCTGCAATCTTCGCGTAGGTGTCACCGCTGCGAATGGTCTCAAGTCGCACTGGGCCAGCATTGAGTGCGAGGAATCGCGCATAGGCGGCCGTGCCACTCTTGTAGCCGAGTCTCGCCGCAACTTTTGCCAACGTGTTCTCACCCTTACCCACCTTCGTTGTTTGGGCTGGCGCGGTTTCTGGCGTGAAGACAAGATCAGGGCTCACGACCGGTGGCACCGTTGGATCGGTCACCTCACTCATGGACAGCCTCACGATATGCCCGATCCCCTTGAGGTCGCGGTAGCTGAGGTAGAGCTCAGCCCCGGTATCGCCAAGAGCATCTGCCGCCGTCACGCTCCAACCACTGGCGATTGGCCAAAGGAGCGCGCCTGGCGTACTCAACGCGCCGAGTGACCAGAGGGTTGATGGCGTGAAACTCAACGATCCAGCCGCCTGCGCGGTCATGAGCGCACCATCGTTTGCCCGCCACAGGAGCGTGGCATCAGGGACGCCATCGCCCGTCACATCGCGCAAGAGCGTCGTGGCATCTGGCCCCGTAGCCGTATCGAGGAGCTGGGTTGGCGGAGAGCCTACGGTGACTTGATGCAGGCGGAGTTGGGCGACTGTCGCATCCGTTGGATTGGGGATGCGCTCGCTAACGAAGAACTCCTGAATGATGTCGGCTGAGGTGTCAGCCACATCAAGGGTCAGCGTCGCGCTCGGGTCAAAGCCTGTGTAGGCGTCGAGAATCGTGACCGAAGTGCCGAGCACGCCGCTCGAGATCGGAGTCTTAACGAGGGTGGTGGCGCCGTTGGTGGCACGCCAGAGACTGAGCACGGAGAGGCTGCCGTCACGCTCGGTTCGGGCAATGTCCCGATCAATCAGGGTGGAACCGGCAAGCGCGGGCACCGTTCCAGGGATGCGATTGCGGAGGCGACCGTTCGCGCCCACATACTTGTCAGCTGAGAGGAACTTGATCGATCCATCAGCACCAATGGCGGTGAAGTCGCCCTTCCCATCGCCGGTCACGTCGATCCCTGGAGAGATGATGCGATTCGATTCCACCCAATTAATGCGGTACTTGTAGGCGCGTGAACCGGGCACGCTATACGACGTCTCCCCTGTCGCATCGGCATCGACGGTGTACCAGACGTAGCGAATCAGCTCCTCTACCGAAAGGTCATGCTCTTTGGCGCACGAGTCTGCATTCATCACGAAGACCGAGACGCCTCGCCAGTGGCCCGGCTGCGTTGCGTGTCGCAGCGGAATGCCCGTTTGGCCCGCCCTTGGTGGCGCGAGGCACCCTGTGACCGAACCACCACCACCGTTCCAACTGCCGTAGAAGCCTGGGTTCGCGAAGTACCACTTCCCGTCGCCCTTTAGGCGCTGCACGGTAGTGCCCCAGGTCGCATCCACCGCTGCGTTGTATCGCGCGGTGCTGCGACCTCCAGAGCTCCATCCCGGCTCATAGATGCCGCCGGTGCGATAGATCTGATTGATGGACGGCTCGTCGGTGACGTCGAAGCATGAGCGTGGGGTATCGGCTGGGAGTGTGCTGACGGGCACGATGCCACCACTCTCGTTGTAAACGGCCAGCGGGGCCGTGATGTGCCCCTTCGCATAGTCGCGCACAAGTCCACCGATGCCATCATTGAGTAAATCGGCGCCATAACGAATGCGCAAAGGGATCAAGGTCTTGAAGTTTTCAGTCGCTCTCGCTGAGTTCGTTGATCCAGCTCGTCCTTGGGTCCCGTTAACTCTGCCGTCATCGGCCAGGTCGTCTCGAAGCCACTTCTCATAGGTTGCATTTCTCAGGGTGGATGCATAGAACCAATCTCGAGTCTTCATCGTCCACGACCAGGCATTTTGTTTTATGGCAATAGCGCCGACTCCGAGAAGGGCATCGCTATAGGGGCTCGACTTGTACTCCGTATAGAACTCGGCCACATGGGTGCGGTAGACGTAAAGCTTGAAAGGGATCTCTTCGACCACCCCGGAGTTGGTACGCAGCACCCGGATGGTCTCTGGAGGTGAGATCTGGCTCTTCCAGTCGGTGCAGGGCTTCTGCACAAAGGTGGCAGCAGAGGCAGGGGTCGGGTTAGCACCCGCCACACCCACCACGCCAGAGAAGCAGAGGAGGGCGGCCCCTGCGAGCGCGATGGCGCGGCGGAGCGTCATTCGAGATGCCGCTCTGCGTTCCATGGGGAGATTCTACCGCCTATGCCACATCAGTTCATGTGAACCTTGAAAGGATCAGATCTACTCGCTGAGGCTCCCATCGAAGCCACCCTCGACATCAAGGATCCGCAGCGCGAGCGAGAGCGCTAGGCGCAGATCAGGTTCACGCAGATCCCACCCCGTTACCTCTTCAATACGCTTGAGTCGATAGGCGGTGGTGTTGCGATGGACGCCTAGTGAACTGCTCGCTTCAGAGGAGCCTGGAGCGTCGAGGATGGCGCGGATCGTCTCAATCCGCTGTCGGCGTGCGGCCGAGGTACCAACAAGGAGCGGCGCAAGCAGGGCGAGGGCGAGTCTACGGCCTTCCGGGATCGTCATCACCGAACCTAGCAGCTGATGCGCAGGGAGAAGCTCCGCGCGCACCACCTGTTCGCCGCCACTTCCTGCGCGCCCGCCGATGCGGCGCTCTAGCGACTCAAGAGCGGCACGTGCCTCCGCCTCTGCGGCGGGTCGCGCTGAAGCGTCGGTAAACGGCCGTGACACCGCGACGGGACGCTTCAGCCGCTTGGCAACCCTGCGTGCAGTCTCTGCGGCGCCAGGGTCGCTCGTGTCAGCAACGGCGATGATGCGCACCTCGAGGCTCTCGTTGCTGCCGCGCAACATGAAGCGTCGCGGACTCGCAAGGAGGCGCAGCTCGCGACGGAGGGCCGGAACATCAGCCTCATGTGGTCGTGGTTGCCTCGCCGCGATCGCAACCCACGGTGGCCCCTCGGCCGGCAGGGTGCGTGCTTCGCCACGACCAGCGTTGGCAGGAAGTTCAGCGGCAACGCGCACAATCTCAAGGGCGAGGAGTGGTGCCACGCGCTCACAGGCGATGCGTTCACGCTCGCCGACCGGCTCGTCGCCGAGCAAGATGATCGAGCCTGGCCGCTCTGAACCCTCATCGCCGAGCGGTGACTCTTCGACGCCCTCCTCAAGTTCCCGCTCCCCCTCTGGCGCGCCAGGAACGGCGGGGAGTGGAATGCGCTGCCCAGTTGGTCGACTCTTGGAGAGGTAGTGCGAGACCGCCTTCGCCGCGACGCCGCTCGACGGAAGGCCGGCTGGAGCGACAACAGCGAGCGAGACGCCGCCGCGCGCCTCAAGTGCCACCGCGCGACCAATGAACGCAGCGAGCGCACCGATGAGCGCCTCGAGTCCTTGCCCATCGAGTGCCAGCGCTGCGATCTGCCGCTCAAGCCCAACCGCCTGTCGCTCAAGTTCGGCACGACGATTCACGACCGCGCCGATCAGGCTGCGCTCAAGTTGCGCCGATTCCATGCCGTGCACCGCGAGGCACGGCAACCCATTCTGCTCGGCAGCCTTCGCCAGTTCGGCTCGCACCTTTGATTCGGCCGCACTCGGCTGTTCGTCGCCAAGGAGCAAGATGCCGGTGCTGCCGTGCTCGGCGAGGTACTCCACAAGGTCGGCACGGGCCTGTGCGTCGGGTGCGGCTGAGGTGAGCAGGGTGAGTGGGATCAGCGCCAGATCGCCCGACTCCATCCCGTCAAATACTGGCAGTCGCATGCGCATGACGCGCACCCACGTGACGGTACGCGCCATCGACTCGTCCCGCACCTTCGCCAACGGCACCGCGTTGGGGAGCAGCGTCTGTACGATCTCTCGCAGCGATGCCATTACGCCCCCTCTCCTGACAGCCGACGTGTGATGCGTCGAATGATGGCGCCATATTGCGCAGGATCTGTGCCCCGTTCCGTGAGGAGCGCAATCGGCACGGTGGCAACGCCAGGGCGAATCTGCAACCAGAGTCGCGCTCGAGGCCGGCGAAGCGTCAGCATCAAACCGCCCATGATGAGCGCTGCAGCGACCCAGATGAGGAGTGCGGCTGGATCTCGCCGCGCAATGATCCCCGTGTACGAGGTGACCTCTCGCAGATAGACGCTGAATCCAGCACCCGGCGCCGTGGCCACCTCGCCCTCTGCGAGCACTGAGGCGAAGAGTGTCGTCAGGGGGAGGGGGTCATCAACACTGGGTGTGCCGCTTAGGTCAGGCGTGCTCGCCACGATGAAGATCGCGGCAACACCGTTGTCGTCGCGACGCAACTGCATCTCGATCCCGGCGCTGCTCCCTGGAATCGGCAACGTCGCATATGGCGCACCATCTAGTTGTGCGGTGAATGGTGCATCACCAGCCCAAAGCAGCGCGCCTACGTCATCACGAATCTCGAGTCGCGCCGCTGGACCGAAGAAGTTTTGGTGAAAGCTCCAGCCGTCATAGGTAAGGGGTTCATTGACGCGCACCAGCTGGCGTGCCACCTCTTCCCCGCCAACGTAGACACCGAGGTCGGTGGAGAAATCGGCAAATGCGCCGGTTTCAGTGCGGGGGGCGCTAAAGGCGTGATTCACGATCACAAGACCATCGGCGGTACCGATCTTGCCGACGGGGAGTGCCTCTCCATCAGTGAGCAAGATTCCTTGCGTGTACCCGAAGGCTCCCGAAGCTGCCGCACCGAGCAGCATCACCACGAGCCCCGTGTGCATGACAAGGGTGAAACGTCCAGAGCGGCGGAAGCGGTCTGCATGAAGGAGGAGACCACCGTCGCGGTCAGGATCAGCGGCAACGCTCACCTCCCAGCCGTCGCGCTTCGCCTCGGCTGCTGCGGCGGCGGCACGGTCACCGAGCGCTGCGCCCGTTGGCAGCGCGGCAGCAAGATCGATCACGCCGCGCCCTGGTAGTGAGTCGCTGAAGAATGTGTCGGGCTGCTCGGTGCGGGATGGTGCCGTGGCAGCGGCGATCTTTGGGAGGCGGTCCCAGGTGCAAACAATGATGGAAACGGTGAGGAGCACGAGCAGCGCCGTAAACCACGGCGAGGTGAAGACGCGGAAGAGGCCGAGGCGCTCGAAGACGCCGACGAGCGGCCCGAGGGTGGGCTCGTACTCGGCACGAAGTTTGGCCATCTCGTTCGCGTAGTCTCCGGCGTTCTGTAGGGCGTAATCGGGGAGCTGGCGGAGCGCGATTCCGACCGTGGAGGCGAGGGCGATGACGCCGATCTGGAGTACGGCAAATCGTACGTTTGCCAGGAGTGCGCGCGCGAGGAGCAGGGGGCCGCCAATCACCCGCTGATGGTAGCCTTCGCACCGCTAGACCATCTCCCTTGCGGGGAACGTGGTGGCGTAGTCGCAGTGCAGGGGGTGAGATGGCACGAGGGAACAGCCACGGAGCGCTCGACGACCTTGATCGTCGCCTCATGGAGGTGCTGCAGGCCGACGGCCGCAAGCCCTTTACAGAAATTGCCACAGCATTTGGCGTCCCTGAATCAACGATCCGGGCTCGATACAAGGGGCTCGTCGATCGCGGCGCACTCAAGGTGATCGCTGTCGCGGATCCACTTAAAGTTGGCTACCCGCTGATGGCTATGATCGGCGTGCGTTGCACCCCGGCCGCGCTACTGACCACCGCCAAAGAACTCGAGGCACTCCCTGAGGTGAGCTACTGCGTGGTGGTGGCTGGAGCGTACGACCTGCTGATTGAAGTGGTCTGCGAAGACAATGAGGCGCTGCTCACCTTCCTCACCGAGCGACTCCGCTCCATTGCCGGCGTGCTTGAAACCGAAACGTTCGTCTACCTGCGCATCTTGAAGCAGAACTACGAATGGGGAACGACCCCGACCTGACCGCCTGAGCGGCTCGGCCGGGGTCGCCCGGTTACTCCAATTGCGCGAGCGTTATGCAGCGCGGCGCTTTGACCAGCCGACCAGGGTTGCCGCGCCGATATAGGCGAGCAGTGCCGCCAAGATGATGGCTGGCAGGGCGGTCGTCCAACCACCCTCTTCGTCTCTTGTTCCAGTCATTTCCATGTCCATGGCGAAGAGTGGCATCGGGCCAACAATCGTTCCGTCAGGCAGCACGCAGGTGGTCACCGTCGGATCGTTGACGTCCACACCTTCCGCGCAGGGCTCAAGCGATGCGCGGAACTCCTCCATCCACGTCTCATACATCTTGGCCCAATCGGTGTCGCCTTCACCACCATCCTCAAGCACCATGGGGAAGAGTGAGCCGTCTGGAAGCAGGCACGGCAGGACCGTGTCGCTCGAGATTGGCGCATCCGGTTCTGTGATCCCCTCTGGGCAGGCAGTCGGCTCACCGGTCACGGTTCGCCACTCTGGCTCTGGAACAACTCCGCCACTGCGACCTGCGAGTTCGATGAGTGCTGCAGGTGCATCGCCTGGGAGCACGTCACCCTGGTGGCTGTCAAAGGTTGCCGCACCCGTTAGCGGATCGACCTGATAGACGAAGCTGTGTGCGTTGATGCAGCCGGCCTCGCAGTCGTTCCACCCGTAGGTGTAGACAACGATCCAGGTCGCTGCACTTCCCGACTCTCCCTTGACGTCGTAGTACTGCGAGGCGCCGATCAGTGCGCCATCGTTGTAGGTGAATTCGTCGAATGGCCCACCGGCGGCAAGGACGGCAGCGTGGGCGTCCTCAGGGGTGGCGATTGGCAGCGTGCCGATGTACTCCGGCGCGAGGTAAGGGACGACCTCAGGGGTTGGGGACTCGTCGGCCGCAGCTGCGGGGGCAACGGCCGCCAACAGGAGGGCGATCGGGAGGAAGAGCCTCAGGAGTGTTCGCACGATTCACCTCTACTTCTTCTGTGTGGGGATTCTCCCCATCGGTATCGTAACGAGGGAGCGGCGCTGGCGGTTCCCGTGAGGGGTCAGCCAGCCTGGTCGTAGGGCTGTGGGAGCCACTCGTCCCCAGTAAGGGCATGGAGCTCTCCGAGCGAAATATCAAACCAGGCGCCGTGCAGGGTGAGGCTGCCAGCGCGCTCGCGCTCGGCGATCCAGGGGAAGGTCCGGAGATGCTCTAACGACTGCTGCACGCTGAGATGCTCGATGAGTTTCTGGCGCTCCTCAGGGCTGCTCGCTGACGTAGTGGGGGTGCGCTGATCGAGAGTTACGAGGTCCGCAACCCATGCACCGATGAAGTCCGAGTCGGTCAGGGGAGATGCCGAATCAATCGCGGCGGCAACCCCCCCACAGCGCCCATGCCCCATGACAACGATTGAGGTGACACCGAGTCCATGTATGGCGAACTCAAGGGCTGCGCTCGCGCCGTGGCTCTTGGCATCGGGGGCGTAAACGGGGACGAGCGCGGCGACATTCCGCAGCACAAAGAGTTCCCCTGGGCCAGCGTCAAAGATGGTCTCTGGGGCAGAGCGGGAGTCGGAGCAGGCAACGATCATCGTGCGCGGTTTCTGACCCTCGCGCGCCAGCTCGTCATAGCGAAGGCGCTCGGCGTTGTAGCGCCCGGCACGGAAGCGTCGGTACCCGGCGCTGAGGCGCTCAGAGAGGGGCTGGCTCAACATGTACCCAGTCTAAACGAGGCGGCTGCGGCGGTAGATGACGCGATTTGAGGGAGAGTTGTGGTCGGGGCGAGAGGATTCGAACCTCCGACCTCCTGCTCCCAAAGCAGGCGCGCTACCAAGCTGCGCCACACCCCGACCTGCTCATCCTAAACGCTCCTCTCAATCGGGTGGCATCATCAACCCATGCCTGCTGAAATGACGCCCAAATCGGGCTCCCTTCGAGCCGCTGCCGCATCTGCCGTTGTGCCCGGACTAGGCCAGTGGCTTAACGGACGCCGCCGCGCTGCGCTCCTCTCCGCCCTCCCCCTCCTGCTCCTCATCGTGGTGGCGGTCAGCGCGCTCCTCCTCTTCGGCGTGGTGCGCACCGCCGCTGCGGTTGCAACCCCCGGCCGACTGACGCTCCTCTTCGCCCTGCTCCTTCTCTCCATTCCGTGGCGCATCCTGGTCACCCTCGATGCGGCCCGCGGCGCGAAGCGCACCCGTCGCACAGCCATCTTGCTGGCGCTGGCCCTGCTGATCTCCATCGCGCCGCAGGCAGGGGCTGCGGCCATTGTCTATCGCGCGAGGGTCGCCGCTACCGACGTCTTCTCCGGCTTCGGCACCCCATCGCCAAGTGGATCTGCAACGGAGAGTTCCACACCCACCCCGCCTCCACTCGGCGATCGCTTCACCATGCTGCTCATTGGTGCCGACACCATGGGGAACCGCACCTCATTCAACACTGACTCCATGATCATCGTCAGTTGGGATCGAGTCGGTGGCTACGTCAGCACCGTCTCCATTCCTCGAGATCTTGTGAATGTGCCGTTGGGCAACGGCGACGTATTTGGGCCCAAGATCAACTCGCTCTGGTCATACGCTCTGCGGTATCCAAAGAAGTTTCCAGAAGGTCCAGCCGTTGCGCTCAGCACAGCGCTCGGCACCATGTTCAACGTCAAAATTGACGCGACTGCAGTGGTTGTGATCCCGACCTTTGTCAAGATCATTGATCAACTCGGCGGTGTTGACCTAACAATTCGTCGCACCATTCTTGATGTCTCGTATCGAACCAACATGGACGGGGCCAGGCTTCCCGCCGGAAACTGGCATGTGAGCGGCGAATGTGCACTCGCCTATGCTCGTATCCGCAAGGCTCCGGGTACCGATGACATGACGCGCGGGCCGCGTCAGATTGAGATCCTGCTCGCTGCGCGCGATGAGTTGGCGCGCAGTGGCAACTTTGTTGGCAATGCGCTCGCCCTGCTGGATGTGATCGGTGATGGCGTGCGCACGGACCTGAACCCTGCGCTGATTCCGCAACTAGCAGAGGCGGCAGGGTCGTTTGATACGACGAAGATCGTACGTGCTGTGATCCAACCAGGAGATACGATCTTGCGCTACCGCCGCAAGGGTGAATACAGCCCCTTTGGCTCCGTCGTCTTCTTTGATGCAACGCGGATGTCGCTGCTTGCCGCTCGACTCTTCCCAGCTCCCGGCACACGGCCGTGGGGGTTCCCAGCTGCAGCGAACGAGCCCAAGCTCGGCGCGGAGGCCGCTTTCACGCCCGCGCCGCTCGCGAGTGGCGCATCACCCACGCCAACAGCGACGCCAACGCCAGAGCTGGCGCGTCCATTCCCACCGCTCGCCTCATGCGACGCTGGGGTCCCGCTGCCGCGCTACACCCCGACGCCAGATCCAACCGCCCCACCAGAGAGCGCGTCGCCGAGTCCGTCACCAACGGAGGTGACGCCCTCCCCAACTGCAACGGAGAGCGTTCCTCCCTCCCCGTAGCGCGCAACGACGAGGGAGGCTCGGGCCACGCCTCGTACAATTTGACCATGCCCTCGCTTCAACACAATCTCTTCGGGTTTATCTTGGGGGCGATTGCAGCGCTGAAGCCACCTCGAGACGAGGCACATGCGCGTGCGATGTTTGCACGGATGCACAGCCAGAAGCCTGCGCTTCCACCGAAGAGAATCTTAAAGACGGTGCGTGCTGAGGTTTCACACGAACTTGGATTTCCGGTGTGGACCCTTACCCCAAAGAGCGGCAGTACTGGCGTAGAGCTGATGTATCTGCATGGTGGTGCCTACGTGGGTGATGCCTCAGTGATTCACTGGAATCTCTGCGCAGAAATCGCACGTGACAGTGGCGCCACCGTGCTCCTGCCGATCTATCCACTTGCGCCTGAGGCGACTTGGTCAACATCATTCGAGGCGCTCCTGCAATTGGCGCGCGGTAGTGGTGACAGTACTCCGGTGCTGATGGGCGATTCTGCTGGCGGCGGACTAGCGCTCGCGCTTGCACAACGCGTCGCGGCAGGCGGTGGTTCACCTCGTGTGGCACTCATCTCCCCATGGCTTGACGTGACGATGTCTGATCCTGCAACGCCCACTTATGACCACGTTGACCCAATCCTCAGCGCACCATTCCTTGAGGTTGCTGGCCGCTTCTGGGCCGGTGGTGATGATCCTCGCCGCGCTGAAGTCAGTCCGCAATTCGGTTCTCTTCGTGGGATCCGCGAGCTATTGGTCTTTAGTGGCTCGCGTGACGTGCTCTACCCGCAGGCGCTCCGCCTCGTGGCGGATGCAAAAGCTGCTGGTGTCGCCTGCACCGCCCACCTTGAAGAGGGTCTTGTGCACGTGTATCCGCTGCTGCCGATCCCCGAGGCGAAGATGCCTCGCGCGGCGCTTAGCGCGTTTGTTCGAGCTCACTCCTAAGCGCAGTTGCAACGAGCGTGGCGGCGCGACCGCGGTGGCTCAATGCGTCCTTCTCTGCAGGCGCGCGTTGCGCCATGGTCCGATCCTCCACCTCAAAGACTGGGTCGTAACCGAATCCGAACTCCCCTCGTGGCGACTCCGTGATCACACCAGGGCACTCACCCCGAAAGGTGCGCTCTGAGCTTCTTGCCGGATCAATCAGCGCCATGACACACACAAAGCGCGCGCTGCGGTCAGCGACCCCCGCCATCTCGGTAAGGAGCTTCTCGTAGTTCTCGGTATCGGTGGCGTTCGGTCCCGCATAGCGCCGGGTATAGACACCAGGGGCGCCGTTGAGTGCGGCAACTTCAAGGCCAGAATCGTCGGCTAGCGTCCACTCGCCCGATGCCTGCGCATACCAGCGCGCCTTCTGCAGGGCGTTCTCTTCAAACGTTGCGCCGTCCTCGGGTGCCTCATCGGTGATGCCGCGGTCACTCAGTGTCACTAGATCGATGGGTAGGTCACCAAAAAGCCGCTGCAACTCAATCAACTTGTGCGCTGAACCGGTAGCGACCAGGAGCCGCCGTCGCGGCGCGTTCACGCGCCGGCGAGGGTGTCGCGCTGGAACTTGATGAGATCTGCGATACCAGCGTCGGCGAGCTTCAACATCTCATCGAGAGCGGAGCGGTGGAAGGGATCCTGTTCCGCTGTTCCCTGCAGCTCAACATAGTGGCCAGCGTCAGTGGCAACCACGTTCAGGTCAACATCGGCACGGCTGTCCTCCTCGTACGGCAGATCGAGAACCGCCTGGCCGTCAACGATGCCGACCGAAACGGCAGCGACGTTGCGCACTAGATGCGCCTCCAGCTTCTTGGCACGCATCGCAAGTGCCAAGGCGATCCAACCGCCAGTGATGCTGGCGCATCGGGTGCCACCATCGGCAACGAGCACATCGCAGTCAATGAGAATGGAGCGCTCGCCAAGCTTGGTCAGGTCAACGGACTGGCGCAGCGCGCGACCGATCAGGCGCTGAATTTCATGAGTGCGGCCACCGAGCTTGCCACGGACCGCCTCGCGGTCAGAGCGGGTGTTGGTGGCGCGGGGGAGCATGCTGTATTCGGCGGTCACCCAGCCGGTCCCCTTACCGCGAAGGTGTGGTGGCACGCGCTCCTCGATTGAGGCGGAGCAGATCACCACAGTGTTGCCGATCGAGATGATGGCGGAACCTTCAGCCCACTTCTGGACACCGAGTTCAATCTTCAAGTCGCGGAGTTGATCTACCGCGCGCCCGTCGGCTCGTACCTTACTCATGGTGCCCCCTACCCTTTCGCTTCGCGCTCGGCGGCCTTCGCCTCATCCCAGAGCGCATCTAATGTGGTGAAGTCTGCATCTTTTAGCGAGATTCCGCGTATAGCGGCGCGGCGCTCAACCTCGGCGAAGCGACGTCGGAACTTGTCGTTGGCCGCACGAAGTGCCGCCTCGGCATCAATACCGCTGCGGCGACCCAGGTTCACGATCACGGCGAGTACGTCGCCGAGCTCCTCTTGCGCGTGTGCCAAGGCTGCGGCGCTTGACGCTTGCGTGCTGGTGATCTGATCAGGGTGACCCGCCTCGGCGAGGGCCTCGTCAAGTTCGGCTAGCTCTTCGCTGATCTTTGCCCGTACGCCGTCGAGGGTTGGCCAGTCGTACCCAACAGCACTCGCGCGGTCCTGCAACTCGCGGCTCGCCGAGAGGGCTGGAAGCCCACGACTCACTCCGTCCAGTGCGCCCTTCGGCTTTTCGCCTTCGCCCGCTGCGGCACGTTCGCCCGCCTTAATCGCCTCCCAGTTCCGTTGTACGTCTCGTGTGGTCGCCGCACTCGCATCACCGAAGACGTGTGGGTGCCGGCGAACGATCTTGCGCACGAGACCATCCTGCACATCGGCATAGTCAAAATCGCCGCGCTCCTGCGCAATCTGTGCGTGCAGCACCACTTGCAGCAGCACGTCGCCGAGCTCTTCGGCAAGGTCGGCGATCGCTCGCGGTCGATCTGCCTCACTCGCCGACTCGAGTGCCGCGATTGCATCGTGCAGCTCCCAGGCCTCTTCAATGAGGTGCTTCGCCAGCGAAGAGTGCGTCTGCTCGCGATCCCACGGGCACCCGTCGGGCGCACGGAGGCGGGCGCTCAGCCACGACATCGTCCACGGTGTGGCGAAGGCGTCTAGTGGTTCGAGCCCTGCGAGATAGATTGCCTGGTTCTTTCCTACGCCGCCGCTGGCACATGCGGCAACCGTGCTGACGCTGCCGCTCGGCAGAAGCGTGACTGCTCGATCAGCGCCATAGAGGCGAGTGAGCAGCTCCCAGCCAGCACCGAGCCGGCCCGGCAGATGTGTTGTATTTGAGGCCGTGTCTGCAAGTAGGATCAGCGGCCGCCCAGTGTCGATCGCAGTGGCACCGCACTGGCTCAAGGCGACGACGGTGATGCCGTTCGCGGGATTCAGATTCGCATCCGCACCTTGTGCAGCCGCGATGAGTGCGTCGAGAGATCCGTTGAACCCGTTCGCGGTCACGGAGTTGGCGAAGCCCCAGCCTCCTGCACAACGGCGCCGTCAATCGCTACGCGCGCTGCGGAGCGATAGAGGTCAAGCCAAATTGAGAAGCCGCTCGCAGTTATGCCATCGATCTGATCAGCCGTCAGCTCGCGCATCTCCACGCCATCGACATGCACGATGAGATAGGTGTTGGAGCTCTCAACAACGGCGCTCGTGCCGCCCGCCTTCAGGCCCCAGACCACGGCTCCAAGGTCAGGATTCACGGTGTACTTCGGCACAAACCCTGGGCTCGCGAAAGTGAGCTCTTCGATCGTATTGGTGGCCGTTGCAGCCGCCTCCTTAAAGTCCACACCAGCGACCGCAAGAGATGTTGCCAACTCATCGAGGCGGTCCTTGAGCGACGCGCGGCGAGCATCAAACTTAATGACGTGATAACCGAACTGCGTCTTGATCGGACCAAGAATGTCGTCGCTCTTCACGCCATCAGCCCAGATCGCCGTGTCGAACTCTGGTACGTAGGTCCCCTTCGGTGCCCATGCCAACAGTCCGCCATCGGCTCCGGACGTCTTGTCGTCACTCTCTTTCGCCTCGGTCTCAAAGCTTGACCCGTTCTTCAAGCGAGCAACAAGATCGTTCGCCTCTTTCTCGGCGGCGGCCCAGGCTGGATCAGTTGGATCAAGGTCGCCTGCTGTGTTCGGGTCATCGTTTGGGCTAAAGAGGATGTGGCTGACCTGCACCTGCTCCGTATCTGTCTCCGGAATGGTCGCGGCAACGTAGCTGACTTCGCGTTGCTCTACTGGGCTGACGAGCAGTAGTGCTGTGATCTTTTCGCTCAGGGCAATCCGGAGCGCTCGCTCCTCGGCCATACGCTCGTACAGCCCACGATCAATGCCGGCATCGCTGACCTGCTTGTCGAAATCTGGATCAAGCTTTGCTGCCTGGAACTTGTCGAGACGGAAGATCACAAACTGATCGTCAGAGTTTGCAATGACCGCGGTCAATGGCAGAGTAGATCCATCTGTGGATGGAGTAAGGGCCCACGCGGCTTCGTATCCAGGATCGTCAGTCGGGTCCTCAGACTGTGCGCTCCAACCAACCAGGCCACCGGTTTCAGCGTAGGCGTCATCGGAGTCGCGCTTGGCAACTGTGGCGAAGTCACCGCCCGCCTTAATCTCGGCAAGGATTGCCTCGGCTTTTGCCTTCGCGGCGGCGCGAGTCGCGTCAGTCGGCTTCTTCGTCGTGGGGTCATTGGCAACATTGATCGTGATGCGGCGGAAGAGTCGAAGTTCAGGGAGCGTCGTCTCCTTGGTCCACTCACTTGCAACAACGGTCGGGTCAGCCGTCACGCCATTGGCGGCAGCGAGATCACGGATGAGGAGCGTGTCGACCATATCGGTGGTGACCTGGTTGCTGATCCCCTCTGCCTGCTCGTTCAGCGACTGAAGGGCGGCATCGCCCACGCTGTTGGTCATGGTGCCAGCGGCAACACGGGCGCGGATGCGTGAGCCCTGAAGAGCGATCTGGAATGCGGTGACCTCGGCGCGCGCCTTTGCCTCCGCCTTATTGAATCCAGCGTCATTCACTTGCACAGCGGGCGCCCAGGTGCTGTCGTACACGGAGTAGCCGGCCACACCAACAAGGAGCGCTCCGGTGAGGCCAATGGCGACAACAAAGGAGAGATTGGTGAGGGCGGTTTTGTCCGCCGCCTGATACTTGGCAGCGGCCCGGGCGCGTAGGCGTGCAATTGGGTTCATGCTCAGTGATCCTCCTTCAGTCGGGGCCTTGTTAGGGGCAGTATAGGGGGGACGGGTGCTATTCTCGCCCTCTCATGTCGACCCACAGCACGGAACTGACTGTCGGTAGGCCGCGTCGCGGCACTATTGGCACCATCTTCGAGAGCCTCGCCTCTCTTGCGGAACGCCGCCGGCTTGTCTGGTACCTGACAATGTCGGAGATCCGAAACAAGGGGGCTAACTCCGTTCTTGGGAACGTCTGGTGGTTCCTCGACCCCGCCCTCCAGCTCTTCGTCTATTTCTTGCTGGTCAGTGTCATCTTCCAGCAGGCTCAGCCAGCGATCCTCCTCTTCCTCGGCTCTGCGATCCTCCCTTGGAAATGGTTCTCTGCCGCGCTCGCCTCCGCTACAACCTCGGTTCGTGGGCGAGAGCAGGTGATGCGTCAGATCGCCTTCCCCCATATCGTCCTTCCGGCCTCCTCCGTGTTTGCCAGCGTCGCAAACTTTGCTTTCGCCCTCGTGCCACTCGGCGCGCTTTACCTGCTCTACCCCGATCGGCTAACACCTTGGGCGCTCGCGGTCCTTCCCGTCGCAGCGGTCCAATTCCTCTGGACGGTTCCAGTCGTCATCATGCTCAGCGCAGTGGCCGTCTTCTTCCGCGACGTTTCAAACTTCATCCCCCATGGGCTGCGCATCTGGTTCTATCTCTCTCCTGCGCTCTTTCCGCTCGAAAAGCTCCAGGCGCTCGGTGACCAATACCCGTGGTTCGGCTTCTTCGTCACCATCAACCCATTCACCTGGCTCTTCTCGGGTTACCGCGACGCGCTCTACTACGGTCGCTCCCCTCAGTGGGAGGTGCTTGGCATCCTCGCTCTCGCCTCGATTCCAGCAACGCTACTCTCGGTCTACCTCTTCCGACGGGTTTCGCCACTCTTCGTCAAGGTGCTCTAGATGGCGCAGCGGAGAAACACACGCGCGAAGGCTGTGCCGCCACCGATCCAGCTCACTGGACTCGGCGTGCAGTACGACTTACGACTCAGCAAGAAACGCAAGTTGCGAGATACGGTCCTACGCGATGGTCGCCACTCCCAGAGTGGCAAGTTTTGGGCACTGCGTGACGTTAACTTTCGTGTTGAGACGGGTGAATCCGTCGCGGTGATTGGACCGAACGGTGCAGGGAAGAGCACCATGCTGCAGGTTCTGGCCGGCATTCTTGAACCTTCGGTCGGTACGGTCGAAGTTCGGGGCAAGATCGCGACCCTCTTACAACTTGGTGCGGGTTTTGATCCAGAGCTTAATGCGCGCGAGAACACGCTTCTTGTCGGGGAGTTCCTTGGGATCCCTCACAAGGAGATGGTCCGACGCGTACCAGCAATCCTTGAATTTGCTGGGCTCGGAGAATTTGCCGATGCGGAGGTGCGAACATACAGTTCAGGAATGCGCGCTCGACTTGGATTCAGCGTTGCGACCTCGGTTGAGCCCGACGTCCTACTCCTTGATGAGGTTCTCTCAACTGGCGATGCGGCCTTCATTGAAAAGTCACGGGGTCGCATAACAGAGTTGATGAAGCGAGCGCGAGCAATCGTCTTCGTGACGCACGACCTTGACTCTGCGGCTGCGATCTGCACCCGTGCGATTGAGCTTGAGGGGGGCCGGATCGTGGCCGATGGACCAGCGAAGCGCGTTATTGCCGCCTACAAGAAGAAGATGGCGAAGCGTGCGACTACGGCGTCTCGCCCAGATCTGGCAGCCCGCCGCGGTAGTTGAGGATTACGAGCAGCGTTCTCACGGAATCAAGATCCAGTGTTGGCTCCACATCCGCGCTCTGGAGCACTGCGGTGGTAACCGTGTTTACCGCCACTACTCGACCCACCGAGAGGCCTCGCGGGAAGGCCGAGCGTAGCGTTGGGCTCAACTCAATCCCAGAGGTGGTGACCTCCGCTCCAACGAGCAACTGTCGCTGCGCGTCAACGTCATCAAATGCGAGTGGGTTCGCGGCACGCCCTCGAACCTGACCGATCGCACCCGTAGCGGCGACCTCAGAGGTAACCGAGAACTCTGGGTCAGTGAGGAGGCGAACCTGGCAACTCTGTTCCGATACTTGTACGACACGCCCCGCGAGTGATGCGCCTGCGCCAATGACGACATCGCCAATCTTCACGCCATCAACGCTGCCAACATCGAGAATGATGTAGCGACGATCAATCGCGAAATCTCGTGCGACCACCTGCGCCGCCACCGTGGTGAATGAGGTCGTGGCACGCAGGTCAAGAGTTGCCTGAAGCTCCGCTACTTCACGCTCAAGGCTGGCAATCCGGGCCGCTTCGGAAAGCAGCTGATCTCGTTCTTCGAGCAGCTCTGTGAGGCGCGCCTGCAGGCTTCGGATGTCGACAAATAGATCGCGGACTGAAGCGAAGCCTCGCCCTACCGCGGCAACGGGTTCGCTCACCGAGCGCATTACCTCTCCTGCTGCGCCTTGTACCGCGAGCACTGGCGCACTGCCAGAGAAGAGGAAGAGAAGCCCGTTCAGGGCAAGTACGGCACCCACCGCAAGAAGGCCCGCTTGTGGATTACGTTCTCCGCGATCTCGGGGGAGCATGAAGGGCTTAGCGCAGTGGGCGCTGGTAGGTCTCGGGGACGAGCATCTTCTCGAGCGCCTCAACCTCTTCCAGGATGATGCCAGTGCCGCGCACAACGCAGGTCAGCGGATCATCGGCAATGCGGACTGGCATCTTCGTTTCCGCTGCAAGGCGCACATCCATGCCCAGCAGCAGCGCTCCACCACCGGCGAGAACGATTCCCTGATCCATGATGTCTGCCACAAGTTCCGGCGGTGTCTCTTCAATGGTGTCGCGCACCGCGTTCACGATTTCAATAATCGACGGCTCAAGCGCTTCTCGAACCTGTGGGGCTGCCACCTCAACCGCGCGAGGCAAGCCGGTGAGTAGATCTCGGCCGCGGAAGGTAATCCGCTGCGAGTCCCACTCGCCGGAGTGTGCCGAACCGACGGCCATCTTGATGTCTTCGGCGGTGCGCTCGCCCAGCAGAAGGTTGTACTGACGGCGGGCATAGGCAACGATGTTCTCATCCATCTCATCACCAGCAATACGAATGCTGCGCGCGGTCACGATGCCGCCGAGGGAGGTTACAGCGACTTCAGTAGTACCTCCACCAATGTCAACGATCATGCTCCCGTTTGGCTCACCAACGGCGAGGCCAGCGCCGATCGCGGCTGCCATCGGCTCTTCAACGAGACGAACCCAGCGCGCACCTGCCCGAATCGCAGCGTCGCGCACAGCGCGCTTCTCAACTTCCGTCACACCAGAAGGGATGCCGATGATCATGCGGGGTCGGGCGGAGAGCCACCCACCCTGATGCACCTTGCGCACGTAGTAGCTGATCATCTGCTCCGTCACTGCAGCGTCGGAGATCACGCCATCGCGGAGGGGTCGAATGGCGACAATGTTCGCGGGGGTCCGTCCAAGCATGCGCTTCGCCTCTGCGCCGATGGCGAGGACTTTGCGCGATTTGGTCTCTACCGCAACAACTGATGGCTCGCTGATCACCACGCCCTTACCGGCAACGTGGACGAGCGTATTGGCCGTGCCGAGGTCAATGCCGATGTCGCGGGAGAAGAGGTTATAGATTCGGTCAAGCATGGCGCGATGGTAGCACCCACCCAGCAGACCCCCACCCTTCCCCTATGGCGCCTCGGCGCCCCAGATCGTGGGCTGCTTTGAACGAATGCTCACCCAGCGACCGTGACCGATCACCAGGTGGTCAAGGAACTCAATATCAAGTAGCCGGGCGGCGGCGAGGAGTTCACTCGTGAGGCGGAGATCTTCGTCTGAAGGCTCGGGGTCACCGCTCGGATGGTTGTGGACCGCAGCGAAGCCGACGCCGTGCGCCTCGAGAACCGGCCGTATCAGTTCACCGATGCGCACACTCGTGCCCGTCGCGGTTCCCGTATACACATGACGCAAATCGAGCAGCCCATTGCGACCGTCGACGATGGCGATGTGGAGCTGCTCCTGTGCCGACCGGCCAAAGATTGGTTGGGCGATGGCAGCGAGATCCGCTGGAGCCTGCACACGGGTGCGCGCCGCCGGCCACCATGCGGCTAGTTCACCTGCTGCGACCACGGTGCGAGCGACGAGCTCGGCGGTGTGGCTCGGCACGCCGGCGCGCAGCAGCCTGTCGGTAACGTTCCCTTGGATGAGCCCCTCTGGTCCCTCGGCAAGGGCGACAAGTTCGCTTGCCGAATGTGTTGCGCCGCTGTGAAAGAGCAACGTATCGAGTGCACTGATGAACTGCAGGTCACGTTCGCGCTGCTCTGGGCCCGTATCGCTCGGTACGGCCGCTGCGAGGGCGAGACTCATTGAACCTCCACGACGTAGATCAAGCGGCCATCGTTGGCACCTCCGGCAGAGCGGCGAGCCCGCCGTTTTCCCGCCACCCTACCGAAGGCGAGTGCATCCTCTCGCTCGTCGCGTATCAGTCACGTACGGACTTGGCAGCGCTACGAGAGAGTGACGATCGCAACGATAGAAAGGTTGTACGCAGAGTGGAGGGCGATCGCCGCGAGGAGTGATCGACGCCGCATCCAGAGCCATCCGAGGGCGATCCCGAGTGGGAGACGCACGACGAATGCAACAGCAGCCACGCCTGCGGCATCACCAACTGAAGTGCCACCAACCGTCAGTGTGTGCGCAAATGCAAACACGATTGCAGAGAAGAGGATCGCTCGGCGGGCGGACGATTGCCGCGCCCATGCCTGCGCAATCACTCCGCGGTAGAGGAGCTCCTCGCCAATCGGTGCAATGAGGCCAGCGGTCAACACATTTGCCGCTAGGTCGACCGCGTTCAACGTTGCGGGCAAAACTGCTGGAGCGCTTAGCCCGGTGCCGTTCATGACAAGGGTTGCGAAGACTCCGGCAGCGCTCAAGATGGGAAGCGCGAGAGCCATCCCCCAGAAAAGATCGCCAGCGAGGCCGCCGCGGCGGTCAGGCGGCGGCAGCGTGCGTGGTGATGCGGCGGGTGTGGCGAGGACGAGATCGCGCCAGCGCACCGCACCGCTGCCAACCACCACAAGTGCAATGATCAGCACCGTTGCGAGGTTCGACGCGGTCGCCAGAGCGAGGGTGCCGAGTGGCGTCGTCAACGTCGCTGCGGCGCCAAGCGCGGAGAGAAGGGCAGCAATAAGGATTTGCGCCAAGAGCGCCCACGTGATCGCTGTCCAAAAGATGGCGAGTGGCCCTGGCCCGCGCCACCCCGCATCGGGAGTATCAACACGTCGCTGCAGCGCGGAGGCGCCAGCGAGTGCGATGCCACCGATGCCAACGAAGAAGAGCCCCAGGATTGCCAGGCCAACTCCTGCACCCGCAATCCCTGCCACGAGTGCGCCTGCACCGAGCACGGCAAAGAGGAGGCCGATCAGATAGAGCGCTGGCGCCTCACGCCCCGCGAGTTGCAGCAACCCAGGGCGTGACAGGTCGGTCATGCGGTCGCGACTACGGCGCGCTGTTCTCCGTCAGTGCCGCAAGCTCCTTCAGTACCGCCTGTAGCTCTGCAATGCGCACACCGTACGTTGCGAAGTCTCCCGACTTCAGCGCCGTCTGTGCCTGCTCAAAGAGCGTTGAGGCTTTCGTGACAAGCCCAGCGACATCCGTTGGATTCGTTCCGCCGCCCGGATCGACCACGCCGCCACCAACAAGGAGGTTCAGCGCTTCAGAGAGCGTGTCTCCCCAGACGACCTTGGTCGAGGTTGCCGCGACAATCTTCTGGAACTCAGGGAACGAGCTTGAAGTGGACTGTAGGTAGACCGGCTGCAGGTACACGACCGTTCCGCCGATCGGCGTCACGATCAGATTCCCGCGCGTGACGGTTGAACCGGACTGATCCCACAGCGTCGTTTGCGACGCGATGATTGGGTCCGCATCGATGCGAGCACCAACCTGGCTTGGCCCGAAGACTGACGTGTCCTTCGGGAAGCGGTAGCTCACGATCTGACCGTAGTTTTCACCATCGTTGCGCGCTGCAACCCAAGCAATCATGTTCGGTCGGCTCGTTGGCACCAGTGGCTGAATGAGGGTGAACTCTGTGGTCTCTTCACCTGGCAGGCGCACACGCACGTAGTACGACTCTCCAGGGAGGGACTGTGCTCCAGCGGCCGACTCTGGCACGGTCCATACATCGTCTTGACGATAGAAGGTCTGCGGGTCGGTGACGTGATACCTCGCGTAGACTCGTGTCGTTACGTCAAACCCGTCTGAGCCAACCCGCAGGTGCGCCCGCAGATCGGCTGGCATCGTGTCGAGCGGCTGAAGGAGGCCTGGGAAGACCTTTGACCACGCCTGTGCGATTGGGTCCTTCGTATCGGCCAAATAGAGTTCGGTCTTGCCCGTGTAGAGATCAACCGTTGCCTTCACGCTATTGCGCAGGTAGTTGACCCTACTCCCCTCAGCAGGGTTGGCGTTCGGGAAGTAGCTGCTCGTGGTGTAGCCATCAGCAACGTAGCTGAGTCCACCGTCCTCGCGAATCACGAGATATGGATCGGAGTCCCAGGTAACGAATGGTGCGAGGGCAGTAACGCGCTCACTGACCGTTCGGCGCCAGAGCAACTGGCTGTCGGCGGTGATCTGGTCGCTGATCAACAGGTTCAGGTCGCCGAGTCGCGCAGCAAAGAGGAGGCGATCAAAGAAGGTGTTCAGTGAGATCCCTGAGGTGCCGCTCCACTTCGTTGTTGCGTCACCCGTGCCCCCTGACCCGCTGGTGTCATCACCAATGGGGTAGTCAAACTCTTCGGTCTTGGCTCCAACAATTACCCAGTCGGTATCAAGCTCACCGAAGTAGATGCGTGGCTCGGTCACTACCGGAGCCCCGCCACTAGAGACAGGTGGAATGTCGCGAATGATGAGCTCTGGTAGTCCGCCACTTGCAATGCCAGCGACTGGAACCATGGCAACACCAATTCCGTGGGTATAGGCGATCCGTCGATTTACCCAGGTGGCCGACTGAAGGGCACGCTCTGGGTTTAACTCTCGTGCCGAGAGCATTACCAGTCGCTGCTTCCCATCAATCACGTAGCGGTCAACATCGACGTCGGAGAAGTTGTAGTACTGACGCACCGTCTGTAGTTGGTCGAGTGTCTGCTGGAGCGGCCGGTAGTCCCAGAGGCGCGCGTCGGCAAACGACTCGGCGTTATCGGCAATCGCCGCAGCCGTGAGATCGTCGGAGCCGTCGTACTGGCGCTCAGTCCAGCCATCAAGGCCGAAGGCTAGCCTCGTCATGCGAATGTTGTTGGCGATGTACGGCTCCTCGAGCGCGTACTCGTTTGGGGAGACCTGGAAACGCTGCACGAACTCTGGATAGAGGCCGGTCAGCACAGCCGATGCACCGAACCAGATGGTCATGGTCAGCACAAGTGGCCACGTTGAGCGCGTCAACGCGGCGCCGACCAAGAATGCGGCGGCGATTGCTGCGATCACCGTAAGTACGTCAAGGCCAGGGATGCGCGCTATGGCGTCGGTGTACGAGACTCCCGTCGCTACGCCGTTCTGTGAGAAGACCAGTTCAAGCTTGTCGAGTTGGTATCCGTAGGCGGTGACGAGGAGGATTGCACCAACGAGTAGCGCGAGGTGGAGGCGAGGCAGGGTGCCCACACCACTTAGGCCGCGGGCGCCGAGCGCTGGAAGGTAGCGGAGTGCGGCCAGCACCGTTGCGCCACCGAGCAACAAGATCCCAAGCCCCTGCGCAAGGCGCAGGACAGGGAGGCTGAAGAGATAGAAGGAGATGTCGCGACCGAAGATTGGATCAACGGCCGAGCCGTCGGCGGCGTAGGGCACCGCGTTCTGCCAGAGGGCGATCTGCTCCCAGTTGGCGGCAATCTGTGCACCAACGAGGAGGGCTACGACGACGGCACCGATGCGGAGTGCGCCGTTGCCGATTGTGGCGCCGGCTTTACGGACAGCACCATCACCGTCGGCACCGAAGAGTCCGCGCAGTGCGTCAACAAACCCTTCTGGTTGCAGATTGCCACGGTCATCAAGGAGCGGAGTTCGCGGCTCACGTGGTGCGTCAGAGCTTGTTGCAGCCCCAGTCGGAGTCCCGCCAAGGCGGCGAGCGATGAGTCCCGCCACAAAGAGGCTCACCAAAAGAAGTGCAAGTGCAGCGAGTGTTCCACCAACGAAGAGTCCACCCTGCAGCTGCAGGCGCTGCCAGTAGAGGGCGCCTGCGCCGAGCGAATCAAACCAGCGCGCATCGGTGAGGAGCGCAATGATCGGGCTGGCAACCAAGACGAGGACCAGAAGGATCGGCAAGAAGAGCGTACGGAAGCCGAGCTTGAAGGCCGGTCGCTGCCCACTTGGCGCACTGCCGCCGGGGCGACGTGCGCGACTGCGCGATGTGGGGGTGTCGGATTCAGGTTCTGACGCGCTCTCCTCAGGGGTGCCGTTGCCACGTCGGCGCTCTAGCTCTTCAAGGAAATCCTTAAATGGATCACTCATGATCGAACCCCCCTTCAACTATGGTGCGTCAGGGTCTGTGCGCGACCTCGATCGCACGGGTGAATGCGTCAAGTGCCGCCTCAGCAACCTTCGCCTCTGTCATCGTAGCGATTCGCATCGGATCCCACTTTGCAGCCACTTGGAGCACCAGCGGGCGACGCCACGGCTCGTTCACATCGGCCAAATCGCCCAAGAGTCGCAACTTGAGGCAGGAGCGCCCCTCCTCAACGGCAAGGAGGTCACCGAGCCCGTTGGTCATCAGCTCTCCCAGGCGCTGCAGCGGTGGCGTTGGCGGGGGGCCAGCGATCGGAGCGACCTCACGGCAACTCACGACTCCAGCCTCGTCCTCCGCCCACATCATGCCAATCCACCAGCCGTCGGGCATGGTCGTCGGCGTGCTCATTCCAGTGTGCACGGCAGCCTCGGGTCGCCCTTCGAGAAGGATCGGCTTCACCTTCAGGTAGCTCGCCCCCGGTGAGGGGAGGCGCTCAGGACCGCTGGTCACTCCCACTCAATCGTGGCGGGTGGCTTAGAGGTCACGTCGTACACCACACGTGTTACGCCAGGAACCTCATTGACGATGCGTGCCGAGATGCGCTCGATCAAGTCGTATGGGAGGCGCGCCCAATCTGCGGTCATACCGTCTTCACTGGTTACTGCACGCATTGCGAGCACATTCCCGTAGGTGCGCCCGTCGCCCATCACTCCAACAGAGCGCATCGGCGTGAGCACAGCGAATGACTGCCAGATGCTGCGATAGAGCCCGGCCTTCTTGATCTCGTCGACCACGATCCAGTCCGCCTCGCGCAGCGTGTCGAGCCGCTCCTTCGTCACGTCACCAAGAATGCGGATCGCAAGGCCTGGCCCTGGGAACGGCTGTCGCAGCACCACAGACTCGGGAAGGCCCAGCTCAAGGCCAACCGCGCGGACTTCATCCTTGAAGAGCGCTCGCAGCGGCTCAACAAGTTTGAACTTCAAGTCATCGGGAAGGCCGCCAACATTGTGGTGCGTCTTGATCTTCTGGGCGGCCTTCGTCTCTTTGGATGTTGACTCAATCACATCGGGGTAGAGGGTGCCCTGCGCCAAGAAGGTGAATTCGCCATGCTTCGTTGACTCCTCTTCAAAGACGCGAATGAATTCTCGCCCAATGACCTTGCGCTTCTCTTCCGGATCTACCACACCGCTCAGTGCGCCGAGGAAGCGCGCTTCGGCATCAACCATGTGGATCGTCATGCCGAGCGTGTTGGCGAAGACCTCGCGAAGAAGATCTGATTCGCGCTTTCGCATCAAACCGTGATCCACGTAAACGCAGACGAGTCGATCGCCGATCGCGCGGTGGATCAGCGCGGCTGCAACGGCGGAGTCGACCCCACCCGATAGGGCACAGAGCACCCGATCCGTTGGGCCCACCTGCGCGGCTATGGCAGCAATGGCATCTTCGGCAACACGGCCAGGGGTCCAGTTCGCAGGGGCCTTGGCAATGTCGTAGACGAAGTTGCGCAGCAGGCGCTTCCCGCCAGGCGTATGAATCACCTCGGGATGGAACTGAATCCCCCAGAGATTTCGTGACATGTCGGCGAGGGCGGCAAACGGGGTGGAGTCGGTGTCGGCGATCGGCGTGAAGCCAGTTGGTGCCTTGGTGATGGAGTCGCCATGGCTCATCCAGACGCGGGCGGCTCCCCCTTCAGCTGCGACGCCGGCGAGCAGTGGATTGGACTCGTCGCCGATACGGATGTCGGCCGGGCCGTACTCACGCCGGGACGAAGGGCCAACCTCACCGCCGAGCTGCTGGGCCATCAGCTGCACTCCGTAGCAGATGCCTAAGATCGGCAAGCCGCTCTCCC
>Ga0315899_10001468_pt1 | contig 26805 bp, 10 predicted proteins | sample LakEriMetagenome_2_FD_203518 | JGI IMG/M metagenome (GOLD analysis project Ga0315899, IMG submission 203518) | Freshwater fungal communities from buoy surface, Lake Erie, Ohio, United States - Buoy 4 MA112 | ecosystem: Environmental > Aquatic > Freshwater > Lake | place: USA: Lake Erie, Ohio... | reverse complement strand
TGACAGGAATTAACTGCGAAGCTTGAGTAGGTCGACGTCAGGAGGTCGTGTGCACCGTAAGAAGTGTGCGGCCTTCCAACACGGATGGTAACCCCTGTGGTTGGCATGCGCATGGGCGCAGAGCATGAGGACAGGCTGAACACAAAGGATTTGCGCACATATTGGTTGAAAGGAGATGTTTATTTCGGGTAACAAACGAACCATTATTCTATTCCGTGAAACGGATGTACCTGAATTAAACCTAGACCGTGAATTACAGCTAGCGGCAATAAATAATCCCGTATAAGGGGTCGCTATTATCGCTGTTCACAGAGGTCGAGTAACACACTTTATTGCCGTGTCAACGTGCGTGTAAACGATGGGTGAAGACGAGACTCGTGCTCGTCTTCTCTAATAAACTTTATTCTAAATCTGTCAAAACTATTCTTGGTGAATCATAGAATGTCTTCTTCGTAAGACCTTCTAGAATGTCTTGTTCGTAGAACATTCTATCAGTCATAAGTCTCACGTGCTATCTAGTCCGTGCAACATTGACCACTTTGTGGTGCAACTAATTTTGAGGCTTCGTCATAATCACTTGCTTGGCTCGCCTTTTCTTGGCCTCGTGTACCGCACTTGAGTTGATTCAAGAGCCTAGGCATTCTCTGCTTTCACCCTCCTGCAACAGGAACTCAGCTGAGGTAGTGGCACGGTCTATTCCAGTTTTCTGCTTCCTGGAGTTGGAGCATGCATCTCCTCCCCCAGCGCACAAATGAGGAGATGCATCTCCTCATTTGTGCGTACGCGCGCGCGGGCGCGCGTGCGCGCGTTTTTTTTGTGTGTTTTGTGTGTTTTGTGTGTGTGTGCTTGTACAAACACACACACACACACACACCGACACACATACACCTACACACACACACACATCAGGAGGCGGATGCTCACAAGCCCCTAAACAGTCTTATTGACGATTTCAAACGCGGCTCGGCGCCCTTGGAGGCGGCCAAGGTCGTCTTTCTCTCTCTCTCTCTCTCTCTCCCTCTCTCCCTCTCTCTCTCTCTGTTGTGGGGCCAGTCTCTTATCGATGCTCAAAAGTTCCTATATAGTCACGATATGTAGTGAATATGTACTGCCGTTTATCAAATATTGCTCTGCTGCATGTGTCCTCTCAGACTCGAATCAGCACATGCCCAGGCGGGGAGCGCAAAAACAACAACGCCTTTCCAGCTCTGGCGATGGTATCCATCCGTCCCCATAGTTTCTCGTTCGTGCCCGCACTTGGACTGGATGTGTGAATAAGTGTCGGCGAGCTATTCCATAAAAATGCCCGGATCTGTGTTTTTCAGCGAGGCGCGAAATGGTGTTATCGCGCAGGGCCGAATCGGTCCATGATCGCCATTTCGACTGCAGAACCGCTTTGGTGTTGTTCACGAATACTGGCTGCTGAAATAGAACCACACCAAAACACCAGTGGGTGCATGGGTGTTTTGGAGGAAGAAGACCACGTTCTCTGGCGAGCCGCATGTGGTCGCTCCTTGAACATAGAAGCGCTGTCACTTCTCCGTCCTGGCAAAAGGGCCATGGGCATTTGGACCCTGGTGGTTTGAACTCACCGGGCTTGCTCGTCAGATTTCAGATCTCGGCGACCTTGATGATGATGATGATTGATGCGCTCGCAAGGCGCGGTGCACTCGTCCCATTGCCTCGTCTCGGTGACCTTCAATATACACAATCAACACACACTGAAGGTCGGTAAGTACAACGCCTCTTTCGGGTGACACCGCCTCGGGCCCCTATTTCGAACAATCAACATCGAGGCCTGCGTCTACACTCGCAAGCACTTCGCCAAAGCGAGGAGGACCATGAGCCCCCTGTTCCTTTTTATGGCTTCGGCCAGATTTTTCCTCCCACCCTCCCTCCCAGTTCTTTAGGAACGATTTACTCTCTCGGAGGAAGAGGATTACAGGGGAACACCTCGTCAACACCCGCTGCGACCCTACATGACTCTTTTCGAGCCGCCCTTGCAGGAGAGAGAGCGCGAGCGAGAGAGTTGACGAGACGCGATACTCCATAACGTGGGTTGCAGGGCGTTATCTCTCTTTACAGAATGTGTTCTCTATATAGAATGCGTTCTCCATAACGGGGGTTGCAGGGCGTTACCTCGTACAGAGATAGTAGGTCTCTTTTATCATATGTTAGGTCTCTTTTGTTGTATAGTAGGTCTCTTTTGTCTTTACACTGCAGCGGGCCTCCTTCCCCTCTCTCGCCTCAGGGTCTCTCCCTCTCTTTCGAAAAAAATATAATAATAATAAATAACACATATCAGTGGTTTGACCGTATCAATAAACCAAGCTTGCTCCAGACAATTCTGGCCATCCGCAGAGACAAAGACAGCGGGTGCGTGGCACTGACTTTTCAGAATTTTAGGTCAACGTGTGGGGCCAGCCTCTATCATCGCCCATCCCTGAAGATTAAATATATGGTACTAAATTAGGAAACTTTGGCTCGTCACGTGACATGTGCTGGCGATTGTGACAAACATCAAGATAAAACGGGTCACGGCGTCAAGGTTTAGTACCGTAAAAGGAGACGAAGTTAGGGGTTAGGGTTTAGGGTTTAGGGTTTAGGGTTTAGGGTTTAGGGTTTAGGGTTTAGGGTTTAGGGTTTAGGGTTTAGGGTTTACTTTAGTTCTGTACCGTAAAAGGAGACGAGGTTAGGGTTTAGGGTTTAGGGTTTATGGTTTAGGATTTAGGGTTTAGAGTTTAGGGTTTAGGTTTAGGGTTTAGGGTTTAGGGTTTAGGTTTAGGGGTTTAGGGTTTACGTCCCTTTTGGGGACTGTATTTAAAAATAGACCTAACAAGGCACCATACCAGGCACCCTGCTTCTGCTTCCGAAATTTCTCGGCACGTCAAGTTATCTGCACACGACTGTAGCAAGGCTCTTGCGCAGGTTAGGCTGACCGCGGGGGTTGGGACCGGAGGGGTGGCGGACATATAGTTCCGCGGCTTCGCCCCGGCAGAGGCATGAGGGAGAAAAAGGCCGCTTACAATTTCCCATTTTCATTCGAAAACCGTCATCAAGGTCTTGTGCGCATGATTATACGCGCAGTGTCAAAAAAAGATAAGGGTTCAGGCACAACCTGCCATCAGCTTACGCATGTACATGCAGGGCGAAACGGCATTCTACCCTCACATTCAACCCTCATGTGTCCTCAGCATCTCGTCGCAGCAACCAGTTATGCTGTGCAGGTTCAGGCTGCCAGCTGTCCCCGGTGCGCATGTCGGTGCCACATGTGCCTGAATCTCTCCTACCTGATCTCTAGCCACCCAGCTTCCTAGATCAGAGAATCAATAACCTCTTGGATACCGCCTGGAGCCTGCTGTTGTTGGTGAGCAGACTCCTGGCGAGCTACCTTACGCGGGGCCAACTTCTGCTCGACTCCCCGCTGGCTTCCCCGGCCCCGCGCCCCCCCCTGTGCTTGACGCTGCAGCTGGCCCAGCTTGGAGCCCTTCTCGTCCGCGTCCGGCACAGACGACAACGGGTCTGCCCCCCAGGTAATTGCCTTTGCCTCGTCCTCCGCCTCAGCCCCCCCCGTGTTTCCCGACTCGATTTCCTGCGCCCCCTTCTTCGACGTCTGCTCTTCAGCAGGCCGCCAGTCGATGCCATGAGTTTTCAACTCTGCCTCCTCTGCCTCTGCCTCTGCCTTCTTGACCTTCAATAACTTCTTTTCTTCCTCGATTGACGCCTCGTGCTTGATGCGAAGAACGTCTGGGCCGTCGTCGGACTCCTTATTCAGCACGACTTGCTTGCGCCCGCCACTCAAAGTAGCGGGCATCGGCCCAGAGACATCTTTACGGCCCACGGTGTTGGTTGTCCATAGCACCTTGCCGTCCTTTTGGCGATACAGAACCACGTCGCCATCGTCTTGCACAACGAGGCGCACCTGATCCGGCACGTCTTTCTCCACCTTCTTATCCTTGTCATTCGGGTCTGCCTCCTCGACTTTCGTGGCTGTTTGCGTCGTTCCGCTGCACCACCTAGAAACACCGTCGGTCGCGTACAGGCACATGTTGTCGTTGAAATTGGGATCGTAGCAATAGTCATAGTCTGTCTCCTGGCCCGACATGGCGCAGCCTGGGATGTCGGACTGCTGCGAACCATCTCGTTGAAAGCACTTCAAGCCAGGCTTGCACTCGGCATCGCTATCGCAATCACCCATGCACTGATCGCACTTGTTGCCACTCTGGCAGCCATTAACTCCACGATTCGAAATCGGTTTGCGACCAGCAACAAAACTACCAGCAACCACGACCTTGAACGGTCCGTAGTTCCAGAAGTGTGACGTGTGCGTTGCCCACAGCCAACTGTAGTGGTCAGTCTTGTAGAGCACCAGGTTCCCGTCGGTCTGCACAGAGTAACACGCACGCACACTCGTCAACACCCGCGGGCACACTAAACAGACATCAAGCAAAGACGAGCATGGGCACTTTTCACGCCATTGGGAAAACAGAAGACGAAAGCAGCGTCCCCGGCGCTCCAGGCGCCTGGTAATTCAGAGTTGTTGCATATTTCTGAATAGGGTTTATGCTGGTGGTGGCACAGCAAACACACCTGCATTTGCAGTATGTATTGTGCGTTCGGCGACACAAGGTAAGTTCTGCCGACCGCTTCGGCGGAAGTGAGAGACTGCCCATTGGTGAGCTCGTTGGTCTCGCATGCGCCCTCTTCGCACTTGCTGCAGAGCATGATCGAAAATCTGCCGCCGGGCATGCCGTACCATTCGAGGGGATATATTCTCACGTATCGAGTCATGACTGGATTGTCGAACCACTCGGGCCTCGGAAGAGAGTGATAGTACTGGTAGCCAGGGTCAAAGATACGTCCGCACTCGACCTCGTACCACGTTTCCGCGTCGCTGCTGACCATGACCTTGAATGCTTGGGTATGCCAGTGCGTATTCCAGCCCCCAGCCATCATGATACCCGCGACTGAGCGCATCTTCCTCAAATCTATCTGCATCCATTCGCCATACTGGGCCTTGGATGCAACCCAATCAGCTTGTTTGAATGCGCTGTAGCCCCGACCCCAGCCTTCTCCGTTGTCATGGCGCTCATAAACGCTTGAAAAGTCAACGTCCATTCTGGTCGCTTTGAACAGACTGTACTGCTGGTTCGTGCACTGGGGACCAGACGTGTTCAGCAGCTGGCAACCGGCCTCAGCAGCCACCGCCGTATCATTCAGAGTCTTGCCCCAAATTTTGAGGTTCCGAATCACGCCGGCGGAAGAATAGCGGTATTGATCGTCGTGGAAAAAAGTCAGTCCGTCTTTGCTGAGCTCAAACCCTTTCTCGGCTGCCGGCGTGCCCTCGGCACATTTGGCGCCGTTGATGAACATTTTCACAGTGCCATCCTTGGAGCGGGTCACACCATATAGGTAGTTGAAATTTTTCTTGATCTTGGCGGCGCACTGCATCCGGATCATTTCTGGTTGTGGGTTGTAGCAGTAATCCACGCCACTCAACTGTCCCTTTTTCGGGCAGCCTGGGATGTCCGACGGTTGGCTTCCCTCACGCTTGAAGCACTTCAAGCCCGGCTCGCAGTCCCTGTCGCTATGACACCAACCTGTGCATGCTTTGCATGACAGTTGTGGATATTGGCACCCCCAATATCCCAGGTTGGTCACAGAATCCGGGACCGCTGGCGCCTCGCCCTGTCCACCCGACGTCGGGTAGAAAGAAAACCGTCCATCCCTGACGAAGAAACCCTTGTCACCCCATCCGGAAGCGCCCATCAGTCTCCTCCACTCGCCTGTCTCATCAAGTCGCACGGTAAACATAACAGAGTACTCTTTCGATGAATCGATGCACGATTTCTGCTCAATCTGGAGACCCTCATTCTGCCTGAATATATAGCCAATAGGTGCCTTCACTGCGAAATAAAGCGCGTTGACAAGGAAGTATGTGTCCAAACCTTGGTTATCCCGCCGGTAGCGCTTTGCTAGCTGGCTCTTCAACCAGCAGCCTGAGTAGTAGCCTGTTTGGAAGACGTAGCCAGCACAGCCAGGGGTGCTCTCGCATGCCTTCTGGCAATTCTCTTGGTCCATGTTGTTTTGATAGCCGAGATCGTATCCATAGTGATCAACGTCCTTCTCAACAGGCGTAGCGAAGTCTCCGTCGCCCCAAGGCGTTGTCAGAGGTGGACCTCCCGTTGAAGATTGGAATGACGTCATGTCGTATCTCAGCTCCGTGTTCTTGCACTCAGTCTCGCACAAGATGACGCCTGCACGCATGCAGGTGTGACCCACCCATTCCTCGGGATGGATGCGAACATAACGAGCCACGTAGGCTTCGCTGAAATATACCGACGCTCTGCCATTATTGTTTGTGTTGCCATCGAAAACGCGTCCGCATTCCACGTCCTTCCAAGTGGTTCCATCAGTACTGACAGTTACCTTGTACGCCGAGACCCATTGCCAAGCATCTCGGCGGCCCTGCGTGACGATGCCGTACACCGGTTGCTTCTTCCCCAGATCCATCTGCAGCCATCCTACGCGGTTAGGATAATAGGAACACCACGCGCTGGCAGAATTCAGCCTGGGCCTCCCATAGTACTGACCCATCCTCCCCCAGTGGACCGAACTCGCCGTGAAAGTCCGGTCGGCGAAAGAACGCTCGATCTTTTTTGTGCACGTTTCACTAGATACGGTCGGAAGAACGCAGCCCGCGCCCTTCGCGATATCCTCGGCAGACAGCACCTTCGCCATCATTTCAACTTCGTACGCCCAGCCGGCAGTCGACTGTTTGTCCTTGCCGTGGAAGAGACGCATGCCTTTTTCGTCAAGCTGAAAGCCGTCGCTTTCCGTTGGTTCTCCTGACGCACATAGATAGCCGTTGATGTACAACGAAACTTTTTTGTCCTCTTTGGTCATAGCAAACTCGTAGTCCCGGTTGTTCACAATTCTGTAGTCGCTACATTTGATGTTAGTTGGACGCAGCTTCAGACGCTCCTCGTGGATGTACAGTCCATTAACACCATTCGCCCAACTGTCAGCGCTGAAAAGAGCACGCCAGTCGTTGACAGAATCCAACCTCACTTTCATCACCAATGTGTATTGAGAGGTCGTCTTGAGGCAATCAGCCTGGTAAATTTTGAAACCCTGGTCGAGCTGGAATCTGTAGGCCTGTGCCGATCTCTGTACTTCTCCAGAAAAGTACTGATAATTGACATTCTGGAAAGGATTTCGGTCCTCACCCCATGCCGGATCAAGACTCGGGCCTCCAGTGATAGAGGACACGCTTGATTGGAGATCGTACTCTAGCTTCTTGTTTTCACACTGTTGTTCGCATATGTGCACGCTGAACTTCAGTCCAATGTAGTACCCTTCTTCCGGGTAAATGCGAATGTACCGTGCCTCGACAGGCCAGTCGAACATTGTGGTGACCTTTGTGAACCAGTTCTGGTTACCGTCGAAAATGCGCCCACATTCAACCGGCGTCCACGCTGACGCATCATTGCTCACCATCACAATGTATTTGGTGACATAGTAGCCCCAAAGGCCATCACCAGCTGTAGTCACTCCTGCAACATACTGTTTCTTTCCGATATCCATTTGAAGCCACTGCGAGGTGTAGGTTCCCTGTTTGTTCCTGCCAAACCAAGGCTGCTCCCATGTCTGATAGCCAGGCTTCCATCCGTAATACGAGTTGAGGTCAGGGCGAGTGTAGTGATAATGGCCCATATCCAGGTTGTAGACATTGCTGGAAGAGCGGAAGGATTGCCAGCCAGGAGCGTACTCAGTAGTGCGAGAGCACTTATCGCTCATAGTTGGTAGCGTGCATGCAGCCATGGAAGCCATTTCACTCGACGAGAATGTTTTCTTGTAGAACCGGATTGTTTTGACATGTCCCGACGCAGACATCCCATTAGCTCCGTGCAGCACCCACAAATCCTGATCCTGAGGCATTGCGAACCCGTCGTCTGCTTTTACTTTGCCCTCTGCACACTGATAACCGTTGATGTAAAGCGCGACAGACCCGTCGGCCCTGGTCATTCCTATCTGGTAGTAGTGATTAATCAACATTGTCTCATTGCATGAAAGGCCAGAGGGTAGGAGGGTCAGCTTTTTGTTCACAATGAAAAGTCCATCGACTCCGCCATTCCAAGACTCCGATGTCAGCATCGCTCGTTTTTCATCTACCTGGTCGACCTCAGCATCCATGAAGAACGTCCACTTCTTCTTATCGGACAAGCACAAAGCCTGGCTCACATCAAAACCCTGGTCCTGGTTAAATCTATAGCCTAGGGCGCCATCGAAAACTCCATCACCCCAGAGTGGATCGAGCGACGCCCCCCTCGTCAACGAGGAGAGACTGCTAGCAGTCAGACGGTAGTCAAGCACCCCGTCCTCGCACTGTTCTTCGCACAGCAGCAGACCAGCAGTCATGCCAATGTAGGTTGGTGAACCTTCGGGGTAGATCCTCACATATCGCGCCTTTACAGGCATGTCGAAATAGGCTGACACCTTTGTGTTATAGTTTGTGTTTCCCGTGAAGATGCGGTCACATTCAACACTGGTCCACTGCCTGGCGTCGTTTGATACCCAAACCTGGTACGTTGCGGTGTAATAGCCCCACCACCTGTGGCCACGCACGACAACGCCAGAAACGGGAGCGACCCTGCCGACATCGATCTGCAACCATTCAGGCTTCCCCACCTGTGTTCCGTAGCGCCAGGTAGCCGGTGCCCAGCCATATTGCGCGTTCAGTCGAGGATCAGCGTAGTATTCGTAGCCAAGCGGTGTATTGTAGGCCGTGCTTGAGGCCCTATATTTGGAAATATCTGGCGCATAGATTGTGGTTTTGCTGCACCGCTGGGAGGTTTGGGGAGCGTTTTTACAGCCTGCCTCCTCCATCATCTTGTCAGAATCCAAGTACTTGGCCCACATTCTGATGCGCTTAACGTAACCTGAAGATGACTGCGAATACGCGCCCCTCAAAAAAATCATGCCATCTTTGCCAAGCGCAAATCCATCATTTGAAGCGGGCTTGCCCATGGCGCAAGGGTAGCCGTTGAGAGATAAAGTCACGTTACCACTCTTCGCGTCTCTGGTGAGGCCAATCTGGTAGTAATGGTTGGTCAGAATTTTTTCTTGGCATGCCAACTCTGTGGGCTTTAGTTCAAGTACGCCATCATTAATCCACACGCCAGCGTTGTCGTTGCTCCAGCCTTTCGAAGTGAAGATCGCACGCGATTTGTCTACTTGGTCGACGCTCACGTCGATCAGCATGCTGTACTGCGCGCTATTCTTTATACATCCAGTCTGATCGAGCTCGAAACCCTGGTCTTTTTCGAATCTGTAGCCCAGCTTCTCGTCGAAGCGTCCAGAATTGCCCCAAATAGGATCCAAGCTTGCACCAGATGTAAGCGAGGCAAGCGAGGGCGTTGTCAATCGGTAATCGAGCTCGCCATTTTCGCATTTAGGCTCGCACAAAATAACTCCAGCTCGCATTCCAATGTAATAGCCAGACTCAGGGTAAATGCGAACATATCTCGCCTTCACCGGATACCTGAACATAGCAGTGGCCTCGGTGTAATAATCTTTGTTGCCATCAAAGATACGTCCGCACTCGACGTCAAGCCACGTCTGTGCGTTGTTGCTCACGCGGACCTTGTATGTTTGCACATAGTAGTTGTTGTATCCGTCGCCCCTTGTCACAATACCATACACCGACTGTGATTGAGTGAGATCTATCTGCAGCCACGCGCCAGAGTTGTCAGCGACCCAGGGTCTTCCCCATGTTGGCTGGTTGTAAGGCTGCCAACCGTATTGGGCATTCAAATCCGGTCGCCCGAAATATAAATAGCCAATGGCTTGGTTCCACCGCACACTGTCAGCGCGATACTTGCTGTAGTCTGGTGAGTACTTAATTGTCTTCGGGCAAATCTTCTGTTCCTCTGGCAGTGAGCAACTGGCAGCCGCAAGCATCTTCTCTGAGTCCAGCGCCTTGTCCCAGACTTGAATCCGCTTCACGTAACCGCCCGATGAAGCACCATTACGTCCTCTCAGGAAGACTGCATGTTCAGTGTCGAGCGGGAAGCCGTTGACAGAGGATGGAACGCCTGTAGCGCACTCATAACCATTCAGGTAGAGAGTAACATTCCCCTCGGAAGTTCTAGTCATACCGAATTGGTAGTAGCGTCCAGGCCTGATTGGCTCTGCATCACACACCAACGTGGTAGGACGCAACTGGTATTTTTCGTTCACAAACATGCCATTCCCGTCCCACTCCTCGGTAGTAAGCAGAGCCCTCCAGCTGTCCGTCTTATCGAGGAGTACGTCCATCAGTACAGTATAGTACTTTGGCGTCTTGATGCACCGGCTTTCGTCCACCTTTAGACCCTGGCCTTGCGCGAACAAGTAGCCGGTGAGAGGAAGCGTCTGGAATTGTGGGTACTGAGGCTGGGCCCAAAACGTGCCTTCACCCCACGCCGGATCCAACCCCGGACCTCCAGTACGAGACTCGAACGAGTTAGAGAAGTCCCAGTCCAGTTGTCCAGATTTGCACGATGTCTCGCAAACGATGCCGGCGGCCCGCATGACGATGTGACCCCACCAAGTCATAGGATGGATACGGATGTACCGACCCTCGACGGGCAAATCAAACAAGTTCTTGACCTTAGTATCCCCATAATTGGTGTTACCATCGAAAACGTAACCGCACTGCACGTACTCAAACTTTTTCCCGTCCTTGCTCACAGAGACCTTGTATGATGTGACCCAATAGCCATGGTCGGATGAACCCTGAGTCACGACGCCAGCAATGGCCTGCACTTTGCCCATGTCAATTTGCAACCACTGCTTCGTGTCAGCATACGTAGCCCACCAACCATTGAGGGAGCTCAGTTGAGGATTTGCGTAGTAGGACGGCATGCTGCCACCCCACATTGTGGAGGCTCTGTAGTAAGAGGCATCTGGATTCTTGATGACGGTCGCAGCGCAAGCTTCCTCTGCGGGAGGCAACGTGCATCCGTTCTCCGACAACATCTCCGACTCCTTCATCGCCTTGCCCCAGATCTTGATCTTCTGTACATATCCTGCCGAAGACTGTGAGGTAGGTCCGCGGAAGAAAATTAGACTCTTGCTTGGTAGCTCATATCCGTCCTGCGAGCTCGGCTTGCCTGTTGCACAAAGGTAGCCGTTGATGAACAGCGAAACTGTTCCGTCCTTGGCGCGGGTGATGCCGAACTTGTAATAGTAGTAATTGCGAATGGTTTCAGAGCACTCGAGCTTCGACGGCCTCAACTCGTAACGTTCCTTGTGGACAAACAATCCGTTTTCAGACCAATCCTCCGAAGACAGGATGTTTCTCCAGTTATCAGTCTGATCGAATTTGACCTCGATGATCATGCTGTACTCCTCCGGCTTCTTGATGCATCGGGAAGCATCCAGAAAGAGACCCCTGTCCTTGTCGAACCGGTAACCGGTGTCCGTAGAAAAACTGCCCTCGCCCCACTCAGCGACCAGGTTAGGGCCGCCAGTTGAGGACTGGAAGTTCTGTGACAATGTGTACGAGAGAGTACTCTTCTTGCACTCCGACTCGCACAGCACCACTCCTGCCCTCAGGACTGGCCAGTTCGTCCACGTGTCAGGGTAAATCCGAACGTACCGCGCCTCGACGGGTGCGTCAAAAAGAGCCGTCGCTTTGTTGTTGTGGTGATTGTTGCCATCGAAGATGCGTCCACACTCAACCCACGTCCACTTCTTAGCGTCATCACTGACCTTGACCTGATACGTCATTACGAACTGCCAGCTGTACCTACTACCTTGTGTCTCTATGCCTTGCACCTCTTCCTTTTTGCCGAGATCCATTTGCAGCCACTTCTTGTTGTCGCCCCAAGCTGGCCACCAGCCATCGTAGCCGTTCAGTAGCGGGTTTGCGTAGTATTCGCCCCACGATCCCCACATGCTAGAGGCCCTGAAATTCATCAAAGTGGGCGCCTTGGTGACCGTGCTCGCGCATGCTTTCTTCTGGCTCGCCAGCGCACATCCCATCTTGTCAGTCATGTCTGTGTCAGTCATGGCCTTGCCCCAAAGCTCCAACCACTGGATGTAGCCGGCGGACGATTGAGAGTTCTGACCCCTAAGGAAGATCAAGTTATTTTTCTGGAGCTTGTAGCCGCCGCTGGACGCAGGTGTGCCTGAAGCGCAGGGATAGCCGTTGATGAATAAGGTCACCTTCCCTTCGTTATTCCTAGTCATGCCGAACTTGTACCAGTAACCCGGGCGAATAGTCTCGCTGCAGACAATGTCCGCCGGTTTGAGTCGCAATTGCCTGTCACCGCCGATGTACAGGCCATTATCGCCCCAGTCCTCGGATGTCATGAGAGCCCTCCACTCACCGACCTGGTCAAACTTCACTTGCATCATGAGGCTATACTGTTTGAGATCTGTGATACAGTTACTCTCGTCAAGTTGCAAACCCTCGTCCTTTTGAAAGCGATAACCATCCTTTTCGGTGAATTGTCCCTCTCCCCAAGGTGCCTCGAGACTGGGACCCCCGGTTTCGGATCCCAGGGCGTCTCTAAACGTGTAGCGCAGGTTGTTGTCCTTACACTTGGACTCGCACACAAGAACCGCCGCCCTCAGTGTTGGATAACCATTGGACGACTCAGGATAGATACGCACATAGCGAGCCTTGACCGGCTTCTGGAACGTCGTGGTCACCTTCGAGTTGTAGTCAGTGTTGCCCTCGAACGTGCGAGCGCACTCGACTTTCCTCCACTTCTTGCCGTCTGTGCTCACCCTGACGTTGAACGACGTCGTCCACCAACCAAGCGTACCACCCTGTGTAACAACGCCTACAATGCCCTGTACGTCGCCAGTGTCCATTTGCAGCCAGTTTCCGACATTGTACGAAGGGGCGATCCAGCCACCGCCAGAGTTAAGCCTTCCACGAGCCCAATATGTACCCATCGGGTAGTTTGACCACGTTGCACTTGCCCTCATTCTCGAGTACGGGACGTTGAGAACAATGCTAGAGGAGCATGTTTCGGCGTATACGTCAGGCAGTTTGCAGCCGCACTGCGTCAGCATTTCGCCGTCGGTCAATTCCTTGTTCCATGCGCGGATTCGGCTTACGACTCCAGCACCGTTTAGGTTGTTTTCGTCATGGAAAAAGTACATCTCTTCCTTGTCCAGGACCATGCCTTTGGGTGTGTCAAGGGCATCTCCTTCGCCACACATGTATCCATCTACATAGATCTTCACCTTGTCCTTATCCGTTCTCACGAAGCCAAATTTATATGTGCGGCGAGGGAAGATGTAGTTCGGACACTCAATTTCGAGATCTCGAGGGCTGACCATGTATTTTGTATCATAGACAAAGAGGCCGTTACGCCTCCATCCCTCAGAGCCGAAGATGCGGTTCCAAGCGTTCGTATTATCGAAGCTCACATCGACAAGAAGAGAGTAAGCCTTGACGCTCTTGATGCAGGACTCCGGGTTAACCTCGAAGCCCTGTCCGGCACTGAATCTGTACCCGGTCTCCTGGCTATTTGCGACAAAGGTTCCATCCCCCCAAACGCTTTCGAGGGAGGGGCCATCCGTGTCAGAAGCCAACTCATTAACCAAGGGATAGTCCAGCTCTCCATCCTTACACGGGATCTCGCAAAGCAGCACTCCTGCGCGCATGGCAATTCGGCCATACCAACGCTTGGGCACGATCTTCACATATCGTGCCTTTACAGGCACATCGAACTCGGTCTTGACCCTCGTGCTCATGTCTGCACTTCCCGGGAACCAATTTCCGCACTGGACATCCGTCCAAGCTTCTCCGTCCTCGCTGACCTGCACGGCAAAAGCAGTGACCCACTCATACCAGTCCTGCCGCCCTTGGATGACAACCCCAGAGACCACCTGCACTTTGCGGAGATCAATCTGCATGAATTGGTCCTGGTTATTCGTTGCAGCGAGCCAGCCGTATTGGGCATTCAAACGTCCCGACCCGTAACGATATCCATTACGATCACCGTAGATCGTGCTGGAGAAGAAAATCCTGCTGTACGGGGGACTGTAGATGACGGTTCTCGAGCACTTCTTGCCCTCTGTGGGCAATTCGCATTGCACGGCAGCTTGCATCGCCGCAGAATCCAATTCCTTAGCCCACAGCTTGATTTGTTTCACATATCCTGGCGTGTTTTCACTGCCATCGTCACGGAAAAATTCAATGGCCTTGTCCAGTTTAAGCCGCTCAGCGATTGAAGGAGCGCCCTTTGCACATAGGTATCCATTCAGATACAACTTGATTTCTCCTTTGGCTGATCTAGTCATGCCAAACGAGTAGAATTCCTGTGGGTCCACAATCTGATTCTCGCACGTCATGCCCGCGGCCGACGGGGCAATTGCATACCGTCCGTTGTGAACATAGACACCAAAGTCCCCCCAGTTGCTGTTCATGATACGTCGCCAACCGTTCACGTTGTCCAATTTGGCGTTGGCAATCCAGGACCATGCGTTCGACTCTTTGAAGCAGGGTGTCTCCATCAGCTTCAATCCCTGCCCAGATTCGAATCGGTAGCCTTGGCTGTCGTCCCATCTACCTTCACCCCACTCTGGGTCAAGGCTAGGGCCTTGAGTGGACGACAAGAAGGATCTGTCCAGTTTGTAATCAAGCTCACTCTCGCGGCAAGGTCTGTCGCAAACCAGAACACCGGCACGCATGCTGGGCCAGTTCACCCATCGCTCCACTACGAATCGAACATAGCGAGCATAGACGGGAGTTTCAAAAACATTCTTGAGCTTCGTGTTGGCATCGGTATTGCCCGGGAACACCCGGCCACACTCTACCCATTCCCATTTCTTGAGGTCAAGACTGGTCATGACTTTGAACTGCGTCACCCACTGGGCGTACCACCACTCAGCGCGTCCTTGTGTGACAACGCCCGAAACGGCAACCTTTTCTTGCAGGTCAATTTGCATCCACTCGCCCTTCCCGGTTCCCCACTGGGCGCTCCAGGCCTGGGGCGAATTGAGACGTCCGCGCCCATGACCATAACCAACAGTTTCGTCAGCCCATTCGCTTGAGTACCGGATGAATTCATATGACGGACTTACGGTTGAGCTTATATTGCACGCTTCTTTTGCGGGTTGCTGCAGCCGACAACCTGAGATCTCAGCAACATCGCCATCGGCCAGCTGTTTGCCCCACATCCTGATGCGATTCACGTAGCCTTGGCCGTTCAAACCCGACTCATCCTTGAAGAAACGCACGTCGTTTTCAGCGAGGGCGAAACCCTCAAGGTAGGGAGGCGAACCCCAAGCACACGGATAACCGTCAACGTAAAGCTTCACGAGACCTGCGGCACTGCGTGACAGGACCAATTTATACCAGGTGTCAGCCTGAAGCAAGGTCTTGCACCTGAGTTCTGCACCGCTTGGCTGGATTGCTAATTTGTCCAGGTTCAGGAAAAGACCATACTCACCCCAACCCTTGGAGCCGAGAATGCGCTGCCATGTGGTGTAGACGCCATCGAACTTGACTTTGATCAAAATGGTCCACGCGCCCTGACCGTCAATGCAGTTATGCTCATTCAACTGCAGACCGTACCCACCATAGAACCTGTAGCCGTTGTCTGTGAGTTCGCCAAAGCCCCAGGTGGGATACAGATCAGGACCGTCCGTGGTGGAGTCCAAATTGCCCAGGAACTCATAGTCTAGTTGCCGGCCCTTGCATGTTTCCTGGCACACCAAGACGCCGGCCCGCATGCACATTATGTGCGAATACTCCTGAGGGAAAATCCGAACGAACCTACCGCGCACAGGATTATCGAAGAAATTCTTTACAACCGTGTTCATGTCGGTGTTTGCATTCAGCACGCTTCCACACTGCACATCAGCCCACTTGAGACCATCGCTGCTGACCATCACCTTGATGGTCGTCACCCAGCCCCATCCATCTCCTCGACCCTGCGTAGCCACACCCGCGATGTCTCGGACAGCACCAGTGTCCATCTGAAGCCAGGCGCCTTCGTATGAGCTGGCGCACCAAGCGGTTGAGGAGCCGATCCGACCCTTGCCATAGCCTGTTCCCTTTGCGTGGTTATACAAAGTGCTCGAGTACTCCATGCGGTCATATGGGGCCATCTGGATGATGTGGCCGAGCTTGCACTTGGCTCCCAATTCAGACAGCCTGCACTCGCTTTCAGTAGCAGCCTCTTCGTCCGTGAACACCTGGTTCCAGATGGCGATTCGCCTGACAAAGCCCGCCGAACTCTTGCCACTCTCAGAGCGGAAGAACTCGAGGCTGGAAGGGCTCGGGCGATATCCCGACACAAAGGGCGGCAGTGCCTCAGCGCACATGTACCCGTTCAGGTACAATTTTACTACGCCCTTTTCATTCCTGGACATCATGAACTTGTAATACCTGTCGCCGCGGATGTTTTCATTGCACCTCATGCCTGCAGCCGTCGGATAGAGCTGATACCGATCGTTGACGTATAGGCCGTAATCTCCCCACTCGTCAGATCCAAACAATTTGCGCCATCCTGCGGGGTTGGTAATCCTCGCCTCAATGAAAAGAGTGTAGTTGCTGGGGCTCACAATGCAGTTGCTCTCGTCAACCATAAGACCTTGATTGTTCCCAAACTCGTATCCGATGGCCCTGTTGTAGAAAGTTCCCTCGCCCCACGCCGGATCCAAACTCGGACCCTTGGTAGAAGACAAGAAGCTGTAGTCAAATTGGTATTCAAGCTGCTTGTTGATGCAAGGCCGCTCACAGATGAGAACAGCAGCGCGCATCGAAGGCCATCCGTGATAGGCCTCCGGGAACAGGCGAATGTACCGTCCCTTGACAGGTTTGCGGAAGAAAATTTGCGTTTTTGTGTTGCTATCCTTGCTTGCCTCGAAAACCATTCCGCATTGCAATGACGTCCATTCCTGACCGTCACTGCTCACCTGCATGCTGAGACGCGTAACCCACTGGGCTGCGTCTCGCCTGCCTTGAACAACGACGCCCGAAAGGCTTTGAACCTCCATGGTGTCGATCTGCATAAATTGAGTGCCCATCACGGCGTCTTTTGGGCTCCAGGCTTGGGGTGAGTTGAGGCGACCTCGCCCATTTCCAACTCCACTGCGATCATCGTTGAGAACGCTCGAATAGTAGGCTAGTTTCGCAACCGGTCCGAAGACAATGTTCCTTTCGCAGCGCGTGGCATCTTCCGTGAGGCGACACCCTGCAAGCGTGGCCATCTTGGCCTCAGAAAGCTCCTGGTTCCACATCCGAATTGTCTTGACGTATCCTGCAGTGTTTTCAGACCCGTCGTCATGGAAGAAATCGACTTGATGTTGATTCAAAGCATACTGCGTGACGTACGCTGGAGAACCCTTGGCACACATAAACCCGTTGATGTACAGCTTGAGAACACCATCTGTACTGCGGGTCATGCCAATTTTATAGAACTTGTTTGCGTCGATCTTTTCTTCGCACTTCATATTGGCGCCGACAGGAAACATCTGCAGGTAATCATTCACGTACAATCCATAGTCTCCCCAACCCTTAGAACGAATGAGGTTGCGCCAACCCCATGGTGTGTCAAATCGAGCCTCGAAGAGGATGGAGTAAACCATATTGGGAGGACGGGTACCGTTCACGGGCAAGTGGTTGTTCATGCAGCCTTCTTCATCTTGATCCAACTGCAGGCCATTCCCTGGGGTGAACCTGTAGCCGTCGTCGCCGGCGAAAAATCCAGGGCCCCAAGCAGCCTCGAGCGGCGGGCCTTGCGTTATAGACAGCAGTGATCCCTCCAGCAAGTCATAATCAAGACGACCTTCGACACACGGCATTTCACAAATGAGCGCGCCTGCTCTCATCGACGGCCATCCACCGGCCCATGTCTTGGGATAAATGCGAACATAGCGCGCGAGCAGAGGCTCAGGGAAATACGTCTTGAGCTTAGCGTTGCGGTCCTTGTTTCCAATCCAGCGCCGCTGACACTCAACGTCCTTCCACTGCCGCCCGTCCGCGCTAAGTTTCACAATGAAGGAGGTGACCCACTGGTCAGCATCACGACGTCCCTGAGTGATAACACCGGCGATGACCTGCAGACTTCCCGTATCCATCTGCATCCACTCACCATCCTGTGCTCGTTTGGGCGTCCAGCCCGTAAGAGAGTTCAGACGTCCGGAATTTAGTTCTTCCGCACCCGACACATAGTAGCTGGAAAACTTCATGTTCTTGCTTGAAGGGCTGAAGGCGATGTGACCCAATTCACAGGGAGCTTTAGCTACCACAGGAAGCAGACATCCCATTTCGCCCGCCATTTCCGTGTCGGTCATGTGCTTATTCCACATGCGGATGCTTTTGACGGTGCCCGCAGATTCCAATCCTTTGTCGTCGTGCAAGAAGTAAATATCCTTGGGATGCAGTTCATAGCTCTGGTAGAAGGGCGGGGTACCTCTGGCACAAGCCGCGCCGTCCACGTACAAGGTGATGTTGCCTTGGTCACTCCTCGTCATGGCCAGGTAGTACCACTCGTTAGCAAGCACAGGGCGCTCAGTGCAGACCATGTTGGTCCCGGACGGGTCGAGCTGAAGATATTCGTTAACGTACAGGCCAGCATTTTGCCCCCAAAACATGGTGGTCATGAGGGCCTTTGGTCCCCCGGTAGTCTGGTCAAGCTTTACATTCATCACCATGCTCCAGCCTGTGATCTTTCTGAAGCACCGGCTGGCGTCGACCTCAAAACCAGCTCCCGCGGGAAACGTGTACCCGTCCAAGCCGTCAAACTCACCTTCGCCCCACGCAGGCGAGAGGGCGGGACCAAACGACCTAGACCCATACGTCCCAGCAAAATCGTAGTCGAGTCTGTCCTCGACGCATGGCTTCTCGCACACCAACAGTGCCATACGCATGCTCAACCAGCCGTGCCATTCCTGCGGGTACAATCGCAAATAGCGTGCCTTCACGGGATCCGAGAAATATGTCTTCACCTTGGAGTTGCGATTGGAATTTGCGTCCCACTCTTGCCCGCATGCAACATCATGCCACTTGGAACCGTCGACACTGGTCTGGACCGAAAAGGTCTCGACCCACTCATTTGCGTCCTTACGTCCCTGGGTGATGACGCCTGCGATGCTTTGCACCATGCCGCTGTCAATTTCCATGTACTCGCCGATCCGGGCTTGTTTTGCAACCCAAGCCATCTTTGAGCCGAGACGTCCCCTTGCATACCCCTTGCCCTTGATGTCATCGTTGCGGACGCTCGAATAGGTGATCTTTGATGTCGGGGGCACATACCCCACGGTGAACTTGCAAGGGTCTCCACGGTCCGGCTCGCGGCACCCGCACTGCATTTGAACATCTTCTTTCGCGAGTGCCCTGTCCCAAATGTGTAGGTTCGCAATTTCACCTCCTGAATCTTCGTTGCCATTATCTTTCATGATCATGATGTCATAAGGGTTAAGCTTAAAGTGGTCCTTGAACGGCGGACTTCCTTCCGCACAAAGATTGCCATTCACGTATAACCTGATCAGCCCATTCAAATCGCGACTCATCACGAGCTTGTAGAATTTTTTGGTCCTGATGACTTCGCTGCACTTCATACGCGTCCCTGTTGGTACAATCATGAGATACTTGTTGACGTAAAGACCATAGTCGCCCCAGTACTGAGACCCGAGGATCTTCCTGTAGCCAAGAACGTCGTCAAGGCGAACGTCAACGATGACGGTGTATTCCATCAGCCACGGCTTGCAGATCTCGCCAACCTTAAGGCACCAGTGATCGATTTGTAGGCCTTGGCCTTCAGGAAATTTGTACACAGTGGTGAGTTTGTCGTCAATCATGACCTCCTGAAAGTCTCCCTCGCCCCAAGCAGGATCTAGACTAGGTCCAAAAGTCCCGGACACGAAGGACAGGCTGAACTGGTAATTGAGCTGACCGCCTTGGCTCGGTCTCTCACACACAATAACCCCAGCCCGCATGCTTAAACGGCCTACCCATTCTTTTGGATAGATTCTGATGAAACGTCCGTGCACAGGCTCATGGAAAAATGTTTTCAATCTGGTGTTTGAATCCTCGTTCCCGTAGTATGGCCGTCCGCATTCGACCCACCTCCATTTCTTGCCATCCTCGCTGACGCTGACGGTAAAGACCGTGACCCATTCATTCCGATCTCTTCGCCCTTGCGTGGCAACGCCTGAAATGCTCTGGATGGAACCTGTATCCATCTGGAACCACTCGCCCACTTTGCTTTCCTGTGGAGTCCACGCCTGCGGCGAATTGAGCCGGCCGGCAGAGAATCCGCGCCCAAAGGTTGTGCTCCTCTTGCAATCACAGTGCTTTTGCACTCCCAGTGCCGGATCTCCAAACACATCGTTATTGCAGCTGATGCCTGTTGTCGTTTTCTTCGTGTTATACGTTCCTTGGGCTCCATATCGCACGGTGCCATCACACCTGCAGTGACCAAGCTCGTGTGAGCAGTATTGCCAGCCTTCACTGTACACACTTGAGTACTTGATGCCAGATAGCGCAGCATTGATGGTGATGTGGCGTATTTCCCCGTCGGCAGCTATGCACGGGCCATCTCTTATAGGCAGCTTACATTCGCAGATGCGTGCAACTTTCTTTTCAGAAATTATCTTGCCAAACGCCATGAATTTGGCAAGGTAGCCAGACGACTGGCGACTGCCGGTGTCCGCCATAATCATAATCTGATGCGGGTTGAGTACGAACGGCTGATCATCATCCGCCTTTCCGTGCGCGCATAGCCCTCCATTTAGGTATAGCTTCACTTCGTTTTGACTTGTGTACTGGATTACATAGTAGTACCATTCGTCGGGCTTGATGATCTCCTCACACCAAAGGGTGCCGTTCTCATTGTTCGGGAACGCCGTGAAGTGCCCGTCAATCACCATGTAGCCATTCTTGGCCCATCCATTTGAACGAAACAGCATATGCTCACCGCGTACCGAGTCAAGCTTCAGCTTCCAGAAAAAGGTGTAGTCTGTCGAGGGAACGAAGCCGGCAGGGTCCATCACAAGCCCCTGTCCCTTCTTGAAATGGAAACCTTGGGCGGTGTATTGTCCACCCGAGGGCGCCACCAGGCCAGGTCCACCTGTCGAGGATCCCAGGTTCTCATTGAATTTGAAGATGATAGGGCTTCCCGGTCCGCCCTTGACGGGGGCCGGCTTGGCATAAACGGGATCCACATCTCCCTTCTCTCCAGAGCAGCAGATGCCAACGTCTTGCTTGTGGCTGCACCTGTGGTTCCCCCAGCCCTTGTGTCGGCAACCGTCAAGATCTCTCTCATAGCCCGAACAGACAACGTCATCAAGCCAGATGGGGCCCTTGCCCTGGTAGTTCGCTCTGCAAGAGCCGTATTTGCCTTGGGTACCACACATCTGTTTGAACTTGTACTCGGGGTAGCCAAATATTTGGCAAACTGTCCTGGCACTCTTGGTGGTGAAACCGTTGTCGCAAACAGTGCCCCACTCTCCGTCATGCATCACCTCCAGACGGCATACCTCCTTGTTGCAGTCTGTCAGGCGCATATCCTTGGTGCTGCGTTCCTCGCATCGCGGAAAATAGCTGATGCCGGTACGCTTGCCGATCTTGCCGGTAGGCCTACCGCCGTCGCAGCACAGGCCCACGTCGGAACCGTGCTTGCACGAAGTCTCGCCCCAGGGAGCGTGAGGGCAGTCGCCAGCATCTTCTTCGTCCCCAGTGCACCTTACGTCCTCAAGCCAAATTTCCCCTGAGCCACCACCATAATTTTTGACCATCTCGCCACCATATTCGAAGCCCATGGCCGTACACAAGGTATCTGCACTCTGCTCGGTGAACCCGGAGCTACAGACTGAACCCCAAGTATCCTCGAACCTGACCTCCAGACGGCAGCCCCGGTTGGTGCATCCTGTCAACCTCATTGTCTCAGTGGCGCCGTCTGGACAGAAGTATGACGAAGCTCTGTAATCCGTTGTGATCCCCATCGTCCCCGCCTCGCCACGCACCCCGGTTCCTCCGGAGGGTCCTTCAATGCCCTTTCGACCCCATAGACCCTCAGGACCCTCCTTACCCTCAGGACCCTGCACGTGCACGAAACAGCCACTAGTCACTCTTGAGTGCGAACAGAGGAGCACACCAACACGGCGACAAGCTTGCAAGAGGGGTCACAAAGGCGTACCGTGACACCAGAACGACCGGGCGGGCCAGCAATACCGCGCTTACCACGCTGTCCCTGCTGACCAGCCTCTCCGTGAACGCCATTCTTGCCATACAGACCGGGAGGTCCCTCCTTGCCCGGTGGACCCGGGGCTCCCGGTACGGGCTCCACATTGTCGATGTCATCAGTGAGCTTTTTGTTCTCCTGGAACACATCCGTTTTCACGTCACCGAGGTCATCGAAGATGGACTCTTGAAGCTTCTTCACGTCCACATCGAGCGACTCTTGCTTCTTTGCCGACCTGCCATCAACACATGAAAGGATTGAGAATGCTGAAGGAGAGCGGACCGTGTACTACACCGAGCAGTAGCTCTGGCCGCGATGCAAGTGCTCTGCACCACACAAACACCGCACGTGCCATTCTGCTCCATATTACAATGCCAGACGTGCGGCTACTCCTACGTCTAGGCACATCACGCAGACATCATCACGCAGGGTGAGAGCGAGCGCGCACCTCTCGAGCCCCGCTTCCATTCTCTTGCTCATGTCCTTTAGGGCCCGTTCCTCCTTGAGAAACTCCGGATCTGGCTCTGGTGATCTGTCGGCATCTGACACGCCCCGAGGCCACTGCAGCAGCCTGCGGGCAGCCGCTCGTTCTCGGAGTACTGCTTCGTCCACGCTAGCGCCCTTGGGCAGTAATCCCGCAGCAGACGGGTCTGACGGCCTTTTTGTTTGGTTGTCAAGCGCACGGTGGCTTGAAGGTGGTGAGGGCTCCTGCAGAGAATGCCAAGCCCAGGTTGCAATATCTCCGACCATATCGTCCGCCGCGGCCGCGGGCTGCGGCGACACAGCGTGCGCGGCGGGCAGCTCCGAGCCCACCACTATGGCCAAAAGGAAAAGTCCCCCGTATTTGCGGCGCGCGGCGCCCTTTGACGAGGGCGACAAGCTGCCGAAGAGGCACGCAACGAGCGCGACGAGCTGCAGCACGGCCGCCCCAACCGCCAGATTTGCGTCTCGCCACGAGCAATCCCCAATCGATGAAAACCCCAGGGCCATCAGCAGCACGAAAAGAAATGCCACACTGACCATCGGTGCCGCTGGCGTCCACCCCTCCGCCCCCAGCGCCGTTGCGCCCGCTGCATCCGATCCTGACATCGGAGCCGCGTGGTGCGCAGCCGGCGCGGGTTGCAGCCGTGGCGCTTCGTCGACCCCCAGCCCAGGAAGCGGCGGGGGGTCGCAGCAAGCGCCGGCCATACCGCCGCTGGCTGGATCACCCGCCTGCTCCTCGGCCGTGGAGACGGAGCCGTCCGGCGCCGAGCAGCGCACCGACGCCTCCCCGTCCGTGTGTGAGTCTCTGACGTGTCGAAGAGCCACTGTATGAATCCCCTCCCTTCATTTTTTGGGAGTTTTTTTCTTTTCGAAAGACGATGTTTTCGTGAGGCTGAGTAGGCGTAAGTTTGAAAACGTACAAAAATCTCGCAGATTCAAACAGGCAATACAAATGGAATTTAGCACACGTCCGTTTTCTTTGCCCTTTCCAGTACTAAGGCTCAGCCTAATGAACTATCACTGATGCATATATAAGAGCAACTTTGTGGTTGTCCAGCCTCTTGAGACGGCGCAGGCGCGGCCTCGTCGCTGAGGCGCTGCGGGGGGACACGAATCGATGTCCGCCCGCCAGACGATCTTCGCCGCCCTCGTGCTGCTGGCGTCCATCGACAGTACGGTGCAGAACCAGGCGTGTCCGGAGCCTTTCGTCGAGCTGTCTGTCCAGAGCATCATCGGCCGGCTCGACCCGCGCAGGCTCGACAGTTCGGCGGCGAGCATGCTCGCGGCGCAGAGTCCCATGCAAACGGCGAGCTTGCCGCTGAGCTCGCCGCTGGCATGGGACCCGGCGCCGCTCGGCGACCACGTCTTCCGCAGCGCGCTGGGCAGCCCGGTCTCAGACTCGGACTCGGACGTGCCGCGGACCAGCAGCGGGGCATGGGTGGGGGGTGTGGCCTCCGGCGCTGACGATTGGCAGCTCCCGCCGGCACTTGGCGCCATGGAGGAGGACGGCTCAGTGCCGATGATGGAGCCGGTCACAGAAGAGTCGGCAGGCTCGTTGGAGGATGGCGCCGGCCTGCGGCGGCGGTGCCACCTGTGCAAGCTCATGGACGCGACACGAGGGGTCGCAGAGGCCAGCGACTCCGGTCGCTGGCTCACGCTCGTGTGCCGCCATTGCTCGCAGTTCATCAAACGCACCATTGCGCTGAGCACCCGCTGCCACGGCTGCCGGCGCTATGCAAACTTTGGGCCCGTTGGGGGCACCCGGCGCGATGCGCGGCACTGCAAGCGGCACCGGCAGCCGTATGAGATCAACGTGGCACGCAAACGCTGCGAGTACGGGTCGGAGCTGCCGGGGCTTCTGCGCCACGGCATGTGTACAGACGTGCCCGTGGTGTCCATCAGGGGATCGAGGTACTGTGCGTGGCATGGGCAGCACGCTGCTAGGCTCGGGGGCGGCGGCAACGGGGACGGTGGCGCAGGCATCACACTTCTGCCCTCTGTAGGCAGGAATAATGACCGCCAATGCATTCGGGAGGGATGCACACTGACGGCCTCCTTTGGCGATAGCTCTACTGGCCCAATCGTCTGCAGCATCCACCGCCAGCGCCACTACGTAGACATGATTCACAAGAAGCGCTGCGAGCACGGGTCTTGCGACAGAAACCCCGCGTACGGCCTACCGTCCGAGGGAATAGCGCGCTTCTGCAAGGATCACCGCCCGGTTTCGTACATCGACCTGCGCAGCCGCAAGTGTCAGCACCCATATGGGTGCGGCAAGAGGCCTTCGTTCGGAGACGCTTCTGACAGCATCGCGCGCTTCTGCATGGAGCACAAACTAGCGCATCATGTCAACGTCAAAAGCAGGTTGCGTCCCATGATCGCTCAGCGCACTCACCTGCGCGTGCGCACCACAGCGGGTGCTTCTTGCCGCGCCGCGCCAGTCACGCGCGCTCTGTGTGCACACGCAAGAATGTATCGCCACATCCCTTCGCTTGTACGCAAGATCGAAAGGGACGACACAGCCAGAGCCGCTGATGCGAACCGATTCTTAGCGCTTAGCAGTAGTAGTTTTGAGCGCGGAGGGTGGCTACTCGTTGTCGCTGACGCGTTGAATAACCCATGCGGCGCCACCGCCTGCGTCTCCGGACACAAGCGCGTAGCGTAAGAGCCGTTGCGTTTGAGTCTTTTCCACAACTAACAAGCACGAACTAGTAACATGAAAGAGATAGTCACCGTTTCTTTTTTCAAAACGCTCTAGTAACATCAAAGGGTTAGTCACGACTTTCGAAAGTCGTGACTCTCCCTTTGATGATTGGCCTGGACGCTGACCTGACCGCACCTGGTGCCCTCTTGCATACTGTTGCAGACGGTGCCAAGAACAGGGGTGCGCCAAGCAGCCCACATTTGGAGGGCGCGATGATATGCTTGTGCGCTTCTGTGCCGTGCATCGAAGGCCCGGAGACGTGGATTTAGTGCACGCGCGGTGCCGGCAGAAGGACTGCTCGAAAGTGGCGCTCTTTGGCGTTTCTGGTGGGTCTCCGCAACTGTGCAGCGCCCACCGCAAGGACAGTATGGTGAACCTCAACTCCAATGCCTTCGCCCGGCAGTCGCGCGGTGTCTCCCCGGAGTCCGTGTCACACAGCACAGTGAGCGAGGAGGCGGCCCTGACGCCTCTCAGCGGCTGGCATATTCCGAACGCAGCAAGGGAGCAAGAGCGGCCTCCGGCACGCAAGGCCGATGCCACAGGCGTGGATGCGCAAGGCCGCGTCCCGCTGACACGAGTTGCAGTCATGCGAATGATGTCGCGTCGCCACTCCTCAGGGGCCGGAGTGGCTGACGAGGCTCAGGGGGCGCCCATGAGCGTCGAGGGCCATGGCACAGCTGCGCGGACGCTGGCTGCATCCAGCGCGTATGTGCAGAGTGTGGGCACCGCGGCTAGCCCGCACCTGCACTTGCACGCAATGCAGCGATCCGCCCACCAGATGGTGGGGCAGGTTGAGACTGATGGACCACAGACACAGGTATATGTGCAGCGAGTGTTCAAAAAGGCCACCACCCCTTTGATTGTTCAATGAAAACGAGCCTCATTTCAGATACCCGGTGCAGACAGGCATCCCGAGAGAACTGGCTGAGTCGCTCACTCGTGCTACGCAGCCAGGTCGGGTGTCTCCTGGTGGTAGCGATCAGGCCCAACGGTACCATCCGGCGAGCATTTCATCAGAGTCCCGGGAAAGTCACGGACTTTGCCATATAGATTCTACCCTGTCGAGCAAAACCCGCAAGTATGGTTCATGCGGAATCCGTGCGCGGGCGAAGCCTAGACCCCTGTACCGATTCTCCCGAGTGGATGAATCCTTCCGCGCCGATACACGCGCGGGCTTGACACGCGCTCGCTCGCTCAACACATGGGTTTATTCGGAACGGAACGCGGTAACTCACCTTCCCCGAGCGCTCCCTCTTGAGGAGACCTCGTGCGGGGAAAAAATATCGTTACGCTAAAAAATCAAGAGAAAAAGAGAAAATTGAGTCAAGAAAGACTTCTGTCCGAAAAAACACCCCGTTTTCTGCTTTAAGGTCCCAAAATGCCCTTAAAACCCCTCGCCTGAGGTCTTTGAAGTACTGG
>Ga0315899_10001467_pt1 | contig 26808 bp, 19 predicted proteins | sample LakEriMetagenome_2_FD_203518 | JGI IMG/M metagenome (GOLD analysis project Ga0315899, IMG submission 203518) | Freshwater fungal communities from buoy surface, Lake Erie, Ohio, United States - Buoy 4 MA112 | ecosystem: Environmental > Aquatic > Freshwater > Lake | place: USA: Lake Erie, Ohio... | reverse complement strand
CGAATCATTTTGTGCTATAATAAATGAATCGAGAGTTGCTCAACCCTGGCCAAACATAAGCGAAAAGACGTTAAATGCAATAAAAAGTTTTAGGCCATTTGTTATGGTCGGAGCACCTGGTACAATTGAGTATTTGCATAAATTAGGATTTAAAACATTTAATGATTTTTGGTCTGAAGATTATGACAAAATAATTTCTAATAAAGATAGATTAGTTGCAATTTGCAACTTAATAAGCGAAATCAACTTGCATTCGTTAGATAAAATGAAAGAAATGTATAAAGAAATGCTACCTATATTGTTACACAATGAAGAAAATTTAAACAAGTTAGATGAAAAATTTTTTAAATTAAACAATAATCTTTAAAATTTAAATACTTTACTTAAGATCATTATTAACAAATTTAAAAATATCGTCATATACTACGTTTGCCCAATAAGTGTGTGCTTCTAATGGTAAATGCCAAAATTCGTTTGATAATTTTTTAAATCCAACACTTTCGCAATGTTCAAAATACGTTTTAGTTAAATCAGTTAATCCTACAAAGTTTTTTAAATCAACATGTTTTATATAATTTTTATATCGCTTGTTATTAACAGCACATGTGAATCCGTTTCTAAAAATATATTTTAACCCCATTGCTTTTAAAATAGTTTGTAAATATATAATGTTGTTGTATCTGTTAATTTCCCATTGTGTTGGATTTAAAAATGTATGAGCTGATATAATTTTTGCATTTTTTCCATATTCTTTTGGAACTCCTGAAAAGTAAGCATGACTCATGTGACCGACTTCTGTGTCCGGAACATACGGAATATTCCACCAAAGACTTTGGCTAAATTTTTTGTCATTATGAAAATATTCTGCACGTTCGGCGCTCGTCCAATTTATAAAAAATAACGTTTCTTTTGCAAGATCAGGGTTATCTAAGATCCAGTGTACAGTTGTTCGCATTATGTAATCATTCGAAGCGCCATTCATTGCATTATTTGTAAACGTAATATTTAAACGCTTTGCAATTTGAGCACCAAATGCATTTTCTCTGTTATAAACTGATTCATATGTTCCGTCAATTTCACATCCTGCGGTATGGCTGCATCCATTAATAAACATATGACTAATTTTTTGTCCTTGATATGAAATCAATTTATTTTTCCCAACGTCCGGTATCTACATAGTGATGTCTAAAACTAAAATCAATTGTTTTATTTAATTCTTCTTCTTCGACTAACAATTCCCAAAAATCTTCGTCACTTCTTCCTACTTCTAAGTCCCAGCTAGGTTTTGCAAGACGTCTAGCTCGTTTTGCAGTGTTACTCATCATTCGAGAATAGTCTTGAGCATAAAACGGACCTTTACGTCCAACCGGAGGCGGTTCTCTGTCGTCAAAAGGATTGTCAACCTGATCAAACGAATACTTAAAATCAGCAGACCAATTTCCAGCATAATCAATGCTAAATTTAAATACAGCATTATACATACCTGGACCAAATTGGCTTCCAAACTCTTTTAAATCTATTGTAGGATTGTAATGTACTTCGGCATCAAATCCTCCGCGAGTTCTCCATAACATTCTAAAAAATGGCCACATTTCATTTACAAGTGCATCTGCAAAAGGATTTATGTTTGGTTTTATAATGTTATAATCAAATTTTTCGTACTCAATTTCATTACATACTGTTGTATCGTGTAATGTTATTTTATAATGTTCTTTTCTTAAATTATCTCTTATAGGATAACCAAACGGAACTTCAGTGCATCCGTTCATCATGTCAAGAAACATGTGAAATGTTTTGACACGATTCATAACATGCGTACCGCCCTTGGTAAAATCTTTTGTTATCCAATGTCCTTGATATTTTTGGTAACTTAGATTCCATCTGTGTGGATTTTGTCCCATTAGCGTTTCAGGACCCTGACCGTACCCTACGCCTGCACCAACATTGTTTATATTCATGTTACGCATACGCCATAAGAATGTCATGCTATCTGCAAAATCTTGATAGTCTTCTGAAGGAAATGCAACAATCCAATTTGTTGCGTTCCATATGCCTACTTCTTTTGCATCTTTAAAATTTTGTTCCATTTCTTGCACAGTTACGTTCTTGTGCATGTCGTCAAGCACTTTTTGACTGCCACTTTCAATGCCATAATTTAACATAATACAGCCACCGGCTTTTATGTCTTTGAAGTACTCTAAATCCATGCGACCGTCGCATCTTGCATAACCTGTCCAATGTATATCAAGTCCTTTTGCTTGTACTGCTTTAGCAAACGCACGTAATTCGTTTACATCACCATTAACAAGGCTGTCAATAAACCAAAACACGTTAACACCCTTATTGTAATACAGCCATTCAACTTCTTGTATTAGGTCAACTGCTTTACGCTGTCTGTATTTCCAAAAGTGTGTTTCTTCGCAAAAAGAACACTTAGCAGTGCATCCACGACTAATTTCAGTATTAACACCGTTTGGAACTCTATATTGATTAAAGTCAATGCTTTCGTAATCCGGCATAGGCATTCCGTTTATATTAAGTCGTTGATTTACTTCTTGAGTCAACACCATAGGATCATCGTGTATAACGCCATTTTCTAATTCTTCTAATATAGTCAGAAGATGTTGTTCGCCTTCGCCCTTTACTATATAATCATAATAGGGTGCATCATTTGCCCAACTTTGGTGTGTATTACTGCCGCCAATTATAATTTTAATATCGGGTGCAAGTCGTCGTATTTCTCTGCACATGTATTTTGTTGCTTCGGCACTGATATAATACACTGTAAATCCAACCGCAGTGGGTTTTAGATTTAAAATTTCTTGCACACCTTCATCTAACACTGGTTTTAATACAGGGTGAATGTCGTTGTAATATGTCGATCCTAGCCAATGCCAGCTTGCACTAGAATCCCAAAGTTTAAATGGTAGTTTGTTATTTGGTTGCCAATCGTTTTTATAAATGTTATATGTGCGTATGTTGAAATCGAGTATATGAGTTTCGTACCCTGCACTTTTTGCAACTCCACTTAATCTAGCCAAGTTAAATGGAGGAAATTCAGGAGCCCATTCTGGACATAACGCTAGTACAAGTTTTGTTTTTCTTGTTTTATAATCAACATACACAGGAGTAAGATTTTTTTGATCTACTTTTTTTGCATACGGTGCAATAGCATCCATCATACTTTGATGCCTGTCATCTGCTGCACTTGCATGTAAACGATCCGGTATTTCTTGTTGTTTTTTTGCTAATTACTCGTTTCGTTGTTATTTCTAGTTATCGGGTTTGGCCACTGTCCAGGGTTCGATCTGAGCATAAAATGATAAACTTTTTCCATGTCTACCAATCCATCAGCTTCGAATGTTTTAAATTTATGTCTATCTAAATACGATAATACAGGTTCTAAAATTTCCATAGGCAAATAATATGTGGTACTGCTTACACATCCATAGAAATCATGAATTTTTAATTCGCTGTTGCAGAGGTAGCATGTATGTGGATAGAAATTTATTTTATAAATTCCTAGTTTTTCTAATCTAGCTAATACAGTTGTTGCCTGCTCTGCATATTGTTCTTTAAACAAGTTGTCATTTATTAAATGATTTAAACTTGTATCGTGCCATTTAAAAAATATTCTTTTTTTGATTATATCAATGTCTAGTACTTCTGGACAAAATGTCTCGTTTGCAAGATGTTTTAAAAACTTTATTTCGTTTTGGAAATAAAAATCCATTTTAGATTGTGTATAATCCGGTCTATCAAAAAAGTATTTAGAATTATAATTATAATCCATACAAAATACTGTTTTTTCTTTGTTGACATACGGAACATACACTGAGTTAGACAGCATTTGATTCTTATTTTTATACTTTAAAAATATGTCCCAGTCTTCTGTGTTCATAGTTTTTCCTTAGGTATAATAATATCAGTACCACAATGGCAATGATTTTTATTACATACTACTGGATTTAAAGAAAAAGTCAAGTTTTCATCTAAAACATTGCCATGTTGATTTCCAACTCCGCAACTTGCACTGCTAATATAACCTTTTGGATTTATGAACAGTGCATCGTCTACATAGCATTTCCATCCGCTAAAAAAGTTTTGTCTGTCGGCAATAATTTGATTGCTGTTAGTAGGTTCTATTTTATCAGCATAATGACTTACACTTATGGCTTTATTATTGCGATACGGTTTAGGTAGTCGCATTACAGTTTCAAATTTTGCATTTTCAAGAAACTGCTGTTTTAACGGATCTGAGTATTTCCAAGGACCGGCATTTACACTCATTTCATCGAAAAGAGGCGTCCATTCTAAATTATAGTTAGGTACTTCATTTCTAACACGGTTACCGAATTCTACAATTTCCCAAAACTGTTCTTCGTGCATAAGCATTTTTGTACAAAGGTAATCTACCTTGTCACATAAAAATTGAGCATTTTCAATGTATCGTTCTTTTTTACTAAATTCAATATGGAAACTTGCAACGATATCATCAAATAATTTATAATGTTCTTCCCAATATTTTAGCGGGCGTGACAAATTTGTGTTAACTGCAACTGTTAAATTGTCTCCTAATTCATCTTTAAGGTACTGAGTAAGAGGAATAAAATTTTCCCAGTATGTAGGTTCGCCGCCACTGTAAAATATTTTAAAATACTTGTATCCTTTGTCTCGGTACTGCTGAAATATATTTCTTACATTCTTTTTATATAAATCTAAATTACCATTGTTACGACTATCACCGGACCAATTACCAGGGTTACAATAGCTACACTGAAAGTTACAAAAATTATTAACTTGCCAAGTTAAACTCATATACGGTTCTGCAAGTGGTGTAATTTTTAATAGGTTAGACATTATTAATTAATCCAAAAAGTCTTTCAGCAAATACATAATGCGATTTTAAATCAGGATGCCCGCACGGTAGTTCATTGTAATAAAAATCATTTGTTTTAGTCTTAAAAGCTATATCAAACTTAACATTATTCCAAGTTTTTGTATTATTACAAATATCATCGTTGAAACTATGAATACTATTAATTACTTTTTTAACTTTACCATTTAGATAGTAATTTGCTAGATTAACATGCATTAGTGTATCAAGTATGTCGTCTTCGTGTCTATGATATTTTGCAAAAAACTTTTGCCAAGTTTTGTCAGTGTTCCAACTTGCAAGTTGTTCCCAATGAATTCCGTTCCATATACCACGACGCATCGGATTAGACCAATTTATGACTATCAAGTCAGTGTCATATACAGGTGTTTCGAGTATACTTACTGCTATCTCTTTTTGTGATCTTCCAGTATCTGCTTTATTAACAACAGGTATATTTAATTTTTTTCCTAATACATTTGCAAATCCTAACTTACTAGGACCAGTATCAAGAGTACAATCTGGCAATCCTAGTCCGTATGCATGACTACACCCAAAGACTACTAATCTACTCATACTGACGTAGCCATCCTAATTCTGGAAATACTGAATAAAAATCTTCATTCCTGTGTTTATCCAAGATAGCATTTTTTTCGTTAAACGCTTTTAGCATATTGGCGTTTTCATGTCCTGTGTTCATAAACTGAATTACAGTATCAATTTTTCCAATTACATCTTGCACAATTCGAGGTTTATAAGGTATTCTATCTTTTATTTTTTCAAACGCCCACTTTTTGTAATGTATATATTTTGCTCTTAACTCAATTTTAAATTCATCAGGTATGTTATCGATGCGCATAAAATCAGGACCTGTTAACATATTCAATCTGCAATTCTCTATGTCAACATAACCTTTTTCTACCCAATCCATGTGAAAGTCGGGCCAATTCCACACATTGTACAAACTAATAGTAGGAGTTAATTCAAAGTACACGTTTGGAAGTTTTTCCAACAACTCTTGTCTGTTACTTTCAATTACATTCCATTCAGTTCCGTGTCTGCTATACTCGGCACGAGCTCCGTTACAATCTAAGCTGGCACTTATTTGTATATCCGGAAACTGTTTCCAGTATTCTACTACACTGTTCTTTTTATACTTAAAATTACTAAAATTAGTTGTGTATCGCAGACGTACATCCGTTTTTCCAAGTTCAATAAAACGGTCAAGTATTTTATAATGCTCTTCTGTAATTAATGCCTCGCCGCCGGCAAAGTATACCTCTTCAACTCCGGGCAAGTATTTTTGCAAATCTTCCCAGAAGTTGTTTTCATGTGCAACGTTAACTACTATTTTTCCGTCGTTTTTTAAGAATTTTATTAATTCTTCTTCGCCGTACATGTCCTTATGTTCTTTAGCATGTTGACTGCTTAAATCCGGGCCGCATGTTCTGCACTTCATATTGCAAATGTTAGAAAATCGTATATCCAAGTATGCCATGCGCATCTCAAGAATACTACCATCTGCTTCAGTCTTTTTTACTAAATCAAAATGCTTGTCGCCAAACCACTCGTTATGGTTTTTGCGCAATGTCCAAATGTTAGTGCTTCCTTCTAGTTCGTAACAACGCTTGCATACATCTAGCTTTTTACCCCGAAGCATAGATTTACGAAGTTCTTTATACTTTTCGCTATTCCAAACTTCTTCGATTGTGTTATCTTTTAAATTCCCAAACGGTTGTCTGCTGTCTGCAATACAGCACGGCATAGCATTACCGTTTGGCCAAACATGCATGTGTATCCAAGGCAGGATGCAAAACGCTTCGTTTTCTTTTAACAAAATTTCTTTATTCATCTAACATAGCCTTTAATTCAGGAAATACGTTTTCAAAATTTTCGTTACGTATTTTATCTAGTTTTTTTACTTGTTGTTGAAATCCTACTTTATGAATTTCCCACTCACTGCTTTCGTTGGTAAAACTAATTGCATCTCTCACATGTTGATGTTGATACCATTCGTTTACTATCATAAAGTCGTGTATTTTTTCTAATTTTTGTGATCCAACTACTTTTAGACTTTCCGGCAATACTTTAGCACAGTAATACGAAGGAGTAAGAGCTCTGTAAATGCTAATCATGTCCTTTTGTCTTAGTAAGTCTTTTTCTATCATATATTTAAAAAATGTATCTAATGTTACAAAATTAAATACACTTAGCACTGTATTAAACTGATAGTCAATATAATCAAGATTTCTAATGCTGTGCAAATTCTGTTCTACTACTGCCCAATCAGTTCCATGACGTAAAAATTCTGCTCGTTCACCATAGTGGTCAAGACTTGCACTGATTTCAACACGATGGAATCTGCTCCACAAATCGAGTATATCATATTTTTTGTATTTAAAATTACTCATGTTTGTATTGTAGCGAAGGGTAATACGCTTGTTTACACCTGTACGAATCATTTCTTCTAACAGTTGATAGTGTTCGTCTGTTATAAGAGGTTCACCGCCAGCAAAGTATGCAAGATCCATGTTTGGTACTTGATCTTTGATTTCTTGTAACAAGTTACCACTTTCGTCTGCATGTTGAATGATTTTAAAACTTTCAGGAACCCACTTGTTTTGTTTCATTTCTTGAGCCCACTGACTGCTAAATTCCGATCCACACGTTCTGCATTTAAAATTACAAATATTTGAAAAACGTATATCAAAGTATTTCATTTTAAATTCAGGAACGTGTCCGGTTTCATCAGTTGTTGTAACTATATCGTCGAAGTCTTTTCCAAAGTGTTCTAGGCTGTACTTTCTAAAACTAAACGGAGAACTTTCTTCGTGCTTGTAACAATAGTTGCATATGCTACTTTTTTTGTCGTTTAACATATTTAAACGAAGCTCTTTCATTTTATCGTTATTGAAGGCTTCTTTAAGACTTTTATCTTTTACGTTATCAAATGGAGAAGTGTAATCAGATGAACAGCATGGATACACGTTTCCTAATGGAGTAGCATTAAGATGCACCCATGGAAACATACAAAACGTTTTACTTTTATTTAACAGATGATCTTTATCTAAGTTCATTAGTTGCCTTGCACAAATCAAAGAAATCTTTCATTTCAGGAAAGGTCTGAACAAAGCTATTGCCGCGGCGGCGATCTTGTTCGTTAAAGAAATTCCAAAAGTCGATCCTACCATCTAGAGTACGAGAATCGTTGTATGTTGTTGTCTTCATGTAATCAACTACACGTCTAAACTTTTCATACTCCATGCTGCTAAAAGCATGTTTACTTGTGTCGTCTACATTGTCTTTTATAAATTGCAAATGGCTTTCCATATAAGGAACATACGTATCTTTAGGAAGTATATTCATATCGTATTGCAGAGGTTCTTTTAAGTAAGGAGTATCAAAGTGAATGCGTTGCCAACGCCCACTATTAATATCATTATACTTTTTACGCCATTCTAAAATCTTTTCAAGCAAAAGATTAAATGTTGTTACACTAAAAATGTTAAACGTAATCATAAATGTTACTGGAGCATCAGTGCGAGTTAAGAAATAATCTAAATTTTGTTCAAATACATCGATGTCAAGACCGTCACGAATGTATTCAGCCCGAGGACCCCATGTATCAACACTTGTAAACAACTTGAACTGTTTAATTTTATTTTGTGTTAAAAGACTATTAATGGCATCAGTAAATCTTTCAACCTGACGTTCTTTACCACCAAGATTGCTGTTAACATTTAGTTCAAGATGTGGCTTGGGTGATTCTTCTAGCAGTTCAAAAAGTTTATAAGTGCTTTTTTGCATAGTCGGTTCACCGCCAGTAATACGCAAAATGTTCAGCGTCTTACTAACTTCCGGCCACCATTTCCACCATGCACGTAGGTATGGATTTGAATCTTCTTCATAAACTCTAAAATAGTCAATATCGCATCTATGATTTTTAACATTTGTATACGGACCGTGCTGCCGTATTTCATTATAATAGCGACTGCTTGCTTTAGGATGGCAATAACCACATTTAAAATTACATTCGTTTCCAAATGAAATTTCAATATATTCGGGATTTACATTATAATCCCACGGATTAAATTTTACTTCATTTAGTCTATTGTCGTTGTAAATGCTTCCGCTGCGAATGTGCCGATCGCTAATATAATCTTTACCCATATTTTCAATATTCCAGCAATATTGACAACCTTTGGGCTTTTTGCCTTCAAGCATTTCTAAGCGTTCTTGCTTTTTTTCGTCTGTGTTGTGTAATGCAGACGGATTGGTTAATAACTGGTCAACATTGATTTTATGAGGTGCAGGGTGATAACAGCTATGTGTTTCGCCTGTTTGCAAATAGATATTAGTGTGATACCATTTTGCAAAACAAAACGTAGGACTAAAATGTCTATTTGTAATATTATTTACTGTTTCTAGCGTTTCTTTATTTGCGTTCATCACTGTTCTCTATCTATAAACTGTTGATTTGTAGTTCGTGCTGGATTTTGATAAACTGTTTTAAAGAAACGACTACCGCCGGCATCCAAAGGCGCTTCTGCAATAGGAAGATTTAGTTCATTAATTAGTAATGCTCCCATATCTTCGATACGTTCAGGAAGCTCATCTTCGGTAATCGAGGCGATTTCCGTATTCCAACAAGTATTTAGATAGTCAAAATCACGTACATTTACAAAGTCCCAATCTGTACACATTGTACGCCATAGTCCTTCTCTTGCACCATAAATTGCCCACATGCCATTTTCTACATCTGCTCCGACCATTAGCCAGATATACAAACGATGTAAGTTTTTCCAATGATTTTTATAAAAATCTTCTTTGCTAACACGCAATCCACGATCTAGTGCCATCTTGACACCTTCTCGAAATCCAGCACGCCATGCTTGCTGCGGTGTAGTATTGTTGTAGATTTCGCTGTAACAGCTATTCATTTGAATATATTCGACATCCCAACAAAAATCTACCTGTGCGTGTTGATTGTTAGGATCTGCGTTTTCATGTGTACGCATGTTTAGAACATACTGCTTAGGCCAGCACTTAATGCCGCCGTTTCCGTACATTAACCCGTTAATATGATTTTTTGCAGTCCAGCTGATAACACACTTTTCTAAATCCTTGTCTTGATCAAAATTAAACTCTTTGGTTAGAAATTCAGGGTTAATGATGTTGTCGCCGTCAATTGTAATAAACCGTTCGGTATCAGAAATATTTGCACATGCTTTATGTGCAGCATCAGATCCTTTGACACCGTGTACCCGTTTTGCCCATGGAATTTTTTTACACAAATCTGCATAATTTTTTTCAGCGTTTGGTTCGTCGTAGCTTAGATAAACAATATCAAAATCTAAAACTCGAAATTTATTCATTTATTAACCCCATGATAATAAGACTGTAATCTTTTTACAGTATACACACTTATGTTGTTGTCGTCAAGTTCATTCTCTGATGCAAATGCTATACTAAATGTGCAATTATCAACTAACGTTGCGATATTTATAGTCAGTGTCCTGTACAACTCGTGCGGATCGTTTTTTCGTGTTATATGAAAATATAAAATTTTGTCTAAAGATAAGTTTTGCGATAACAAGTTTTCTTTTAATGTTGGATCGATAAGAAAATTCCATGTTTTATGTTTGATGTCTTGTATAATACTAATATCCGGACTTGCACTTTTGGATTTTGGTACCTGGTGTATTTGATCGTTTACATTAAATATGATTTCTTCGTTTGAGAATTTTTCTTTTAATACATATGTCTTTTTTGAAATGTCATATACAACGATGTATGATGTAATATTTTCTTTACCATTGATTAAATTGATTACATCATTGAACTCAACTTCAACAAACTGCCCAGCCGAAGCGTTTGATCCACTAATAGACAATATGTTTCCGCTGTTATCAAAATAAACATATTTTTTTGTTGGTATAATTATTGAGTGCATTTTAAATATTCTTCGTATGTGTTAATGATTTCATCTGTTACAAAATCTTTTTCTGTATAATGAAATATTCCAGATTGCTTGTAATTTCCTATCTTTAGCTGTAACTCAGAATTTAAATATACACCGACTTTATCTTGCCAACGTTCTGTAACAATTTCTTTCCATCCTTGCACATGTGTTTTCATGTGTACAAAATTAGGATAAGAAGTTTTAGTTGTTATATTTCCTGTACAGCCTAAAATCTTTGCTGCAATTGCTGCACTAACGTCTACACTTGGAAATTTTTGAAAATATTTTCCGCCAGCGTATTGTCCATAGAACAATTCCCAGTTGTTCATTACCAGTTCAAGCAATTTGTAAAACTCATGTGCTTCGTCGGACTTTTCAAAATAGTGAAATCCTGCATATAAGTTAGGTAAGCTATGATTTTTAAACGCTTTTCTATAGTACACACTCGTAACTGGATTACCTCTATAATCCAAAACGTTTGTTGTAAAAAATATCTTTTTAGTTTCTAGATGTTTCCACCATGTTGATATGTTATCTAGCACAAGCATGTCGGTATCTAAAACAATTGTTTTAGTATACGGAGTTGCATGGTATATTTTCCATCGATTTTCAACCTTCCAGTTGCTGTCTCTTGCTTGATCGTTCCACGGAATGTCAACAATGTCGTCAAACACACTAGAAGTTTTGCTATCTAATGTTTCATTTGTAATTAAACAAATTTTGCTGGTAGGATTGGTTGCTCTAATACTTAATGCACACAAATATGCTTGCTTTACATAGTCATGATTACTGTTTTGGGCTAGCATTGTAAAGTTAAGCATTATCAATAATCCTACTTAGACTATACTTATTCATAACATGTACACTGTTGTCGTAAATGACAGCAGGAAAATAACCATTGTTGGTTTGCTTTTCTAATAAAAATGTAAATTTTGTATTGTCTAGCCCAACTAGTAAATCTCTATCTGTGGTATAAAACATCTTACCCGGCATAGGTTTTGCAAAATTTCCTTGTTTATATCCATTCATAATATGAATAGCAATGCTAAATGCAAAGTCGTTTCTAAACGTTGACTGTCTTATTTGATAAAGAGTCTTATAGTGATTCCAGTTTTCTTGTATGTGCTTGACTAAATTGAAAAATGTTTCATTTTCTTTTGTTTTTTTAAAAAACACAACAGTTGCCCAATAAAATTTTGGACCAACTTCGCTAATATATTCAAATTCTTTTAAATCTCTGTGACCAGATAATTCAATTCCAGTATCGTATATTAAGAAATTGTTTTTTTGATTAAAACATTCTAACAAGTCAGTGTTTGCTACAATAAAATCTGTATCTAATAGCAGTGTTTCATCATATGGACTTAGATTATACACATCTGCCCTGGCAGTATTCTTAAATTCTAAACTTTTTCTTGAAAAAATTCCGTCATTGTACTTTTTATAAGTAAAATTTCTGTCGTTACTTATATCTATTACAGAATCAAATACTTCTGCATCGTAGTTCTCATTTAAATAAGAACTGTTGTCAGTTATTATACTAACAGGTATATTTAAAAAATGTTTAATACGATTTGCAAGAAAAACTGCTTGTTTTACATAATCAACTTCTGTATTATTTCTTGCTATAAGTATAGCACCCTTACTCATGTAGATTAATAATACCTTCAACTGTTTTGTTAATTTTTAATTTATTGTATTCTGTAAGATACTTATTGGCTGCTTTCCAATAAACGCTAACCAATTCGTTCGCAAATTTTTCTAAATCAACGATCATTACCGGAATATCATTGTCATCAACAAGCACAGTTTCTGTTTGATGTAATGCAAGTAAACTTTGACAAAAGCTAATTAAACTTTGAGTAACTGTAAATTGAGATCCATTGAAATAATACATCAAATTGTTTTGATATTGTTCTTTTAGAATACGTTTTTGATTATCTAACGTTATCATCAAATTACTGAAATCTAATGCTTCTTTTAATCTCTCATCCATAGTCATGCTCCTGCTATTATATGTATTATATAACACCGAGGAATACGTGTCAATGTGGATTATGCCGGCGGTGAAACATTATTGGCTGTAAGTAGTACTTGATTTGCAATAGTAGGTGCTGCTAGAGATACAGCAGTTTCTGTTACAGCATTATATATAAAACTGCTGTCCGGTCTTACAGGAATAACATTACTTGTAGTGGTTCCGCCAACACTTTCATCAACCGGTGGTGAGCCTGTGCCAGTGTCACCGTCATTAAAGGTTATTCTAAATCTCAACACAGCACCGGACTTAAACCCTTCAATCTTATAGTCGTTGTCTGCATATACACCAGACCCGGACTTGATAAACAATTGTCTGTACGAACTTGTTAAACTATCATAACCGCTACCGCCAGAACCGCTTGGAGTAGGAGTACCGGAGCTAGCAGTGAGTTCCCACTTATCAAACTTAACTGTACCAATTGCTGTTAGCAAGTTTGCCCAATCAGTATCTTTGGATCCTGATCCGCTAGTTAACGATGCTGTAAACCGTATTTCGCCGCCTGCATTAAAATAATAATCCATCTGTGAAACACTTGCAAATGTTGCTGTAATCACATGATAAATTGCTTGAGGAGTAGTGCCTCCCCATGCAGTGGACCTAGTGCTAGTTGTTGCCGTTCCAACTGAAAGGTTTCCAACAGGAAATCCTGATGTAGCACCGTTGAAGCTTGTTATAGCAGTAACTATACCAGTGTAGTCATTTACACCCATAAACGATCCGTTTACAGGTGTGCTACGAGCGCCAGTTGTTTGGTTAAATGTCTGAGAAGCGTCTGCTCCTACAGTGTATCCTACACTAGGGACTGCTAACGATGCATAAGCAGATCCTTGTTGGTGCACATAAGCACTTTGCGCATCAAGATATAAATCTTCCCATTGTGCTTGAGTTACCGAATCTACTGTGCCCGATAATGCAGAAGATCGCAGTGTTTGTCCATACGAAGTTAACAATACACCACTAACAGACGTCCTGATTGAATTGTAATCAGTTGCGAATATTTTTCCACCAGTGGCTACCATCTACGTTCCTTTTTTACTTACAACTTTATATATAATTTATTTTTTTGTCAAGCTAAAGAAGTGGTGGTTGTATAAATTGGAGTGGCAACTTCTACATAAAGTCCAGTCGGTCTTAGCTGTGATATAGTACTAGTTAGAGTTCCATTTACACTTTCGTCAACACTAACGTTAGCATCGTCATTAAATTCTATAGAAAAATCAATTTTTGCAGGGTTTGACGGATTAGTTCTTGCTTTTATTGTCACATCGTTATCTGAATAAAGACCCGATCCTGATTTTACAAAAACAGTTTGATAACTTGTTGTTAAATCAAAATTTCCTATGCCTGATGCAGACCCGGATCCTGCTGTTACTGTTGTATAATTAAACTTTAAAGTGCCTATAGCAGACAACATTCCTGCCCAGTCGCTTGCCTTAGATCCAGAGGTTCCGGTGAGTGTAGCCGAAAATCGTACTTCGCCGCCGGCATTAAAAAAGTTTCTTCTATGATTTTCTGAAGTAAATGTAGCAGAAAAGTTATGATAAATGCTCTGAGGATCTGCTGCTCCTCCCCACTGAGTCGACCTTGCACTGGTTAGTTTAACTTCAGTGTCTGCTTGGGTTGCTTCGTAAATATCATTTTTGTTTGTGTACAGCGTGTCTGTTAGTGTACTGTATTCTGCATAAACTGTGTCTGTAATTCCGTCTGCTGATGCAACAGTTGTTAAACTGGGCAATGATCCTGTTTGGTGTACTTTAATTTTAGTTAAGTCTGTTTTAAGATTTGCCATGTGTGTTGCATTAACAGTATTACCTAATGCAACTAATCCAGATGTTAACGCAACACCATATCCAAACTGGCCGCTGCCTGTGCCTAACACAGACGAGACTTTGGCTTGTATTGCATTGTATCGTGCTGCTGTGATTATTTCACCTACGGCCATTAGTAACTCCTACCTTTTAAACTTTCAATACACATTCGACTAACTTTTCGTCGTCGATGTCGTTTGATTCTAAAGCAATACCAACTAACGCAGTAGTTGCCAATGTTGTGCAAACACCAGCAGACATAGCATACACTGGTTGCCCTTTTTTAACAGCACCTTTGACTCTAACAGGAACACGACCCTTTAATGCAATATACTGCCCTTCAGCTTCGCTGTTCATCATAATTGCCGGATTAGTAGATACGACACCTATACAGAAGTTATGAGCAGACGCTGGTTCAACTTCGTGTCCAGTATGCGAACAAACTGCAACTGCGGTTCCTGCTGGCAAATCGTTTTCTGTAGTGTACTTTTCTGCCAAGTCGGCATATCTTGCTTGTGTTGCAGTACCACTAAAGAGCACTGCTGTTAAGTTACCCGAACTATCTCTAGCAGCTATTGTATTTACTGCTGCTGCGGTAGACGCACTTCTGTATGTTCCACTTACGTTTAATGCATCTGCTTGTGTAGCTGTGCCGTTGAATGTTGTAGCATAAACATTGTTCCACTTAAGGCTCGACGACCCTAGATCGTATGCTAAACTTACGCCAGGAATAAATCCTGCTGCGGTTATATTTGCTATATTTTTTTGTATAGTGTCTCTTATATAAAACTTAATACTACTGCCTACTTGATTTTCTATAGCGCCAATAGTTCCTGATTCGATATATAATTTTAAATCGTTGCTATCGCCTATTGTAAGACCTGCATCTGCAAACGAAACTACATCTGTAAACACTGCTTCGTCTTTTAGTAAGTAATTACTAGCGGCTTCGCCACCTAGTTTTAATGAGTTACTAGCAGTACCCCAAATAATAGGACCGCCGACCGTGCCTGCGCCTGTTGTTGAGCCGTTAGTAGCTGCTTGTGTTGCAGTGAGTGTTAGTCCTCTTTTAACTATATCAAACCCAGTGATTGCATCTCCTGCACTGATTGTAAATTCGTCAGAGCTAATAATAAAGATAACGTCATCTTCAATAGTACCTGCAATTACAGCATGAGATTGTGCAAATGTATCAGTTAATGCTAGACTTTGCATCTGAGTTACACCTGTACCGGCACCCTGTGGGCCAACTAGTACCCATTCGTTTGACGCATTTTTTGCAAATAATTGATTTGTTGAATTATTCCACCACAAATCGCCTTCTACTAATCCTGTAGGAGCAGTAGCACTTACTTCGCCGCCGCCAGTTGTTTTCCACTTAGATCCGTCGTATACTTTTATCTTGCTAGAGGTATTATCATACCATATCATTCCGGTTAGTGGCTTTGTCGGGGCTGACGAATTTGAAAAGTGTTCTAATAGATGTAAAAAGTTTTCATTCTGCGCTTCACCGTATCCTGCAAAATTCTTACCTATTAGTTTTAATTCGGTAGTTTGGTCGACTGTTCCGTCCTCAACTGACGTTAACACGGTACCGTTGTATCTATTAATTATATAAGCCATTTGTGGTTCAACCCCTTTTCAACACTATTATTTACCTTATTAAACGCTTGATGCTAGGTCTGACTCAAATACCCATTGATAAGATCCGTTTACAATAAAACGTTTTCTACCTCTTGTAACACTCAATGTTACACTATTTGATCCACTGTTAAAACTAACATCTTGTAACACACTTTGGTTCTCTGTTCCATTTTTATCGACAGTCACAAACGATTTAACAACTTGAGTAGACGGATCAGTTGTTACAGAACCGCTGTAATACACAGTATGAACATACGCATATACTCCTGTTAATTTTGTAGCTGCCGGTACCAAGTCTTCCAGTACGCTTGCAATAGTGGTATTAGTTAGTCCTGTTATGTCTAGTGACAAGTAGATGTCATTATTTTTTGTAAATTCGTCAACGTATTCTTTTGTTGCTACAGTATCTGGATCATCACTGACATCCGGTGTACCTACTCCAATTATCTTTCTTGAATTTGAAACAGTAATATTGTCAGCACTGTTAATTGTTAAGCCGTAGGTTGTTGTTGTTAGAGATGCCGAGTTTAAATTAATGTAATCTACATCTAGGTTTGTTAACGTACCTATTTGTGTAATACCTGTTGCGCTTGTTACAGTCGAACTTAGTGTTGTTGCTGACAGTATGTCTGCATGACCAATCTTATATGAACTACCAGTTGGAATGTTTACACTGGTTGAACTATCCCATGTGTTGTATGTATAATTCCATGTAAGAGACTTGTCATTGCCAGTTGCTTTAACAATAATACCTGCGCCATCCAATTGAGCATCGGTTAGTAATGTACTGTCTGAGGTAAATGCTATTTCAATATGTTTATCTTCGACTCTCAAAGTAGATATATCTAAATATGTAGTATCACCTTCGACAATTAGATCACCTCCGACACGGAGGTCTCCGTTAACATCTAGTGTGTATTGTGGTGACGATTGCCAAATACCTATTTTTGTTTCGCTGTTATCGATAGTAATTGCATCTACATAAGAAGCACCTTGTCTAACTTGTATCTTATAATCCGAGCCTGTTAACAAGTTTCTATTAACAACAGTAGATCCTTCAACCTTTATTGTAAAATCGTTGTTGAATCCTACAAATATGCCATTATCGTTTTTAACTGATAGTGTACCTGTTCCGATGTTGTTTGACGAAATTTTAAAAAAACTATCTGGAGTATAGGAATTCAAACTCGAGTCAACTAATGTAGATGTTGAGTTTGCAACACCTTGGAAATAGAACTCTGGATAAAACGAGCTTATGTTGATGCCAACTTCGATTGCTGATCCGAATCCCGATATTGCAACAGCTGGTTCAAAAGATTCTCTGCTAATTATTGCAACAACGGCTGCACCTACTAATAATTTTAAAATTGTTTTTAAGTTACCGTATCTATCTAGAACACTTTCTACCCTAAACCCACTCTCACCTTGTACAGAATTGTAAATCGGTCCTGCTAAAATTGTATCTGAGCCGTCGTTAAAATAAAATTGTTTGTTTGTACTATCTATCCACAAATCACCAGCTAACATAGTTGGTTGTGTTGGACTAACCAAAGTAGTATCAGTTGATCTAAACACAGTTCCGTTATAAACTTTTAATCTGCCGTCTGAAGTGTCGTACCATATTTGTCCTCTTAGAGGATGTGACGGAGCAGATGAGTTTGCAAAATTTTCAAGCATACGGATTAAGTTTTCATTTAGATATTCTCCGTATCCGGTGTAGTTTCTTCCAACCAAAACTATGTCAGTTGTATCTTCGTCAATTCTTCCATCCACTAGATCAACTAACAATGTTCCGTCAGTTTGATTTATTTTATAACTCATTATACAACTCCATGATAAATTATATAGTTAACAGTACCAAACGGACTAGTGAAGTATAACGGGTCGCCGACTTCTTGTGGAACTCCATCTATAGTAACTGTAGAAAATGTCTCTCCGTTAACTCCTTCAGTTCTCGGTAATCCAGACCCGGATGCACCTCCTGTTATTGACGCAGAAACTGCATCGGAGTCTGTTGCTCCTGTAACGTTTGTTAATGCATAAAACTGTGTTCCTGAGTCACCTTGTAAACTGTGTTCGTGCTGCGGTAATTGATTTTTAGTGATGTACGAACTTTCAGCGCCGCCGTAGTTGCCTACTGTTTCTGCTGCACCATCATTTAATATACGAGTGCCTGTAGTAGCTGATCCCAAATGTCCTAGTAGGAATCTGCCTCTAAAGTCAGGCAACTTAAACAAAGTTGTAGGTGAACCACTTACACCAAAACTTGTTCCAATTGCAGTATACAATGCACCGTATGTAGATATAGATACTTCCGATCCGTCACACAACACCCATCCTGCTGGAGCAGTCGATCCGCCAAATGGCATGATCATTCCTGGATAAAAAGTAGGAACAGTAGAAACAAAAAGCTCCTGTGATACCCTTCTTATTCCTGTACCAGATCTATATATCAGGATTTCGTCAGATGATGCTATAGTAGTAGAGGTTGACTTAGATGTAAAATATGTATCACTTAATGTTGTTGTAAATGTTTTTGTTGTGCCGCCAGTTTGACCGTCAAAAGTAAACGAAGGCGATGTAACATCACCTGTCATTGTAAATGTTGTGACAGATGCTAGTTTACCTGACGACGATGCAGACCCGCTGATGTTGCCTGTTAAGTTACCAGTGACATTACCGTAAAACCCGTTTGCATATACAAAGTTATACTTGTTAGCTGTTGTACCGATTGAACGTACACCAGATAAATCAGGTACTATGTCGTGTGTTGTGACAGATCCGTACACATCGACATTTCCGCCTACATATAAGTTTTTAGCAATACCGGCACCACCGGCAACAACAATTGCTCCTGAACTTATGCTTGTACTTTCTGTTGTGCTTCCTAGAACTAGGCCGCCGCTTGCTTTTATATTTCCAACTACATCTAATTGTTCAGTCGGCGATGTATTATTAATACCTACTTTTTTATCACTCTTTATACGAATTGCAGTTTCAATTGTTCCTGCATTGTTTACTCTGATGTCGATGTTTGAGCCAGTTGCTCTATGACTAATGATACCTGCACTGCCTTCTACTTGTAGTAATAGTGTTTGAGTTTCGCCGATGTCTAAACCACTGTTGGTTCTAATTCTTAAAGGTTTTGTTAAAATGTTTTCTACATTTTTTCTAACAAACTCAGAGGCAGGAACTTTTACACTGTCTACTATAAGATTTTCTGCTTTTTCAGCAGTACCGTAATACTTTCCAACTGCGCCGCCAAGGTTTCCACTTATGTTTACACCAGGATAAATTGTAGAAAATCCTACAATAGTAGACTTAGGAGTAAACGTAGACGAACTTATAATAGTTACTGCTTTGCTATCGGCGTAATTTATAATCACTGGATATTCAATGTTATTGGTTCCGATAACTGTTTCAAATTTAGCACCGGTGTTGGCGCCTTCGGCGTATGTAGGACCTACTAATATCCATCCAGATCCGCTGTATAAGTAAACTTGTTGGTTAGATGTGTCTATCCATAGATCGCCCACTGTGCTGTTTGCTGCATCTGGTTCGCTAACTGCTTTTTTCAGTCCGCCGGCACTTACCCATTGAGAGCCGTCATATACTTTTAATTGGTCGATCCCCGATGTTGTATCGTACCACAGTTGTCCTTCAACTGGGTTATTAGGAGGGTTGTTGTTAGCAAAGTTTTCAAGTAAATGTAATAAATCTTCTATGAGAACTTTACCGTAGTCACTAAGATTACGTCCAGGAAATCCTAAACTTGTTTCTGTGTTAATTGAATTGTCCTCAACTGTGATTGAGCCTTTGTTTACGCTATCGGTAAAGTTAATTTCATATGCCATTATTATGCTCCATTAAAACCACTTAAACTCTGAACTCTTACAGTGTAATCTATTTGAATTAGTCTGTTTAAACTTTTTTGTACAGGGTGGAAAATAACATGTGTTAAAAGTCTACCTGTACCAGTTGACGAATAACTTCTTAAACCTAGCTCATCAAACACGTAAAGCTGTTCGGAACTTGCAGCCGTATCAAACGCTTGCTGTCCATCTGGCTCACCGTAATCAAGCAAACAGCTAATAACAATATCTGTATAGTTTGTTCCAGATAAGTGTCTAATTTCTGTTTTGTTTCTTGTTGGGTCTAGGTTATTTACACTTCTGTCGTCAACCACTTTTGTATAAGTTTGGTTATATAAGCTAGCATTTGTACCTGTTGCGTTAGGAGTTAGATATGTAATAATACCTGTAGGGTCAACGCTTGTACCACCGTTGCCAAACGACATTTCATATATAAATCCTTGCCCAGCATTGGATAAACTTTCAGCTAATGCTAAACTCATATTTTCATAGTGAATAGCATTACGTTTATTGATGTATGTTTCTCTCGAAACTGGGTCAAATATTTTTATGTGTCCTTCGACATGTATTCCATTTAATTCATTATATTGTGTCATTCTTACCACCTATACTATATTTATTTAGGTAATTGTATTGTTGCTCCGCGGAGGAATCTGCTAATATCATTTTCAGAATCCTTAAGAGCTTTACCCGTTTCGTTCCAAACTTTTCCTATTCTTCTCACTACATTTATATGAATATTTTCAGCCGGTGCAGTTGCTAGACTTATAGTTCCTGCTCCGACATCGATTGTAAACTCCGGAGGAAGTACAATGTCTGCCTCTGGGCTGTCTTGATCGATTGTTGCAACAAACAAGTTGAGACTTGTTTTTCTTAACTTTCTACCTGCAACAATTACATCAATTTCGTTTACCGATGCGGGTGTAAAATCTAATACAAAGTCAGTTGACGTTCCATCGCCGATAAATGTTTGAGTTAATGTTCTATCTCTGTACGGAATGTTTTCGTCAATTCCTTGTCCGTACAAAGTTGCACCAGGATTATAAACATTCTTAATGCCAGTTCCTAATGTTCCTCTTCTTAGTTGTAACAAATAGTTTCCTACAACTTCAAAGTATTCAATACGTTCGCCTTCTATAAAAACAACTCCTGGCTTGTTCATTTCTTTACTAGGGATAGCAATTCCGGCCGAACTTACTAAAGATATTCTAGCATCATAGTAATTAAGTGGATCTTTTAAAACATATGAGTTGTTTTGATTTAACCGCTTATAATGAGTTCTGTTCATTATATCTTTAAACATTCTATAACCAAACTTTGGTACAACTGGATTAGCTGAAAACTGTAATATGTCAATTGTATCATTTTCTATCGGAGTTCGTAGTAACTTTACTGCGCTTCGATTATCAGTTAAAGTGTAGTCGACATTAGGAGTTAACAATTCTCCATTGTGTATAACCCACGCATAATTTCCACTTGTAATTGGTGATCTTAGTTCAACAATACCCGAAGAAAGAAGATTTCGTTTTACATAATCGCTCGATCCTGCACTTACCGAAGTTGTTGTTAACACATCATAAGATATTCTATTAAAGTCGTTTACATCATGATTGCTAAATGTATAAATTTCAACTACCTCGCCACTTGACGGTGCTATTGCAAACTGTATAGAATCGCTTAGTACATATTTTATACTTGCTATTCTGCACTCAATAGACGAATGCCCATCAAAGTCTAATCTAAACACGTCATTGCTTACAAACGCATCTCTAATATTTGTATTTCTAGTAACAAACTGTACTACATTGTTATCTGAAGAGTGTACTACTAAATCTTGTGTAGTAGAATCAACCACTGCCGCGCTGTCATCATAAACAATTGAAGTAGCATAAACGTGATCGTCTGCTTGTAAGAAATCTAAGTTCAATGTTTGACTAGGCAATGCTTCAAATGTTATTTGAGTATCAAGAGTCCAATAGTCTGCATTTTTTAACACAAAAATTTCTAATTTACTTCCAGCTGGGGCAACTGTTGAAAACAGTATTTCGATAGTTGCGTTCACTGGATCAAACGAATATTGAGTTGACAGTAGCTGAACTCCATCGGCAAACACTATTATATCAGTGTCATCTATAGAAGTTGTATCTTGGAATTGCCACTCTTCGATTTGGTACACTCTAGCACTGGTTGTAGTAAACGAAATATTGTAACCAGGGTTTAGAATTCTGTCGTTAACTGTAACCAATATTTTGTGAGATATCGGCAAAGCGTTAAACGGAATAGGAATATTTGTTGTGTCAAACTTATGATAGTTTGTCAAGCCGTCGGCTTCAAACGTTCTATCTATAACCATTTGACTGTAAGTTTTTAATTCACTGCCATAAATTGTCCATTGTACAAAATTATTTTCTGCAAGAACTGTAAAGTCAAAAACTATTTGTACTCTGTTCGGATAGTCACTAGTGTTTGAAGATTGAACTAGTGTATATGCTGTACCTTCGGACAACACTTCGCCATTCTTAGTTACAAATGCCGATAACTCAGTTTGCCAAACAGCACTTGTAGTAACAACCAATGTACTGCCGTCGGATACAAATGTGCCTGTGTCTAATAGATCTATACCGTTTGTACCGATTGACATTATTGACAAGTTAGATCCAAGTGTTGAAATGTCATTATCAAATAGTAGTAGATTATTCTTCAAATCAAGCGAGTATAAATCAGACGATACAATATCGTTATCAATTTTTACTACTACACTATCAACGCTTTGTGGCACAGATGGTAATGCAAAACTTGTCGAATCTCCATCGATCTTAAAGTTTGCTACACCTATTATACCTGTGCCATCTGTTGTTCTGTGATAAACTTGGATATCCAGTGTATCCAGTATTTGTCCTGGAACAAGTTCTTCTGGACCTCGAGAAGTTGTTGTTGTAACAAATCCGTCGCCGTCGATGTTTATCTCTCCGCTTGACACACCTGCTGCTGTAGTGTAAGCTAAGTTACCGCCTTCAATTGCTGTATCATAGCTGTCGTTGGTAGGAACAAAACTTCCATCGCTTGTGCTTTTTCTAATTACAACTACATCGCCGTCAACAATAGAAATTAGTTCTTCGTTTATAGAAACAACTGTAGTTTCACCGTCACCGACTAATGTTTGCATTAGTGCATTTGGATTCGAAAGTACTGTGCTGTAATCGTACTCAGGATCATCAATTCTAACGTTGTTTAGATACACGTTGTATTCAAGGCCGTCTTCTAATGGATTCGTTAGTTCGAATGTATTTGTACTTCCATCACAGACAAATATTTCATCGTCGTATGTATTACTAAATGTATCCCACGGTAACGCACCATATCCCGAAACGTCAAACCCTTGCTGAGTTCCAAAGTCTATACTGTCTAAAATTGTACCAGTGTAGTCAACGCCATCCATTAACTGAGACAAGTCTTTACCTAGCATTCCAGTTGAAGGATTGTAGAAAAAGTTAATTCTGTCAGCAGCCGACAACAGTTTAATATTTTTGTTGTACGTAATCTGTATCAAAGACTCGTTTGCTGGAGGATCCATAAACTCAATGTAACCGATTTCTCTGTTGTATGTTTTTGTTTTATCTGTAACATTTCCAACAACAAATTGACTTGATAGCTGCTTTACTCCATTTACACTAACAGAGTAAGTATTTGTTCTCAGATCGATTGGCCATTTAAGGTAGAACAATTCTGCGGCGCCAGTTCCTGTAAATGTCTGTGTTTCATCAAGTTCTGTAAACAAGTAAGAACCCGATACTCTATCAAATTTCATTCCAATGCGAGTGCTTCTTACAACTCCATTACCTAGAACTGCAACTGCTTTTGCTTGAGAACCACCCTCTGCTATACTGCCTTCTATTGTTATTTCAGGAGCAGTTAAATATTTTCCTCCTGTATTGTCAATGATAACCGACGAAACTCTTCCTCTGCTTAGGTACGCTCTTGCTGTAGTTCCGTTGTTATTATCAATTCTAACCAACGGTGTTGACGTATATCCGCTGCCGCCATCTGCTACATCGATTCTAATAATATCATAACCGTTATTATCAAGCCACGACTTGAATGGATATTCTAAGTATTTGTCAGCAATGCCTGTTAAAACTCCGTCAATAACGCTAATACCATTAGTCTCAATTTCTCTAGTTTCTAAGTTATAACTTGGAGGCAAGTCAAAGTCTGTAATCAGAGATTGAGTAGGCTCAGTATATGTATAAGAACTGATATATTCTCTAACCTTTGAAGCATACGGTTTTACTTCATTAACGTAATCTTCGTAATTTTCTAGGTTGTCATTTTTAAATGTGACAGACTGAGATAGATTTCCTAGATTGTGCTTTGCTCGTATAAAGCTAGTTTTAAATGCCCAATCTATGAAAAGTTGTTCGCTAAATGCATATCGTACACTAGCAAAGAATAATTTGTTCCACTCAACTTCTAAGTCACCAATGAATATGTCATCTCTTAGTGCAGTTAGTATGTTTCGTAATTCCACAACAGGTTCTCTGTCATAAAATGCAGTATCATATATGTTTGCATCATATCCACTTGTAGTTGTGATAAAGTCATAAAGTCTTGAAGCTAGTTGTATAGTTCCGTTTTCTCTGCCTATTGTTTTATAATTTATTGTATAATCTTCAGTTAGTTGATCATCAATTTTTTCTAATAGCAACCAACCGCCAGAACCAATAGTGTTAATTTTAACAACATCACCTATGTTATTATCTAACCCAAACAATTCGTATGATTCGTTTACAGTTTGATTTATTGCAGTTTGAGAACCGTATCCTGCTGCATACCAATTAGCATATGTCCAATAGTTTTGAGTGTTATACTTTTGACTATCAACTCTTGTCCACGATCTAGCCGATTTGTTATAATCGTAAATTGCCCAACGGCCTACTATTTCGCTATCAGACTTAACAAGTACACTAAACTTTCTTGGGGTTAATGTTGTATTGCTAGGATAATTTTTACCTTTTGATCTTACTAATACAGAAGTTATTTGTCCTAGATTATTGATAGTTGTTTTAAATATAGCCCCTGTTCCTGACGAGCTTGTAATTTTAATTTCAGGAGCAATAACGTAGCCTCTTCCAGGGTTTACAATATTAACAGAAATTATTCTTCCATCTTCGACAACTGGACTTAATACGGCTTGCTCAGTTTTTGCAACTATAACAAATCTTAAATCTTCCAAAGTATCGACTGTGGTATCATACCGTCCGCTGTTTTCATTAGGAATTTCTTCTTGACTTAGCAACATTGACATATCGTAGTTGTCTACTATCGAATTTTGCAACAATACAGAATTTGCTCTTTCAACAACTTGTTTTAGTGCTTCTGTTTTATTAATAAACATGCCCTGTCTTGGAGAATTTAATATACCATATTTTTGTTTAACAGAGAGTGCAGTATCGGGCACAGGTCTGTCGTTAATGTCGTATCCAATTAAACTATCAAACCACTTTGTTTCAACTTTTTCGTTAGGCTTGCTACTTGCTAAGTTTTCAGTTAATAGTTGATACTCAGAATGAATGTTGTTTATATTAGTCAGGTCATTTGTTATTGTGAAATGTAATGCAGTTTTTGTGCCTTCGATGTAACTACGGGCATTGTATAATGCAAATTTGTCTTGTCCAATTAGTGCAACAAAAGTATAACCAGTAGATGCAGGATCTTCAATTAACTTTGCAACATCAAACGCAGACAGTTTTCTGTTATTTTTAAAAGGAATAGTCTGAGGATTTTTAACCCAGAAGTAATACTTGTAGTTAAAAGTTCCTGTTTCTATGTTATAAACTTTACGTAAACTATATGCATTTAGATGTAGAGGAGTTCCAGTTATACCGTTAGCAAAGCCTTCGTTGGTTTCAGTAATTCTGTTATATTCATCCGGAGTTAAATCTGATTCAGTCCATTCATACACATCAATTGACGCACCATCAACTAATTTATTCCACCATGCAGTTCTGTACTGAGTAGTTCCTTGATAAGGATTGTACCAGCTAGCTTTAGAAATGTCCCACCACAGTCTTCCTACTTCCGATGTTGTCCATGAATTTAATTTGTCAACAAATACGTCAGGATAATTTTGATTTATATCTTGTTCAGCAACTGAGTAAACAGCTGGGTCATACCAAGTTTTATAGAAAATTTCACTATCGGCAACCCCGGCAATTTTTCCTTGTCGTGGATCTATCAAGTCGATTGTTCCAAATGTAGTATTCTTTTCAGTATTATATAAGAACACTTTCTTAATATATTTTACATCAACCTTATTAGTTTGCGATGTAATTGTTGACCAACTATTGGTATTTCTTTCTGCTCTGCAATCAACTAACATTCCAATTGTAGAGTCTTCATTTGTTATTTCTGGAAATCCTATATAGATATGGTTGTCAACAATTTTAAAATTAGTATTATCCTGTAGTCTAGTATTTCTTGTATAAATTAGATCTTCTGCGTATACAAAGTTATCTCCAATTTCCTGGAATACATACAACTTTCCTAAATCTTCAGCGACTGTCATAAATCTTGTAGAATTGTTATCAAATACAGTTGCATTATTA
>Ga0315899_10001464_pt1 | contig 26828 bp, 23 predicted proteins | sample LakEriMetagenome_2_FD_203518 | JGI IMG/M metagenome (GOLD analysis project Ga0315899, IMG submission 203518) | Freshwater fungal communities from buoy surface, Lake Erie, Ohio, United States - Buoy 4 MA112 | ecosystem: Environmental > Aquatic > Freshwater > Lake | place: USA: Lake Erie, Ohio... | reverse complement strand
GATCCCAGTGGTTGTGTGAAATCACAACAGCATCGATGCTTGGAAGTTTGTTGAACGGCATGCCAGGTGGCTGGTGGCGTTTGGGACCTGCAAAACTGAATGGTGAAGCACGTTGACCCCAATGCGGATCTGTCAACAGGTTCAGGCCATCGATTTGTACCAGCAGCGTTGAATGCCCAACCCATGTCACTCTGGGCTGTGTGATGTCGCTGTTAATCAATTCAAGGTTTGGTTCGATGCCCATGATGGGCTTAGCAGGCAGTTTAGGCAAGCCATCTCGCAGGCGCTCCCATTGCCAGCGCAGCAAGCCTGGCTTGTCGGATCGTTCTGAGTAGCGGTTAGAAAATCCGTCAGGGCGATGGTGTGGTTTGCTGGCGTCGTAGTCGGGGTTGGCGCGAGGCGCCATGCTGACGCAGGCTGCTAGCAGGGCGCAAGCCAATGCAGTGATTGCAACCCATACAAAGGTTTTGCGAAATTTCAACATGGATTAATTTTAATGATGAAATATTGGATTGCATGTTCCTATTCTTTGAGAGAAAGTTGAACAGTCAGGCAAAGGGGCTGACGATTTCTGGCACCCCAGTATGAAGAAGCCTCCTTTAGCCTGACTGCTCAACTTTGGATGTGCGGAAAACCTCCGCCCTACTCACCACCCCACAAAGGCGGACGACGCTCCGCAAACGCTAGGGCGCCCTCTCGTGCATCCTTTGATGCAAGCACCGATGAATTTATCGGTGGATTTGATAGTAGGCTTGTAACCTTCGATGATCAAATAATTTTATTTGATCAACTGGATAAAGATAAGTTATGCAGATCTCGTTTTTTGAAAGCTTCAAGATTATTAATTTTTATTAGGTTTTATTTCTTAAAGCTATTCATGATTCTTTGGTCTCAGGTTCAATTTCAGGAACGTCCACCAATCTGAAATGTTAGCGATAGCAGGCAGATTTCAATTTTGTAATCATCAAAAATTACAGTTGCGATGTTTAGTAATTCTCACTTCATTTGAGCAAATCTAAGTGCGAAGGTGCGCGGATGGAACCAAATCAAAATTAAGGGGGTATGTTGGGGTCTGGCTGGGAATGAATTTGGAAGGGGTGGGGGTCTTGCTTTTAATCTAGCAAGTGTCCAAGCCATACAACCTGGTTTTGACCAAAGAACAGTTTCTGTGGGGAAAAATGAATAAAGGCCCCGTAGAGCCTCTATTTACTTGGCAAATTGGCGGGCCAGAAGATACCAGATCGCAAACCGCCTAAGATTTTGACGGGCAAGCAAATTAAGCTCTTGGGGTCCGGTTCATCATTCTAAATGTGGAGACAGCCGCGTGCTGCGTAAGTTTGCCAAACCTCTGTGTTTGATTGCTCCGGAATTCGAACCTGATAGGTATAGTTAACCCACTGTGACACAGCGCGGTTCACCGCGTTACGCTGCTCGGGGCGGTTGATGGTCACGATCGCCATGCCATCATCGTGTTCGACCAGAACTTCATCGGTCATGGGCTGCTCTTTTCAATCGTTGGCGGCGTTAAGCCGCTGCAGGCGCTCGACGGCTTCCAGGTATTCGGTCTGCATGCGGTACATCAGCTCACGCACGCTGGTTTCTTCATTGATCATGCCCACCACCTGCCCGGCTGGCGCGGAGTAAAGGTCTTTGCGCTGAGCCCGCACCACGCGTGCGTGTGCTTCGTTGTAGAGAATGCCCTGCAAAGGTGTGGGCAAGTATGGGGGCGCGCCTGGCTGCTCCCAGGCCTCAGAAAGCTGACTTTTGAGCATGCGCACAGTTTTGCCTGTGCGGGCCTTGCGTCTAACGGCATCGTCCGCACGGGCTTCAAAGAGCACACCTTTTTCAAATGGGTTGAGCTCGCTCTCGCGCGTGCCCAACCACACAGTGCCGCACCACACACCTTGTGCACCCAGCGCCAGAGCGGCCGCAATTTGGCTGCCACGGGCAATGCCGCCTGCGGCCAGCACGGCCACGCCGTCGCCGCAAGCCTCGACCACCTGGGGAACCAACACCATGGTGGCAATCTCGCCAGTGTGGCCCCCTGCCTCGGTGCCTTGCGCCACGATCACATCGACGCCTGCTGCGATGTGGCGCACCGCGTGCTCGGCTTTGCCACACAGGGCGCCAATCAAGATGCCGCGATCTCGCAACTCGGCCACCACGTCAGGCGGCGGAGAACCTAAGGCGCTGACCACAAAATTCACCTGCGAATGGGTCAGTGCGACCGCCAAAAGCCGTCTGGCACCGTCGGGGGTCATGTTGCCGCGACCATCGACAATTTCTTGTTCAATCCTTTCTTTCTCACCATCGGGCAAAGCTGCCACGCCCGCCTTAGACAGCAAGTTTTCCATGAAATCCTTGTGGACCTGTGGAATTAGCGCACGCAAGTCTTCGGTGCTGTCTTCTGACGCCTGGTCGTAGCGCGTGGGGATGATCACATCTACACCATACGGCCGGCCTTCGACATGTTTGTCGATCCAGCGCAATTCGGCCTCAAGCTGCTGGGGTGAAAAGGTAGATGCGCCCAATACCCCAAATCCGCCAGCGCGGGTGACGGCGACCACCACGTCGCGGCAGTGAGAAAAAGCAAAAATCGGCAGCTCGCAGCCTAGCCGTTGACACAAAGGAGTTTTCATAGAGTTTTAAGGTTCACAATAAATGGACAGCTGGAGCGCTGTGTTGGGTCGATTTGACGGCTGTCCCATCGGGCCGCCAAACCATTAAAGCATCAAGCGCTTCCACCTGATCGCCGCGCACCCACAGCGGATTGATGTCGAGTTCAAGCAGATCGGGTCCCATTGCAGTAATTGCTTGGCTGATGCGCGCGATCACCGTCGCCAGCACGTCCAAGTGGGCGGCAGGCAAGCCGCGGTGACCTTGTAACAGAGGCAGCCCCCGCAAGCTTTTGAGCATTCGGCGTGCTTCCTGGGCGCTGACTGGCAGGGGGCGCAAAGCCACGTCCTGCAGCACCTCGACCCAGACGCCGCCCAAGCCGACGGCCATCACAGGCCCCCACAGTGAATCGCGACTGAATCCGACCAGCAGCTCGGTGCCCGGCGGCCGCATAGGAGCCACCAACACACCATCGAGCCTGGCCTCAGGTGCATGCAGGCGGACTGCATTGGTGATTTGTGCAAAGGCTTCTTTGACGGCACTTTCACCGAGCAAGTTCAAGATCACCCCGCCTATGTCGCTTTTATGGGCAATATCGGCGCTGGCCACCTTAAGCACCACTGGGCCGCTCCAGATCTGCGCGTATTTCACCGCCTGTTCGGCCGTCGTGGCCATGCGGCCTGGGACCACTGGGACGCCCCAAGAGGCCAGCGCGTCCAGTGCCTCGCGCTCAGAGCGCGCTTGCCATTTTGGCTTGTGCTTTCCAAAAGAAGGCTTTGGCGTAGCGAAAGGCGGCGGCTCGGCCGAGTCATTAGACTCTTCTAAATAACGCTGTGACCATCGCACCGCCCCGGCCACCCCCGCCAGTGCTCGGTCCATCCCGCAAGCCAAGTAATTGGCGCCGATGTCGGCAATCGTCTGGCGCGCCATGTCGTTCACCACTGCCGGCGTGTAACTGGCCAAAAACCCCGGCACGCCAGCCTCACGCAATCCGCGCACGAGGTGCAGGTGCAATGCGGTCAATCGTTCATTGACCTGTTGGGGCTCGCTGGGAATGTCATACCAGGGACACAGAAGTGCGGCGCAATCGGCCACGCTCGCCATGGCAAGCACTGCGCCCTCGCATTGTTCAGGAGTGACGGTACCGGTAAGATCGAGTGGGTTTTGGGCTGTGGCCACGGAAGGGATGGTGGACACCATCGCTGCTGCTGCTGCATCATTGAGCGGTGGCAGCACTAAACCATGGCGATGTGCGGTATCGGCTGCAATCTCGCCCACCCCCCCCGAATTGGTCACGATGCCCACCCCCCGGCCGCGCAAAACGCCGCAACGGCCTGCAATGTCGGCGGTTGCAAGCAGGTCCTCCATGGCGTAGGTACGCAGGATTCCAAACTGCTGGCAAATGCCGTCAAACACCTTATCATTACCTACTAGGGCCCCTGTATGTGCCAAGGCAGATTGGGCGGTCACCTCGCTGGAGCCTACCTTCAGCACCACCAAGGGTTTGCCAGCTCGCAAGGCCCTTGCGGCCACCCGTAAAAAGCGCTCCGGCTCCCGCACCGTCTCAGCAAAAACTGCAATGGCGCGTGTTTGCGGCTCTTCAATCAAGCAGTCGATAAAGCTGGTGATGTCCAGGTCTGCCTCGTTGCCGGTTGAGATGACATGGCTCAAACCCACGTCCTGCTGATGCGCCAATTGAGCAAGAAAATGCGCAGTGGCGCCACTTTGGGACACGATCGCAACGCCATGTGCTCGCGAAGGCGCCTGAACAGGCGTGGTCCAGGCGATGGCGTTTTGCGTGAAGTTGATGAAGCCCAAGCAGTTGGGGCCCAGCAGACGAATGCCGAGCCGCTTGGCTAAACCCAAAATAGCATCTTGTTCGGCACGGCCTGCGGGGCCAAGCTCGGCATAGCCAGCGCTCAAGATGACGGCAGAGCGCCCGCCCGCGTCAGCCAATTCAGTCAGCGCCTGAGGCACGGCTTCACGGGGCACCATGATGAGTCCCAAGTCCAGTTGCTCGCCCACTGCTGCGCAGTGAGTAGCGCACAAGCGGCCATGCGCCATAGCACCGCGCGGGTTGACCAAGTGGAGGCTGCCCGCATAAGCGTGGCGGACCAAGTTGTCGTGCACGCTGGTCGACCAGCGGGATTTATCTGAGGCACCTACGAGGACCACACTTTGCGGTGTCAACAAGGCCCGGGCGGATTCGGCCAACTTGCTGTCGTGAGAGGCATCCACGAGCCTCGACATCTCAGAGTGCGATACCAAGCTTTTTAACCACCGCAGACCAGCGGTTGACCTCGGCTGTCACATACTGGCGCGCCAACTCTGGGCTTGACTTGGAAAAGGCTTGAATGCCGAGTTGGTCCAGCCTTTGCTGGACCGATGGTTTTTGCATGGCGCGCACTGTGGACCTCGCCAAGTAATCCACCACGTCTGCCGGTGTACCTTGGGGAGCGGCCAACAAGTTAGAGGTTCCAGCAATCAGGTCGTAGCCAGCTTCTCGCGCAGTAGGTATGTCGGGTGAAATTTTCTCCCGCGCCTCGGCCATGCAGCTGATGATGCGCAGTTTGCCGCTCTTGTGGTGGGGCAGCAAGGTGCCTGATGTTTCAACAATGAATTGCACATTGCCCGCGATGGTGTCGGTAATGGCCCCAGCACTGCCGGCGTAAGGTACGTCCACCACCTGTAGGCCAGCACGGTCCTTGAACAGTTCAGCTGCCAAGTGCACCGTGGTCCCCAAACCGGCATGCCCATAGGACAACTTGCCCGCATTGGCTTTGCAGTGGGCCACCAACCCCGGCAAGTCGGTCACGGGCAAGGCTGGGTTGACCGCAATGACAAAGGGCGCATTGGTGAGCAGTGCTAACCACTGAAAGTCTTCAATGGGGTTGTAAGGTGGCTTGGCCCGTGAAATGGGTGCCGACACCGCGGTGGAGCCAGTGGCCAACATGAGATGGCTGCCATCCTTTGGGGCTCGCAAGAAATTCACCGCCACCGTCAGACCGCCCGCGCCAGGGCGGTTCTCCACGACCACGGGTCGACTGAGCTCCTCGCGCAGGGCTTCAGCCAAAATGCGTGCAAACAAGTCTCCTGAGCCGCCCGGCGGAAAACCTACAAACAGCCTTGCTGTGCCTTCGCTGGAGGGTATTTGCGCCGTAGCGCTCAGGCTGCTCATGCACAGGCCGGCTGCGGCGCTGAGGATTTGGCGGCGCTGCAAAAAACCAGAGTTACCTTGGGTCATGGAGAGTCTTTCAGTTGTCTATAACAAAGACTGCGGTTGCAAAGTGTCAACCGGAGGGTACAAAAAATGTAGCAGTGACCTAGCCCAGGGTCAATGGGGTTTTGCCCTCTTTCGGTCTTTTGCTGGCTTTGATAATGTTCTCTACAGGCTACTCTAAGCGCAAAAGTTCTGTAAACATTTTTTTAGCTTAAGGACTAAATTTCGAAAATAAGATTTCAGGACCGGCTTTCTTGCCCCAACCGCAAAACCGGTGGTGAAAGCGCCACCGTCTAACCGCCACCTAAGGAGATATATCGCATGAAGCTCGGATTTTTCACCATGCCCATGCACCCCATTGGTAAGGATTGGCAGCAATCTTTGCGTGAGGACAGGGAGGCGTTCATCTTGGCCGACGAGTTGGGCTTCGTCGAGGGTTACTGTGGCGAGCATTCCACCGACCCTGAAGAAAACATCACCTCCAGCGCGATTTTCATGGCCACGCTGGCCCATGCCACGCGCCGCATCAAGCTGGGCACGGGCACGCTCAACATGCCCAACCACCACCCGGCTGCGGTGGCCAGCGAAATTGCCATGCTTGACCACCTTTTGGGCGGGCGATTCATCTTGGGTATCAGCCCGGGCGCACTGCCGTCAGATGCCGAGGTCTTTGGTAACATGGACATGGCCAGGCCGGCCATGTTTTTGGAGGCCATTAACCAGGTCTTGCAAATTTGGGCGAGCGAGCCGCCCTACAACATCCAGGGCCAGTTCTGGAACATCAGTTCTGCGCGAACGCACATTCCTGAAACAGGCATGGGCACCATCCCCAAGCCGCTTCAACGCCCGCACCCGCCCATTGTGGTGACGGCGGTGGCCCCCTTCTCGCAGGGCATTGCCGAGGCCGCTGCCCGTGGGTGGGAGCCGATTTCAGCCAACTTTTTGCTGCCCAAGTGGGTGCGCACGCATTGGACAAAGTACGTCGAAGGTTGTGAGCGCACTGGACGCGTTGCCGATGAGGCAAACTGGCGCGTGGCCAAAACGGTGTTTGTGGCCAAAGACGACGCAACCGCCAAGGCCTACGCGATGGACCCCGCAGGCCCTTACCACTACTACTACAACACTTTGTTCAAAAAGCTCAAACGGCGCGGCGCACTGGGGGTGTTCAAGTCAGACCCTAAAATGCCTGACGACCAGGTCACGCTCGAAGGCGTGATGGAACAGTTGGTCATTCATGGTTCACCAGGCCGGGTGGTCGATAAGCTTCATGAATTCCGAGAAGTCACAGGCGATTTCGGCACCCTGCTTTACGCGGGTGTGGACTGGAAAGACCCGGCGCTGGCCCGCCAGTCCATGACTCTGATGGCCGAGAAGGTTGCCCCCCTCGTGGGCCGCTGAGCAGGCGCAGCCCCATTACCCAAGATCGTGCTGCGCACCGAGCAGACCATTGCCGAGCTGGGCGGCATTAGATGTTTGAGAAATAACACTCTTTCATTGCGTGTCAATGCCGCTTCGGGCCTGCACTGGAAATTGCAAAACCAAGAGTTCTGCACCTTCGCTTCCAGCTTGCATCAACAAGTCTTCCTCATGCGAGCCGAAAGCGATTGTCATGGTCTGTGCCTCGGCGTCATTAAGTTTGACGGAGCCGCTTGTCACAATGTAATAACGCCCACCGTAAGGACTTTGCGTCGGCAGTTGTTGACGGCTGCCGGGCGGCAGACGGACAAAGTGTGCCGCCAAGCCATCCGCGCGGGGGCCAATTAAATTTTCGACGCTGGGTGCCATGAGTGCAGGCAAGTCACTGGTGCCAACCGAGCCAGTCGGTACGCCATAAGTTTGTTCTCGTTTTTGTCGGACGCCCGATCTGAGTCGTTCCAGAGAGCCAGGCTTGTGAATGTACCAAGCCCCCGTGTCACCCGACATGCGCATGGTCAGGTACGAGACGCCTTCAGGCCCTGCGGTGATCGGGCCATACGCCGTTTCTGGCGCTGAGTAGTGGACGTTGAGTCGATTAACAACATGCTTTCCGATAGACCCACTGCCGGCCATGATGACCTGGAATTGGTGCTCTAAGTGGAAGTGCGTCGGAGTCACCCATAGGGGGTCTTGCTCAACTAAAAAAGCCTGTGCGCCCGGATGTCTTTGCGTGTGGGTGCCAATGATGTCGGTGATTCGTCCTTCAAATGTGTCTTTTTTAAAGGCTTTTCTTCCGAGTTCTGCGGTTTCCCAGTTTTGAATTTTGAGCATCTTGCGTCTCCCAAGGAGGTATGAACTTGGTTGGCTGCCCTAGCTTTTGGGCGAGGGTGCCAGTTGGTTCAGGTTTGAAGTCTTTGTACCGACAGAGCATGACATACCTCATCATAAACCGCCTAAGATTTTGATGGGCAAGTAGATCAAGCTCTTGGTGTCCAGTTCATCTTTCTAAATATTGGGGCAGCGCCACTACCCATGGCTTTAGACCGAGAGATTCGCTAAAGCCCCTACTGCGGGCTAAACCGCTTAATCAACTGATCCACGCGCTGCGGACATGAACTTGAGTTCGGCCAAGGTGTGTTCATCGTATTTGCGAACGGCAAAACAGGCTTGATGGCCTGTTGCCCGATGTTCACCAAAATCAAAGATCATCCGTTCGAAGTGGTCACCCAAGTCAACGGCGTTGATTGTGCGGTCCTATCAGACCAAGTGAAGTCTCTCGATTGGAAAATCCGACGCGCCAAAAAGAATGCCGTAGTCAGCGCAGACGTTGTGCTGCATGTCGGGGCCAAAGTGAAGGCTAGAACAAGACGCCAAACTGACACAAGCCACTAGCAATGCACAGGTCAATGCAATGGCGCCACCAAAGACTATGAATTTTCAGAATTTCATCATCGCTGGATTTTAGAGATGCTTGATTTTGTGTGTTTATTCGCCGTTGGTGATCGATTGATTTAATGTGGTTTTTATAAATTTGTTAATGAGTCAGCCCACCCCATACACCCTCGCCCAGCGACCTCAGCAAACTCAGAAAGAACAGAAAAAAACTGAACCGACTACTCACCACCCCACACAGGCGGACGACGCTCAGCAAACGCTAGGGCGCCCTCTCGTGCATCCTTTGATGCAAGCACCGGCGCAGTGATCGGATCTTGCAGGGCAAACATGAGGTCCAGCGGCCAGTCGCGCTGCTCAACGATGACTCGCTTGCTGGCAGCGACAGACATTGGGGCATTGGCAATCACACGCCGCGCAAGCGCGATGGCTTCAGGCAAGGCCTGGCCTGGCTCCACCACTGCATTGAAAAGGCCGAAAGGCGCCAAGCGTTCAGCAGAATACATTTCACCGGTCAGCGCCATCTCCATGGCGATGCGCTGGGGCAACAGGCGGGGCAGCCGCATCAATCCCCCCGCGGCGGCAGCTAGGCCGCGCTTGGCTTCAGGCAGACCAAACTGGGCATTACGCGCCACCACGGCCAAGTCGCAGCACAGCATGGCCTCGAAGCCACCGGCTAGGCAGTAGCCCTCCACGGCAGCAATCAGCGGCTTAAGCGGCGGCGTGCGCGCTATGCCCAAAATACCGCGACCTTCCACACGCGTAACCTCACCACGCAAAAAAGCCTTGAGGTCCATGCCCGAGCAGAAGGTACCGCCCGCGCCAGTCAAGACGGCGGCGTGCAACGCAGGGTTGCGCTCCATCTCGTCGATGGCTTCACACACACCGTAAGAGACAGCGCGGTTGACTGCATTTTTTTGCTCAGGCCGATTGATGGTGATGATGACAAGGCCGTCTGAGTGTTCAATCAAAACTTCAGGAGTGTTCATGAGGGTGCCAATGTTGAGTCAAGTGGTGCCGTTTTGAGCAAGCGTGGCGATGCGAGCTGCATCGTAACCAAGTGCCGAAAGCACATCACACGTATGCTGCCCAAGCGAAGGTGGAGGCGAGTTGATGCTTGCCGGTGTGCCAGAGAACTTCACTGGGAAACCCAGCTGCGGAATGCGGCCCTCGATCGGATGGTCTACATGCAACAGCATTTGACGCGCACGCATGTGCGGGTCGTCGAATGCCTCCCGCATGGTATTGACCGGTCCACCCGGAATGTCGTTGGCAAAAAACAGGTCAACCCATTCCTGCCGTGTACGCTGGCGAAAGACATCCTCCATCAGTCGTAACTGGCTCTCGCGGGCATCGCCCTCGGGAAACTGGTCTTGCTTCAGCTGTGGCACGCCTGCGAGATCGCAAAAGCGAGCCCAAAAATGATCCTCTAGCGCGCCCAGCGTCACATAGTGACCATCCTTGCAGCGAAAAATGCCGTAGCAGGGCGCGCCGCCGGTATTGCGGTATTCACCCCCCTTCGGCTCCACACTGCCAAACAGCGGCTCCGCCGCATGGTAGGTGAGGAACGCCACGGCGGCGTCCATCATGGAGACATCGACGAACTGGCCCTCTCCCGTGTTTTGTCGCGCGAGCACAGCTGCCAAGATTCCCCAGGCGCCGATCATTGAAGCACCAATATCGGCTGCGAGCAGCCCAGGCACCATCGGCCCTTCGCCCGCCTTGCCAAAGAGTGGCAGTGCCCCTATGACGCCAAGATAATTGAGGTCATGCCCCGCAACACGCCGATAAGGGCCGTCCTGACCATATCCGGATATAGCGCAGTAAACCAGGCGGGGGTTGATCTTCTTCAGTTCTTCGTAACCCAAGCCTAAACGATCCATCACACCCGGACGAAACCCTTCGACCACCACATCGGACTGCGCAGCGAGCTCGCGAAAGATCTTTTTGCCTTCCTCATGCTTGAGGTTCAAGGTCATGCTGCGCTTGTTACGGTTGCATAGCAGGAATGTGCCTGAATCTACCTTGCCCATTGGCGGGAAGCTGCGCTGGTAATCGCCACGTCCAGGCTCCTCCACCTTCAGGATGTCAGCACCAAGATCACCCAATAATTGCGTGCAGAGGGCGGCAGGCAGCAGCCGACTTGCGTCTAGCACTTTCAGTCCAGCGAGCGCGCCGCGCAAATTTTTCGGGGTGTGAGTAGTGGGGACACCGTTTGTCATGTGGAAGCCTTTCTTCGTGTGCCGCGGTGTTCGTGGCCTAATTGCTTGTCGATCTGATCGACACAGGCACGCGCCTCTGTCAATATCTTGCGTTCGTGCGTTTTGGTGGCGCGGGTAGACATCACCGACACGTGCACTGCTGCAACAACGTTGCCCGTCCCGTCGCGTATTGGCAAGGCATAGCCAACCACGCCGGCCATGGCTTCCTCTTCGCTTCTAGATAAGCCCGCGTCACGAATGCGGGCGTATTCTTTCTTTAACTGCTGCGGATCGGTGATGGTGACAGGCGTCATTTTAGGCAACTTGCCTGCTAGCGCATGCGCTTCGAGCCGCCCATCGAGCGCAGCAAACAGCTTTCCAGTGGCGGTGCAGTGCATCATCAACGGTTCGCCCAGTCGAATGTCCAGCGAGATTCGCTGGTTGCCTTGAACGCGGTCCACATAGATAATCCGTTGGCCAACTCGCAAGGCCAAGTAAACGTCGTCACCAAGCTCGCGGGCAAGGTCCTGCAGCGGCCGCCGGGCTACCGTGCGCAAGTCAAGCGACTGGACGGTGCGCAAAGCCAGCGACACTGTGCGCGGACCGACCGCATAGCGAAGGTCATCATCGACCGTAACCACCTCGGCACTCACCATGGTTTGCAGCATGTTATGCAGGCTGCTCACTGGCAGGTCAAGCGCCTGTTTGATTTCTGTCAGGCGCAAAGGGGTATTGCGCTCGGTCAGCAGCTTGAGAATGTCGAAGGTTCTCAGGTAGCGCTCTGGGCTCATGGTCGATACGGACTCGGGTTAAAAAATTCGTGATTTCGAAAAAAAATTCGGATGATGGAAATTATCTGAAGTCAGACAATCCGTCAAGCTGTTATCAAAAAAAACAACTTGCCGAGCCGGCTCGGGTGCGTTAACATTTCCTAATTATGGAATAGTTTTCCAGATTTCGAAATAGTGAACACCTCGCAAAACGCCATGAGCATGCCTGAATCTCGGACCATTCCGCTGCTTATCAAGGAGCAAGCCAGACGCTTTGCTACCAATGAAGCGCTGATAGACGGCACGCGCCGCTATACCTATGCGCAGCTTCTTGATGAAACCAACAGCGTGGCGCGCGGCCTCCTTGCGATTGGTGTGACACGTGGCGATCGGGTAGCCATTCTCATGGGCAACCGGGCAGAATGGTTGATCACATTTCTGGCCATCCAGCAAATCGGCGCCGTGTCAGTGGGCCTCAACACCTGGTCCTCCGCACGAGAGCTTGAATACACCCTGTCGCATGCCGAGGTCAGTTGCTTGGTAGCTACAGACCGACTGCGCAGCCAAGATTTCCGCGCTGCCATTGCTGGCATCCGTGGCCGCGGCTCCCTGACCGGTTTGCAAAAAGTGGTCTGGGTCGATGGTCACCTAGCACCAGTGGTAGCAGCTGAACTCATCGGCGAACTCATCAGCGAGCTCAACTGGAGCGAATTGCTGCTCCGCGGTGAGGCTATAACTCAAGCACAGGTAGACATGGCGGCAAACGCCGTGCAACCTGACGACGACGCCATATTGTTGTACACCTCTGGCTCCACAGCCGCGCCAAAAGGCATCCTGCTTCAGCACGGTTACTGGGTCAGCAACTCTTTCCAGATTGGTGAGCGACAGCACGTTACGCAGCACGACAGGCTGTGGTTGGCCGTGTCGCTGTTCTGGAGTTTTGGCATTGTCAATGCAGCGCCCAATCTGCTCACCCACGGCGGCTGTGTGGTGCTGCAAGAAAGCTTTGACGCCGGTGAGGCGCTGGCGCTGATAGAGCGCGAGCGCTGCTCCATTTTCTATGGCACACCTAATATCGTGCAGGCCTTGTGGGAGCACCCCAAACGCGCGCAGCACGACCTGACGTCGCTGCGCAGCGGTGCCACCATTGGCACACCCGAGCAGGTTAAACGCACCGTTGACCTGGGCGTGAGCGAGATCTGCAACATCTACGGTCTGAGCGAAACGTACGGCAATTGCGCTGTGACGGATGCGCACGACCCGTTATCGGTGCGCCTGCAATCGGTTGGCCATCCTCTTCCTGGTGTCACCTTGCGCATTTGCCACATCGACTCGGGTGTACCGCAGCCCCTGGGCGAAGTGGGCGAGATCAGGGTCAAAGGACCGGTGGTCAGGGAATACCTCAAAGATCCGGTAAAAACTGCTGAATCCTTCGATGAAAGCGGCTTCTTTCGCACAGGAGACTTAGGCCAGCTCGATGCCGATGGCCGCTTGTACTTTAAGGGCCGGATCAAGGAAATGATCAAGAGCGGGGGCATCAACATTGCGCCTGCCGAAGTCGAAGAGGTGCTGATGCGCCATCCTGCAGTTCGCACCGCTTATGTGATTGGCGTGCCGCATCCGGCACTCGACGAGGCGCTCGTTGCCATCGTCATTCCCGAAGCTGGAGTGATGCCAGGGCATGCTGAGTTGTTGGCATTCTGTAAGAATGAAATGGCCGCCTACAAGGTGCCGCATCAGGTTCACTTCACCACTGCAATCGAGCTGCCCCTGACCACCACTGGCAAGGTGCAAAAGGCCAGGTTGCATACACTTCTGCCAACAAACGGAGCGCCCAAACCATGAGCGAAGACAGCTTCCTGAACAAGCGCCCGAATGCCTGGGGCCGCTGGGGCACAGATGATGAAGCAGGCGCACTCAACCTCATTGGCCCCGAGCAGGTCAAGCGCGCAGCTAGCTTGGTGCGCACCGGCCAGGTGGTGCGCCTTGCACAACTTCTCTCTCACAAAACTCCGGGACCACGCCACCGCGCGGGGCTACAACATTTTATGGGACGCGACGGCGGCGATTATGCGGCAGGTGCCAAGCGTCCCGGAGGTTTCCAGTTTGCCGAAGACACAGTGGTCATGCCTTTGCACATCGGCACCCACATCGACGCGCTTTGTCACGCGTGGTGTGACAGCCGCATGTTCAACAATTACCGTGAAGAAACCATGCGCAGCAACAGCGGCGCAACGCGCCTTGGGGTAGAAAAAATGCCGCCAGCGGTCACGCGTGGCTTGCTGTTAGACGTGGTCGGCTTGCGGGGCCGACCCTTGCGCGGTGGTGAAGTGGTATCGCGGGCTGACCTTGAAGCCTGCCTTGCCGCTGCACAACTCGAGATCGAGCCCGGTGACGCGGTGCTGCTGCACACCGGTTGGTTGGCCGCTCAACAAGGCGTGCACGACATCGACTTCAACACAGAGCCTGGCATTGACCACGAAGCGGGTCTGTGGCTGGCCCAGCAAGATGTTGCACTCATTGGTGCCGACAACTACGCTGTCGAGGTGTTGCCCTTCGCAGAGGGCACCGTGTTCCCTGTGCACCAATGTGTGATCCGCGATTTTGGTATTCCTTTACTGGAAGGCCTGCTGCTTGAACCACTGGTTCGCACAGACCGACGCGAGTTCCTTTTTATCGCCGCAGCGCTGCCCATTGTTGGCGCCACTGGCAGCCCCCTCACGCCGCTGGCAATTCTCTAAAACACACGGCCATGAAACCCCAAAACTCAAGCCCTGGACCACTGGCAGGCATCCGCGTCCTCGAGATTGCCTCCATGATTCTCGGCCCCCTGGCAGGCCAGTATCTGGGCGACCTCGGTGCAGACGTGATCAAGCTCGAGCCGCCAGAGGGCGACCTCACACGCTCGATTGGGCCAAGACGCTCACCACTGATGGGCTCGTTCTTTCTTTCCAGCAACCGTAGCAAGCGGAGCGTTGTGGTCGATCTGAAGAAAGCCGAAGGACAGGCCATCCTGCACAGCCTGTTGAAAGACACCGACGTGTTGCTGCACTCGCTGCGTACACCCGCTGCCAACAAGCTCGGCCTTGACTATGCAACGCTCAAGCAGATCAACCCAAGCATTGTGTATTGCCACGTCACAGGCTACAGCGATGAAGGCGCCTATGCAGGGCGACCAGCCTACGACGACATTGGTCAAGCTGCCTCAGGACTGGCGCAATTACAGACCGCTGTAGCAGGGCAGCCGCGCTTCATGCCATCTATTTTTGCGGACAAAATTGGCGCACTGCACGCCAGCATCGGTATGCTCGCCGCCATCGCGCACCGAACTGCTACAGGGCAAGGCCAGCAAGTTGAAGTACCGATGTTCGAAAGCCTGGTGGCGTTCAACATGGCCGAACACCAATGGGGTTTCTGCTTCGATCCGCCCATCGGACCCATGGGCTATCAGCCCGTCAGCACTGCTGCACGGCGCCCCTACAAAACGAAGGACGGTTACCTCGCATTGCTGCCGTATTCGGATGCAAACTGGCGCAGCCTGTTCGAACTTGCAGGTGAACCGCAGATCATGGAAGACCCGCGCTTTTCTACCTTTGCTGCGCGGCAGAAGCACTTTCGCGAGGTCTGGGACGAAATCGAGCGGCAGGCGGCGCGAAAGACCAATGCCGAGTGGCTGGCACTACTGTCGAATGCAGACATCCCGTTTTCTGTTGTTAACTCGCTGGAAGACCTGACACGCGACCCACATCTCGAGAGCGTCGGATTCTGGACCATCGCTGAACACCCAACCGAAGGCCCACTGCGTTTTGCCGCTAGCCCAGTAGACCTGCGCACCTCGCCCATGCGCATGACACGCATGCAGCCACGCCTAGGCGAACACAGCGCAGAGATCCTGCGCGAGTGCGGCTACGACGAAAAATCCATTGAAAACCTGACCGCCGCTGGCGGTGCCTGCCGAGGCCAAGACATATGATCCCACGCACCATCTTCACACCCGAGCACGAAACGTTCCGCGATACCGTGCGCCGCTTCATTGAAACAGAAGTTACTCCGCACCATGCAGAATGGGAAAAAGTGGGCCAGGTACCGCGCTCACTTTGGAAAAAGGCTGGAGAACTCGGTCTGTTGTGCGTCAACGCGCCAGAGGCCTACGGCGGTCAAGGCGCCGACTTTCTTTACAGCGCCATCCTGATTGAAGAAATGGCGCGAGCCGGCGCAACGGGTCCGACGTTTTACCTGCACTCGGACATCGTCGCGCCTTACCTTGTGGACTTTGGCACCGAGGCGCAAAAAGCCAAATGGCTACCGCGGATGGCCACAGGCGACGTGGTCGTAGCGCTGGGCATGAGCGAGCCGTCCGGCGGCAGCGATGTGCAAAACATTCGCACCCAAGCCATTCGCGATGGAGACGAGTACGTGATCAATGGCCAAAAGGTCTTTACCACCAATGGTCACAGCGCAGACCTTTTGTTGCTGGCCTGCAAGACCGACCCCACGCAAAAAGCAAAAGGCGTGAGCTTGATCCTGGTTGAAACCGACCGGGCGGGCTTTACCCGTGGCCGCAAGCTTGAGAAGATTGGCTGCAAAGCCCAAGACACATCGGAGCTGTTCTTTTCTGATTTGCGCGTGCCGGTGAGCAACTTGCTGGGCACCGAAGGCGGTGGCTTCGGCATCATGATGACTCAACTGGCGGGGGAGCGGCTCATTCAGGCCATCCGTGCCGTTTCAGCGTCGGAGGCCGCGATTGAGTGGACGCTGGCATACGCGGTCGAACGCAAGATGTTCGGCCAAACACTGGCCGACTTCCAAAATACTCGCTTCAGCTTGGCCAACCTGCACGCTCAGGTCCTAGCCCAACGAGTGTTTGTTGACCGCTGCATGCAATTGCATGCGGACGGCAAGCTCGATGCAGTTGATGCCGCTTCTTGCAAGCTTGTCACAACTGACTTGCAGTTCAAGGTCATGGACGAGTGCCTGCAATTCTTCGGCGGCTGGGGCTATATGTGGGAGTACCCCATCGCCAGGGCCTTCGCCGATGCGCGCATGTGCCGCATTGGTGGCGGCACTGCCGAAGTGATGAAGCAGATCATTGCCAATTCACTCTTGCCGCGTGTGCGAAAAGTCTGACCCTGTGCAGCAGCCCCATTGAGCCGCACTTTCCCAAAAATTTTTCCTGAACCCCTAACGTTAACAACTGGAGACAAGCCAATGCCCTCAAAACTTCACTTCCTTCTCAAATCCACCATCGTCGTGGCCAGCATCGCTACAGGCGTTTTCGCGCAAGCGCAGACGAGCTGGCCCGGCACCTCGTCCGTCAAGGTCATCGTTCCGTTTTCTTCGGGTGGTGCCTCCGACGTGCTCACTCGCACACTGTCCCAGCGCCTACAAGACAAGATTGGCGGCAACTGGGTCGTCGAAAATAGAACTGGCGCAGGCGGAAACATCGGCATGGAAGCTGTCAAGAGCGCAGCACCCGACGGCACCACCATCTCTTCGGCAACCATCGGCACACTGTCGATCAATCAGTTCTTGTTTGCCAAGCTGCCTTACGACCCCGCTGCCGATTTCGAATATGTTTCAAAGATCTGGGAGAACTGCAACGCATTCGTCGTCGCACCAACCAACCCGGCGCGCAATGTCAAGGAATTTTTGGACTGGGCCAAGCAGCGGCCCAAGGGTGTGAACTTCGGGTCAGCTGGTGTTGGCACCACTCCTCATTTGGCGGGTGAACTTTTTCGCGTACGCACCGGCATCCAAGCCGTGCACATTCCCTTCCGCGGTGCGGCACAGTCGATGCCAGCCCTGATGGCCGGCGACACCGATTTCGCCATCGACAACATCGCCAGCTACACACCCCTGATCAAATCAGGCAAGGTGCGCGCACTTGCCGTCACATGCCCAGAACGTTGGCCAACCATGCCGGAAGTGCCAACCATGGCCGAAGCTGGTGTGCCAGACTTTGTGGTCACATCATGGGGCGCTTTCGTTCTTCCAAAGGGCACACCAGCCGCTATCTCCACTAAGCTTTCTCAGGCAATCGCCGAATTGGCGGCCGATCCAGCGCTGAAGGCCAAGTACTTAGAGATTGGCGCCATCATCAAACCCACTTCACCGAAAGAGACGGCCGACTTCGCCGCCAGCGAGCGGGTGAAATGGCGTGAAGTGGTCAGAATCTCTGGCGCCAAGCTGGACTGACATCGTATGAGCATTCGTGTCGCTGTCATTGGTGCAGGTGCGGCCGGTCTGTGCTCGGCAAGGCACCTGCTGAATCGCGGCGTAGAAACCGTGGTCTATGAAATTGGCAGTTGCATTGGTGGTCTCTGGGTCTATGGCAACGACAACGGTCTTTCGCCAGCTTACGACTCGCTGCACCTGAACTCCGAAGCCAGGGTCACGGCGTACAAGGACTTCCCGTTTCCAGAGGGGGGTCCACTCTACCCAGACCATCGGAAAGTTCGCGAGTACTTAGAGGCTTACGCAGAAAAATTCGGTGTCACGCCGCACATCCGCTTTGGTTCGCGCGTAACGGAGGTTGCGCCTGTGGGAGCAGGGCGCTGGCGCGTCACACTGGCAGACGGCAGCAGCTCGGAGTTTGATGCCGCGGTGGTCGGTAGCGGCCACCAGGGCTTGCCGGCCCACCCAAGCTGGCGCGATGATTTCACTGGCGAATATTTGCATTCGCACAGCTACCGTGTACCCGAGCCCTTCAGAGGCAAACGAGTCTTGGTGGTCGGCATGGGCAACAGCGCGGTTGATATCGCGGCTGATATCTGTGTTGTCACGAAGTCCGCCACCATTTCGGCGCGTTCGCCGGTTCTAATGATGCCGCGCATGCTGTTTGGTGTACCCACCTCGCGCGTGCTGGGACGCCTTGAAAAGCCTTGGATGCCCTGGCCCGTGCGGCGCACCATTCGCGGGGCACTCACCCACATCGTGCATGGTCGCATGGAGCAATGGGGCTTTGTCACACCCAAGAGTCGAACCCACCCAACCAGCCACCCAAGCCTGATGTCGCATTTCGTTTGGGACCGCATCAAAGCCAAGCCTGGCATTGCATCGGTCAAGAAACAAGAAGTCACGTTTGTTGACGGCACGAGCGAGACCTACGACAGCGTCATCGTTGCGACTGGCTATCAGGTCGATCTGCCCTTTCTCGCACCTGAACTGAGGCCACTCAACGGACACAAGATAGAGTTGTTCCTGCGGGTTGTTCACCCTGCCCATAGAGGCCTCTATTTCGTTGGCATGTTCAACGTGGCTGGCGGCGGCAACATTCGCATGATGGACGATCAAGCCGAATGGGTGACCCAGCTTGTAACAGGTGAACTCGCACCGCCCGATCAGGCCGCCATCCGACTCGGGATGGAAGAGGAGCAGGTATTCCTGCGCAAGCACTATCCTGCGGCGCCACGATATGCGCTGGAACTCGATCCCGTGTTCTACCGCAAGCAACTGCAGCGCGAGTTCCAACGCGCAAGCAGTGCTCACAACAACCCACAAAGGAACGCGAAGTGACACTGCGAGACAAAGCCTGCGTCACTGGCGTTGGCGAAACAACTTACATGCGAGGCTCAACCCAGAGCGCATTCGAGCTGCAGATCGAAGCCTCTTTGAAAGCAATTGCCGACGCCGGACTTGACCCCAAACAGATTGACGGGGTCATTCCGATCGGCATCGTCAGCGCTACGGCAGAGGACTTCATCGACAACTTCGGCATCCCAGATCTGCGCTTTTCTGCCCTCGTCCCTCATGGCGGCGCCAGCCCCGTCATGGCTTTGCAATGTGCGGCTGCAGCAGTCGCTGCGGGCGTATGCAATCACGTACTCATCGCCTTTGGTCGCAACGTCACAGGCGCTGCTGCAACCAAGGCAGGTGCGCGCATTCACACGATGCCGCAGTTCCATTACGTGACCGAATTTGAGTACCCCATCGGCAACGCTGCACCAGCCCAAATTTATGCCCCAATGGCGCAGCGTCACATGGCCCTGTATGGCACCAAGGTCTCGCACTTTGGCGAGGTGGCAGTGGCACACCGACAACATGCATTGCTCAACGACAACGCAGTCATGAAAAAGCCCATGACGCTGGAAGACCACGCAAATTCCCGCATGATCGCCGACCCATTTCGGTTGTTCGACTGCAGCTTGGAAAGCGATGGTGGCGCGGCCTGCATCGTGAGCTCAGCCGAGCGCGCGTCCGACCTCAAACACCGGCGTATTTTTATTTCAGGCACAGCGGCAGGACACCCAGACCAACCTGGCGCCATTACCCAACGGCCCGACATCACAAGCCTTGGCATTGCCAAGGCCGCACAGCGCGCTTTCCAGATGGCTGGTGTAACCCATGCCGACATTGATGTTGCCGAGATTTACGACTGCTTCACTTATGCGGTCATCCGTCAGCTTGAGGATCTCGGTTTTTGTAAAAAGGGTGAGGGTGGACCGTTCGTCGAGGGTGGCCGTCTGCGACTTGACGGAGCGCTCCCCACCAACACCCACGGTGGCCTGCTGTCGCAGGCGCATGTCTGGGGCTTGAACCACATCGTCGAACTGGTGCGCCAGCTGCGCGGCAATGCTGGCAGGGCTCAGGTCAAGGACGCAGAAGTCGGGCTGGTCACAGGCTATGGTGACCTCGGTGACGGTGCTGTTGCCATCATGCGCAGGGACTGAAAATGACACACGCATCAAACACCAACATGGCCGACACGCCGCCAAGGCCATCGCCCAAGATCACGCCGCTGTCAGCACCTTATTGGAAAGCTGCTGCACAAGGTCGCCTGCTGCTGCAAAAGTGCGCGAGCTGCGGCAAGGTACGCCACTACCCCCGCATGTTGTGCGACGCCTGCTACTCAAACAGCATAGACTGGGTCCAAGCAAGCGGCCGTGGCAAGGTTCACAGCTGGACAGTCTGTCACCACGCATTTCACCCTTCTTTTGTTGCAGCGCTGCCTTACACCCTCGTCACCGTTGACCTCGATGAAGGCGTGCGAGCGTTGGGCCGTTGGCGTGGCACGGCTCTCTCCATTGGCGATGCAGTCCTTGCCCAATTCGAGCAGCGCAGCGAGGGACCGGAGTTATTCTTCACTGCCGCAACCGGCACACCGTGATGAAAGCACCCGTCATGACACTTCCAAAATCTGCCATACAGCAGGCCACCGCACGGCCGGTCTACGAACTGCTTGCGCACGACATCAAGTCAGCAGGGGTCGAGGCAGTTTTTGGCTTAATGAGCGACGACACTGCCCTGCTGGTATCAACCATCGACTCTCTTGGCGTTAGCTTTCACGGTGCTAGGCACGAGAGCGTGGCGGTGGCGATGGCCGAAGGCTACGCCAGCGCGTCTGGCCGCATTGGCATTGCCATTGTCGGCCGCGGGCCAGCCACCGCCAACGCTCTGAATGGCGCACTGTTCGCTGAACGCAGCGGCGCCCGCGTCCTCTTGATCATGGGGGCCACGCCGGTTGCGCGGCCAAGCATCAACAGCCTTGGCCCCGACGGCAAACGCTTTGATGCCGACGCGGTTCTCAAGGCAGCGGGCTTGCGCACCTTCACCGTCACCCACGCAAGTGCTGCGCGAGCAACGCTTGCCGCCGCCATGGCTGCGGCGCAAGAAGGCCTGGCCGTGTTGCTGCTACCCACGGATGTGCAGCGAGCCTGCCCGGTGCTCGTCGAGGAACCATCGAGTCGGCTCAGCCCACGCGCTCTGCGGCGTCCCACCCCCGGCTCACTGAAGGCGGCGCTGGCCTTGCTTTCCACCAGCAGCAAGCCTTTGATCATCTGTGGGCTGGGTGCACACCAAGATGCTGCACGCCCACACATTGAGCGGCTGGCTGAAAGCCTTGGTGCCGTGGTTGCAACCACCCTCAAGGCCAAGGACATGTTTTCCGGCTACGCCTTCAATGCGGGCCTCATAGGCTCGTTCTCGCACGCAGCAGGACGTCGGCTGTTTGATCAGGCAGATTGCATCATCGCTTTCGGTGCCAGCCTGAACCAGCGAACGACCAGCTATGGAGGCGCGATACAAGCGGGTGTGCCCGTGATCCAGGTCGACTGCGACCGCAGCCACATCGGTCGCTGGTGGACAGTCGATGTGGCGATGGTCTCTGACGTGCTGCCCGCTATCGAGGACCTGCTCAGCGCCCTGCCTGAGCGCAGCGCAGCCGAGAAGCCGTTCCAAACCGAAGCCAACAGCAAGGCGCTGGCAAGCTTTGACCTTGCCAGCGAATTTCAGCCTGCGAACACGCCGCGAACGGTAGACCCGCGCTCGCTCACTCTGGCACTAGACCGGCTGCTCCCTCCCAACCGCAATGTCGTTTACGACGCCGGCAACTTCTTTCAGGTGGTGCCTTACTTCAGCGTCCCTGGCCCCGCGCATTTCAAGTCGTCGATCGACTCCTCATCGATTGGCATGGGCTTTGGCACTGCTTTGGGTTTTGCTCGCGCACGGGCGGCGCAAACCACCGTGTTGTTCATCGGCGATGGTGGCTTACTCATGACGCTGGGCGAGCTTGAAACAGGTGCACGCGAAGACCTGCCACTGGTCATCGTGCTGATGAACGACTGCGCCTATGGTGCCGAGCTGCACTACCTCAAGGAGCGGAACATGCCAGTGGCCAAGTCGCAATTTCTTGACATCGATTTCGCACCGGTTGCCGAAGCCTTTGGCTACCAGTCGTTCACCATCCGCACATTGGATGAACTGCAGGCCATCGCGAGCACTTTACAGGTAGCGGCGGGGCCGCTTTTCCTCGACTGTAAAATCAATGGTGCCATCGCCGCACCCTTTGTGCTCGAGGTACTGGAACATGAGAGGCGCAAGCCCTGACAACCATGTCGCAAGCGCCACTTTCCAATCATCCGGCCGAACAGGTTACCAAAGGCATGCGCAAGCTGATTGCTCAAGCCATCCCCTCGGCACACAACATTGTGCTGAGCAATCTGGTGCGAAGCGCTGGCGGTCTCTCGCGTGAAAACTGGTCGGTTGATGCAACCTGGACCGACGACACCGGTTTACACAGCCACCCCTTGATGCTCATGCGCGATGCTGCTGGCACGTTGTTGAACACCGAGCGAGAGCGCGAGTTCTCCGTGCTGAAGGCGCTGGCCAACACAGACGTACCCGCCCCCAAGGTGTTCTGGATCGACAAGCTCGGCAGCTGCTTAAGTTCACCCTCGGTCGTGATGGAGCGCATGCCGGGACACTGCGACTACATGGTCCTCAACGGTTCAGCCTCGCTCGAAGTGCGCCTGACATTGGCAAGAACCTTTACCGGCCTGATGGCCAAAATTCACGCTGTTGATTGGCAGGCGCATGGCCTCGCCACCAGCCTGGGCCTGCCTCAATGCAATCTAGGCAAGCCAGCAGAGCCCTCCGTGCAAGAGCTAGCCCACTGGGAATCGGAGTACCGCAAAGCACAACTCGTGCCGCACCCTGAACTCGATTACATCTTAGCTTGGCTCAAGCACCGAGCACCAGCGGCCGAAGCCATCGTTCTGGTGCACGGCGACTTCAAGCCGGGCAACGCACTGGTAGATGGCGGCCGCATTACTGCCAAGCTTGATTGGGAGACCGCGCACCTGGGCGACCCACTAGAAGACCTTGGCTGGGTGACCAACCCTGTTCGCAAACGAGAACACCAGATCATAGGTCACTGGGAGCGGCGCGAGATTGTCGCCGCCTACCGCGAGCTGACTGGCCACACCGTGCGCGAAGCCGACCTGCTGTGGTGGAACGTGTTTTCGTGTTGGAAGCTGTCGGTAATTCAGCTGACGGCAGTGGCCGAGTTTGTGGCGGGCCGCTACAACCGAGTGTTCCAAACCCCGTCATGGTTGTACCGCCCGATGTTCCAGTTAATGGAGACAGCTGAGGCTTTAGAGACAGCGCGGAGCGCAGAGATCGAAAGGAGCCTGCCATGAGGCCAAGTATCGAAGAGCAATTGCAAGGCACCTGCCGAGTCCTTGAAACCGTTGTAGCGCCTTGCGTCAATGACCCAATGGCCCGCACCATGCTAGATGGGCTCATTGCCAACTTGCGCATGCTCACTGTTGCCTTGCCCGCTGTGCCAAGCTTCCTTCGACAAGACAACGAAACCACTAAGCAACTCCTGTTGGCGTTGACCAACTCGCTTCCTGCCAATCTCCAAGCCCAGGTGGTCGATAGCTTGAACAATCCCAACCCAGACCCCGCCGATGTGGCGGCCCTCGTTGGCCACAACACCAACCTGCGCAATCTTCTGGCGCAGGCTGTTTGCATCGAGGGACTCTCTGCCGACCAACATCGCGCCATTGTGCAGCACATGAGCGAGCGAGCGTCTCGCGTCCCCATGCGCTATGTCGCAACATCGCCCAGCCCTCCCTCTTCTGTGAAAACCTAAACCATGCTCACACCCCTAGACGATACACTCTGTCACCAGTTGCCCACCACCTTCGACCATGTTTGGACCAGTGACCCTCGCTGGTTTGACCGCTACTGGTTTGCCATTTACTCGAAGGATGGCAGCGTGGCAATTCAGATCACCATGGGTGCCTATCGCAACATGAATGTGCTGGACGGCGGCGCCGTGATGATCGTCGACAACAAGCAATACAACGTGCGCGTCTCGCGCTCCTTGGGCAGCAGCGTTGAGACTGTCTGCGGCCCGCTGCGGGTGCGCCCCATCGAGCCGCTTAAGTCGTTTGAAATCAGCATTGCCCCAGGCGAACATGCGTTGCACGGTGAACTGCGCTGGGAGTGTGTGGAGCCAGCCCACGAAGAGCACCCGCACTACACCCGACTTCAATCGCGCACCGTTGAAGATTACCGGCGCTTTGACCAAATCGGCGTGGCCAGTGGCTGGCTGGAAGCGGGCGGTCGCCGCATTGAAATCGACCGTTGGTGGGCTTGCCGCGATCATTCCTGGGGCGTGCGCCGCGGCATGGGCGTGCCAGAGCCCGTGACTGGGCCCAAGATCACGCTGGCCGAGAAAGGCCATGTGATGTCCTTTCTGTTCTTCTCAACCGACACCATGAGTGGTTCGCTGCTGTTCTCTGGGCGGGGCGACGACAAGCCATACACCACCGGCGTTGTCACAGACCGCCGCACGCAAGAGCGGTACCACGCTACCAAAATCGACCTCAGCGTCGACCTGCATGAAGGAACGCGTCGCTTCCGTCAAGCCAGCGTTGAAGCCACGCTGGAGGATGGCCGTGTGTTGCGCATCAGCGTGCATGCTCGCGGTGCGTCAATTGCGATGCAGGGACTTGGCTACAGCGGTGGCTACAACGACGGCAAAGGTCTCGGTGCATGGCGTTCAGAAAACCTTCTGGAGACGGACGTCTGGGATGTCTCGCATCCGTCAAAAGTTGTCTACCCCGATGGCACTCAGAAGGAACACTGGCACCGCATTCAACCGGTGAGCCTGTCCGCCGATTTGAACGGAGAGATCAGTGCAGGGATGGGCAGCATGACACTCACCATCGCTGGCAAGTTGCCGCAACACCTGCACCTGCAGCTGCAGTCGCAGCAAGCCAACCGCTAACAAGTGCGTATGACTGACATGGCCACTTCCGCGCTCGCTGACTGCCTTCGTCCGGGTGACCGAGTACTGATCGGTCAGGCTTGTGGTGAACCCGTTGGGCTGGTCGCAGATCTCTTTGAACAAGCGGCTAGGCTGAACAATCTGGATGTTTTCTGCGGTTACTCGCTCAATCCGGCTTGGGAGAATCATGTGCCAGACAGCTTGCGCGTCACCACTTATTGTGGTCTGGGCACCATGGGCAAACTGCTGGCGCGCCAAGGGGCTCGGCTCGTGCCGTCCTCACTGTCCCAACTATCGGCACAGCTGCGCTCGCGCAAACTTGCAGTCGACATTGTGTTGCTCCAAGTCTCGCCTGCTGATGCAGAGGGCTACCACAGCCTAGGCTGCGCAGTCGACTACGCTTGGGATGCGATACAGGTTGCGCGCCAGGTGGTGGTCGAGGTGAACCTCAACATGCCGGCCACGCGCGGTGCGCCTCGCTTACACAGCAGCAAAGTGCTGGTGGCACGCCAAAGCAATGCTCCCCTGCTCGAATCGCTGGTCGAAGAGCCAGCCGAGTTGCAGCGGCAATTGGCCCGCAACGTTGCGAGCCTGGTGCCCGACGGCGCTACGCTACAGCTGGGCATTGGCAGTCTTGCTAGGGCAATTGCAGGTGAGTTGCAGTCGCATCGTAAGCTGAAAGTTCGTTCGGGAATGGTAGGCGACTGGTTCCTGAGTTTGCTCGCCAGCGGCGCAATTGACGCAGGTTCGCCAGACGCTTGCTTGGGCTCATTGGCGGTTGGCAGCCGACAACTTTACAACACTCTGTCGTACGAAAGCCTTCTTGGATTTGCGCAGCCGTCCATGCTGGCACAACCCATAACAGGATCACCGCTGATGGCCATCAACTCGGCCATTGAGGTAGACCTGTCAGGGCAAGTGAATGCCGAATGGTTGGGCGAACGCTACGTGGGCACAGTGGGCGGCCAGACCGACTACTTCCGTGCAGCACGCGCCTCTGCAGGTGGACTGGCAATTTTGGCGCTGACATCCAGCACAGGGCGCGGTGCCAGCCGCATCGTCCCTCACTGTAAACGGGTCACCTCAACCTATTGCGATGTCGATGTGATCGTGACGGAGCATGGTGTGGCGGACATACGAGCCACCACACTGCAAGAGCGCTGCCAGCTGATCGCCGCAATTGCGTCGCCAGAACATCGAGAAGCGTTGTTGCAGGCAGGGCAGAAGTGAATACCCATTAGCGCCTCAGCAAATTGGCGGGGTAGAACATACCCCATCAAAAACTGCCTAAATTTCGAACGGGCATGCATTTCGAACATAAGTCGCAAAAGCGTCGGCCCCTGCTCGAGAGCACAAGTTGTTGCCAGTGGTGGCAGACAATGCGAGCAGGAAGGGGGCTCGGACGGTTAACTTTGAGGTGAAGTGATGTAAGTCAGTCAATCCTGTTTCCAAACTGCGGGAGAATGGATGGGCCTACTGTGAACGGACAGAATATGATTTTGGATGTGGAATTCAATAATTCATTGACGTCGCACGATTAAATTTTTTATTTGTTCTTTAACAACTTTACCGCCACTATTGACGGGTAACTCTTGCAGTTGGATCCAAAGGCTAGGCACTTTATACGGCGCTAAAAACTCTCGGCAATGCAATTCCAGTTTTTCTTGACTCAGATGACTCTCTCCAACCCAAGCACA
>Ga0315899_10001463_pt1 | contig 26832 bp, 13 predicted proteins | sample LakEriMetagenome_2_FD_203518 | JGI IMG/M metagenome (GOLD analysis project Ga0315899, IMG submission 203518) | Freshwater fungal communities from buoy surface, Lake Erie, Ohio, United States - Buoy 4 MA112 | ecosystem: Environmental > Aquatic > Freshwater > Lake | place: USA: Lake Erie, Ohio... | reverse complement strand
GAAGTGAGCACCGTAGTGAAGTGGCAAATTGCGGGGATTGAGTTGATTCATTTTTGGTTCGATCGTGAAACCAAACCGCGATGCCGCTGCGAGTTGCCGCGACGATGCGCGCTCTCAGAGAAAATCAATCAAAAATTGATCTGCTGAACCGGATTTTTGGCACGTTCATTGCATAAATGGACGATACGTCTACTGCGACAATCAAGGAGGAATGTTCTTCCAGTCGCGGAAAAAAGAAAACAGGAGTTTAGATTCCATGGCAACCAGCAAGAAGACCACCAAGACCGCCTCGAAGCCCACCAAGACCGCTTCGGCTAAGCCTGCTACCAAGTCGGGCAAGAAGTAGTCTGACTACTGAGTCAGACAACAGTCGTCTGGCGACTGGCAGTCTCAGGGAGCGGATGATTCCTGCTCTGGAAACAAGATTGCCCCGGTCGGAGTGAGCCGAACTGGCTTGCTGTGGTCGAAAATACTAGCAACAAAGATGAGCCACCGCTTGCGGTGGCTTTTTTCGTTTAACGGCCCCCCTAATCGCCCCGTTTTTCCCGGGAAACTCCGCTCCGGCCTCGCTTCCGGGCCCGTTCCTCCGCCGGCATCGGAGGCAGGAACCTGGGACATGTCCCGGTTGGCTGGGGGGGAAGGCGAGACTTCTAAAAGCGGGCGGAAGCCGGCAGCTTGCGAGAGCCCTGCCCCCCGGCTCTGGCCGTGAATCCCAAGCGAGGCGGGCCTCTCCCATTGAGGTCCGGCGGGGGCTGGTTGGGGGGGAAGCGCGGTTCCTTTGCCAGCCTCGTTCTCCGGGCCGATCGCGACGCTGCGCGGGCCGATCGCGACGCTGCGGCGGTGCCTGTCCCCTTCTGCCCTTTTGCCCGTCCACTTTTGCCCGTCCACTTTTGCCTCGTCCACTTTTGCCTGTCCACTTTCGTTTTTGCCTGTCCACTTTTGCCATTTTTTTTGGCGTGCCGTCGAACGCTCGCTAGTTCGGTCGCGGAGAGAGTCCACTTTGGGCTCTGAGGCGGGGGGCACTGTGGCGGGGGGCACTGGGGCGAGGCGGATTGGCGCTTCGATTCCAGCCGCTGAGGGAGCCTGCCTGGAGGCGGTGGTCGTTGTCCGGAGCGGCGGGGGGAATCGCGACTGCGCGACTGGACTGCCCTCCCCTGCTTGGCTGACTTATAATCTGTCGCTTTGAACGGCAGTCGGCTGCGGGTTCCCCTGCGATGCTTGCCGTCTGACCTACAGTCAGGGAGTTTGCAGTGGCAGAAAAAGTGGTGATTATCGGCAGCGGTCCGGCTGGTTGGGCGGCCGCCATTTATGCTTCCCGGGCGAGTCTCGCGCCGGTCCTGTACGAAGGTACCGCCAAGCCGGAGATGATTCCGCTGGGGCAGCTGGCTTATACGACTGAAGTTGAAAACTACCCCGGTTTTCCCTTCGGCAACATCCGTGCGTTCATCGAGTCGGCTGTCGATACGGACCGACATTGGAATCTCCCCCCGGTTCCCGCTCATGAGCGGAACGGGGTGCCGCACTATGCGGTTCAGGGGCTGGAATTGATGGAGCTGATGAAGCAGCAGGCGCTGAACTTCGGCACGAAAGTGGTTGAGGATGATATTGTCAGCGTCGACCTCAGCCGGCGGCCCTTCAGACTTCATACGGGCGGCGGTCAGACCATCGAGGCCCAGTCGGTGATTGTGGCGACGGGCGCCCGGGCCAATTACCTGGGCCTGCCTTCGGAGGAAACTTACAAGAACAAGGGCGTCAGCGCCTGTGCTGTCTGCGACGGGGCCCTGCCGCTCTTCCGCAATCGTCCTCTGGCGGTCATCGGGGGCGGTGATTCGGCGGTGGAAGAGGCGACCTATCTGACCAAGTTCGCCTCGGTCGTTTATCTGGTTCATCGCCGCGAGCAGCTTCGAGCCTCGAAGATCATGGCCGAGCGGGCGCTGACCAATCCCAAAATCCAGATGGTTTGGAACAGTGAAGTCGACGAAGTCCTCGGCGACGGCGGCAAAGTCACCAGCGTGCGGCTGAAAAGCACCGTGGACGGTTCAAAGCAGGACCTTGAGATCTCGGGGATGTTTCTCGCCATCGGGCACACACCCAACACCCAGTTCCTGGGCGGGCAACTGGAGACCAACTCCAAGGGATACCTCGTCTGGAAAAAGCCGTTCCGCACGGCGACCAGCGTGGAAGGGGTTTTTGCGGCCGGCGATGTGGCCGACGATTATTACCGGCAGGCGATCACCTCGGCCGGAACTGGCTGCATGGCGGCCTTGGACGCCGAACGTTTTCTCGCCGATCAGGGTCTGCACTAAAGGGGCGATTCCCCCCTCTCGAACGGCCTCAACCGAGGCGGGTGTTTCAAAGTCTTTCTTTCAGAGTTGGCAACCCATGCAAAAGATCTCCATTCGCGATGCCCGTCAGGCGGCCGCCATTGGCCAGCAGGTGCTCGTTCAGGGATGGGTCCGGACCCGTCGAGATTCCAAGGGAGGGTTCAGCTTCCTCGAGTTGAATGATGGGTCCTGTCTGGGCAATCTGCAGGTGATTGCGGACGGGGCCCTCGCGAACTACGAAAGCGAGATCAAGGAGCTCGCCGGCGGCGCGAGCGTCGCTGTCGAGGGAGTGATTGCTGCTTCGGTCGGCGGCGGCCAGGCAACTGAACTCAAGGCGAGCAAAGTGACCGTCGTGGGAACGGTCGATCCTGAGGAATACCAGCTGCAGAAAAAACGTCACTCCTTTGAAAAGCTGCGGGAGTGGGCTCACCTCCGTCCCCGGACCAACACGTTTGGCGCTATTGCCCGCGTGCGGAACTGTGTCTGCAATTCGATTCACCAGTTCTTTCAGGAGCAGGGCTTCCTCTACGTCCACACGCCGATCATCACCGCCAGTGATTGTGAAGGCGCCGGAGCGATGTTTCAGGTGACCACCTTGGACCTGGACACGATTGCCAAAAAGCAGATCGAAAAGCTCGATTTCAGCCAGGACTTCTTTGGCCGCAAGGCCTTTCTCACGGTCAGCGGCCAGTTGGAGGCCGAGATCTATGCCTGCTCGCTCGGGAAGGCCTACACTTTTGGGCCGACTTTTCGGGCCGAGAACTCCAACACCTCGCGCCACTTGGCCGAGTTCTGGATGATCGAACCGGAGATGGCGTTCTACGAACTGCCGGACAACATGGACCTGGCTGAGGCCTTCATCAAGCGGATCATCCGCGATGCGCTGGAAAAATGCAGCGAAGACATGCAGCTGTTTGACCAGCATGTCGAGAAGGGGCTGATCGCTTCGCTGCAAAGCGTGGTGGACAGCCAATTCGTGCGGCTGCCTTATACGGATGCGATCGAACTCCTGCAGAAGTCAGAGCAAAAGTTTGACTATCCGGTCCAGTGGGGCACGGATTTGCAGAGCGAGCACGAGCGGTGGCTGGTCGAGCAACATTTCAAGAGCCCGGTGATCCTTTACAACTACCCGCGGACGATCAAGCCCTTCTACATGTACTGCAACGACGATGGCAAGACGGTGCGGGCCATGGACGTGCTGGTGCCGCGCGTGGGTGAGATCATTGGCGGTAGTCAGCGCGAGCATCGACTGGAACAACTGGAAGCGCGAATTGTCGAGACTGGTCTGCACTTGCAGGATTACTGGTGGTATCGCGAACTGCGGAAGTTCGGCACCGTGCCCCATGCCGGGTTTGGCTTGGGCTTGGAGCGGGCGATGTTGATGGTCACGGGAATGACTAACATCCGCGATGTGATTCCCTTCCCCCGCACCCCGGGCAACGCCGAATTCTAAGCTCGCCGGCAACCCACCCCGGTCCCGCTGGAATGGATCGCGGCAGCCGCTGGAATTGCGTTGTTGCCGTCGGATCGCGGACCCTGCTTCGTGGCTGCAGGCCTCCTCTGGGGCGAGGGCCGCGACGCTCGGCTGCCCTGAAATCCCGGTATTTCCCGAGCGAAAACGTTTTTTTCTTTTTTGCGGCCGCTTCATCGAGGCTTAAGGTGGCACTTCCTAGGATTGCTGCAGATTGACTGGTTGCTCCAAGGTGCGCTGTCGAAACTTGGAGTTAGCCGCATTCAACCCGCGTTGGATTTGCCGCGCGGGTCAGCAGGTAATTCAAGGAGTCGAGCCGATGAAAAAGAAACTGCTCACATTGAAATTGTTGGGTTGGGGAGTGGCCGCCGTAACGCTGGCCCAATTGTCGCTGGCCCAGCCACCACAGCAGGAAGACGGACCGGGGAGGCCTCCTCACGGTCCTGGGGCTGAGCATGGCCCCCCACCGATGCCGCTTGTGGATGTCCTTGATGCCGATCGCGATCACCAACTTTCGGCTGAAGAGATTGCCAACGCGGCCGAGGCTCTGAAAAAACTTGATCGCGATGGCGATGGCAAGTTGTCGCATGAAGAGTTTATGCCGCCCCCGCCTCCACCGCCCCCGGAAATGGGTGAGGGCGATCGTCCCGCTCCACCGCCACCACCACGCGAAGGTGAGCGGCGAGGACCCGGCCGCGATGGGCAGGCTCGGGTTGGTGACCGCGGGCCCGGTCCCGGACCGCGAGGCCCCGGTGCAGGCGGGCCCGGCCAGCGCGGACCGGGTGGTCCTGAGTTTCGCGGACCGGGCGCAGACCGTCCTGGCCGGGGGCCAGAAGGAAGAAATGGTCCACCCCCTGAAGGGCAGCGCGGTTTTGGTCCTGGTCCAGGCGCCCCTCCTCCCCCGCGCCAGGCAGAACGTGGTCCGCAGGGCCCGGGCGGTCCTGGCCCGGATCCGGCCAGGTTCGTCGACCACGTGTTTGAGTTTGACGCCAATGGCGATGGGTTGATCAGCCGCGATGAACTGAAGAAATTCGCTGAGCAAATGCCTGGCCCCGGGGGACCGGGTCGAGCAGGCCCCGGCCCGGGAGGTCCCGGCCCGGGAGGTCGCGGTCCCGGGGGAGGACGTCCAGGTGGCCCCCCACAAGCTGCGCCTCAACCCGGAAATTCTCCACCGGCGGTTGAATCCTCCGGTGGGGATCAGGTTTGAGTCGCTCCCAAGGCAGCTTGAGTCAGAACGTTTCGCGGCCAGCCGGCAAACGCTGGCCGCAAGCTCAAGCTTCCCCCTCGGTTTTCTAGCGCAGCGCGAGGTGCCGTGCCTGCCCCTCGCGTCTGCGCTTTTTCCGATCCGCGCCAGTGACCAACAGGTTTAGCGCGCGTCGCGAGCCGATCGCCTAAACTGATCTGTTTTCCGGAGTCCTTGATGCGCGTTCTCGTGATTGAAGATGAGCCAGACTTGCGGCGGGCAGTCGTCCAGTCGCTCTTGGAGAGCGGCTACGCGGTCGATGAGGCCGCGACTGGTCCCGACGGGTTGTTTAAGGCGACCAGCTGGGAATACGACGCGATTGTGCTGGACCTGATGCTTCCCGGATTGAGCGGCTACGAACTGCTCCAGCAATTGCGCCGCGCGCGAGCGACTCCGGTGTTGATCCTCAGCGCCCGAGACGGTGTCGACGATCGAATCAAGGGACTCGACCTTGGGGCTGATGATTACCTTGTCAAGCCTTTTTCGATTCGCGAACTGCATGCCCGATTGCGGGCCCTGATCCGCCGCGCGGCGGGTCAGGCCAAGTCGACTATTGAAATCGGAGAGATCGTCGTCAATCTGGTCAATCAAACGGTGAGCCGTTCGGGCGAGCCGGTGCCGCTGACTGCCCGGGAGTATTCGCTGGTGGAACTGCTCGCGCTCCACCGCGGCAAGCTGATTTCGCGGACCCTGATTTACGATCACATCTTCGGCGAAGACGACTCGTCGCTCTCCAATCTGGTTGACGTGCACGTCTCGAATATCCGCAAAAAGTTGGGCGCCGAGTTCATCCAGACCCGTCGCGGACAGGGGTACATTGTCGATGGCTAGGTCACTTCGCTGGCGACTTCAAATTTGGCATGCCGCGATACTGGTGCTCGCCATTGCCGGTTTCAGCGGCGTTCTGTTTCTTCAATTCCAGCGGAGTCTGCTTCGCGAGATCGATGCTGAGCTGCTCGCAGGCGCGCGGGCCCTGGAGGGAACGCTCAAGCTCGCCCCGCGGTTCATTTTGGAAGCAGGTTTTCCCGATGGTCCGCTCGATCGACCTCTGGGAAGGGGTGGCGCAGGGCGGGGACCGGGGCCGGGTGGAGCACGCGGTCAGGTTGAGCGTTCCGGAGGAGCGTCGCCGACAGGCGAGCGTAGTGGTGGCGAGCGCGGGGCTGGAGACCGAGACTCTGAACCGGGTGAAAGTCGTCCGGCGAATTCTCCGGGGCCGTCGTTTGGTCCGGGTGGCGTGGAACGTGCCGGTCGGCCAGGTGGGCCTGGCCGACCTCGCCCATTGACGCCCGAACAATGGATGGAGCTATTGACGCTGCCCCGCGAGCTTCCCGCGGGTCGGGACTTCGGCCCTCCGCCAGGGACTCCGGGAGGGAGATTGGGCGAGGCCCGCCGGCCACCGGCCCGACCGTTTCCATCCCAGCCCAGTTACTACTCGGTCTTTGCCGCCAACGGTTCACTGCTTAGATCGGAACTCGCAACCGGGCAAGAACCGATCCCGTTTGTACGTCCGCGCAATCCCGTAGAGTACCGCAATCGCGATTATCGCCGGGAGTTGGTCCTGAAGGGCCCGGACAATTCCGTCGTGATCGTTGGCCAGGATGTCCGCCCGCAATTCGATCAAATTCAATGGCTCGGAACCCGCCTGTTGGCGATTGGGCTGGGGGTTTTGGCATTGGGTTTGTTTGGAGGCTGGTGGCTGGCTGGTCGAGCCATTCGCCCATTGGAGCAAATCAGTGAGACGGCTCGAGGGATTGAAGCGAGCAAGCTGGCCGAGCGTTTTAACGTCGAGTCTGCCGACGCGGAACTGAGGGAGCTGGGCCAAACTCTCAATTCCATGTTGGCTCGACTGGAGGCTGGCTTTGAACAGCAGAATCGCTTCGCAGCCGACGCTTCGCACGAATTGCGGACGCCCTTGGCGGTCTTGTTATCGCACACCGAACTGGCTCTAGCGCGGCAACGTGCACCAGATGAGTATCAGGCTGCGCTGCAGACGATTCTTCGTTCAGGAGAGCGAATGAAAGGTCTGGTGGAAGACTTGCTGGTTCTTGCACGAGTCAATTCCGGTCGGCTTGACCTGCGGCGAGAGCGAACCGACTTGCGGCAACTCGCCGAGGAGTCGGCCCAGCTCCTGCGACCGTTGGCTGATGCCGCGGGAGTGGAATTGCGCGTGGCGGGTGAGTCGGTTTTTGCGGAGATTGACTCGCCGCGCATGGGCCAAGCGCTGGTCAACTTGATTGCCAATGCGATCAAATATAACCGGCCTCAGGGCTCGGTTTCGGTCGAGGTCGAACAGACTGCGGATGCCGTGGTGCTGCGGGTAAGTGACACAGGTGTGGGGATCCCGGTGGAGAGCTTGCCGCATTTGTTTGAGCCGTTTTATCGAGTCGATGCGGACCGTTCCCGCGAGACCGGTGGGAGTGGTCTCGGGCTGGCGATCAGTCGCCGTCTGGTGAATGCCCATGGAGGCGAAATTACTGTCCACAGCGAACGGGGTGTCGGCAGCCGCTTTGAAATCCGGCTCCCGGCTGTCAACGGATTGGAAGGTAAGAGCAACCTTGCTGTTGACGATTGACCACGACATTCATTGCAGATGAAGCGATTGGAATCATCGAATCGACGGCTGCGTCCGGGACCTGCTTGTAATTAAGGGCTTGTCCGCAGACGAGCACTTCCACACCCGCTTGCCGCAGAGCTTTGATCAGCTCAAGGTTTGGATTCTCCCGAGCACCCAATCGGTCCGAGAACTCGCTGTCAGCGAGGGCAGCAAATGTTGCTTCGCCGTGAAGAACGGCCGTGATTTGAATGTCACTGGCCTTCAGGCCAGCGGCTCCATACAGGTTGAGCAGTCGGGCGATGCGGTCGAGGCCGGGATTGACTTGCGTCGCGGTGGTGTTGGCCGTGATGTCGAAGACGACTTTCGCGCCAGCTCGCGGCTGTTCGACTGCCGTGGGGCGTGGGAGTACTCCACCAAACCCGGGGATGATCGGAAAGACGAGTTCAGGACTATTTGTCTTTGCCTTGTCTGCTTGCGGTTCCTGTTTCCCCGCTTCCGGAACCGGATGGTTTTGGCTCGATTCTGCAAACCCTCGTGCGACGAAGCCGCTGACTACCTCGGCATGCGCTTGAATGAGCAGTACGCCGAGCGGGTCTGACGAGGTCTCAGTGACGCGAACACCTTTTTCAGTTCTTTCGACCGACATCTCGATTTTCTTGTAGTTCCGGAAGATTGCGGCAAAAAGATCGTCCCAAAAGCGAAGTCCCCTTCCCTCTTCGACGCGGACTTTCATGGCAGCGACATGCTCCTGGATTTTCGCCGCGACCTCCGGATTGTCCGACTCGGTCACCGTTTCGACGCCATTGGCTGTCTTATTGACCGCTCGGCGGATTTCCTGGTGGTGTTCGAGGAGATAGTGGAATACGGCTTGGTCAGCGCGGGTACGAGTATCCGGACCACGTCCCCTGCCCTGTGCCGCAAGCTCCACTGGCAACAAAGCAAGACCGGTTATGAGAATCCCAAGCAGGCAAGTAATCGTTGACCTCAAGAGGCAAGTGCGCATGGTTTGTTCTCGACAAAGAGGTTCGTGGTACAGGTATGTCAAAATGAAACGCTGATGACCGAAAACTCTGAAGTTCAGTCCAGCACCCCGAAGAGAAGAGCCAAACCACATCGCGGAGGCAGCGTCCCAAGTTTGACGGGGCACTTTCCGGGATGTGGTTTGTACTCGGGTCACTATTCAAGCTGGATTGGCGACGACCGTCAAATCACGATTTGACTTGCCGAAAATTCAGAGGTGTTGCCCAACCCATTCAAATCAGTTGCCGTCGCTACGATTCGCTTTCCGGAAGCAACCGCAGTCAGCGGACTGAGCGAGATCGTTTTGCCACCGGCAAGGAAGTCGGCTTCCAGGAAATAGTCGGCTCCGAGGAAGACCGCGCCCTCCAGGTTGGAGCTGTCAGCAAGGAAGAACTCGATTCTCAGCGGGTATCCGGCATTGGCAGGCAAGGAATCGACAAAGTAAGAGAGTTGCAAATTGCCCGAGCTCTCCAGCATTGCCAAAGTCAGAACCGGGAAGTTCTGGAATTGGTTTGAGCCCAGATCTGCATCTCCGGAATCGTTTGTCGTGATGCCATCCAAACCGAGGTCGATTCCGAGGAAGACGTTATCGCGAATCGAATTCTGCAGGATTGCATTGCCGACGCTGCTGCTCGAGCCAACAGCGACGCCATGCATGCCATTCCAGGCAATTGTGTTGCCTGTATTGGGATCCACGCCGCCAATCCGGTTGTGGTGCGCACCTTGGTCAATCCAAACGCCGGACTTGCCATTCCCCAAATCAATCCCAGCTGCATTTGTACCAATCAGGTTGCGTTGCAGCGAATTGTTGGTGGCGGTGCTGCCCCGAATGGCGACTCCGCTTTCCAGGTTACCAGAGATGGTATTGCCGAGAATGCGGTTGTTCTGGCTCTCATTGATGTCGACGCCGTAGATCTGGTTCCCCAGCTTGACGGACTGGGTAACGTCCAGCCCGATGTTGTTGCCACTGATCGTGTTTCCTTGAGTCGTCGGACTACTTACGTAGACCCCATCAAGGGAGTTGCCGGAGATCAGGTTTCCAGAGCCGACGGCAGTGCCGCCGATCCAGTTGCCTTGGGCACCGAACTGCATTACGACGCCATGCACACCATTGGCCACAGCGACCATGCCGGTCTCATCCGTGCCGATGTAGTTTCCAATGACCCGGTTGCCCGTGGTCGTTTCACCTCGAATTTCCACGCCGCTGTGTTGATTGCCGGAGAGGATGTTTCGGGTGGCCGCCGAGCGTCCACCGATGACGTTGTCGTGTGCACCATTGAGCAGCATGACACCATGCCAACCATTTGCCAGTGCGCTGGTGGCATGCACGTCTACGCCGATCCGGTTGCCGGTTAAGGTATTGCCGCTCGAGCTTGCTCCAGAGATTGCCACGCCGACACTGTTGTTGCCGGAAATAACGTTCTGATGGATGGAGTTGCCTACAGCGTTATCGATGTTGACACCGTACGACAAGTTGCCCAGGTCTCCGGTACCGTTGGCGTCAGTCCCAATCAGATTGCCCTGAATGCGATTGCCAGTGGTCGCGGCATCGCGAAGAGTGACACCCGTTCGCCAGTTTCCGGAAATCTGGTTTCCATTTCCTGGAGTTGTGTTCCCGATGACGTTGTTTGCCGCACCGCCGAGCAATGAGACGCCACTGCCGGAGTTGCCCACGGCCATCAAGCCGGAGATATCGGTTCCGACCCGATTCTCAAAGACTTGATTGCCCGTCGTCGCCGAGCCCCGCAGCGTCAGCCCGTTGGCTCCATTGCCTGAAAGCACGTTGTGGCGAATCTGGTTGTTGAAGCCGTTGCTGACAAAGATGCCTGAGCCGCCATTGCCCCGGTCCAGAGCCCCGGTAATGTCGGTTCCGATCAAGTTGTTGAGGATGTAAGACCCTCCGGAATTCATTATCAGGATGCCATGGGCGGCAAATTGGTTGATCGCCAGGCCCTTGACCGTCGTTGCTGCTTTCAGAGTCAAACCGGAAACGCCGGAACCGGCCAGCAAACCGTTTAACTCGATGAGCGGCATGCCTGCGAAACCAGGTTGGGACTCGCCGTCGATGACCAGTACGTCCGTGATCTCGGGCAAGGCTGTCAAAGGTTGGATGGAGTGCCAGCCAGCACCGGGGATGGCAAAGGTAATGGTCTGCATTCCGGGAGTGGCGTTGGCGACCAGAATTGCTTGCCGCAGTGAGCCGCTTCCATTGTCCAGCGTGTTCGTGACCACGGTACTGGCAAGTTGCACGGCATAATCTTCAATTTCGCCGTCTATTGCTGTTCCGACAGGGCCGAGGTCTGCTTGAGTGCTGAATCGGAAGCGTGCATAGCTGCCCAACCCTGCGGTGGCCGTCGCCGGGACCAGGAAGGAAAGCTGATTCAGGCCGCTGACCAAAGCGACATTGGTGAAAATCTGCTCATCTGCGTCCCACAGACTGTTTCCGTTGAAATCGAGCCAGGCATTCAGGATGCCCGGGCCGGAGGCGACAATCTGCAGGTTGGTTTGAAAGCCGGGCAGAATTGGCGAGGTGAAGAACACTCCGTCTTCGTCGTTTTGTCCATTCAGGTTGTCACCATCGGCCGAGACGCTGGGAGCGCCATCAACTTCACGATCACGAAGCGTGCCCAGGAAGGGGCCGGTCCAAGCATGCCGCGCACCACCCTCAAGGTTGCTGGTCAAGGTTGTGCCGAAGGAATCCGGCAGGTCGCCGTAATCCGGGAAGCGATAAATCCGTCCATGCACACCTTCGCTCTTGTCCGTGCCTCGGCCTACCCAGTAGACGCCGAATTCACCGTTGGGAGCTTGGGCCACAACCGGGTGAATCTGGGGCCCCTCGACGAACGTGTTGAGTGCCAGTTCGCCACCCTCGCGGACAGCGTTAGCCGAGAACTGCTGGATAAAGAGATCCCAGCTGCTACCCTCATTGTCCGGGCTGTTGCTTTCCCAGGCGACGACAAATCGGCCATCCGGCGCGACGCCCACCGTGGCATAGCGTTGGGGGCCTGTCCGCGTCGTGTTGACTGCGAATTCCCGATTCTGAATCGGCGTCTTGTCCGCCAGGAACTGGCGAACAAACACGCCCCACGTATTGCCATCCTGGTTAATGCTCTGCCAGACCACGGTAAAGTTGCCATTGGCATCAATCCCGATATCAGGCAATTCCTGCGCATCTTTCACAAATGTATTCGCGATGACTTCAGCCGAATTCGAGTTGAAGTTGGCGTCAACCCATTGGACGAAGATACTCTTCTCGGTGTCCAGCGGATCGGTTGCAGCCGGATGGTCGCTGACCCACGCAAAGGCGATCTGATGATTGGCGTTTATCGCCACTGAAGGGCCGAATTGAGCCAGTGTGCCAAAAGAGTTGATGTGGTGATCATCGCTGTCTGCCGGTGTTCCATCCGGTTGGAAGCGACGGGCGTAAATGCCGGTCAAGTCTCCGTCTGGTGCCTGCCAAGCCACAACGAAATAGCCGTCCGGTGCGATGGCCACATCAGGCTGGGTGTGATCGCCCGTGAGTACGGTATTGATGCGGAACTCGTCGCCGACGAAGTTGCCGCTGGAATCCAGCATGCGGGCAAAAATGCCCCAGCCTTCTGACTCGCTGGTCCGGCCTTGCCAAACAATCACGGCTCGACCATCCGGAGCGACGGCGACAGCCGGTTGTTCCTGATTTCCGAGCGTCAGGGTGTTAACCTGGAACTTGGAACCAAGCGGATTGCCGTAGAGGTCCAGCCGTTGGGCAAAGACTCCCAAACCACTGCCGTCTTCAAGATAACTTTGCCAGACGACCAGCGAGTTGCCATTGGCATCCATCCCGGCAGCTGGCGGAGCTTCTTCGGGAGCCGAATAGTTGGCGAGAACCATTTCCGGAGAGAGCACCGGATTAAGGAGTTGGCCGATCCGCCCGTGAATCGCCGGGTGATGGGCTGCATCGAGACCAACCCAACCGCCGACGGCCTGCCCTGCGCCATTGACCGCGATTGCTGCGTTGGTCTGTGGCCCCGCTGTCAGTTGGTTCAGGAGCAGCTCATCGCTTAAGGGCGTCCCATTGGCATCGTATTGCCGTCCAAAAATTCCCCACGAGAATGGATCCGGTTCTTGGAACTGGCTTTGCCAGGCAACAAAGAAATTGCCGGCATCATCCATTCCCACGGTCGGCACTCGCTGCGGACGAGCGGTCACGGTATTGACCATGAATTCGCCGCCTTGCGGATTGCCGCTGGAGTCGAAGCGTCGGGCAAAGACATCAGAGCCGGAGCTCATTTGTCCTTCGGTGACGTAGGAGACGACAAAGGCACCGCTGTTGTTCATGGCCACCGTCGGACTGGTCTGGTCATGTTCCAGCAACGAATTGACGGTGAATTCTCCACCGTTGGCGGCATAGCCTCCCAAGCCATTGGAAGCAAAGCGTTGGCCGTAAACCTCAATGCTTGCCTCTTCCCCTTCCAGCACGGGAGCCGGACCCTGCCAGACGATGACAAACTGGGATCCATCACTGCTCATGCTGACTGCAGGACGGGTCTGCGAACCGTCTGCGTTGGTATTGACCTGGAATTCACTGCTGCCTGAAGTGTCGCCCAGAGAACTGAAAATCTTGGCGCGAATTCCCTCTGCTTCTGCGTCGCCCCCCTGCCATGTCACGACTGCGACAGTTGAACCAGCAGCAGTAACCAGGGAGACATCGGGCAAAGACTGCTGGCCCACCGAGTCCGTATTGATCTGGAACTCGCCGCCGATCGCATTGCCGAAAGAGTTGTACCACTGGCCGTAGATTCCATAGCCATCACCATCCTGGCCATTGCTCTGCCAGACAATCAGGAAATTCCCCTCGCCATCCATGCCGATCGCCGGAGCATGTTGATCGCCGGTAGTGAACGTGTTTACCTGGAAGACTCCGCTCACCGCGTTGCCTGCGGCGTCAAAGCGGCGGGCGTAGACACCCCAGCCACTTCCGTCCTCTTCGAAGGACTCCCAAGTGACGACAAAATTGCCGTTGGCATCGATGCCGAAATCGGGAGGACTGGACTCGAGCGCGAAAGTTTCCGCGACAAGGAACTGCGGACCAATCGGCAAACGGGTCGGGAAGCTGATCGTGTCTGGCAGGTTGACGTCATACAACCGCCCATGAATCCCCTCGGCATGGTTGAAGCCCTGCCCCGACCAAAAAACGCCGAAGTTACCGGTAGCGGCACGGGCGATAATCGGGTTGATTTGGGGGCCAGTATCCCAGTTGTTGACCAGTTCTTCGCCACGGAGCGCAGTTCCCGCAGCATCGTACTGCCGGAGGTAGACATCCCAGCTGCTCCCCTCCTGATCATGCGAGTTGCTTTGCCAGGCAATCGAGAAATTGCCGGCGGCGTCGACTCCGACATTGGAGTACCGCTGGGGACCACCAATGGTCTCGTTGACCAGGAATTCCTCTGGGGTCAGAGGGCTCTTGTCAGCCGCGAAACGCCGGGCGAAGACACCCCAACTTTTGCCGGTTTGGGTTCCCGGTTCCTGATTGATGCTCTGCCAGGTGACCACGAAGTTTCCGGCGGCATCAATTCCGACACCGGGGTGTTCTTGAGCGTCCTTGGCGTAAACATGGGCGATCACTTCTGGCCCGTTGAAGCTGCCATCTGCGTCAAACCACTGCACGAACACGCTTTTCTCTGGGTCATTCAAAGGATCGCTTGCGGCCGGATGGTCGCTGACCCAGGCAACCACGAACTGACCAGCGGCGTTCATGGCAATCGCTGGTGCGACCTGATCGCGGGCCGTCTCTTGATTTACCTGGAATTCATTGCCGAGAGGGGTGCCATCCGCAGCATAGCGTCGCCCCCAGATTCCAAAGCCTTCGACATCCGGGCTCTGCCAGACTACGACGAAGCTGCCATCTTCAGCCATTGCAGCCACTGGATGCGATTGGTCGTCAAGTATGGTCTGGTTAATTTGAAATTCGCCGCCAACAGGATTGCCATCGACATCGAAGAGCTGGCCAAAGACTTCGTGACCTGGCGCACTCGAATTGTCGCCCTGCCAGACGACAATGAATTGACCGGCCAGGTTGCCCGCAATTGAAGGATTACTCTGATTCCCCAGCGCCGAAGTATTGACTTGAAAGGCCGCGGCGAGCGGATCGCCCACGCTATCCAGACGGCGAGCAAAAATCCCCAGCGAATCGCCGTCCTCACCATAACTTTCCCAAACGATCGTTGTCTGGCCGGCGCCATTCATGAACGCCGCCGGAGGCGTGTCCTCCAAGGCGATGAAGTTGCTGAGCACCCAGTCGGCTACTTCACCAGGCTGAGTCATGCCCGGCAGGGAGTAGCCCTTGGCATGGACCGCTGGTTTGTGATCGGTATCGTTGCCCACCCAGGTAATGACGGTTTTTCCATCGGGTCGGGTTGAAATTGCTGCATTCGTTTGGGGGCCATTGACCCGGTTATTGATGCGGAATTCTTCTTTGCCCGGAATGACATTTCCAGTTGAGTCATACTCACTGCCGTAGATTCCCCAGCTGTAGCCATCCAGATGCACACTTTGCCAAGTCACCAGGAAGTTGCCGCTTCCATTCATTCCGATATCCGGATTGACTTGAGAGGCCGAAATGGTCGGATTCACCTTGAACTCAGCACTCAATGGAAGTGCAGCTGAGTCGAAGCGACGGGCAAAGATGTCTGAGCCACTTCCGGGAATTCCCTCACTGACCCAAGTGACAGCAAAGTTGCCGCCGTTATCAACCGCGACTTGAGGGGTTACCTGATCGCGCAACGTCAACGAATTGACGAGGACATCATTGGCTTGCTGAGCCGACCCATCGGCAGCAAAGGTACGGGCAAAGATCTCGACGCTGCCCTCGACCTCTACGGTGCTGAAGCCCTCCCAAGTCACAACAAAGCTGCCGGACCCGACCATCGCGACATCGGGCGAAGTTTGGTCTCCATCGATTTGGTGATTTACCAGAAACTCACTGGCAACGGTACTGAACTTGGTGAATTGCTTAGCAACAATCCCGAAACCCGAGCCGTCCTGTTCGGCACTTTGCCAAGCGACAACGGCATTGCCATCGTGATCCATTGCGACCGATGGTGCGGCCTGATCACCAACGGTGGTCGTATTGACCATGAATGCACTTCCAAAGGTTCCGGATGTGGCGTCGTACCACCGCGCGTGGATATTGTTATCGCCGGTCACCTGATCCTTGCTTTGCCAAGCGAGCAAAAAGTTACCCGCACCATCACTGGCGATCGCTGGAGCAATCTGGTCACCTTCGATCCCGGCTGCATTCACCAACTCCTTGGCGCTGAGCGCGTTCCCGCCAGCGTCAAACCGCTGCACGTACACACCAAAGCCGAGAAAGTCAGCACCTTCTTCGAAGCTGGTCCATGCCGAGACGAAGTTCCCACTGGCGCTAGTGATGGCGATCGCAGGCGCATCGGATTCCAGTGAAAACGTTTCATTGACTAGGAATTGTTCCCCAAGTGGGTTTGCGGCAGCAAGGAGATTCCGGGTTTCGAGTGGTGTGTGCTGGAGGGAGTCAGAACGTTGTGCCGGAATCGCTGAACGACGTTTTTGGCTGGTAAATGGTGCCTTTTTTGACTGCCGAGAGGACTTGGTCTTGCGAATCATCTGAGATGCCTTGGGTCAAAGTAGGGGGGAACAAGGCCCCGCAAGGCAGGAAACAGAAGAGCCAAGCCAGTTGGGAAACAAAAGCTGCTGCGCTAATTGCCATTGGGGGGATATCAGTAACCCTAGGCAAAGCTTGTGCCGATAATTGCGAATGGGAAAATTGCAGCGGTAATGACGTCCCCTGCGGCTCAAATCACTGAGAATTTAGGCCATAGCGTGGAAATTCGAGCAATTGCGATAGGACCAAGGGTGTGCCCAATGGGTGCGATTTGGCACTGGGGATAGCACAGTTAAATGAGCGTACTGGCACGGTTCAGCGACCGCGCCGTATTCCCCGGATTTATCTGATGAGCCAAGCTTATTCTGCCGCGATCAAGCCATGGCGAAGGGCGTATTGAATCAAGTCGGCTGTGCTGGTGAGGCTGAGCTGTGTCATGATTCGGTGCTTGTGGTTCTCCGCCGTGCGGGGTGAAATTCCCAGGGCCGCAGCGACTTCCTTGGCCGATTTGCCTTCGGCAAATAACTGCAGCACTTCCCGTTGACGAGCGGTCAGTTCGGCAGTTTCCAACTGCTCCGCCATAGCCTGTCCACTCACAACGCCCGTTGCACCCCGCGGCGCGATTTCCGGGGAGACGAAAGTGTCGCCATTCAGCGCTGCCGTGATGGCCCCCAGCAACTCGTTGCTCGCCGAGTGTTTGAGCACAAATCCGCTGGCCCCCAGCGCCAACGCTTTGGCCGCGTACATCAGGTCCCGGTGCATCGTCAGAAAGACAATTCGGGCTGAGCAGCCCTCCGCCTTCAACTGGGCGACAGCATCCAGTCCGTTCAGCTGCGGCATGCTGATATCGGCCACGATCACGTCCGGTTCGGTGGCTTTAGCCGCGCGCAGCAGCTCACGTCCATTTTCGACGATTCCAACCAACTCGTAGTGCTCGGCCAGAATGCTCTTCAGCCCCTCGGCGACGATTCGATGATCATCAGCAAGTAACACGCGCTTGCGACTCAACTTTGAAAACTCCTTAGCGGCACCAATGTGACAACTCGAGTCCCTTTTCCCGGCTCCGACACGAACTCAACCGCTCCTGAGACGAGGCGAGCCCGTTCCTTGATGCTCGCTAGTCCCAATCCTCTTCCCAGAGGGCGGTCGGCAGTTCCCAAGCCCCGTCCATTATCTGCTATTTCCAGGCAAACGTTCACCAAATCTCCGGCCAGTTTGACTGTAATGCGAGTCGCTCCCGAATGCTTGACAGCGTTCCAGAGCGATTCCTGGGCAATCCGGTACAGGCACAATTCAACAGGCTTCGGGATCCGCGCGGGCAACTCACCAATCTGGCAATCAACTTCGATGTCAGTGCGCTGCATCAGACCGGTGCAATCAGCGCAGAGTGCGTCTGCCAGTCCGAAGTCATCGAGGATGGAAGGATGCATTTGCCGGGATAGTCGGTGCAGGTCATCACAAATCGAGATGATTCCCTGTTTCAGTTGGCCCAGGGAACCTTTCTCGACCGATTGCGGCGCTGTTTGGTTCTCCAGCTTTCCCGCTTCAATCGCCACGGCAGCCAATTTCTGCGACAAATCATCGTGCAGTTCTCTGGCGAGGTGACTCCGTTCTTCCTCTTGTGCGGTCAGGATTTTTCCGGCCAGTGCACCCGCTTCGCGTTCCGCGGCGATTCGCCGTCGGCGATTGACCAACAAGCTGACAATGATCCCGGTTTGAACCAGCAGAGCCGCCATCCCTCCGACCAGGTACCAGCCGAATACTTGCCAACTGCTTTGGGTCTGAAAGAAGACTTCTGCGGTGGCCGGAACGAGCTTGGAACTGATTCCAAATCGTTTGAGCTGGCGAGCGTCCAGCAATAGACGCGGTTTATCCGCTGGTTGAATCGGCAATTCATCAGGTGCAGTACCCCGCAAAATATCCACCGTCAAGCGCCCAGCCATCCGGCCCTGTTCCTGCACAGTGGCCATGCTGCCGCCGATTACACCCCGACCCAGCAAACTGTCAAATACTCCGAAAATCGGCGCGGAACTGCATTTGGCCAGTTGCTCCGCGACTTCAACCGTCACGTACTGGTTGCCTTGCTTGTCAAAGTCGAAGCTCAGCAGCAGCACTGCCGTATCTGGCGGCAGGCGGGCAATGCGAGTTTCCATTTCACGCAAGGGAACGCCATCCCAAACATCAACCTCGAAAGCCTGTGCGAAATAGACGGAAAACAGAAAACCCACTCCCATGGCCGAGCGCATGTCGAGGCTGGTGCGCGAGGATCCAGTAACGACCACGAGGTTCTTTGCCGCCGGCAACAGACGCTTGATCAGTTCGCGCGTTCCATTGAAGTCAATCTCGAAAACAGTTCCGGTCACTCCCTTAAGCTTGCGGGCCTGGTCCGCGAGATTTTGCGGTGCGGAACAAAAGACGACGGGGACATCCGGGAATATTTCTTCTCGATGCTTCAGGATGAATTCGATCGCCCCAATATAAATCGGGATCACGACATCAGGTCTTTTGCGATCGTATTTCGAACGCAGCAGTTCAAGCCACTTTCGCTCAAATTCTTCATCATTGTTCCGCAGCAAGTCGAGATACTCGACCTCGATGTCCAAGGGTTCATTAAAGGCTGCATTCAACTCCGACATGATGCCCTGATACCACTCCGAATTGACTGGCGAGACCAGGTGATGAGTGTAAAGCAGCAAGATCCGCTTATTGCGGCGCCTTGCCTCCGTTCCAGTTGGTCCTGGTTCGGAGGGGCCGGCTTGGTCGGAGGGCAAAGCAGAACTTCCAGATGGCGCAGGGGATTCAGTTTGAGCCGCCAAGGCTTGAGTGAAGGCACTGGCGGAAAACAGCGCGAAGAGCGAGAGCAACAGCAACTGCCGAAGCGGAGAGACCAATTGCATAAACAGGCAGGCTGGAGGAAAAAGGGCCAGCATCCAATCGGATGCGGCAAGTTGGACCGGCAACAAGGGCCGGTGTCGACACGATTTGTTTATTGTAGTCGAGGTCGCCAAATGGTCGCAGGCCTGAGCGAAAGAGGCGGTATTCCGATAAAAGCCGGGAGTTTCTCTGGTGATCGGTCTGGGTTGCGAATTGGGTGCGAACTCAGGCTTTTTCGCTGAGCCAACCGTCGATCGCGGCAGCTGCGGCACGACCTTCCTGAATTGCCCAGACGACAAGTGATTGACCCCGGCGGCAATCCCCGGCGGCGAAGATCTGTGGATTCGAGGTCTGATAGGCAGAATCCCGAGTGGCCACGTTGCTTCGCTGGTCGAGTTCCAGCCCCCATGTTTCCGCAAGACTCTGCTCCGGTCCGCTAAAGCCGAGTGCAAGGAAAAAGGCTTCGGCCGGCCAGTCCCGTTGGCTATTTGGTACTTCGATGAACCTCGACCCAGGAGCGGTCCCCTCGGGCCAGCGAACGTCCACGGTGCGGACGCCCCGCACTCTGCCCTGTTCGTCGCCGAGAAACTCTTTGGTCAGGAGATTGAAGCAGCGGGGATCGCGGCCACTCAGATGCAGGCCTTCTGCATGACCGTAATCGACCCGAAAAACTCGTGGCCACTGAGGCCACGGATTCCCCGACGCCCGGTCCAGGGGCGGTTGCGGGAGCAGTTCAAAGTTCAGCACGCTTGCGGCGCCCAGTCGGACCGCCGTGGCGATGCAATCGGTCCCGGTGTCGCCCCCTCCGATCACAATGACTTGCTTGCCTTTCAGGTCCTGTGGGGGAAAACTTGGCTGCCCGGCGAGGAGTTCCTGCGTAACTGGAGTGAGGAAGTCCATCGCCTGATGGATCCCCGCTAAATCGCGCCCGGGAATAGCCAAATCCCGAGGCCGCGTCGCACCAATTGCCAAGAGCACGGCGTCATGCTCCGCCACGAGCTCTCGCGGATCACGGTCGCGACCGATTTCCACCCCGGTAACGAATTCGACTCCTTCGGCTTGGAGCAGTGCCACGCGCCGCTGGACCAGCCCCTTGTCGAGTTTCATGTTGGGGATGCCGTAAGTCAGCAAGCCGCCGATCCGATCTGCCCGTTCGAAGACCGTTACGAGGTGTCCTGCCCGATTCAGCTGGTCAGCCGCTGTCAGCCCCGCAGGACCGGAGCCCACAACCGCCACCCGTCTTCCGGTTCGCTGCAGGGGAGGCCGTGGAACGATCCAGCCTTCGACAAAAGCCCGATCGACGATCGCGCACTCAATGTTTTTGATCGCTACAGGCGGGTCGGTAATCCCCAACACACAGGCTCCTTCGCAGGGAGCCGGGCAAACACGTCCCGTGAACTCGGGAAAGTTATTGGTTTGGTGCAACCGCTCATTCGCCTCGCGCCAGCGTCCCTGGTATACAAGGTCATTCCATTCCGGAATCAAGTTGTCCAGCGGACAGCCAGTAGCTGATTGGCAAAAGGGAACGCCACAGTCCATGCAACGCGCACCTTGTGCCCGAAGCAATCCTTCCTCGGGAGTTGTCAAAATCTCGAAAAAGTCGCCGACCCGCTCCCCCACCGGGCGGTAGGGCGTGGTTTGCCGTGACAGGTCGCGAAATCCGGTCGGATGCCCCATGCCTTCCCTCTTGTAATCAAGCTTCTGCAAATACAACTTCCGACTTGCCGACTGCTCCCACTGCTTTCAATCAAACTGTCGGCGCCGGCAGGTCGCCACTCAAACTCGGGGTTCGCAATCCGGTCTCACCGGTGTGAGGTCGATCCGATCGCAACCAGCGGCTCGGCGAAAAACTGGACTGTTGCTCAGCGCCCTGTGCGGACAATGCGCGCTTGTAATCCCGCGGCATCACTTTGACAAACTCGTGGCGAACCTTGGGCCAAGAGTCCAGCAGCTGGGCGGCCCGAGTCGAGCCTGTCAGCTCCCGATGCCGCGCGATTAGCTCGCGCAGCTCGGCCTCCTCTTTCGGTCCTGCCAGCGGCTCCAATTCGACGGTCCCCAGATTGCAGCGGCTGAGTAGCGATTGATCCGGGTCCCAGACAAAGGCGATGCCGCCGCTCATTCCGGCAGCAAAGTTTCGACCGGTTGGGCCGAGGATGACCACGCAACCTCCGGTCATGTACTCGCAACCGTGGTCTCCACAGCCTTCGACTACCGCCAAGGCGCCGCTGTTGCGGACGGCAAACCGCTCGGCCACTTGCCCCCGCAGCCAGATGTCGCCGGAGGTGGCTCCGTACAGCACGACGTTTCCGGCAATCACTTGCTCCTCTGCGAGGAAGCGCGATTCGGCTGGCGGGGCAATCACGATAGTTCCCCCGCTCAGTCCCTTGCCAACGTAGTCATTGGCATCGCCCGCAAGCCGAAAGGTCACTCCTCCAGCCAACCAGGCACCAAAGCTTTGTCCCGCGGACCCACGGAAGTGAAACTGCAGCGTGTCTGCCGGAAGATGTCCCGAACCATGGCGACGAGCAATCTCCGAACTGAGCATTGCCCCTACGGCCCGGTCGGTATTGCCAATCGACAGTTCGGCTGTGACCGGTTCCCGCCGCTCGAGCGCAGGTTGAGCCAGCTCAAGCAAGCGGTGATCAAGAGCCTGCTCCAGCCCATGATCCTGTGCGCGCGTGCAGACCACTGCAGACGTGCCATCGGGTGGCAGGATCCGAGTCAGGAGCGGCGTCAGATCAAGACCATCCGCCTTCCAATGCCGCAAGGCTGCGTCTGCCTCGAGGCAGTCCACGCGTCCGACGAGCTCCGCGAAGCGGCGGAAGCCAAGCTCGGCGAGGTAGCCGCGAACTTCCTCGGCAACGAGAAAAAGGTAATTGATGAGATGTTCTGGTTGGCCGGTAAACCTGCGGCGGAGTTCCGGGTCCTGCGTGGCAATCCCAACCGGGCAAGTATTCAAGTGGCATTTGCGCATCATGATGCAGCCAAGTGTGATAAGCGGCGCGGTCGAGAACCCAATCTCCTCGGCCCCAAGCAAGCCGGCGATCACAACATCCCGTCCAGTCTTGATTTGCCCGTCGGTCTGCAAAGTTACCCGGTCGCGAAGCTGATTCAGCACCAGCGTCTGATGGGTCTCGGCCAGCCCCAGTTCCCAAGGGAGCCCGGCATGCTTGATGCTGGTCAGTGGGCTGGCGCCGGTGCCACCAGAATCTCCCGAGACAAGAATGTGATCGGCATGTGCCTTGACGACTCCTGCGGCAATCGTACCTACTCCGACTTCTGAAACCAGCTTCACGCTGATGCGGGCGCGGCGGTTGGCGCACTTGAGGTCGTAGATCAGCTGCTTGAGATCTTCAATGGAATAGATGTCGTGATGCGGCGGAGGGCTGATCAGTCCGACGCCTGGGGTTGAGTGCCGGATTCGGGCAATTTCCTGGTTGACCTTGTCGCCGGGCAGTTCGCCACCCTCCCCCGGCTTTGCGCCCTGAGCCATTTTGATCTGCAGCTCATCGGCGTTCACCAGGTAGTCGATGGTGACGCCGAACCTTCCCGAAGCGATCTGTTTGATGGCCGAACGCCGCAGTTGCCCATCGGCGGAAACCGCGAAGCGTTCCGGCGACTCTCCACCTTCGCCCGTGTTTGACTTTCCGCCAACGCGATTCATGGCAATCGCCAGCGTCTCATGCGCCTCAGTTGAGATCGAACCGAGGCTCATCGCGCCCGTACAGAATCGCTTGACGATTTCCGCAGCAGGTTCCACTTCCTCAAGTGGAATCGGTGATTGCCCTGCGGCGGGGCGCAGTTGCAGCAGGCCCCGCAAAGCGCACTTCCGAGTTGACTCTTCATTTACTTGACGCGCAAAGCGGGCATAAGCCTCTCGACTGTTGTTCCGAGCGGCAAGCTGCAGTTGGGTAATCGATTCAGGGTCCCACATGTGCCGCTCGCCTTCGGCCCGCCAATGAAATTCGCCGGGATTGGGGAGTTCGCTGCTGGCCTCCGCGTCCGAATTGGAATCGCTGGGAACCGCCGCGGGCCAGGAACGGACATGTCGACGCAGCGCCTCGGCTGCCAAGACTTCAAAGCCGGCACCCTGAATTCGACTGGAGGTTCCGGTAAAGCACTGCTCAATCACATCCTGAGCCAGGCCCAGGGCCTCAAAGATCTGCGCGCCCTTATAAGACTGGAGGGTTGAGATTCCCATTTTCGAGAGCACTTTGAGCAGCCCCTTGCCGGCTGCTTTGAAGTAGGACTGGACCAGCTTCTCGTCAGTGGAGTCCGCGGGGAGCAGTCCCTCATTGCGCGCGTTCCAGATTGCCTCGCAGGCCAGGTAGGGGTTGATTGCGTCGGCGCCATAGCCGACCAGCAAGCTGAAGTGATGCACTTCCCGGGCCTCACCGGTTTCAACCAACAGGCCCACCCGGGTCCGATTGGCATTGCGAATCAAATGCTGATGCACGGCGCCCGTTGCCAGCAAGCTCGGAATGGCGATCCGCTCCGGACCAACATTCCGATCCGAGATCAGTACCAAAGCGCAACCCCGCTGCACGGCCAAGTCAGCCTCGGTACAGATTCGCTGCAGCGCCTCGGTCAGTCCGGCTGCGCCTGCGGCGGCTGGCCAAGTGGCGTCGATTCGACAGGTTCTCCAGCCATCCTGATTGAGCTCGGCCAAGGTTGCCAATTGCTGATTGGTTAGTAACGGCTGGGGCAATCGCAGGCGGTGGCAGTGATCGGGAGTGGCAGCAAGCAGGTTCCGCTCCGGTCCAATGAAGCACTCGAGCGACATCACCACTTCTTCGCGAATCGGATCGATTGGTGGATTCGTCACCTGAGCAAAAAGCTGCTTGAAATAATCAAAAAGCAGGCGTGGTTGGTCCGAGAGTACGGCCAAAGCTGCATCATTACCCATTGAGCCGATCGGGTCGCGTTGCTCCCGCAGCATTGGCAGGAGCATGAATTGCAGCGTTTCACGCGTGTAGCCAAAGGCCTGCAAACGGTGAGTGAGTGTGGCCGCGTCCAGTCCAGCCGGATTATTCGCCGGCGGGAGTTGATCGAGTTCGATCCGCTGGGTTCGCAGCCATTCCGCATAGGGCTGGGCGGCTGCGACCGCAGTCTTCAGTTCCTCGTCCGGAATGATTCGGCCGGCGGAAAAGTCGACCAGCAGCATTTTGCCTGGTTGCAGGCGGCCTTTCTCCCGAATCGACTCGGCGGCCACGGGAATGGTCCCGACCTCACTTGCCAGGATGATCCGGTCGTCGTCGGTCAAATAGTATCGACCGGGTCGCAAGCCATTCCGATCGAGAATCGCACCAATGTAGCGCCCGTCCGTAAACACGACAGACGCAGGGCCATCCCACGGCTCCATCAGGCAGGAGTGGTATTCGTAAAACGCTCGGCGGGCTTCTGGCATCGCCTGATGATTTTGCCAAGCCTCTGGGATCATCAACATGATAGCTTCGGGCAACGACCTCCCGGCGAGCAACAGCATTTCGAGGACGTTATCAAAGACCCCCGAGTCTGAGGTCTCCGGATCGGTCACAGGAAGCAAACGGGCGAGCTGCGGGCCGAACAGCTCGGAGCTGAGCAACCCCTCCCGCGCCCGCATCCAGTTGCGATTCCCCCGGAGGGTGTTGATCTCGCCGTTGTGGCTCATGAAGCGCATCGGCTGCGCCCGATCCCAGGACGGGAACGTGTTGGTGCTGAACCGCGAGTGCACCATGGCGAGATGGCTGGCGTAGTCGGCTGCGCTCAAATCCGGATAAAAGGGCAGTACCTGTCCGGCGGTTAACTGGCCTTTGTAGACAATGACCCGGGAAGAGAAACTGCAGACATAGTACATCCGCCGTTGCCGCAGGCATTGCTGCTGGATCGCATGGTAGGCCTGCTTGCGGATCAGCAAGAGTTCCCGGCAAAAAGCGGCCCGATCGATTCCCGGAGCCGGACCGACCAGGAGTTGCTCGATCACCGGAGCAGAGTGGGCTGCAGTCGGTCCCAGGTCCGCTGCGCTGGCGTCGGTGGGCACTCGTCGCCAGCCAATCAGCCGCTGCCCCTGCACCGAGATGTAATGAGCCAAGGCTGACTTGCAGATCTCCCGCTCCCGAGGATCGGTCGGCAGGAAGACTTGGGCCACGCCATATAACCCCGGGTCAGGGAGCGAGGTATGTAACTCCTCGCGGGCAATCCGTTGGAAAAAATCGTGCGGTAGGGCCGTCAGTACACCTGCGCCATCGCCCGAATTCAATTCACAACCGGAGGCTCCCCGATGCTCCATGTTCTGCAGCATCTGTAAGGCGTCGGCCACCAATTGCTGGCTGCCAAGGCCTCGCAGGTTGGCGATGAAGCCAACGCCGCAACTGTCTCTCTCGTGCTGTGGATCGTAGAGTCCAATTGAGCCCGGAGCATGCCGCGACGGAACCGGTGACTTCATGCGAACTGACCTGAATGGAGACGTCTGGAATGGATGAAGTAGTTGCAGCCAGCAACTTGCAACTTGTTCTGAGCACAACAGCAGGAAGCACTCCACGCAGCTGCGCGTCGATACGGTAATCGATGCGATCGGGGACCGTCAACAAAATTCCGGCGGCTTCAGCTGAGCGTTTCGACGCTCGCGGTCAACTTGCGCAGCATGCTGATGTTGGTACGTCGCGCAGACAGCTTTCTCTGTCCGCGGTTCAACTTCGCGCTTCACTCGTTTGTCGATCTTCAAGTGGAACGAGCGGTTCGCTGGTTGTGGACGTTGCGGCGACCGCGAAGCGAGGTTAACGGTTGTGCCAGTGCCGTTGCTGGCGAGTCGGAGCAAGCGTCAGGGATAGTTGCTGTGGGTGCACCAGTCGTTGGAGCGAAGACCTCGGCCACGCCTTGCGCTCTCGCAGAGTTGGAGCGCAAGGCCTGAAATCCGAGGGCCAAATTTTTTTCAAAAGCCAGCCCGAAAATGGTGGCTTCCGCTCCGCCCGAATCGACGACCAACGCGGCTCTGTTTTCCCTTGTGTGGCGAGGGGGATTTGGGCTCCATTAGGCTGCCTGTTGGTCCGGATGATCCGCCGCAGCGCGGGGCCAGTTTCCGAAACTTGAGCCTGAGCAGAAAAAATCTGGCTTTGTGTTTTGAGCCTGTCCGGCGGGGTGGGCCGGCGCAAGGAGTTGCAGAAGCTTTGAGGAATTCAGCAGCACGGAATGCGACAAGTGGTATTTTTCTTGTGCCGAAGGAGAGCTGGACGCGCAGATGGCAGGGTGGGATCAATTGATGGACAAAGCAGGAGGAGTCACTCGGGGGCAGAGCATGCGCCAGCGGCTGGCGATTGGCCAGTCCGGAATTCATCAATGGGCGGCGCTGTTGGCAATACTCTTCAGCGGATTGGGTTTGCTCACTTCTGGCGGCTGCTCGCTCTGCAAGTGCGGATCGGTCTGGATTGGCCGCGACCGGGTCCCCTGTTTGACGCCGCCACGCGCTGGCTTGTGTGCGGTGCTGGCCCGCGACTTGAGTACTTTGACGACGTGGCAACTGGCCACGCTGAAATATGATCGCGGGGACAAGCTCGCCTTGCTTGATGCGCCTGCCTGTGTAGACGAGTACTATGATGCCGCCCGCTTGGCTTGGTTGGCTGCGGGAGAAAATGGTGAGTTGGTTAGCGCAGCCTGCCCGGATTCCCGGCCAGGCCGAGCGCTGCAGCTGTATGCCGACAGTTTGCGGCGTCTGGTCTGTGAGGGACATCGCCTCGGTCGGTTCGATGCCGC
>Ga0315899_10001462_pt1 | contig 26849 bp, 22 predicted proteins | sample LakEriMetagenome_2_FD_203518 | JGI IMG/M metagenome (GOLD analysis project Ga0315899, IMG submission 203518) | Freshwater fungal communities from buoy surface, Lake Erie, Ohio, United States - Buoy 4 MA112 | ecosystem: Environmental > Aquatic > Freshwater > Lake | place: USA: Lake Erie, Ohio... | reverse complement strand
CTTCAAGTGAATCACCAACATGTTAAACACCACGATAGCACCAATCCACCAACCGGCGAAGTTGTACCAACCAAATAATGTACTGTACCAGTGTACGTCGATTGACATGATAACATCCCAAGACATGACCGAAGATGTAAAGCCAAAGAACACCAGGAAAATAGCAGCGTTCTTCAGGTTAAGATTCCAATTTGCAGTAGCATCTGCGAAGTTCGTTAAAGAATCTTCCAACATGTTGCTCTTACGGATCCAACGCTGATACCAGATGTACCCTAAGAAAAACAGGATGATACGGCCGTAGTAGAAGAATCGATTGAAGTAAGGAGCTTTATGTTGCAGGATATGATCATTTTCATAAGCGCTGCTGTCTTGCCAGTGGTACAAATGATGCAGGTGGAAATCACCGGCAACAATTACCACGAATATTACCACCAAACCGATCCATAAATAATCTGTTACTGCTGCAAAAATTCGCATGAACACAACACTCCAAGACGCCTGTGCTGCATACTGCATAGCGTAAAAGAACAACGCTGCCAATGAAATACCACCGAAGAAGTAACCATTCACCAACAAATTGGCCCACAAACGCTGACCCAATGTTCCGGTATGATCCTCATGACCTTCATGTCCGCCGTGTTCCGGGGCATGCCACATGATGGCACCTACGATTAACATGACGATTCCTACTCCCAACAAAATCCAAAGATTTCGCTGCGCTTTCTGCGAGAAGTTGTAGGTAAGACTATTTGTATTGATGTGACCCATATCCTATTTCGAAAAATGTTCTCTTATTATGGTTACTTGCCGGCAATTTTTAAGCTATCCGTTTTTGTACTATCCGCTGCCGGCTTTGCCAATTCCTGCTGATACGCTGACCAAGCCGAGCCGCCACGACCTAAACGCTGAACATACATTGCAACTTGCATACGTTCTTCAGGCGACAAGAACAGAGCGTGAGAGCCCATGTTTCCTTTGCCATGTGTAATTACCCAATACACGTGACCTTCACTCAAATTATTTTCTTTGTGACGCGCGATGTAACTAGGCGGAACAGAAGCGTATTTGCCTGATTCAACCAACTTGCCGTTACCATCACCTTTGTCACCATGGCAATGTGAACAGTACACTTTGTATAAACCTTTGCCCTTTTCTTCGTTCTCATCGCTTTGTTTAATTCCAAAATTGGAATACGTCCAGAAACGAGCCGCGAGAGAATCACCTTGCAATGTATTCGCATAAGGGAATGCCACGAATCCGCGAGGAATTGAACCTTCAGCCGGCAACATATTGCTCATACTGTCCCTAGCATAAGAGCTCTCGTAAGCCACGTTAGTTTCAGGAGAATTGGAACGGTACATATCCGGGAAATACTCGAATCCCGGGCTGTCCGGATTATCCTTAACACAGGAGGTTAACATTGCCATTCCGGCAAATGCCACAATACCCAGTGCGATCAGCGTTTTATTTGATGTCATCATTTTCTTTCGTGTCCGGATTGATTCAGATTACATTAACTTCTGTTGCTCCTGTTTCACGCAACATGGCAATAGCACGAGCTTCGTCTTCATCCTTAACCTCGATTTCCATTAAGAAATGGTCATCTGTTGTTCTTGGATCAGGATTCTTAGGAGAAACACCCGGTAAATTCCAGTTACGCAAGAAATAGGTTAACGCCATACCGTGCGCTGCGCAGAATACCGTTAACTCGAACGTCACCGGAATAAATGCAGGCCAGTTCATATAATAGTAAAAGCTAGGCTTTCCACCGATATCTGTAGGCCAATCGCTTACCATCATGTACCAAGTCATGAGGATAGCCAATGATGTTCCTGTTGCTCCGTAAATGAACGCGCAGATTGCGATACGCGTACGCTTCAATCCCATCGCCGGATCTAATCCGTGAATCGGGAACGGAGAAAACACGTCTTTAATTTTCAATCGTGCAGCACGTACTTTCTTTACGCCGTCGAGCAATAACTCTTCGTCGTTGTAAATGCCGTGGATGGTTTTTTTATGGGCTGCCATAACTTATAGTTTCAACTCCAATGATTAATGATGTGCCTGTGCTTTTTCTGCACGCTTGTTCTTATGATACTCGCTTGATGATTTAACGATCATCTTCAATTCACTTAATGCAATTACAGGGAACGCACGAGCAAACAATAAAAAGATGGTAAAGAACATTCCGATTGTTCCAACGAAAATGCCTACTTCTACCCATGTTGGATGATACATGGTCCAGTTAGAAGGCAAGAAGTCGCGGTGCAGAGAAGTAACGATAATTACGAAACGCTCGAACCACATACCGATGTTTACGATGATTGACAATACGAAAGTCGCCATCAAGTTGGTACGGATTTTCTTGAACCAGAACAACTGCGGAGAAATTACGTTACATGTCATCATACCCCAGTAACTCCACCAATAAGGTCCTGTTGCACGGTTCATGAAGGCATAACCTTCATATTCAACACCTGAATACCAGGAAATAAATAACTCTGACAAATACGCCACACCCACCATTGAACCGGTAAGCGTGATGATAATATTCATCATTTCGATGTGCTGAATAGTAATGTAATGTTCCAGATTCAAAACCTTACGCATAATCAACAAAAGTGTTGCAACCATCGCGAAACCTGAGAAAATCGCACCCGCAACGAAGTACGGAGGGAAGATCGTGGTGTGCCAACCCGGAAGTACGGACGTAGCAAAGTCCATGGATACGATAGAGTGTACAGAGAATACAAGTGGTGTTGAAAGTCCTGCGAGTACGAGAGAAACTTCCTCAAAACGCTGCCAGTCTTTAGCACGACCGCTCCAACCGAAGCTCAGGATGCGATAAATTTTCTCTTGCATTGGTTTTGCCTGCATCTTGAAACGATCGCGAATCGCACCGAAGTCAGGAATAAGACCGATGTACCAAAACACTAATGAAACCGTAAAATACGTTGATACCGCGAATACGTCCCACATCAAAGGTGAGTTGAAGTTTACCCACAATGAACCGAATTGGTTGGCGTGAGGGAACAGCCAGTAATCTAACCAAGGACGCCCGGTGTGCATGGTAACGAAAATCGCCGCGCACATTACCGCGAAGATGGTCATCGCTTCCGCAGAACGGTTAATTGCCATACGCCACTTCTGACGGAACAATAACAATACTGCAGAGATCAATGTTCCTGCATGACCGATACCGATCCACCACACGAAGTTGGTGATATCCCATGCCCAACCTACAGTTTTGTTAGCACCCCACTGACCGATACCGGTTCCCAGTGTGTATGCCAAACAGCCGAAGCCCCAGGCAAAGGTTAAAACTGCAATAGTGAACACAAGGTACCAATACTTGTTGGCCTTACCTTCAATCGGGCGCGCAATCTCGGCTGTGATATCGCTGTAGCTCTTGTTTCCAAGAATGAGCGGGTCCCTTAGCGGTGATTCGTGTTGCATATACTAGATTTAATTTTCTTAATGACTTTCAAATTACAAGTGAGCATTTTCATCTTCACGGTTCCAAATTTTCGTCATGTAGAACACTGAAGGTTTAACGCCAATTACTTCGAGTACTTCGTATTTTCTACTATCCTGCTCCATTTCTGCAACCTTACTCTGCTGATCGTTCAAATCACCGAATGTAATTGCATTAGTAGGACAAGACTGAGCACATGCAGTGTTGATTGAACCGTCCTTCGGACGAACTCCTGCTTTCTTCGCTTCCAACTTACCTGCCTGAATACGCTGAACGCACATCGAACACTTCTCCATAACACCGCGTGAACGAACGGTTACGTCAGGATTTAACACCATGCGACCTAAATCATCCTGAGCAGGGTTGATGTTTTTGAAGCGGTGATATTCAACGTAATTGAACCAGTTGAATCGACGTACTTTGTACGGACAGTTGTTCGCGCAGTAACGCGTACCAACACAACGGTTGTAGGTCATCTGGTTCAAACCTTCGCTGCTGTGATTGGTCGCCAATACAGGACAAACCGTTTCACAAGGGGCGTGGTTACAGTGCTGACACATCAACGGCTGGAATACCACTTTCGGATTATCGAATGATGGGTTCTCCATGCTGCGATACATCGCCATAGTTCCCATTTCTCCGGTTTCTTCTACTTTCTCTTTTACGGTATCGCTGCTGAAGTAACGATCGATACGCATCCAGTGCATTTCGCGGCTCTTACGAACCTCTTCCTTACCAACTACAGAAACGTTGTTTTCAGCGTTACATGCTACAACGCAAGCACCACAACCGATACATGCATTCAAGTCGATCGCCAATGCCCACTGGTGGTTCGGACGCTCGAAATCATTCCACAACGTCACGTTCTCCACCATCTGCTCACCTTTGTATGTGTGCAATGTGTTCAATGGATTACCTGCGCGCTCGTCCTTCTTGTATTCAGCCAACGTAGTTTCACGAATGATGTCTTTGTTACGACCCATCAACGTGTGGTGAGTTTGCGTTGCCGCAATCGGATGACGCTCACCCGTTGCATCGCTGATTGCAACATCAAACACTTCGTACGACATCGTGCCATTGGCATTTAATCCAACAGCAGGGTAAATATTTTGACCCAGTGAATCGATTACTTCATTGTAACCTTTACGACCGTAACCCACTGCAATACCAACAGTACCACGTGTTTGACCCGGCTGCGGCCATACAGGTAATTTCACTTCGTAACCATTCGCCTTGATAGAAACTACATCAAGTTCGTCTTCCATCTGGTCGAAACGAACCATCATGCCTGAACCATCTTCTACGCCGAACAATTTCTTTTCAGCGACATCGGCAGGATTCATGGTGATGTAGTTATCCCAAGTGATTTTCGAAATTGGATCCGGCATCTCCTGCAACCAAGGATTAGAAGATTGATTTCCATTTCCAATACCGGTCTTTTGGTAAATTACTAACTCATACTTGCCACCTTTCACAACAGAAAGCTGACTAACTGCAGCGTCTAAAGTAATGGTACCTCCGGTGAAAGAAATAGTCTGTTCTGCGGAATTAGTAACAGCAACAACAGGTTCTGCAGTTGCAGTTGTATCGGTTACAGGCTTACCAGCAGCAGGTTTTGGGTCTTCAACAACAGGCGCAACGGCAGGGGCTAATACAACAACACCATCGTGTACGCTCTTATTCCAAAAAGTTGAAAAATCGCCAAACTTGCTACGCCCAATTAAATTATTCTTCCAGTAGTTCGCGATGTATGTATGCCAATCGGTTTTATTTCCTGCCCATGTTAACAAGGATTCCTGCGCGTGACGTGTTTTAAACAACGGACGAATCGCAGGCTGCTGCAAATTGTAATGATTTTTACGAGGGTTGTGATCATTCCATGCTTCGAGGTAGTAGTGATCAGGACAAACGAAGTCGCACTTTGATGCTGTCTCGTCCATCCATCCCGCGAAAGAAATACGTGTTGCTAACTTGCCCATGGCAGATTCGAAGCCTAAAGCTTTTGGTGCAGACAATGCAGGATTGCTGTTGTAGAAAATAACGGTGTCAACTGCGCCACTATTGATGTCTTCCACCAATTTAGCAACGGCAGTATCATCACCCTGGTGTGTGTAATCAGGAATATCTGTACGGATAGTTGAACCGTATGCACCAATCTTTTGGTTGATCTGATTGACTACCAACTGCACAGCCGGATCGTTAGATCCGCACAACACGACAGCTTTTCCGTTAGCAGCTTTCAATGATTCCGCAACTTTTGCAACTTCTTTTGAAAGCACATTTGGAGCAGAAACGCCACCACCAACACCGGCCAACAAGCCTAATGCCACCTGACCCAATTGAGAAGGCTTTACATTGAAACGTTCGTCGGCATTTGCACCGGTTAATGAAAGAATAGTTTCGAACTGATAATGCTTTGCCATTTCGCGGTTGTCCTTAGACACTTTGCGAACTTTAGAATATTGACGAGCATGTTCAATGGGAGAAATCCAGTTGGCCAGGAAATCAGCACCAAGGCTTACGATCACCTGAGCATTATCCAAACGATATGTTGGAATCATCGCTGCACCGAACGTTGAAAGATTTGCTTTCAACATACCTGCATAAGAAATTGCATCATAAGTTACGTGACGTGTAGATGCATACTTTCCTTTGAATTCTGCAATTGCTTGTTTGGTAGAAGGAGAAATAATCGTTGATGAAACGATAGCGATTCCTTTAGCTTGTGCAAGACGTGCCTTGATCTTTTCGTCCGCATCTTCCCACTTCACTTCAGAATGACCGTTTCCGGATTTCATCATCGCGCCCTTCAAACGATTTGAATCGTAAAGGGACAATACTGAAGCCTGGACACGAGCATTTGTTGCACCCATGTTGATTGCATCAGGACTGTCGTTACCTTCAATTTTGATCGGACGACCTTCACGTGTTTTTACCAATACGCTGCAATAATCATTGCCATCAAAATAAGTTGAAGCGTAATAGTTTGCAACGCCCGGAGTAATTTCTTCAGGACGGTTCACGTAAGGCACCGCCTTAGTAACCGGAGCTTCACATGCTGCTAATGTTGCAGCAACTGTAGAGAAACCAAGAAACTTCAGGAAGTCACGACGGTTAGTCGAAGAATCTTCCATTGCCGACTTGTTCCCGATGAACTCTTCAACAGGGATATACTCTGCAAACTCGCTGTCGTGTTTTTTAGAGAATTCCTTCTCGTTATTCAGCTGAGACAGGCCTTTCCAGTATTTCGTTTCGTTCGCCATATTTTGATGCGATCTGTATTCGGTTAAAAGAACTTTCAGTTTTTAGTAGTGACAACGAGCACATTCGATACCGCCCACCATAGACACAGTGATTGGTTGCCCTTTGTACTTTTCCTTCATTTTCGCGTGCAACTCGGTATAGTAACCGTTGTCTTCCATTGCCACGTTCGTTTCACGGTGACAATTGATACACCAGCCCATTGTTAACGGACGCTGTTGTTCAGCCACAGTCATTTCTTTTACGTTACCGTGACACGTTTCGCATTCCTGCTTACCTACAACAACGTGCTGCTGGTGGCTGAAATAAACGTGATCCGGAAGGACGTGCACTTTGTTCCAACGAATTGGCTTCTGAGGTTTTGTATAAGCATTTGCTGCAGGATCAAAACCAACCGCTTCGTAAATCTTAGCGATTTCTTCTTTAGATCCCGGATTTGCGGTCTCGGAGATTACTTTGTGACAGTTCATACAAACATTCGCAGATGGAATACTCGCTGTCTTCGACTTCTCCACAGTGCTATGGCAATACTTACAATCTATACCATTATCGCCGGCGTGAATTTTGTGCGAGAAGTTAATCGGCTGTGATGGCTTGTAACCTTTCCATTCGCCCGGTTTCTCTTCGTGCGCATAAACACCAACATCTTTCAACATGTACCAACCGTTTACCACCAATCCACCAACAAGGAACAAACCGATAACAGCAACAATGCGTTTGTTTTCGTTCATCCACTTACGCGCTGCATCTAGGAAAGGAAGCGCAGGCTCGTCAGGACGACCTTCTTTTTCGTTAACAGCATTTTTCAAGTTGATTTTCGCGAAACGTAATACTGCGATCAGGATGATCAACAAAACCAACACGATGATCAACAAGAATGTGTTGTTCACAGGCTCCTGCTTTGCTTCGCCACCAACAGTAACTACAGCACCACCGGGAGGAGGAGGAGGAGTTTCACCTTTGTCCGCATAGGTTAAAATCGCATCGATCTCAGCATCGGATAAGCTACCGAAGTTAGTCATCACAGAGTTATTAAACTCCTTGAAGATTTTATTCGCGTAAGCATCTCCGGATTTGATTACCTCCTGAGAATTGCGCACCCAGCGATATTTCCAATCGCCATCGGGTATTCGCCCCAATACACCTTTCAATCCGGGACCTGTTCCCTTTTTGTCGGACGCATAGTGACAACTTGCGCAGTTAGTTTTGAAGAGTTTTTTGCCGTCTAATGCTGCCGCACCGTCTTGGGCGGAAATTGGAGAACTGACCAATAACGTGATTGCCAGCGAGAGAAGAACGACAAAGCGTGTACTTTGAACGTTATGCCAGAGGCCTTTCATATAGTTTATTTTGCTTTGGCTAGACTACTGATTGCCTTACACTACAAGGCGTGGCAAATTTATCAGAAAGGTCAATAGTTGATTCGACCAACGGCGAAAAAATATGTGGTTTTTCTAATTTATATTGATTCTAAATTAATGTGAATTTGACGTACCATATTCGCCTCTTTCAAAGAAGCTGCTTTCATCTTTGGGAATCACCGTATTAGCAGAAAATAAACCTGTTTGATCGAATCAAATAGCCTACCCGAGCATAAATCGGGCACAATTTTGGGTTAACTTTGCAACGTGAAATTATTGCTGATCAACTTCTTCTTTATCGTTGGAATTTTCGCTTACGGGCAAGCTCCATCGGATTCGCTGCACAAGAATACCCATGCTGAACTGAGGTTAGGCGTATTGTTGGAAAAACACACCGCAATCAACAAGTCAGTGCCTGCGCGCGGTTATCGAATTCAGATTTATTTCGGAAACGACAAATTGAAGGCTAAAGAGGTGCGATCAAAATATTTAACCGCATTTCCGAAATCGAAAGCTTATGAGATTTATGAGATTCCGAATTTCAAAGTTCGTGTCGGCGACTTCAGAACGAGACTTGAAGCCTATCAGTTCCTCAAACAATTAAAATCGGAATTTCCGGGAGCGTTTATTGTTCAGAGCGAAATTGAAATTGTACTTGAATAAAAAAGACCGCTTTCGCGGTCTTTTTTATTCAGATAAATCGAAGTCTTCCAAAAACTTCGTAGTATAATTTCCTTTGATAAAGTTCGGGTCGCTCATCAATCGCAAATGGAACGGAATCGTTGTTTTCACGCCTTCCACGACGAATTCCGACAATGCGCGATGCATCTTAGCGATAGCCTCTTCACGAGTTTGCGCCATCGTAATCAACTTTGCCACCATTGAATCGTAATTCGGAGGAATCGTGTAACCTGCATAAATGTGAGAATCTACGCGCACTCCATGTCCACCCGGAGTATGCAACACGGTAATTTTACCAGGAGAAGGGCGGAATCCGTTGAATGGATCTTCCGCGTTAATGCGACATTCGATAGCATGCAATTGCGGGTAATAATTTTTACCGGAAATCGGCACTCCGGCTGCGATCAAAATCTGTTCACGAATCAAATCGTAATCGATTACTTCTTCCGTAATCGGGTGCTCCACCTGAATACGTGTATTCATTTCCATGAAATAGAAGTTGCGGTGTTTATCCACCAAAAACTCAATGGTACCAACGCCTTCGTAATTCACGGCAGATGCAGCCTTAATGGCAGCTTCACCCATACGCTCGCGCAGTTCATCCGTCATGAACGGAGAAGGTGTTTCTTCCACCAACTTTTGGTGACGACGCTGGATGGAGCAATCGCGCTCACTCAAGTGACAAACTTTCCCGTATTGATCCCCGGCAATTTGAATTTCTATGTGGCGTGGTTCTTCGATGTATTTTTCCATGTACATCGCACCATTACCGAATGCAGCTTCCGCTTCTTTAGATGCAGATTCGAAATTCTGGATCAGTTCTTCTTCGTTCCAGTTGATGCGCATACCGCGACCACCACCACCGGCGGTTGCTTTAATAATTACCGGATAGCCGATTTCGATAGCAGTTGCTTTTGCATGTTCCAAATCCGTCAGCAAACCTTCGCTTCCCGGAACGCATGGCACACCTGCAGCAATCATTGTTGATTTCGCAGACGCTTTATCTCCCATAGCATCAATCTGCTCCGGAGTTGCTCCGATAAACTTGATACCGTGCTCCTGACAAATTCGCGAAAACTTAGAGTTTTCAGACAAGAAACCATAACCCGGGTGAATTGCATCCGCGTTAGTAATTTCTGCAGCAGAGATGATGCTCGCGATATTCAGGTAAGAATCTTTGCTTGGCGGCGGACCAATACACACTGCTTCATCAGCGAATTTTACGTGTAACGATTCTTTGTCGGCAGTAGAATATACCGCAACAGTTTTGATTCCCATTTCGCGGCATGTACGTATGATACGCAATGCAATTTCTCCGCGATTGGCAACCAATATCTTCTTAAACATTTTTTCTTTAGCCATAATGAATAGAGTCAGCTGACGTTAGCTTACGTGAATAAATCTGATTTCGGGAACACGATTACTGTTCCGCAAATCACTAATTAAGCAGGCTCAACCAAAAACAGCGGCTGATCGTATTCAACAGGAGAAGCGTCATCTACCAGCACTTTCACGATCCGGCCGGCAACTTCACTTTCAATTTCGTTGAACAATTTCATTGCTTCGATAATGCAAACCACTTTACCCGGCTTGATTTCATCACCAACCTGAACGAATGCAGGCTTATCAGGGCCAGCGGCACGATAGAAGGTTCCGATCATTGGCGATTTCACAGTGATTAATTTGCTATCATCAGCAGCTGCCGGAGTTGGTGTTGCAGGCGTTTTAACTTCGGCAGGAGCGGCCTGAACAATAGGTTGCGCAACCGGAGCATGAACAACAGGCATCGCAGGTTGAATCATAACCGGAGCTTCCAACTTAGCGCCTTTACCGTTAGTTTTAATGGTAATTTTCACGTCCTTGGTTTCGAGTTCTACCTCGCTTACGCCGGACTTTGCGACGAACTTAATCAAGTCTTGAATTTCGTTCAGTTTCATTTCGTGTTTGTTTGATCGGTTATATTCAGGTTTCGAATTTATTAAATAATGCGTCCGAAATTACTTCGGATCGTAAGCCCATTTCAGGTAAATCGCGCCCCAGGTGAATCCTCCGCCAAATGCAGAGAACACAATGTTATCGCCTTTGCGGAACAAATGCTCGTAATCAGTCATCAAAAGCGGAATAGTTCCTGAAGTTGTATTCCCGTAACGTTCAATATTCATTAGCACTTTTTCGCTGCTCAGTCCCATGCGTGATGCAGTTGCATCAATAATGCGTTTATTGGCCTGATGCGCGAGGAGATAGGCTATATCTTCGGATTTAAGATTGTTGCGCTCCATAATTTCCGCAGACACGTCCGCCATGTTGGTAACAGCGTGTTTAAATACGGCCTGTCCTTCCTGATGAACGAAATGCATTTTCTTATCTACGGTTTCGTGGTTCGAAGGATTGCGAGAGCCCCCACCTTTCATGTTCAAATGCTGACCACCAGAACCATCTGCCTTTAACACAAAATCGATTATTCCCACTCCGCTGTCATCCGGCTCTAACAATACTGCACCACCACCATCACCAAATATTACGCATGTGGCACGATCTTCGTAATCGATGATGGAAGACATTTTATCGGAACCAACGACGATCACTTTTTTGCAACGACCGGTTTCGATAAACTGCGCCCCCGTTGATAACGCGTACAAAAATCCGGAACAAGCAGCTGCCAGATCATAACCCCAAGCATTCTTCAATCCCAGTTGATCACAAATCAGATTAGAAGTTGACGGGAAAAAATAATCTGGTGTTACAGTTCCAACAATAACGAGGTCGATATCCAGTGGACTCAAATTACGTTTCTCTAAAATTTGGCGAACCGCATTGATTCCGATTTCAGATGTTCCGCGATCCGGACCTTTTAAAATTCGACGTTCTTTAATTCCGGTTCTACTGATGATCCACTCATCATTGGTGTCCACCATTTTCTCCAAATCGGCATTTGACAACACCGTTTCCGGCACCCAACCGCCAATGGCAGTAATTGCAGCTCGAACCTTGTTCATATTAAAATGCTTGTTTTATTTTTTCAGGCAAGCCTGCATTAACAACATCCCGCGATAACAATAACATATTCTTAATGGCTTCAGGACTAGAGATTCCATGACCGATCATTACTGTACCGTTAACGCCAAGAATAGGTGTGCCGCCGTAAATTTCGTAATTGAAACGGTTGAAATATTCGTCATTGATATTGCGTCGTTTGATTGCGGTGTAAAACGATTCTGCAAATTTCAACACCACATTTCCGGTGAACCCTTCACATACGATGACATCCGCATGATCGCCGAAAATATCACGACCCTCCACGTTGCCCACGAAATTAAAGTCGCGAGAATCTTTCATCATTTGATGCGCAGATTGCGCAACAAGATTTCCTTTTTCCGGTTCTTCGCCAATATTGAGTAGCGCAACTCGAGGATTCTTGATACCAAACACATGCTCGGCGTATAAACGACCAAGAATTCCGAATTGGTACAATACATCCGGTTTACAATCGGCATTACTGCCGACATCCAACAGCAAATTAAAACCGCCCGATTCCTTCGGGAATGCGGTTGTAATGCATGGTCGAATTACACCCGGAATTGCTTTAACCGTGTACATTGCACCAACGAGCATAGCGCCCGTGTTTCCGCAACTTGCGAAAGCATCGAGCTTACCTTCTTTCATAAGTCGGAAGCCCGTTGCAATGGTAGATTCCGGCTTTTGCGCTAAGGCTTTAACCGGATGTTCGCCCATTCCAATAACATCAGCCGCGTGGACAATATCCACCCGGCTGCTATCAAAGTTTGATGCAATTAACTCCTCACGGATCTGCTTTTCATCACCGATCAATACAATACGTACGTCGGGACCGACCAGATCGACGGCCATTCGAACACCGTCCAGCGGCGCTTTGGGAGCAAAGTCACCACCGAGGATATCGATACCGATTTTCATAAATCGATTTTCGGATTAGTCTTTCTTCTCGAGAACTACTTTGCCTTTGTAGTACAAGGCACCATCATGCCAGTACGCACGGTGCCACAAATGTGCTTCACCTGTTACTGAACAAACCGCAACGTTAGGTGCTCCGGCTTTGTAGTGCGTACGACGCTTATCGCGACGGCTTTTCGAGTGACGTTTTTTAGGATTTGGCATTGTTCTATTGTTTTAAACTATCAATTCTCAAATTTAATATTCTTCAGTGCTTGCCAACGTGGATCTGATTCGCCGTCGTCGGAAGGATTTTCTTCTTGCTTGTGTTCCACTTGCACCAATTTTTCAATTACTTCCGGATCGCATTGTTGACCTGATCCGGCTTCGTCGCATACCTTTCGTGCAGGCAAACTCAGCATTGTGAATTCGTAAATGTATTGGCCAATATAAAGATCCACGGCCGATTCCGGCAATGAAATAAGGTCATCATCATCTGCGAATTCGTCAGCATGCAGATTCACCACCATCTTTCGTTCCCACTTTACCGGACATTGAAATTGTCCAATGCAGCGGTCACACTCCAACGTTACGGCACCAGTGGCGTTGAATTCCAACACCAGCATTTGCGGCGATTTCGTCAGGTTCAGGAGAACCAACACACTTCCATCACAAATTTCAGACTGTGGATACGATTCAAAGAACTTTTTGTCCACAGCAAACTCCAACTGATGCAACCCATCCTTCAGACCCGAAAACTTCACTACCAAATTTCTATCACGTTCCATGAAAGACAGTTTTCTCAAGAGGGTGCCAAAACTACTCAAAATCACCACAAATCAACAAGGTTTTTGTAGAAATTTGAGGCAAAAGGTCAAAAAAATTGATTTTGGTAGTCGTTTTTTTCGAGCAAAAGCCTAATAACGCTCCCGATGTTCCTTTTGACGCGGTTGAAAAGGGAGCGGATTTGAAGCGATTTCCGCCCATTCGTTTCGTTTACGATAAATATCGATCGCGGAATAGATCGCCTGACGCAAGGAACCCGCATCCGCGGTATTTTTTCCTGCGATATCGTATGCGGTGCCGTGATCCGGGGATGTACGTACAAAACTCAAGCCCGCCGTGAAGTTCACGCCACCGGAGAAAGACAGCGCTTTAAACGGCGCCAGTCCCTGATCGTGATACATGGCTAATATGCCGTCGAAATTTTTCCAGTTTCCCGACCCGAAAAAGCCATCGGCAGGATATGGTCCAAAAGCCCAAATATTTTCCTGACGCAATTGTTCTATTGCAGGGCTGATGACATTCTGTTCCTCTTTGCCTAATTCTCCGTTATCACCTGCATGCGGATTCAAACCTAAAACAGCGATGCGCGGTTTTCGGATACCGAAATCAGCAATTAACGATTTGTGCAGCATTTGCGCTTTAGCAATAATCCGTTCTTTGGTTACGGCATTAGCCACGTCTTTTAAAGGCATATGTCCTGTAACCAAACCCACACGCAAATTATCCTGCATTAAAATCATTAACGAGCCCGAAGCTCCATCTTTTTCCTGCAAATATTCGGTGTGCCCTTTAAAGCCCGGAGAACCGATAGCCACAGTATGTTTATCCAACGGAGCGGTAACAATTGTATGAATGTGTCCGGCCTTAACTGCATCTATTGCTGCATCTAGCGCTCTTAACGCAAACGCTCCTGCCGCTCCATCCGTGTTGCCGGGCTGTACGTTAACCTCTTCATCAAAACAGTTAAAAAGATTTACTTTCTTTCCGTTTATCTGGTTCCATTCACGCACAACATGAGGATTAATTTCTTCTTCACCCAAAACCTTGCGCCAAGCATGCAGCACCTTTTGAGAGGAAAAAATTACAGCCGTACACAATTCCGTAATGAGCGGATCAGCGAGCGCTTTCATGATTACTTCCGGACCGATGCCGTTGTGATCCCCCTGAGTAATTCCGACAATAATCTTATCCTGTTCCGACATAATGACATTTCTTTATTCTTGTGTCCAACCTAAAACCGCAGACAGATCGCCGTCTCCAACCGTTTTCCATTTTCCGGAAGTACGATGCCATTGGCACTTGTAGTTGCTGCAAACGAATCGCAAAAGTACGTACCAATTTTCTGATCCTTCCACCAAATCGTGTTTCCGTTTTTAGGATCCGGGGTTACACCGATGAAAAAGTCATTTCCGTCCGACCATTTATCCATGGGCTTCACATCATTTTTGCGAGGGAGTCCTCGGTGCCTGCTAACTGAATTTTGCGATAAGATGCGCATATGTTAGTAACGGGAAATAAATTCGAATAAGAAACGCACACCAACTCCTGTACCGCCTTTTGTTTTGTAGGTTTCTTTGGCTGCTAAAAATGCGGGGCCTGCTATATCAAAGTGCATCCATGGTGCGGAAACAAAACGCGACAAGAATTTACCTGCGGTGATTGCACCACCACTGGGTCCGCCGATGTTTTTTATTTCAGCAACATCAGATTTTATTAACTCGTCGTATTCATCCCAGAATGGGAACTCTGCAAGGCGCTCGTACACTGCGTTTCCTGCCTCGCGCATTTTTTGTTTTTGTGTTTCAGCAGCTGTGCCCATGCACACCACTCCATATTGCCCGATAGCAGCCATAGCAGCACCGGTAAGCGTTGCGAAATCAAGCACCAACTCAGGTTTGAAGCGTTCCGCATAGCTCAATGCATCAGCAAGGATTAATCGTCCTTCAGCATCAGTGTTGAGCACTTCAACCGTCAGTCCGTTGTACATGGTAATTACATCACCTGCTACATAAGCAGAACCATTAATGCGATTATCCGTTGCCGGAACGACAGCCATTACGTGCACGGGTAATTTTGCCTTCGCAATTGCCCACATAGCCGCTCCAACTGCTGCAGCACCTGCCATATCGCATTTCATGGTTTCCATTCCCGCGCCGGTTTTCAGGTTATTTCCACCGGTATCGTATACAACTCCTTTACCAACCAGCATTACGGGCTTTTTATTCTTCGCGCCGGCGGGTTTGTATTCCATAATGGTAAATGTCGGCGGTTCATCGCTGCCGGCATTCACTGCCAACAAACCGCCCATTTTTAACGCCGTAATTTTTGATTTATTGAGTACCTCAACTTTAAATCCCGCGTCTTTACCAAGTCGTCTGAACTCAGCAGCAAGTGTAGTTGCACTAAGCGCATTTACCGGCTCATTAACCCAATTACGCGCAGTGTATGTGGCCTGAACCACAATTTCGAGATGCTTCAATTTCTTCTCGGAAACGTGCGAACCTATCACTGTTAATGATGGCGTACCGTCGCCTTTGGAATTCTTTTTCTTGTACTTATCGAATTTATAAGTGCTCAGTAAAAATCCTTCAGCGAAAGCCGCAGACCATAGTTCGTCGCTGTCTGCATCTAAGAATTCTATTTCATTTAGTTTATGATCAGCACAGAGCCCTGCTGCTGACGCTCCTGCACGACGCGCCAACTCAATTGTAAGATAATCTTCAGGCTTCTCCTCTTTTAAGAAAACCAGCAACGTGCCATGCGGGCCCGTGAATAAAACTTGCTTCTTCTCTTTCCGGAAAGATTGACCTATATAGTTCACCTCATCGGCACTAAAACCGTGAACTGAAAGATCCGCATCCTTGGAAGTAGCTATTATCAGTGCATCTCCGCCCTTTGCAGTAGTTGCGCGCTTCAATCGTATCATGTTTCGTAATTTTGTCAGCTAAAAGTAATTATTAATTACACGTGAAACAGCGTTGGTATCGCCAACAAAATCATTCATGTGTTGTTATTTCATCAGCCCAAACATTAAGGCATGAACAACGAACAACTATTACAACGCGCACTGAATGATGAATTTTTGTCCATTGAAGAGGGCATACAATTGTTTCAAACCGCTCCCACATCAGAATTGATGTTTGTGGCGAATGAACTGCGCAAAAAAAGAAAAAAGAACAGCAAGAAGGTAACCTGGATTATCGACCGCAATGTCAATACTACCAACGTGTGTATTGCAAATTGTAAATTCTGTAATTTCTATCGTATTCCCGGACATGCAGAAAGCTACATTACTGACATTCCAACCTATAAACGTAAGATTGAGGAAACGTTTCGTTTAGGAGGAGAACAGTTGTTGTTGCAAGGCGGACATCACCCGGATTTGGGCTTAAAATTTTACACAGATCTATTTCGTGAGCTGAAATCATTATACCCGAATTTGAAATTGCATGCGCTCGGACCACCTGAAATCGCGCATATTTCAAAGCTCGAAGGTAAAAGTCATACGGAAGTATTAAGTGCATTAATGGAAGCCGGACTTGATTCTTTGCCCGGAGCAGGAGCTGAAATTCTGAACGATCGTGTACGTCGTTTAATATCTAAGGGCAAGTGCGGAGGTAAAGAATGGTTAGATGTGATGCGTGCTGCACATCAGCTGCGCTTAACAACGTCAGCTACAATGATGTTCGGCCATATTGAAACTGTTTATGAGCGTTTCGAACATTTAATATGGTTGCGCGAAGTACAATCTGAAAAGCCGGCGAACAGCAAAGGCTTCATAGCATTTATTCCGTGGCCTTTTCAGGATGACGGCACATTATTGAAACGTGTTAAAGGAGTTTCCAACTCTGTGAATGGAGATGAATACATTCGTATGTTGGCCATGTGCAGGATTATGCTGCCAAATATTGAGAACATTCAAGCTTCCTGGCTGACTGTTGGCAAAGAAGTGGCGCAATTATGTTTACATGGAGGGGCCAACGACTTTGGTTCGATCATGATTGAAGAAAATGTAGTTTCCGCTGCAGGAGCTCCGCATCGTTTTACCTACAAAGGGATCATGAAAGCTATTGAAGAGGCCGGCTTTGAGCCTCAACTGCGTAATCAGCAGTATGAAGAGCGGACTTTGCCGGAAGTGATTGAAGAACAGGTAATCGCTTATTAAGGCTAAACCACCGAATTTTTACCGAATGTGAAAATCGGAGGAAATCTAACTTCAATTTACTACCTTTAATGCTCGTGGTTATGAGAAGTATTGTTTCTATTTCGCTGATTGCCGTTATCTGGAATTTTGTTTCCTGCAAACCGGAGCCTGTGTATCCTGCAGAGCCCATTTTGAAATTCAAACAGTTTGTACAAACCGGCACGAACGACACATTGAAAGCTGTTTTCTCATTTACGGACGGCGATGGTGATATCGGGATAGCGGTTAATTCTACCGATTCCAACATGGTGCTTACGCTGTATTACCAAAAGCCTGACGGATCATTTGCTGTGGTAGATAATCCTACAACGGTTGACCCGAACGACAGTGTGTTTTATAATTACCGCATTCCTGAATTACCGGATGGACAGAAAGGTTTGGAAGGGGATATTTATTTGACGATTAACAAAGCATTTATTCCTTACGACACGATTCAGTTCAATGCTTTTCTTTTAGATCAGCGTGGAAACAAAAGTGAATTGGTTCGAACGCCTAGCGAAATTTTGATTCGATAAGTGAAATTTTTTGTTCGACATATAGCCGCATTATTTGTGCTTCTTATAACGGGAGGAAGACTTTTTGCTACCCACAATATTGCCGGAGAAATCACCATTCGTTGCATTGGAAGCAACCAATATGAGGCCACAGTAACTACGTATACAAATTCAGCAAGTCCTGCAGATCGTTGTGAACTTGTAGTAGATTGGGGTGATGGGACAGAGCGTTTAGCGAACAGAACATTAGGACCTATCGGATCGTGTCCGAGTCCTGCTACCATGGGAATTCCTTTAGGTGCGAATTACCCGAATACACAGGTTAATTATTATAAAAGCGTTCACACCTATAGCGGTGCTGGCACATACGTTGTAAGTATTAAAGATCCTAACCGCGTTGCTGGCATCTTGAATATTCCGAATTCCGTTAACGTTCCTTTCTATTTGCAAACAACGATAACAGTCGATCCATTCATTGGGTGCAACTCGACGCCAACATTAACGAACATACCATTGGATAAAGCGTGCAGAGGCAAGTGTTTTTATCATAATCCGGGTGCTGTTGATCCTGACGGAGATAGTTTATCGTACAAAATCGGGGCGTGTTTAGATACGAACGGGTTACCGATTGGAGGTTATGTAACACCCGATATTGCGGGAGGTGGTTTGATGCAAATTGATGCCGTGACCGGTGATTTATCCTGGTGTTCACCTCAGGTAGCAGGCAAGTACAATATTTGTATTTACATCGAGGAATGGAAAAAGTTACCGAACGGAAATCGCGTTAAAGTGAGCACTATTATTCGTGATATGTCTATTGATGTAGAAAACAATTGCAATAATGATAATCCCGATATAGACGACATACCCGATTTGTGCGTAGATGCGGGGACATTAATTAATTTCAGTTTTGTCACTTCTGATCCGAATGCAGATCTGGTGCGGGTTCAGGGGTATGGTGGTCCTTTCCAGGAAAATCCTGCCGCATCAATTAACCCCAACAATAATTTTAACAACACGCCGTACGCTACGACATTCAATTGGCAAACTACCTGCGAGAACATTCGCTTACAACCGTGGATAATAACCATGAAAGCAACAGACGACGATCCGTCCGTTCCATTGTTAGATATTGAAACATTTAAAATTACAGTAGTATCTCCCGGGCCGCCTGCTTTGTTTGTAGATCCGCAAGGATCACAAATGAATTTGCATTGGACACCGAATCCGTGTAATCCGGTGAGCAATCCGGTGAAGGGTTATAAAATTTATCGTCGTAATGGCCCAAGTGGTTGGACACCTGCACAATGCGAAACAGGAGTTCCTGCGTACACCGGATTCCAATTAATCGGCACGCTTAATTCCGGAATTAATGACACCGTATTTTCAGACAACAATAGCGGCGGAGGCTTGATTCCGGGCATCGATTATTGTTATCGTGTTTGTGCGGTATTTTTAGATGGTGCCGAAAGTTATGCTTCACCTGAGGTTTGTAACGAATTGAAACGCGACGTTCCGGTAATTACCAACGTTGATGTGCAAAGTACAGGTGGTAACGACACGATCTATTTGCGTTGGGCGAATGCGCTTGCAAATGGAATTGATTTCGACACGTTGGTTTATCTGCCACCGTATCAAATTATCATTGAGCGTAATTCAGGCTTCCTGATTGGTTCTTCACCTCAATTAGTAACCACGCTTACGGCTTCTTCTTTTGCTACATTGCCGGATAGTTTTGTTGATGTTGCTTTGAATACGGCAGGAACGGCTTACACATACCGACTGGGCTTCTTCAGCAATAACGGCAGTTTCTTTGTCGGCAATTCTCAACCTGCATCGTCTGTTTATTTAAATACACAACCTGCAGATAACAGTGTTATTTTAACCTGGCAGGATTCAACACCATGGACGAATTACGAATACGCGATTTTCCGTCAGAACAATACCACTCTAGTTTGGGATTCAATCGGACTTTCTGTAACCAATACGTATACCGATACCGGACTTGTTAACGGAGTGCAGTACTGTTATTATGTAAAAGCTCATGGCTCTTATTTCAATGCTACATTACCGTCGATGTTGCTGAATCGTTCGCAGCGTAAATGTGATACACCGCAAGATTTAACCGCTCCGTGTCCGCCGGTACTGGCTATCAATTCTGACTGTTATATCGGATTAAACCAACTGGTGTGGACGAATCCGAATAATATGAGCACCTGCACTACGGACGATGTAGTTTCGTATAACATTTGGTACAGCGCTACGGATACAGCCGGTTTAGCAGTTATAGCCACCATCACGGTCAGCACTGATACAACTTTGATTTTTGATAATCTATTCAGTGTTGCAGGATGTTATGCCGTTACTGCACAAGATACGTTTGGTAATCAAAGTGTATTGAGCAATGTGATTTGTTTGGAAAATTGCCCTACTTATGAACTGCCGAATGTATTTACACCTAACGGCGATAACAATAACGACTTCTTTATTCCATTCCCGTATCGCCAGGTAGAAAGTATTGATCTGAAAATTTATGATCGTTGGGGCGTGCTTGTATTTGAAACTACCGACCCCGACATAATGTGGGACGGACGCGATAGGAATTACGGCAAGTTGTGCACGGATGGCGTTTATTACTACACATGTCAGGTTAATGAAATTCGTTTGCAAGGCATAGTGCCACGACAGTTGAAAGGCTTCGTTCATTTATTCGGCAAAGACAGCCGTACTTTCTAAGTTATGTTTACAGGAATTATTGAAACGCTAGGAACAGTTTCCGCTGTCCGAACAGAAGACAGTAACGTTCATTTTACTATTACCTCTCCTATTTCGGGTGAATTAAAGATTGATCAAAGTGTTGCGCACAATGGCGTTTGTTTAACCGTTATTGCGTGCGATAATTTGAGTCATACCGTTACTGCCATTGCAGAAACCTTGAATCGCACGAATTTATCCGGACTACAACAAGGAGATCGTGTAAACTTGGAACGTTGCGTTCCGGCACATGGACGGTTGGACGGACACATTGTTCAAGGTCATGTGGATACTGTTGGAGAATGTATTGGTGTGGAAAATCTGAACGGCAGTTGGAAATATTATTTCCGTCACCCCAAAGCCACCGAATTTGTAACGGTGCCGAAAGGCTCGATCTGTGTTAACGGTGTAAGTTTAACGGTAGTTGACAGCACAGAAAATACGTTCTCGGTTGCCATTATTCCGTACACATACGAGCACACTACATTTCAGAACATCCAAATCGGAAGTAGTGTAAATCTTGAATTTGATATCGTGGGCAAATACATCGCCACACTTTATCACCGTCAAAAAAATTAGAATACTTCAGAAGCAACACGGCGAGTGCTCTCGCTGGTTCCCATGGTGTAGAAGTGCAAACACGGAACGTTGGCTTTTACCAATTCCTTCGACTGTTGAATACACCATTGAATTCCCACTTCTTTCACTTCCGCATCGGTTTTGCATTTTTCTGCAGCCATGTATAAGTCTTGCGGAATGTCGATATGGAAAATCTTTGGCAATGAAATGAGCTGTTTCTTTTGCGTTAGAATTTTCAAGCCCGGAATAATCGGCACATTAATGCCCATTTCGCGACACTTGGCAACGAATTCGAAAAATTTCGCGTTATCGAAAAACATCTGTGTCACAATGTAATCAGCACCTGCATCAACTTTCTCTTTCAAAAATTTCATATCCGCATACATGTTCGGTGCTTCGAAATGTTTTTCGGGATATCCGGCAACACCCACGCAGAAGTTAGTTGGCGCCATTTCCACAATATCCTCGTGCAAGTAATGTGCGCTATTCATTTCGTTAACCTGACGCACCAAATCAATGGCGTATTGATGACCATTCGGTTCAGGCACGAATTGTGATTCCGTTTTAATCGCATCCCCACGTAACAACAAAACATTGTCTATTCCAAGAAAATGTAAATCGATTAATGCGCTTTCTGTTTCTTCTTTGGTGAAACCTCCGCAAATAATATGGGGCACAGCATCAACACGATAGCGGTTCATGATCGCCGCGCAAATACCTACCGTTCCCGGGCGCTTACGTATGGACACTTTTTCAAGATATCCGCCATCACGTTTCTTGTAAATGTACTCCTCGCGGTGATAGGTAACGTCCACGAAAGATGGTTTGAACTCCATCAACGGATCAATACCTTCGTAAATCGACTGAATGCTTTTGCCTTTCAATGGAGGCAGAATTTCAATAGAAAATAAGGTTGATTTCGCTGAATTAAGATGGTCGGTAACTTTCATGGACGACAATGGTTAATGCGGTGCAAAAGTAAACAGAACACGCATAAATCAAAGCCCGAAAAAAAGAAGCCCTATTTTTGCGTAATTTCGCGGCTCGTTGAAACTATGAAACACATTAGAAACTTCTGCATTATCGCCCATATCGACCACGGTAAGTCTACTCTTGCCGATCGGTTGCTGGAGATTACGAAAACGGTGTCTTCACGTGACATGGAAGCACAAGTGCTGGATGATATGGACCTGGAGAAGGAACGTGGCATTACCATTAAGAGTCACGCCATTCAAATGGACTACACGTACAAAGGCGAAAAATACGTGCTCAATCTTATCGACACTCCGGGTCACGTTGACTTTTCGTACGAAGTTTCGCGCTCTATTGCATCCTGCGAAGGCGCATTGTTGATTGTTGATGCGGCGCAGGGAATTCAGGCGCAAACAATTTCCAATTTGTATCTCGCATTGGAACATGATCTGGAGATCATTCCTATTCTGAATAAAATTGATTTACCGAGTGCAGAGCCGGAAGTGGTGAAAGATCAAATTGTTGACTTGTTAGGGTGCAAGCGGGAAGATATTTTGGCAGCATCAGGTAAAACAGGATTAGGTGTTGCGGAAATTCTGGAGGCTGTTGTGGAGCGCATTCCAAGTCCGAAAGGAGAAGAAGACAAACCATTACAAGCTTTAATTTTCGATTCTGTCTTTAATCCGTTTCGTGGAATCATCGCCTACTACAAAGTGGTGAATGGTGTAATTCGCAAAGGACAGAAAGTAAAGTTTTTCAATACGGGCAGCGAATACAACGCTGATGAAATTGGAATTTTACGTTTAGGATTAGAACCCCGAAATGAAGTGCGCACCGGTGATGTAGGTTATATCATTTCCGGAATTAAAAATGCGCGCGAAGTAAAAGTGGGAGATACAATTACCACGGTTGAGAATCCATGTTCTCAAGGTATTCAGGGCTTTGAGGATGTTAAGCCGATGGTATTCGCGGGAATTTATCCTGTTGATACCGACGATTATGAAGAGCTGCGTTATTCCATGGAAAAATTGCAGTTGAATGATGCCTCATTAACCTGGGAACCGGAAGCATCTGCGGCTTTAGGTTTTGGATTCCGATGCGGATTCTTAGGCATGTTGCACATGGAAATTGTGCAAGAGCGCCTGGAGCGTGAATTTAATATGACGGTAATTACTACCGTTCCTAACGTAAGTTATATTGCCTATACCACAACCGGAGAACGCATTGACATGCACAATCCGAGTGATATGCCCGACCCGACGAAGCTCGACAATATTGAAGAGCCGTATATTAAGGCCAGTATCATTACCAAAGCTGAGTTTGTTGGTGCAATCATTAAGTTGTGCATGGAGAAACGTGGCACCATGTTGAATCAAAATTACCTGACCACGGATCGTGTGGAAATGGTATTTGAAATGCCATTGGGAGAAATTGTATTTGACTTTTACGATAAACTAAAATCAATTTCTAAAGGCTACGCTTCGTTCGATTATCATCCGTTGAATTATCGTCAATCGGATTTGATCAAGTTGGATATTCTTATCAATGGCGATCAGGTGGACGCATTATCTGCATTGATTCACCGTTCGAGAGCACATGAGTTTGGTAAAAAGATTTGCGAAAAGTTGAAGGAGTTAATTCCACGTCAACAATTCCAGATTGCTATTCAGGCTGCTATTGGCAGTAAGATTGTTGCACGTGAAAACATTTCTGCCATTCGTAAAGATGTTACAGCAAAATGTTATGGCGGTGATATTTCCCGTAAGCGTAAACTGTTGGAGAAGCAGAAGGAAGGGAAAAAACGTATGCGTCAGATTGGAGCAGTAGAAGTTCCGCAGAGTGCATTTATGGCCGTTTTGAAACTGGATTAGTTCATTGATGTATCAACAAAAAAGGTGACCCTTACGGATCACCTTTTTTTGTTCATGGCGAACAGGTTTACTTAAGCACAATCTTGCGGGTGGCAACACGATTCGTTTCACGATCGGTTACACGCACCAAGTACATTCCGTTGGGTTGACCAGCAATATCGATGTTCGTGCGGGCTGTATTAGATACTCCGGAATAAACGATTTCACCGAGCAAATTCATGACTTCAATCGTTTTCACGTGATCGTTCGAAACTGCGATTGTAAATTGTCCGTCTGTAGGATTTGGAGACGTGTACATTAGGAAACTTGGTGTAGCTTGAATTCCTGTGCCCAGCATGACCACGATATTTTGCGTGATGGTATCTGAACACGCGCCATTGGTAATTACAAGGGTAAGCGGATACAATCCTTGATTGGCGTAGGTATGTGTAACGTTAGCACCGGAAACCGTCAATGATGTATCTCCGAAGTCCCAAACATAATAAGCGGAAGGATCGTTGGAATTTGCACTGAAATTTCCTTGAATATTGACATACATCGTGTCCGGGATATTTGCGGAAGGCGTTAATACAAATGACGAATTCAAGTATAATCCGATATTACCGGCACTCATGTTTACTGTATTTAAACCGCTGCACCACCAACCGTCAGCATCTGCAATAGTGTCGATACCACCTGCCGTAGCACGATCGTATTCCACTAATGCGCGAACACCATTGGACAATGCATTAGGAATGATTGCACCCCAATAACCGGCGTTCGTGTCTACCATGTTACGATAGAAGGTGGCAATAGATGTAACCGGATATAAGTCCATTCCGTCATTTTCAACAATACTGATCGCCACAGGACGACCGGTTGCGCTAACATTGTCATATACACCGATGAAGTTTTTTGCGACTGCATTAACCTCATCATACAAAGCTGTGCCTTCAACCGGACTTCCGGAAGCAGTACCATAATTAACTACGGTTATTGGAAACTGTGAAGCGACCAAACGCGTTGCTACCGATGTTCCTCCTGCTCCATTATTCAAAATAATTTTTGGATAAACCGTAAATCCGGGTGTAAAACGTGCATTGCCGGTTGGCTCAACACCGAACCATCCTGCAAACGTTCCGGCATTTGTTGCAGTAAGAGAATCGTGACCGGCATTATTGCTCAATGATACATTTGTAGATCTGCGCACCGTGCCACTGGTCATGTTCATTAGTATCGGGTTACCCGCACCATTTGATGTTGTAGAAGCATTAAGCGTATCAACAGTAGAATAATAACGATACGTAGCACCCGGCGTCAATCCGGAAATCTCCAGCCAGCACCACATGTGGGTACGCGAGTTGTTGGTCCCGTTAACTCCTTGCATGTGCGAAGGAACAACACCATTAGTTACTGTAATCTGTGCTAATGCAGGAAATGCAAGCACTACAGCCAATGTCAAAAAGGACAGTTTTTTCATGAGTTTAGTCTTAGTCGGTTCAAAGGTAGAACGGACGATTGTTGGGCTAAATCAAGAAAAGACTAAGTTTTGCAGGGGCAAATGTTGATTACTCGGCTAACTCTCTGGCTTCTACCCAATCACCGTGCTTTCTGATGAGGTTTACAAGCGCTTCTACCGCCTCACTTTCAGGGATATTCCGCTCTACAACTTCTTTGCCTTTATACAAGGTTATCTTGCCAACGCCGGTTCCAACGTATCCGTAATCTGCATCGGCCATTTCTCCCGGACCATTTACAATACAGCCCATGATTCCGATTTTAACACCCTTAAGATGTTCGGTGCGTTTGCGGATTTTATTGGTCGTTTCCTGAAGATCAAACAATGTTCTGCCGCAGGAAGGACAAGAAATATATTCGGTTTTGGAAATGCGCGTACGTGTAGCCTGCAATACTCCAAAAACACAACTGTTCACGGTCATTTGCGGAATATTTTCAGATGTTTTCATCCAAACTCCATCACCCATTCCATCCAGCAACAACGCACCAAAATCGGTTGCAGCGAAAAGTACGCCCTCTTCTGCGGACTCAATCATGAAGTTACGCTTCAAGACAACAGGCGTTGCACAACCGGCTTCCATCAGTAGCATCATGGCACGGCGAAGCTCCGGCATAGCATGGACGTTCATGCTGTCCAGCACTACGACAACATTGTACTGCCCCTTCAGTTTGGTGACGAATTCAGGAGTTAACGTATGTATATCCGCTGCGACAAAATTTAACTGCGGATGTGTTACAGATGCTGCAAAAAATTCATTGCCACAAAACAAGGGATAGTATCTGTCCTTATTTTGAACTGACCCGTACTCACCCGAATTTACAATAATCCCCAGTGTTCCCGGAATTTCAAAATTCAAAATTTGATCGCCCGTATATAAAAAGTCGCACGCCTGATCCGTTAAGTTCCATTTGTCGGTTGGAACAGAATACTGGTACCCAACTGCAAACAAGGATGCCGGAGTGATTGCATCACGCTTGCTAAAATCGGCAATTACACGTGGAACA